>VFSW01009455.1_pt1 | contig 13905 bp, 15 predicted proteins | sample 5358111 | NCBI WGS metagenome assembly VFSW01 (sample SAMN11554181, study PRJNA540505) | mine drainage metagenome | isolation source: sediment from site ElyBrook_90M | place: USA: Ely Copper Mine, Vershire, VT | collected 2017
GATATATGGGAAGGCTTGTTGTGGATCCTGATTTTAGAAATGTTGGAATAGGCAAAGTCTTGGTAGAATCTTGCTTGAACAGGTTTAAAGAGGCGGGAGTTAATTCCGTGCTTGCTGGAGTAAAAATAGATAATGAAGCTTCAAGAAAAGTTTTGGAAGAAAAGATTGGGTTCAAAGGTGGGAATTACCTTCTACTTTTTAAGAGTCTAAGAGACTGATAAGTTTATTGTGCATTGGGTGCCTATAAATCGGATAAGAATTGGTGGGGGTTTTGAAAGATTTAGTGAAATTGTTAAACCAGTGCACTTTAATTATTTATCTTCTGAATAATATGCATGCTCTGGTAGTGTAGTGGTCCAGCATGCAAGCCTGTCAAAGCTTATATGCAGAACGCTTGTGAGTTCAGTAGAGTAAATTTACTGAACCAAGAAACCCGGGTTCGAATCCCGGCCAGGGCGTAAAATAACTTAGTGTTTTTGGTTGTTCTAAAACGAAGCATTAGGAAAGATATATAATCGCAGGTTTCTCTAATAAAGCGAAGTGTTTTCTGTGAATTCTAAAGGATTAGCAGCATTAGTCATAGTAGGCTTGGTGATAGTCGCCGTTGTCGCTATTATTTATGCTGGAAACCCTGTTGGAAAGAGTCAGGGGAATAGTTATATTAGCACATCTACCCCAGCAGTTTCGCAAAATAATGTTACTAATATCTTATTTGCAAATACGCAGTACTACCAGTTTGCGTATCTTGTATCCTCAGGCAATTTGTCCAGTCAGGCCCAGGCCGCATTGTCCGGATTTAATGTCTCAAGGACCGTATACAGCAATGGAACCACTTTGATAGGCATCGCCCTTAACGGTAATGGAAACAGGCAGCTGCTCTATTTAAAGCCGGGGTACAAATTATATATGATTGAAACTAGTTTTGGAGACGATAGTTTTGGAGGGGAGTCGAACTTGGGAGACGATGGCTTTGTGGAAGTGAGTTCTAGTGGATATATTGTACAGTGATGGTATCGTTTAGATGAAGATCCTAGGTCAACACGTAGCCAGAATGTATGTGCTTACAATAATATTATTCACAATACTCGTAGCGATATCCAGCTTTGGGTTCGGACAAATTCCTTATGCATTAATTGCTGCAGTTATATTTACGTCCATTGCGGAGGCAGCCATTGTCAAATTTTATATGAAGCAAGGGGCAAAAATACCCTTCTCCGCAATGATAACAGGATTTATAATAGGCGCAGTGGCTCCAATAAATGCGCCGATAATTTTAGTATTTGTAGCATCCATGATAGCTGTTGCTTCAAAGTATTTCGTAAAAATCAAGAACACCAACATTTTCAATCCTGCTGCGTTGGGTCTTCTTATTTCCCTTGCAATTTTTGGTCTTGGAGATCAGTGGTGGGCCGCAACTAGTTATAACATATATGGCATTTTGGTCTCCTTTTCGCTTGTGTTCATAATATCTGCTTATGAAGCCAAAAGATTAGTATCTGGATTTTCGTTTGTGCTGGTTACATTTTTGGTAGGGATTTTATTGGCCAAACCATCTGGCATAAGTATAATTTGCATGCTTACAGCATTTTAAAGCATAAACTTTTTGTTTGCGTTTGTAATGATCTCTGACCCCAAGACGTCTCCGCACAGAAAAACGTTGCAAGCCCTTTTTGGAGGGGGTGTGGCAGTGACCGCGGCATTGCTTACGATTGCGGGCGTCGGCTATCCGTTGTTGATATCCCTTCTGCTTGCAAATTTTGCGTTTGGATTATACAGGTTGGTCGGAGGCAGCAGGTAAGGGTGCTTACAAATTGATTAGAACTGGCACTATCCCGAATAGGACTGCTGAAGCTGCAAGTATGATTGCTGCAACTATCACTGCTTTGTCCATGTTGCTGTTGTATGTCTCTCCTTTTTGCTCCCCGAATATGGAACGCTCTATCACCCAGAATAGATACGCCCCCACTATTATTATTGCGAGGGCAGGGACTAACCCGAATATTCCGAATGCCCCTACGGATCCCATGAACAATACAACATCTCCTATGAATCCCGCGGTCAGTGGTATTCCTATGGCTGCAAAGACCCCGAATACGAAGAAGAAAGCCGCTGCTCCGGACCACTTTGCAACTCCGGTTATTCCTTCTATTTGAAGGGTGCCGTATTCTTTGTCAAACATCCCTGCAAGCATGAAGAGCATCGATATTGCAAGTCCGTGGGCGAGCATCGCATAGGTTGCTCCCAATGTTCCGAATTGGTTCATTGCAATGATTGCAAACGATATTATGCCCATATCGGCTATGCTTGTGAATGCTATAAGCCGCTTCATGTTCTTCTTCCTAAGTGCAACCATTGCCCCGTATATAGCGGAGAATGCGAAGAGTATAGCGATGTAGATTGCATACGAGGATGCAATGCTGTGCAGTATCAAGAATGTCAATATAAGGCCGTATCCTCCGAATTTGAGCAACACTCCTGCAAGTATCATGCTTCCTGGGGCTGGGGCTTCGGTGTGGGCGTCCGGCAGCCAGCTGTGAAGCGGGAATACTGGTACCTTTACCATGAACCCCACTAACAAGAGCAGGAACGTTAGGATCTGTATGCTATATGGCATGGCAAGCGTGCCACCTTCAAGTACGGCTATGCTGAAAGTGTGGGGTGCGCTGTAGAAATAGAGAAGCATTATCCCTATAAGCAGCAAAAGGCTTGAAAATATAGAATACATTATGAACTTTATAGACGCATACCTTCGGTCTACCCCACCATATAGGAATATTATGAAGAACATAGCGATCTCGCTGATCTCCCAGAATAGATAAAACAAAAAGAAGTTTGATGATAGGAACACGCCTATCGTAGACATTTCTATTAGGAGGAATATTGAGTTGTAGAGTTTGTCATTCCTCCCTATGAAATAGTCCCCTACGAATGACGCTGCGAAGAATATCACTGATGTCATTACTGCAAGTATAAGAGTTATCTGGCTGATGCTAAGCCCTAAATTCACGTTTAGCTGGGAGATGTATGCATACGATATCGAAAGGCTTGAAAGCCCGTATTGAACCGACCAGTAGGCAGTTATTGCAGCCATCACCAGCACCAGGCCGCTTATAATCTTCGAGATGTTGCTGGAGAGAGATTTTGGGAGCATGATTACGAGCAGCGCCCCTATCAGAGGAAGGAACAGGAGCAATAGCAACAGCGGAATCATATCATACACCTATCAGCGCAGATGCGGCTGCGCTTGCCGCGTTTATTATCGGGTTTGGATATATACCAAATACCAATGTGACCAAGAGGCAAATAAGTATAACTGCGAATATATTTTTGCTCATTGTGAAATGGAGAGGTTTCTCCTTGTTTGCAAACATCGGCATTATGACCTTGAGGTAATAGTACACGGAGATTATGCTGTTTATCACCCCAATAATTGCAAGCAGGACAAGATTCCCATAAACTGCGCTTGAGAACAACAGGAATTTTCCTACGAACCCGCTTGTGAATGGGATCCCTATCAATGCTAGGAAGAATATGGTGAGCGACACTGCAGCGAATTTGTTATCGTTGAACAGCCCGAGGTAGTCATTAACCGTATGCCTCCCTTTCTGCTCCATATACATCACTACAGCCATAATACCTATGAATATGAAAGAGTGCGCTATTATCTGGAATATCGAAGCGGTTATTCCGTATTGTGTGCCAACGGCTATTCCTATAAGGATGTATCCAGACTGGGAGATGGCGGAGTATGCCATAAGCCTTTTGACGTTTTTCTGAGCCAAGGCGACTATGTTTCCATAGAACATTGTCAATACTGCTATGGCTGAGAGCGCAATGGCAAATGGGTTTTGGTATTGGACGAATACCAATAGCATTATTTCCATAAGTGCGATGAACCCGACTTTCTTGTTCACTCCACCAAGCATAGCTGTTATGTACGTTGGGGAGGCTTGATAGGTGTCCGGGACCCAGAGGTTGAATGGAAAGAGTGAGGCCTCGAACCCCAGAGCGGCGACTATAAACACCAATGCGATTTCAATCACTTTTGATGTCGGAGCCCAGACAAATGATATGGTATTCGTGCTTCCATAGAAGAGCGCGATGCCGAATGAGAGTATAGATATGGACAATGCGGATATGATGAACAGCTTCACCGCCGCTTCCAGAGATCTTGACTTGCTTACAAGTATTGCAAATAGCGTTGGCATTACCATTAATTCCAGTCCGATTAGGACCAGTATAAAGTTTCCGGCAAATGCAATCGAGTACATTCCAAGCAAAGAGAAAGATGCAAACATGGCAAACGCTCTATAGGAGCTCTTCTCGCCATAAGAGAGTATGTTGATGAGTGCCATGCTCACAGTAAGCAAAAGGGCCAGAAGCTCTGAGAATTGGTTAATGTTGAAGAACCCCTTTTGCACAATGTTGCCAGAAAACATTCCATATAGGGCCAATGATATCGCACAGAGGATGATGAGGTTGGACCATAGCTGGAGTGATTGTTTTTTTGATAGGAAGGCAAGAATGTTGACTCCGAATAGCACAGCTATCATTATCTGAATAAGCTGTGTGTAATCGTTTGGGTTTATTATCATGTTATATCAGCCAAATATCAGATATGCAAATAGCGCCAATAGGCCTACAATGAACACTATTGCATAGAAGTTTATCTTTCCTGATTGGATCCTTCTAACAGACATGCTGCTTTGCGATGTAGCCTGGCCCAGGGTATCGAATAGATCGCTGACGAGAATATCAAAATTTCCTAGAAGTACACTCAGATCGTATACAAAATATGTGACATAGAGGTAGATCTTGTCGAGAAATCCGTTGTTGAACAGTATTTTTGCCTTTGGGTTGTTGTGCCAGTTCTTTTTGTAGAACAGCATGTATGCGAGGTAAATTCCAATGGCGCATATTATTGTGAAAATAATCGCGTCCGAAATGGAAAAGTTAACAGAGGTGCCAAAATTATAACCGTAGTTTGCCATACTTGATGATATTTGGGGAATATACAGAATCGTTAACGCGGATATTATTGTCAATGCCGTCATTATGTAAAATGCCACATACATTGGTTTTTTCACAAGAGAGTATTCTATTGCCCTATTTTGCAATTTTTTGCCGATGTCGCGTCTTTGTGGTATGATGAACCACCTTGTCATGGCCAATGCCGTACCCAGGTCTATTAGAAGCAATATAGCGTATGTTGGTAGCGATGTTGAGAGCGCAGAGCCGTCAAGGAAAACGCTCCCGAAGAAGCCGCTGAAAGGTATGAATCCTATCAGGGAGAGCACGCCTATCGCGGCAGATATGAGTAGTGCCTTGTTTTGACCCGCGTTTCGCATCTGGTATATATCCTCAGTTGTGGGATTTGCTTTGAGCAGTATTCCAGAATAGAAGAAGAGTAATGCCTTGTAGAATGTTTGGACTATGAATAGGTAAAGAGCCACTACGTACGCCCCAAGGCCCAGAGCCACAAGCATAACAGAAAGCTCCTCTACAGTCGAATATGCCAGGATTCGTTTTATGTGGGTCTCATATAAGGCGTTGGATATTGCAAGCAATGCTGATATTGAGCCTATCACCAATATCACAGGGAGCATGGCCGTTGCTGCGAACATACCGAAAAGAATGAACGCCAAAAACACTCCGGCTTTAACCATTGTCGATGAATGTAGATAAGCGGAAACTGGAGTAGGACCCTCCATTGCATCAGCGAGCCAGTTGCTGAAGGGAAACTGTGCGGATTTTGTCATTATTGCAACAAGTATCAGGAGCATCGCAATTTTTACTTCAAGACCTGCTGAAACCCCTTGAATCGAACCTATCAATTGCGAGAACTGGAATGTTGAGAAATTATTCCAAAGCAGTATCATCCCTGCAAGCATCGCAATGTCCCCAATAAGTATTATGGTTACTGCTTTCCGTGCCGCCCTTATTGACGCTAACTTCCCATAGAAGCCAATTAGGAGGTAGCTTGTCAGGCTTAGAAACTCCCAAGCCACAAATAGGAGTATGAAGTTACCAGATATAGAAAAGGCGAGCATAGCGGTCTCAAAGGAGAGCATCTCTATGTAGAACATCCTATCTTCGCTGGTCTTCTCCATGTACCCCCAGGAATAGAGAATCACCAAAAACCCCACTATAGAGACTATGGAGAATAGGAGTATGTTTATTGGGAGCAGCGATATCGTTATTGGGATTTGGGTTGTACCTATTTGCAGCCAGTTGATGCTTGTTATGGAACCGAGGTTTTGGGCCATAGAAGGGATGAACAGCAAGGGCGTCAGGCTCCCGAGAAGCGCGATGTATTTTATTGCCCTGTTATATCTTCCAAGAATTGCTATTAGCAAAAAGGAGGCGATTACAGGGAACATTGCGAATTCGTATATTGGCATATCATCCCTTGGAGTTGTCCAGCTTGTTCACATTGAAGTCTGGAACCTGGCTCTTCATATTCATATAGAAGGCTATGAGCAGTATTATTTCGGTGCTTGCTATGGCCCACAGCGATATTATCAGGATTCCGAATGATCCGTTGCTTGTGCTTGCTGAAGAGAAGAACGACACAGCTGCAAGTATGCTTCCTGCGAGTATGACCTCAGTAGAAAGTATTATTATTACAAAATGCTTACTGGCCGCAACTCCGCTTATACCTAAAGCGACGAGTCCAAGAGCCAGTACCATCAGGTAAATGGTGAGCATGTCATCTATCCTTGTTGTTTTTTATAGTCACAGCGCTTCCGAGCGCTGCTGCAAACATCAATAATATAATGAAGTATATAGCCACGGAGTACTGCTGGATTGTCTGCTGGAACTCTGCGTATATGTTGGTCTGGGATACACTTGAGGATCCGGCATACGGGAGGATTAAGTACGATATAGCAAGCGTTAGCAAAATGCCCAAAATTGCAAGCGTCCTAAAACTGGTTTCCCATGCTTTCCTCTTGGTCTCCGAAGCCACAGCGACCACAAGGTATGTTGACACTCCGCCCACTATCACTATTAGCTGTAGCACTGCTATTACTGGCTGGTTTAACAGGAGCAGTGAGAGGGACACCACAGTGAAAGTTATCGACAGGGCTATTGCGGACTTGAAGATCGTGCGCTCTATGTATATTGCAAGTGCTGACGCCACCCCTGCGAGTATGAACAGTACAGCTATTATCTCTTCAAGCATTATATCACATTGTTGAACAGCGCAAATATATAGAGAAGGTTGATTACCGCAAGCGGGGTCATATACATCCATCCCATATTCAGCAGCCTGTTGATCTTCATCCTCACGGTAGATATTCGGATAAATATTAATGCTATTGACACTATCAGGACTTTTAGGGCCATCCAGACAAAGGCCGGGAGGATGGAAGGGCCGAGCCAGCCGCTAAAGAACAAAACCACGAGCAGCATGCTTCCAAGCAGGACTCTTGTATAGTCTATGAAAAGAGCTATTGCATAATATGGAGAGCTCACGTCAGTTAGCCATCCTGCTATCAGCTCTGAATCTGCTTCCCTTATGTCAAATGGCGGTCTCTCAAGCTCCGCTAGAATGGCTATTGAAAATATGATGAACCCGATGGGCATTAAGATTGCGAATGGTATTGCGTTCTGCGCGCTTACTATGCTTAGGAAATCATAGCTGTGCGCTGCGATTCCTATCCCAGCTATTACAAGGAGCATGGGTATCTCGTAGCTTATTAGCATCATGACCGATCTTTGGGAGCTTATGGAGGCGAACTTGTTTCCGCTTGCCCATCCGGTTATGAATACCAAAAGAGGGGAGAATGATAGCAACGCGAATAGCAGCAGCAAGCCTATGCTTATGTCTACGCTGTAGACTCCCGAAGTTATTGGGATTAGGTATATCAGGAAGATTAATAGCGCGAGCATCGCAGGGATCCCTATTAGGAATAGGTACTTGTTTGCGTTGCTTGGAATTATTGTCTCTTTCGAGAGCAGCTTGATTATGTCTGCAAGGTTCTGCAGTATTCCGTATTTGCCTACCAGCGTAGGGCCATGCCTATACTGAGATTTCGCCATCAGCTTTCTCTCGAACCATCCGTAGAGATAGTCGAATATGGAGATTATTATCAGGAGTATTATGCCGAATGCCAATATCGCGAGTATAGCAGATGTTGCAGGGGAGAGCGCGGCAAAGTGGGAGATTGCATTTGATATTACGCTTATTATTTGGCCGATCATGCTAAACCACCTGCTTTTTCACCATCGAAGCTATTATCACTGAGAGGGTCGTTGCACCAACTAACAAAAGCAATACATAGAAGTTCGTGGATTGGAGCAAATTCGACGATATGAATGTCCATATCACTACCACTACTCCAGTCACTTCGAATGCAAGAAATAGTGGGAAATATGCGAGGTAGTCGTTTGTGATGTCCCTGTGCTCTCCGATAGGGGGCTCTGCGCTCTCGTAGTTGAGTTTTTTTGTAGAATTTGTCTTTCTTGCAGACCCTAGCATGATGGAAGTCAGAACCATGCTAAGTGGTACGAATATCGCAAGCAACAAAAATATCAACAGCGCGACATAGACGTAATCCATGATGCTTTATTGAGCTGTAAGATTATTTAGACTTTCAGCTCTCCATGTACGGTGCCAGATAATATGTTATCGATGCGTCGCGGATCTTGTAGTTCAGTTTTAGCGGTTCATCTGTTTTCAATGAGAGGCTTATCTCGTTCCCTATCGGGCATCCCCTCACCATATTGTCTAGGTACTCAAGGTTGAATACCGCAGATGCGTTCTTTGAAGCATCTATCTTCTTTATGACCTTGCCGTCTACTTCGTAGGATCCCTCAAGCTCTCCGGAGTCTCCGTAAGCGCTGGCAATGAATTGGTTCTTCGCTGCCTTGAATGATATGTAAGATGACATCTGCGCTGCGTCTTTTATGATGTTTTTCATGGGCTCTGCCATTACATCTGCAAGAACATCGAACTTTACATCAGGCTCCTTGTCGGCGTTCTTCCTTATGTCTATTAGAGGTATCTTGTATCTTCGCTTTCCGCTCTCACTTATGAACTCGAGACTCAGTTTATTATCAGAATCCTTCATTACGAGGGCTTCGTTGGGCCTGGTCCTTTGCATTATCTTGCTTAGGTTTGATAGATTTAGGCCTATTGCAGTTGCGTCCGAAACGCTGAACTTTGAGAATGCGTTGCTTGGGATCGAGAAAGAGACCATGCTTATTCCTGAGGGGTCCATCGCCCTAAGGCTTATTCCCTCCTTGGATATGTGGAATGATCCTTCTTCTACAAGGCTTACTATTGCCTCAAGGCAATCTCGCCAATACTCTGCACTATCAATTTTTATTTCAAACATTCTTGCACCCCTGTAATTAGTATTTATTAATGGATAGAATACTAATATAAATTATCTTGTCGTCCAGTTTGTCGTGGTAATCTTGATAGCCATAGCTTATACGGACCTTGATTCGGTGTCAAGGAACGCTGCAAGAAGCATAATTGAAAGCAATATGGGCGACTTTGAGGATTTCAGCGGCCATATGCGGCTTGGAGACATAGTACTTTTCAGATCCGATGTGCCGCTTCTTGAAGCTGAATACATTGATGATTTTGGATTCGAGTCGGTATTGTTTATCAGCAAGCACAGGAGCGAGAAGGGGGTCGTCTCTTTCACTGCGCACGCTTTGGGAAACTGGAATGAAAAGTGTGAGTTGGGGGGTAGGCCGTTCTCGCTGTGCGTATGCGAGCCTGTGGGAATGCTTGAGGCGCTTAGAAGTATGAATGGCATGGAAAGAGGCGACGCGCAGGTGGTTTACGAAGCTACGCATCATGGACCATTGCTCAAAACGCCTTCATGCTTCATTGAATTTGGCGGACCGCAGGACGTTCTTGGGAATAAAGCCTATGCCGATTTGCTCGGAAGGGCGGTTCTTGAGACTGCAATTAAGCTCTCAGATAAGGAAGCCGAGTTTGACAAGGTGGTGGTAGGGATAGGCGGGATGCATTATCCTGAAAAATTTTCAAGTCTTGCCTTGGATAGGGGGTATGCATTTTCTCACATAATGCCAAAATATGCAATAATAAATAATGCTGATGTGAAGAATCTAGAGATGCTGGAAAAAGCTGTCGAGGCTTCCAGGATAAAGCCCGATGGCGCAGTATTGGATTGGAAGAGCCTTAATTCTGCTGCAAGGGCGATGATCACAAAGAAGCTTAACGAACTGGGTTTGGACTATGAAAAAGTATAGGATTGTGCTTTCCTTATTGCTGATTTCGTTATTCGTGGCAGGCACAGCTAATGCTGAATACTGGTTCCAATTCGGGGCCAGAGGAGATATTGCTACCCAGAACAACAACGGAGTCAGTGCGATGATACAGACCATAGTCCCCCAAAACGCGGTCAATACTGGTTCGTTGGGATTTTGGGTAGGGGAGGATCTTAGCGATGGATCTTTTGTGCAGGTGGGATACGTCGTGGAGAACCAGACAGGGTATTATCCCAACTATTGCTCTGCTGCAGGGTGCAATAGCACCGTGTACTTAACTGCGGGCAATGCTCAGTGGTTCTATGAATATTTTATTTCCGGGCAGAATTCGGGTTTCCTTGGGGCGATAGGAAGTGATGGGTCTGCAGGTGTTAATGGAACCTTCAACAATTATTCCCTATATTCTAGTGGAGATACGTGGTTCTTCAAGATGAATAACAAAGTATTGGGAGAGGTAAACATGCCTACCTCAAGCTCTGGAGGAAATTCTCCAGTGGCATTCGGAGAGGTTGCAAATACCAGTACAAACCAGCAATATGTGAAGGACGTAGCATTCTCCAACTTCTCGTTTTACAAAAGCGGAAGCTGGATGCATGTTGGGAAGGGACTATCCTATTCGGGGTACGGGGTTGGCAGCCTACAATACATCCCAGATCTTTATGGAGTAATGGAGATAGGAAATAGAACAAACTATTTTGAAGTTGGATCGGGATTGCCTTCAGTAAATTATGCTCAGCTCTGGAGCCTCGGATACAAGTTGAGCATTGTCTCGAATTTTGCAATGCTGGACAGCTCTCAGATATACAATGCCTATTCCCTGGTTGGAATCAGCGCGCCTAGGACGGTGAATGGATCCGAATCTTCAAGGATGGTATTTGACGGTTGGGTTGGATTAGGAAGCGGGTCGTATACTGGACCAGATAATTCGACGGTTTTGCCCATGGACCAGAACATAACTGAAAGGGCCATTTACACTAATCAATACATGCTAAATGTTTCGAGTAGCTATGGGAAAGTTTCCGGTGGCGGCTGGTACAACCAAAGCAGCGTGGCAGTATATTCAGTATCCAACTCCACTGTTTACGTAGGCAAAGGTCAGCGTGAGATATTTGACGGATGGAGCAATGGGAACCGCAATCTTAGCGGGACTGTTGAGATCGACATGCCCACCAATATTCAGGCGAGATGGATCACCGAGTATTATGTAAATGCCACATCGGATTTCAATTCTGTAAGCGGTGGTGGTTGGTATTCCGCAGGAACTTCTGCAGACATATCACTGAATAATTCGGTGTACGTGGTGGATCACGGAACAAGATATGCGTTCATGAACTGGACCGAAGGAGGGAACAGCACGGAATTGGAAGTTGTAGTCAACAGATCCATAGAGGAACATGCTAATTTCCAGGAGCAATACTTAACAGGCTTCCGATGGGAAAACGGATACGGACAGCCGATAGCAATAGGCAAATTTGTGATCAATAACTACACATTCTCAAACCAAAGCTTCCTTGACGCTAACAAGAGCTATTTGTTGACAGGGGCATTTTACAAGGGAGTCGAACTGAAGACGAATGTAGCTATAATCCCATCGTCTCCCAAAACCATCAGCATAAAGTTGCCAGTTTATAATGAGCAGATTTATACAAAAGACCTGCTCTTTGGGATACCGGTAAATGCGTTGGTTACAGTGAGGTTTGCCAATTTCACCCGGGTATCACTGTACAGCGGTGGAAATGGTAGCATTGGATTTTCGAACCTCCCGTATGGATATGTGAATGGAACCGTGTCTGCGCCGTTTGAGCAGGGACTGCAGGCCCAAAATGGGGTTGAGCAGACGGTTTATCTCTTCTCATTCGCTGACCTAGTGGTTATTTTAATTATAATTATGATAATAATAGGTAGCTATCTTGAATTCAGGCATAAGATGGGAAAATTGGTGAATAAATGAAAGTCGCTGTCATAATACCGCCGAAGAACTTCACTGATGAGACTTTGTCCGCGGTATTGTTGGTGCTAAGGAAGTGGGATGTGGAGCCAGTGATATCAAGTTACACTACTTCGGAATGCGTAGGGTTGCATGGGGCAAGATACTCTTCTGACATAAACACGGCTAAGATGAACCCTGCAGATTATGATGCTGTTTTGCTGATCGATGGACCAGGAGTCGAATCTTACAAGCTCCCCGAATTTAAGCCGATGCTGGATCTTGTTAAGAAATTCATAAATGATGGCAAAGTTATTGGGGCGGTAGGAAACTCTGTAAAGGTGTTTATCAGGGCGAATGGTTTCACTCCAGGAAGGATATCGATGCAGAGAAACAAGGAAATTGAGAACTTTGCGAGAACATCACGGTACCTTGTCACTGCGAATGGCGTAGAAGTTTACAAAAACCTTATCACAGCCAGCGGACCTGAAAACGCGATAGAATTCGCAAATGCTGTGCTTGATAAATTGCATGTCAGATAGGTTTTTTGAAGAACATTTTGTTTTCGGCACCGCACTTGCATCTGTATATTATGCAATTCTTTGAACTTGCGATTGTCACCTTGCTGTTTAGGCCAGGAATTTGTATTTCCCCGCATTTTTTGCACACCGTCCTCTTGAGTCTGTTTGGTATCCCTATCTTGTAATGCTTGCTTATGCTCCGGGCTATTTTGACATATCTGCCGGTTAGTTTTTTATCGCCTCTTGCTTGCGCTTTTGTTGCCAATTCGAATAGCCGCTCTATCCTTTCCGATGCAACGTTGAGTAGGAATTTGTTTTTCGACATTATCGCACTAGTTTTTGATGTTTATATTGTATTTGAGGATTTTCTTGTTCTCTGCGTCGAAATAAAATTCGGCGTCGAATCTTATCTTGTCAAGCATCAATGGAAGCCAGAATGCATCGTCCGGGAACATGTCTTGGTATGGTATATCTTTTTGGTCGAACCATTTTACTTCTCCTTCCTCTGTAGATTTTGCTTCGCCGCTGAAATCCTCTGTGGAGAACAGATGATTGAGTATGGTAAGCTCAGTTCCGCCGTCCATATGGAAGCTAAGTGTGCCGTGATAGAGCAGTTTTCCTGCACGTATGCCTGTTTCTTCGAAAAGTTCCCTTTTTGCGCACTCCTCCGGGGTTTCTTTGGAGTCGATTTTACCTCCAGGTCCGTTCCATTTGCCTCTCGCCACTCCCCTAGTACCATATTTCAGGAGGATCTGGTCGCCTTTGATCACATGGCAGATTGTGGTGTTTAGGGGCATGAGTAATCTAAAGTAGAAAAAGATAATTAATTATCTCCTAATTACATTTTCTTTGATGAACAGGGTACCAAGTTCTGCCGGATTTCTTGAGTCTTCCATGACCATGCGTGTTTCCATGCTTGATGCCCGTTTTTTTGCAGGGTCGCTGATTTCCGGGTCAGCATGTTTGGAGAGCGCCAATATATCCAGGTATGTTGTTTTGGGGTCTTTGAGCATCAAATCTATTTTTTCCCTAGGAAGTTGTGAGAGATGATTTAGCCTCTGGGCTGCTTCCCTGTGGTTTTTTTCAACTAGGAGTATTACTCGGAACTTGTCTATTTGAGATACTTTTATCGGCATTTCGGTCTGTGTTATCATGACTATCGGTATGTTGTTATTTTCATGTTTTATAAACTTAATTCCAAATATG
>VFSW01009456.1_pt1 | contig 13905 bp, 10 predicted proteins | sample 5358111 | NCBI WGS metagenome assembly VFSW01 (sample SAMN11554181, study PRJNA540505) | mine drainage metagenome | isolation source: sediment from site ElyBrook_90M | place: USA: Ely Copper Mine, Vershire, VT | collected 2017
CCCCGCCCCCCCGGGCCCCCCCGCTTCCACCCTCCCCCCCCCCACCGAGCCCCCCCCCCCCCCCCCCGGGGGCCCCCGCCCCATTGGGCAGGGAGCTTTTCTTTGGGTTCGAGGCGCAGGGCGCTGATGGCAACCTGGGCGGCGTAGAGGAACCGCGGGCTTTCGATGGGGTGGATGGCCCCAGCGATCACACCATAGGAGACGCAGGCGATGAAGTCGCGGATGTTCTCATAGCCGCAGAGGTCGGGCATGGCGTCACGGTAGGCCTTCTCAGCGCGCTCCTTTGTGTCGTATTCAGCGCGTCTCCTGGCGCGGCTTTCCTGGAGAGAGCATTCGCGGGCGGCGCAGCAGCGCTGGACGGCGGCGTTGCGGGTGGAATCTGGCGAGGTTTCAGCGATGGATGCGGTGGAGGGTTGGCTCATTTTGGGTTCTCCTGAGAGTAGTGTGCGCGTTTCAGCGAATTAATCTGCAAAGTGAGGGGAGATCGGAGATATTTTTTGAGCCGCAGGTTGGGGCTTGCTAGTGCAGGCCGCCGCAAACAGGGTCATTTACCGAAGCCCGCGATTGGGACGATTTCGTAGAAGAGGCTTCCCTGAAGGGCTAAACAGGGTGCGGAAAAACTCGTAGTTTCATGTGAAATCGGCGGAAAGCGCCCTTCCGGGGCTACAGCCCACGTTGATTTTGCCGGCTTTATGCGGGGGTTAAAACCTCCGCCTCCCTCCGTATTGAGTTTTTCCGCACCCTGTAGAGATCAGGTCATTTTGGGCCGTTTGCGGCACGACTGAAGTGGTGCCCTTTCAAAAACATAGACGACCCTCTGTGTGGCGGACAGCGCTCGTCCCCTGTTCCCTGGCTCCACATCTTCGCTACTTATTCGCCTCTGCGCTATACTGAAGGCATGGATTTTGAACTGGTGACCACCTACAAGCCACGGGGCGACCAGCCACGCGCGATTGCCGAGCTGATGGAGGGGCTGGCGGCGGGCGAAAAGCACCAGGTGCTGCTGGGCGTGACCGGGTCGGGCAAGACCTTCACCATGGCCAAGGTCATCGAGCAGTCGCAGCGTCCGGCGCTGATTCTGGCCCATAACAAGACGCTGGCCGCCCAGCTTTATCACGAGTTCAAGCAGTTCTTCCCCAACAATGCGGTCGAATACTTTGTCAGCTACTACGACTACTACCAGCCCGAGGCCTACATCCCGGCCGGCGACCTCTACATCGAGAAGGAAGCGACGATCAACGAGGAGCTGGACAAGCTCCGGCTCAGTGCCACGCGCTCGCTATTCGAGCGGCGGGATTCGATCATTGTCAGCTCGGTGAGCTGCATCTACGGCCTGGGGTCGCCGGAGGCCTACTATGGCATGCTGCTGCTGCTGGAGAAGGGCCAGCACATCAGCCGCAAGGACATTCTGCGGCGGCTGGTGGAAATCCTCTATGAGAGGAACGACACGGATTTCCGGCGCGGCACATTCCGTGTGCGCGGCGACGTGATCGAGGTCTTTCCCACCTACGACGAGACGGCCTACAGGATCGAGCTTTTCGGCGACGAGATCGAGAGCCTGTCGCAGATCGATCCGCTGTTTGGGACGGTAAAGCAGAAGTACTCGCGGCTGCCCATCTACCCGAAGAGCCACTACGTGGTGCAGCCGGAGCGCAAGGCCGAGGCCATCGATTCGATTGTGAAGGAGCTGAACGAGTGGGTGCCGCAGCTTGAAGCCGAGGGCCGGATGGTGGAGGCGCAGAGGATCCACCAGAGGACGCGGTTCGATCTGGAGATGATCAAGTCGATGGGGTATTGCCATGGCATCGAGAACTACTCTCGGCACTTCAGCGGGCGGTTGCCGGGCGAGGCTCCGCCGACGCTGCTGGACTATTTTCCGCGGGATTTTCTGCTGTTTGTGGACGAGAGCCACGCCACGATTCCGCAGGTGCATGGCATGTGGTACGGCGACCAGAGCCGCAAGCAGAACCTGGTGGACTATGGCTTCCGGTTGCCCTCAGCGCGCGACAACCGGCCGCTGAAGTTCGAGGAGTTCGAGAACCGCATTCACCAGACCATCTACGTCTCGGCGACGCCGGGGCCGTATGAGCTGACGCGCTCGGCGGGAGTGGTGGTGGAGCAGGTGATCCGTCCGACGGGCCTGGTGGATCCGGAGGTGGAAATCCGACCGGTGAAAGGCCAGATCGACGACCTGCTTGCCGAGATCCGCGACCGCGCCAAGCGCAATGAACGGGTGCTGGTGACCACTCTCACCAAACGCATGGCCGAGGACCTGGCCGGCTACTACACCGAGGTGGGCGTGCGCTGCCGTTATATGCACTCGGAGATTGAGACTCTGGAGCGCGTGAAGCTGCTGGCCGGGCTGCGCAAAGGCGAGTTCGATGTGCTGATCGGCATCAACCTGCTGCGCGAGGGGCTGGACCTGCCGGAGGTTTCGCTGGTGGCGATTCTGGACGCGGACAAGGAAGGCTTTCTGCGCTCGGCCGGGTCGCTGATCCAGACCATGGGGCGGGCCGCGCGCCATCTGGAGGGCAAGGCCATCCTGTACGCCGACAAGGTCACCGACTCCATGCGCAGAGCGATGGATGAAACGGATCGCCGCCGCGAGCTTCAGCGGGCCTACAACGAGGAGCACGGCATCACGCCGCGGTCCATCATCAACACGATGGACATGGGGCTGGCGCAGATATTGAAGGCCGAGTACGGCGATGTGGAGGTGGAAGAGGCGTCGGGTCTGCCGGTGTTTGCCACGCAGGCCGAGCTTGACGCATTTCTGGGCAAGATGGAGACGGAGATGCGCGAAGCCGCGAAGAAATTCGAGTTTGAGAAAGCGGCCAGGCTGCGCGACTCGATCAAGGAACTCCGGGAGAAGGAGTTCCTATTCGGGTAGCGTGATCCTCGAGGCTCCCGGCTTGAAGCTGCCGCCCAATTCGGCCCATGCCGGGCAACCGCGCCAGTCCCGGTCACATCCTAGTTGCTTAGTTGGTCAAGATGCGGTAGGGTTTTTGCCCAGGGCCGCGCAGAATCCCGGGGTCTATGACAACCATCCTCCTGGTCGAGAACGATCCGCTCCAAGCCTTCCTGCGCAAGTCGATTCTGGAACGGCGATTCTCTCCGGTGGAGCGAGTGGCCGACGCGGCCGAAGCCCTTTGCCTGGTGGAGCAGGTCCAGTTTGCCGATCAGTTGAGGCTGGTGGTGAGCGGGCTGAGCATGCCGGGAATCGGGGGGCCTGCATTCGTGGCCGAGCTGCACGAGCGGCTTCCCAACGTGCCGGTGCTGGTGCTTGGCAGCGACAACGAATCCCCTGCCGACTATCAGGGTGCCGGGGTGCGCTTTCTGCCCCGGCCCTTTGGCGGAGACGAGTTGCTCGCTGCCGCCGGCGAACTGCTGGCCCTGCAAGCATGAATCCAAGTTTGAGCTGGGAAATTCTCGTCTGGGCTGCGAATCGAGCGCGGTTCCATTTCAGGGAGCCCCTCAGCCCGTTGGCCGGCTCCGGCTCGCATTCCCTCAGGGGCTTCTAAAGCATTTTCTGCCTGCTTGTTTACGGCCGGTCTGGACTTCTGTGGTCTCCCACCCCTTGTGCAAAGGACGCACAAAGAATGGGGCATCCAGGGTTCTGTTAACACTTGCATCGATGATGCTCTAAAGCGCGTTCGTATTGCTGCAGTTCCATACGGGCTGAACAGGGTGCGGAAAAAGGGCCTGCGTCAGGTGATAGCGGAGACGGGAATGGAGCAGGGGCTAAAGCCCACGTTGATGCTACTGCGTTTGCGGCCCGACTGAAGTCGTGCCCTGTTACAGAGCGTTCGAGGATCGCCGGTACAGCGAGTTTTGCCGCAGCCTGTGAAGGCCGTAGCCTTCAAAACCGCTGCTTGTGCAGAGGCTCGCGGGCTGATCCCGTCCGGACTCCATCTTTTGTGTGAGCCAGATCACATGCTGAGGGCCTATCATGGCAAGAGAATTGTCTCGCAGGCAAAGCTTCCCGTTCTGCCCTGCATGCGAGAATCATCGTGGAGTCCTAATTCATGGCAGCCTTCGGTAGTTTTGCACTTCTCCTCGCGCTGGCGCTGGCCGCGTACAACCTGCTGGCCGGAACGCTGGCCCTGCGGCTGATCGCCACCGGACGTCCGGCAGCGATCTCGCCCGAGCGGCTGGCCGATACCGCACGCCGGGCCGGGATCGCCGGGTTTCTGGCCATCACGGGTGCGGCCTTTGCGCTGGTGTGGTCGGTCTTTACCAACGACTTCTCCATCACCTACATCCTGGAGCACTCGAACCGGGCACTGCCCGGCGCCTACAAGTTTTCCGCGCTGTGGAGCGGGCAGGAAGGCTCGCTGCTGCTTTGGGCGTGGCTGCTGGGCATCTACGGTTTTGTGCTACGGCTGACCCACAAGACCGACGTGAAGCTCTACGCCTACGCGGGCACCATTCTGGCGGCGATCCAGGTCTTCTTCCTGGCCATCCTGTGCTTTGCCGCGCCGCCGTTTGCCCTTTACGCCGGGCAGATTCCGGACGACGGCAACGGGCTCAATCCGCTGCTGCAGTATCCGGAGATGGTGATTCACCCGCCGCTGCTTTACCTGGGGTACGTGGGCTTCTCGATACCGTTCTGCTTTGCGCTGGGGGCGCTAATGATGCGCTACCCCGGCGAGCGGTGGATCAAGGTGACGCGCGTGTGGACGATGGTCACCTGGCTGTTCCTGACCGCCGGCATCTTTCTGGGCATGCACTGGGCCTACGCTGTGCTGGGCTGGGGAGGCTACTGGGGCTGGGACCCAGTGGAGAACGCAAGCTTCATGCCCTGGCTTACGGGCACCGCCTTTCTGCACTCGGTGATGATGCAGGAGAAGCGCGGGATGATGAAGAGCTGGAACGTGTGGCTGATCTTCTCGACGTTCCTGCTGACGCTGCTGGGCACGCTGCTGACGCGCGCCGGGCTGGTCAGTTCGGTGCATGCGTTCGCGCAATCGTCCATCGGCACCTGGTTTGTGGTGTTCATGGGGATTGTGCTGGCGGTATGCATCTTCGTGTACATTCTGCAGCGCAGCCACCTGAAGAGCGAACACCACCTGGAATCGCTGGTGAGCCGCGAGTCGAGCTTCCTGTTCAACAATCTCGTCCTGCTTGTCGCGTGCTTCGTCATCCTGTGGGGCACTCTGTTCCCGGTGCTGAGCGAGTATGTGGTGGGCAACAAGGTCACGGTGGGCGCGCCGTTCTATAACCGGGTGGCGGTGCCGATCGGCATCTTCCTGCTGCTGCTGACCGGCGTAGGACCGCTGCTGCCCTGGCGGGCGGCGTCGTTCAAAAGCATCCGGCGCAACTTCGTCATCCCCATCATCGCGTTCTGGGCGACGTTGATCGTCTGCCTGGCCGTGGGCGTCAAGCCGTGGCAAAACGGCTCGCTGGACCAGGGCAACTTCTACGCGCTGGTGGCGTTCTCTGTTTCTGCCGCTGTGCTGACCGCCATTCTGAGCGAATTTCTGCGCGGCGCCGGCGTCATCTCAAAGCAAACCGGCAAGAACCTGTTCGCGGCCACCTGGCTGCTGACCCGCCGCAACACGCGCCGCTACGGCGGCTACATCATCCATATCGGCGTGGTCATCGTGGTCATCGGGCTGGCCGGCTCGGCCTTCAACCGCACCCAGGAATCGGACGAGGGCGGAATGGCCGTGGGCGACAAGCTGAGCATTGGCCCTTACACGCTGGAGTGCGTCGGCAGCACGCAGGACTCCAACCTCAACTACAACTCCTGGTACGCGCTGATGGACGTCTACAAGGGCGGGCAGAGGCAGTTCCAGATGGCTCCCGAGAAGCGCGTGTACCTGGCAACCGAGCAGCCGCAGACGATGGTCGCCATCCACTCGGTTCCCAGTTGGGACCTGTACGTGGTGTATGAAGGCACCAGTCCCGACACGGGCAGGCCGATCATCAAAGCATTCCTCAATCCGCTGGTGAGCTGGATCTGGGCCGGCCTGGTGATCCTGGTCTTCGGCACGCTGGTGGCGCTGGTTCCCAGCCTGAGCCCATCGACGGCGGTCCTGCGCGTGCCGGCTCGAACGGCGCCCGTTGAGCCTGCCCTGAAGGGAGGCCAACTGTGAGGCTCTCCAGGGCATTGACCTTTTGGTTTCGAGCGTTGCAAGCGGGAGCGCTGGCCGCGGCGGTCTGCTTCTCGCTGGGCGCAACCGATGCCGGCTCTCGCTATACCAACCTGAACCATCGCCTGATGTGCACCTGCGGCTGCGCCGAGATTCTGGGCGAATGCAACCACGTGGGCTGCCCCAACTCCACCGGCGAATTGAACGAGTTGCGCACCGGCATTGACAGCGGCCTCAGCGACCAGCAGATTCTCGACTCGTTTGTGGCGAAGTATGGAGCGGTGGTGCTGGCCGCGCCCACCACCAAAGGCTTCGATCTGGTGGCCTGGATTGCGCCCTTCGCAGTGTTTGCCGCGGCGATGCTGGGCACCATCCTGCTGGTGCGGCGCTGGTCAGTGGGCCGAACACCGGCGACCGCACCGACAGATGCGGCCACGATGGATCCGGCCGAGCGCGAGCGCCGCGAACAGATTCGCCGCGATACCGGCGACGGAGGTTTTTGAGCGATGACTACCCTGCAAGGAGAACTGGCCGGCATCTTTCTGGCTCTGGCGCTGTTTGTTTATACCTTCTGGCCAGAGAACGTCTTTGCCAGCCAGCGCACCAAAACCCGCCTGGACTTTCTGCTGGAGCGCAAGGAGCAACTGTATGAGAACCTGCGCGACCTGAACTTCGAGTACAAGGCCGGCAAGTACCCCGAGGAGGATTTCGAGGCGCAGCGGGCGCAGTTGGAAAACGAAGCGGCGGTGCTGCTGGCCGAGATTGACCATCTGCAGGCGGCATGAGGGCGCTGCTCCCAAGACGATGCCTCTGAAAGGGGCACGGCTTGACAGGCCGCGGAAAAACCCGCCCCGGAGGGGGAGCTTTCAGGATGCCTGCTTGACGATGGGAGTTTTTCCGCAGCCTGATTCGCCCGTGGGATCGTTCCTTCCAGATTTCGGCCGCTGCCATCGACTGCTAAATTCCAACCCTCGCCTCGTCAGCCACGTCGTTGGCCGAGCGCAGGCGGGAAACCTGGCGCATCCAATGTTCGGCGGAAGGACGAGGTGGAATCGCCTCGTACATTGGGAACCCAAACAGGTCGTCCATGCTCAGACGTTTGGGAAGAGAGCCTGCAGGTTTAGCCATGGCCTCGACAGAGCGGATCAAACTCTCAACTGAGGCACCCTTTTGATGAAACTTGTCGGCAACAACTCCGGGGGGCAAGCAATCGCCTGGGTAGGAGGCGCTCATGGCGATCACGCGGATCGATGGAAAACAGCGCCGAACGATCGGTAGAAGCTCGAATCCGGGCATGCCCGGCATGTTGAGGTCGGACAGGAGAATCTCCGGGAGTTCCTTCTCGATCTCGAACAGCGCGGAGAATCCGTCCTGGGCAGTTCGCACAGGATATCCAATTTCGGAAAAGACCTGTGACAAAATCGTTCGGGTTGGAACATCGTCATCGACAATGAGAAGTTCCGGTCTCGCATCGGGCATCGGGCACCTTTTCGTGGGCAGCAAGTATGGGCAAATATGGAGACACCCCAGCATCTCATCGTCCTGGCAAGGGGTCTGCTCAATTTTGCTCATCGCCCAGAGAAGGTGCGGGACCTTGCCCCCGCCGCCGCACAATCGAAGGTCCAAGGGCATACGAGCTTATCCGAGAATTGCGAATTTTGTAGCGCGGGTCTCCAGACCCGCACAAACCGCATCTGGCGACTGGGAAGCCGCCAGTACAGCCGGTCTGGAGACCGGCGCTGCTGTTTGCGGATAGGCTCTAAGCAGGCCGGGGAAAAGCTCCCGGATTCTGGCCGTATCGGCGAGAGTCATGACGCAGGGGCTAAGGCGCTTTGATTTCAAGCACTCAGTGGCAGCGCCGCAGAAACAACCGCCGCCCGCAGGCGAGCCCGCGCGCGCAGGCAAGAAGATGCGTTTTCGATCCTGGAAGCGATCCTGGAAGCGCGCCTGCGTTGAAATCGGCGCCCTACGGCTGCACGATCGCGTTATACCCGTCGTTGAGCAGCTTCTGCCGCCAGCCGTCCGCCTCGGCCCGCGTCTTGAACGGCCCGATCCGCACGTGGATCAGCCCATCGAGCGGATCGCGCCGGCCGGCAACCGCATACCCGCGCCGCCGCAGCGCGCTCATCAGCACGTCCGCGTCCTCGGGATGCGACACAGCGGCAATCTGCACCATCAGCAAGCCTGCCGCCGGAGCCGCGCCGGAACTGAATGCCGGTGCCACCGCCCCAGCCGCCGGTTGCACCGTCTGCGCCGGAGCCGTCGCGCTCCGGAGTGCCGGCCTGACCTGCGGAAGCCCTGCCGGAGGACTGCCTGCTGCCGCAACCCCCGGCCTTTCCACTGTCTGCCTCTCCACCGCGGGACTGTCTACCGCGGGGCTCTCCGCCGCCGTGTCCGCGCCCACCGGTGCTGCCTGCTCCTGCGGGGTTGCCACCTTAGCCGGCTGCGCCGCCGCGCTATTCGCCGAAGGCTTGGGCAGGCTGCTCTCCGCCTTCGGCGCGGCCTGTGTCTGCCCTGCGGCCGGAAGCGCCGCCGCGGTCTCCTGCGTCCCCCGCCGCCCCTTCGCGTACCCCAGCCCGAAGCAAAGTCCGCACAGCAGCACCAGCCCGAAAAAAATCAGCAGCAGCGCGGTCGAGCTCAGCGTGAGTTCAGTGTCGTGCCGGAGTTCGGCCTGTTGACTCTCCCTGTCGTCGAAAACTCCCCTCATACACCGTCCCCGAACTCAATCCGAATCTGCAATACGCGGCCCTCTCCTGGGTTGCGCCGACCACGCTGTGCTTGCCTCGTGACGCTCACGCGCCTCGTCGCGAGCCGCCTACTCCTGAGCCTTCCCCATGACAACATTGGATTGCGCAGGGCTGCCGCTATCGGGCTTCAACGCCGGCGCCATCTTGTTCAGCAGCGTCAGCAGCTCCATCGGCAGCGGGAAGACGATCGTCGTATTCTTCTCCACGCCAATCTCGGTCAGCGTCTGCAGGTAGCGCAGTTGCAGGGTCATGGGCTGCGTGGCCAGCAGCGCCGCCGCGTCCACCAGCTTCTGCGCGGCGTTGAACTCGCCCTCGGCGTGAATGATCTTGGACCGCTTCTCGCGCTCCGCCTCGGCCTGCTTGGCCATGGCGCGCAGCATCTGTTCGGGCAGGTCCACCTGCTTTACTTCCACCGAGATCACCTTCACGCCGAACGGCTCGGTCCGCTGGTCGATGATGGTCTGGATCTTCAGGTTCAGCTTGTCCCGGTGGCTGAGCAGCTCGTCCAGCTCCACCTCGCCCAGCACCGAGCGCAGCGTGGTCTGCGCAAACTGCGAGGTCTGGTAAACGTAGTTGGCCACCTTGATGGCGGCGGAGTTGGGATCGATGACATAGAGCGTGACCACCGCGTTCACCTTCAGGGTGACGTTGTCGCGGGTGATCACATCCTGCGCGGGAACTTCGAGCACATCCTGACGGAGCGAGATGCGCACCATCTGGTCGAAGGGCCGGAAGACCAGGATGATGCCGGGGCCTTTGGGCGTGGGCAGGGCGCGGCCGAGGCGGAAGATGACTCCCCGCTCATACTCGCGCAGGATCTTGATGGAGTTGAGCACATATAAGACAACGATGGCGATGACAACCAGAACAGGAGTCGCTAACATATCGCTTCCCTCACTCAGCACGGATTGTACTCCAGACAGCAGGGCGATCGCATTTGAGACAGATAGCTTGGGGATTTGAAAGAGGGCTGCTTGAAAGGCCTGGAAAAGGGCCGAATGAAGAGCAACGGCGGATTCAAACTGAGGCAGGAGCCCAAACCTTTCATCCTGGCATTCTTCGGCACGACTGAAGTCGCGCCCTGATTACAAAGCAGCTCTCGATGGAGTTTCGCGGCAGGTCGAGACCTTCGTTCGCCGACGAAGTCAAATGCGATTGCCTTGCTCCAGACCGCGTCCTGCCGACACACCAGCGGTTAACGGTGCGAATCCGCCATCTCCGCCCGCGCTGCCGGTTCCACCCGCAGCAGGTACGCCTCGTGCCCCACCACGCGCAGCGCGGTCCCGGCGGGCACCGGCTCGCTGGCCACCGCCCGCCAGATCTCGCCTTCCACCACCACGTGTCCCTCCGGCGCCAGCGGTTCCATGGCCTTGGCCGCCGCCCCCACCATCGCGTCAATCCCCAGCCGCGACTTCATGCGCCGCGCCCGGATGGCCAGCCGCACCAGGAACACGGTAATCAGCCCGAATGCCGCGCTCACCGCCAGCGCAATCGACGGGTGTACGTTCATCTCGGGCACCGGCGCGGCCACCAGCGTCAGCATCCCGAAGGTCAGGCACACAATCCCCGCAACCGCAAGCGCTCCGTGCCCGCCCACCTTGGCCTCCAGCACCAGCAGCCCCAGCGCCGCCACCAGCAGCAGCACCGCCGTATACCGGATCGGCAGCAAATCCAGCCCAAAAATCGCCAGCAGCACCATCAGGGTCCCCAGCGCCCCCGGCACAATGGTTCCCGGCGTGTTGAACTCCAGGTAGATGAGCAGCGCCCCGCCGACCAGCATCAGCAGCGCAATGTTCGGGTTCACCAGCCACCCCAGCAGGCTTTCGCGCATGGTTGGCTTCACCACCTCAATCCGCGCCCCCGCCAGGTGCAGCACCTGCTTCGTCCCGTTCAGCCGCGTAATCGTGCGCCCGTCCAGCGCCGCCATCAGCGCGGCGTCATCGTTGGCGATCAGGTCGATCAGGTGCTTATCCAGCGCTTCCTCGGCGGTGTAGGAGTGCGACGAAGCCGCCGCGGCCACGGCAGCATCCACGTCGCGGCCACGGCGCGCCACGGCGGAGCGCAGAACGCCCACCGCCTCGTGCTCGCCCAGCTGCCCCCCGCTCTCCACGACCCTGCCGACCTCGCCCACCACGCGGGCCGCGCCCGCGTTGGTTCCCGGAGCCATCGCCGCCACATCCGCCGACTCCAGCAGGTAGAACCCCGCCGACCCGGCCCGCGCCCCCGCCGGGGCCACGAACACAATCACCGGAACCCGCGAGCTCAGGATCGCCCCCGCCATCGATCGCATCGAGTCCAGCAACCCGCCCGGCGTGTCCATCTCCACCAGCAGCGCCTGCGCCCCGTCGGAGTTGGCCTTGGCAAGTGCGCGGTCCAGTTGTCCCGCCGAAATCGGCTGAATGGTATCGGAAAGCACCAGCTTGTCCACCAGCGGCTGTTGTGCCTGAGCCGTGGCGCCCAGCCAAGGGACCGCGCAACCGGCCGCCGCCCATGCCGCCAGAACCGCCAAACCAAGTACGCGCTTCACCATGGCTCGCTCCTTTTCCGGTCCCGCCGTGCAGCCCTGTCCTGGTTCCATCCGGCCCATGGACGGGCCGCGCCAGCGCCCACCGCAGGTGGCTATTTCTGCTCTCGGCCCGCCTCAACCCTCTTCTGCAACTGCTGCGCCGCCGCGTTCCCCGGCTCCATCTTCAGCGCCTGGCCCGCATCGTAGCTCGCCTGGTCCATGTGTCCGGCGGCCAGGTCGAGGCGCCCCATTACAAGATACGCCTGCACGGAGGGCATCAGCTCCAGGCTCCTCCGCGCTTCCTTGCGCGCATTCTCCTTATCGCCGGTCCGCTCGCGAATCTCCGCCAGCCCCGCATGAACCGCGGCGACGCGGTCGTCGGAGGCCAGCGCCGTCTGGTACAGCCGTTCGGCCTCCAGCAGCAGCCCCCGGTCCAGGTAGTCCTTTGCCTGCGCGGCAAGCTTCTCGGCCCGCTGCTCGGGCTCCAGAGCCGTCAGCCGCGCCTCGTCCACCTGATCCAGCATCTGCGCCGCCTGGCGGAACGCCACCGCATCGAAGCTGCGCGCAATCCGCTCCAGGGGATCGGGCCGAACCGCCTGGGCCAAGCTCGATTCCGCGGCCGCATCCGGCTTCGGCGCCGGCGCCTTCCACTCCGCCGCCAGCGCCTGCGCCTCGCTGTCGTTGGACCGCAACCGCATGCACGTCGCCAGCTCCGCAGACGCCCCAGCCGCATCGCCATGGCGCTTCAGGCTCACCGCCAGGTTGAAGTGGTAGTCCGCGTCCGTAGGGTCGGCAGCCACCGCCTGCCGGAACAGCGCCGTGCCGTCGTGCCCCTGCCGGCTCACAGCAACCCCCTCGTTGTTCACCACCTCGGCCAGCGGCAACTCGCGCGCGACGCCCGCGAAAGCCTTCTCCGCCCTGGGATAATCCCCGGAAAAGACCAGCGACAGCCCCAGGTAGAACCCCGCCTCCAGCGCATCCGTCTCGCGCACCTTGGACGCCTGCGATCCCGTGTCGTCCCGCCCAACCCGGGCAAACGCCACCGCCGCCTGGTCATACAGCTGGCTGTTGTAGTCCTCGCGGCCGAGCGCCATCCATGCCGGCGAGAACTCCGGGCTCAGCATGACGCATTGGTTGAGATGCCGCAACCTCTCCTCGTGGTCCGGCTCGGTGATGCCGCGAATGTACTGCTCGAACGCGTCCACCCGGATTCCCTTGCCCGCGGCCACAAACGTCTCCTCGGCCACGTTGAAGTCCGGGTCCAACTGCCGGGTCAGCTTCCAGGCCAGCGAGTCGAACACCCCGATCAGGTCCTTCATCTCGCCGCGCGCCGTCACCGCCTTGCTCATGCGGAGGTGCGGCACGTCCACCAGTTGCGCCTCGGCCACAATCCCGCCGCCGTCGGTGAGGTAGCTGCCCACCACAATCGAGTCCGCGTCCAGTGTCTGGGCCAGCTTCAGCGCCGTGGCCCGCGAGGGGTGAAACTCCTGCGGCAGCCCCAGGTGGTCCAGCGCGTAAAGCCGGTCAGCCCGGCTCATGGGCGCAAACCCCGCCGACGCAAACCGACTGCCCAGAATCTCCGGCGCCGCCTCGCGAATCCACTCGAGGCTCGGCTGCCCGGTCCGGTTGTCAAACGGCAGCACCAACAGAATCCGCCCGTGCCCCGCGCCGCTGTCGGCAGCCGCCTGCCCGCGCGCCGTCACCGTCAACGTCACAGCCAGCGCAACCGCCAGCCCCACCGCCAGCGCAACCACCGGCCTCACGGCCGCAAAAACCCGCGGCGCCCGCCAAAATCGCAATGAAGAAAAAGTATGCACAACAGGCTGATTATAGGTCGTGTGCGGGGGCAGCGCCGTCTACCGCGCCCCATCGGGCATCTCCGCCCGCGCAGCCAGCACCCGCTCAAACCGGATCAGCGCCACCCATTGCCCCTGGTCCTCCTTTTCCCACACCAGTTCCCCGTCCAACTGCTTCGCAATCTGCTCCGGCGGCAGGTCGTGGTGCAGCCCAAAGTATTTCTCGTCCAGCTCCGCGCTCTTTGCTCCCAACGTCAGCAGCGGACGCGGCGGGTCGTACTTCGTCGAAAACACCAGCGCCGCGGAGAATTTCCCCGGCTCCTCGCTGGCGCGCTCAATCTGCGGCTCGCTGAAATCCTCAAGCCGGTACACGTCGAAGGGCTGCTTCAGGTAGCCCAGCTCCGGCCGCGTCAGCTCGTCGGTCATGGGCCATGCCGAGAGCACCGTCGCTCCCGGATATCTCTTGTTCAGTTGCGCAATCCCCGCCAGGTGCAACCGGATCACGTGCGCATATGCCAGGTTGTCCTCCGGCGCAAACCCGTACGGCGGATTCACAAATAGCCCTATCGCAAACGCCGCCGCGGAAAACACCGCCAGTCCGTGCCAGTAGGGAACCCTGCGGTAAAACGTCGTCACCGCCACCAGCAGCACCAGCGGATACATCGGCAGCAGGTAGCGCGTCAGCAACGCCCCACCCAGCACGCTGAACAGCACGGCATTGGCTACGAGCAGCAACCAGATCCGCCGCATCGCCGTGCTGC
>VFSW01009457.1_pt1 | contig 13903 bp, 8 predicted proteins | sample 5358111 | NCBI WGS metagenome assembly VFSW01 (sample SAMN11554181, study PRJNA540505) | mine drainage metagenome | isolation source: sediment from site ElyBrook_90M | place: USA: Ely Copper Mine, Vershire, VT | collected 2017
TTGCCGCGACGAAGGGTCTTGCCGCGCCGGGGGCCATTGCAGGCGCCGGTGTTTCGCTTGGCCGCGGCCCGATCGCAGCATCAAACGCCTGAAAAAGTTTCATCCATCTTATCGGGCGCGCAAGGAGGGGCCAGCCGGTTCCGCGGCTTGAGTCGCCAACCATGATCGTCGGAATGACGCCCGACGCATTACGTTCGCCCAGCAACCTGACTGCCGCGATGTCATTCGCATCGACCAGAAGAATATCCGGGGGTGTTTCGAATGCATTATGCCGCGCAAACTTCGGCACGCGGCGCGAAGACAGGTCGAACACGCTGGTCAGCGCCATCAGTTCGGTCTGGTTGAAGCCGATCACTTCAACCGAATAGGTATCTTTTTTCATTGCGTTCTTTAGTATCCTGGAACTTGATCAGCAGGATTTAAATTTACCAGGTCCGCCAGCCAGCGAGTTTTCGGGTGCGCCAGTGTTATTCGGGGTTAACCCCCCGCCTATTTATGCACGGCCATAAAGTCGGCGATATTCTGCAACAGGACATCTTCCTGGTAGGGCTTTCCAAGATAGGTATTGACGCCCAGCTGCATCGCGTATTCACGGTGCTTGGCGGCCGTACGGGAAGTGATCATGATAATCGGCAGATCAAGGGTTTTGGGATCACGGCGCAAATGTTTTGCCAGGGCGAATCCGTCCATGCGCGGCATTTCGATATCCAGAAGCATCACATCGGGAGTGAATTCCGCCAGTTTTTCCAGCGCATCGACGCCGTCTGTTGCAGTAATCACCTGGTAACCGGCACGCAGCAGCATGCGCGTGGTGATCTTGCGCACGGTGAGGGAATCATCAACCACCATGATCAGGGGCTGGGTAACAAGCGGCTTGACGCTGGCCGCCTTGCCTGACTTCCCGGTCACGCCGCTACGCTGCGCCAACTGGATCGGGTTCAGGATCAGCAACACCCCGCCACTGCCCAGCACCGTCGCACCGGCTACCCATGGCATTCTCGCCAGTTGCGGACCGATATTTTTCACCATGACTTCCTGCTTGCCCAGAAACTCGTCAACATGCAAAGCAATTCTTTGTTCACCGCTGCGCAACAGCAGAATTGCGTTCCGCGGCAAATTTTCCTCGTCCGCATCCTGTTTTCCAAGAATATGGGGCAAGTAGTGCAAAGGATAGATGGCGTCCCGCCATTCGATTTGCCCGGCGCTGTGCAGGGACTGCATATCCGCCAATTTCACCTGCTGGACTTGTTCAATCATCGTGGCGGGGATGCCGTAGTTTGTTTCACCGGCACGCACCAGCAAAATTTGCGAGACTGCAAGTGTCAGCGGCAAATGAATGACAAAACTTGTGCCCTGCCCGCTTCTTGAGCTGACATCGATACGTCCGCCCAGCGCCGATATCTCGCTGCGAACCACATCCATACCGACACCGCGCCCCGCAATCTCGGTGACCTCAGTCGCGGTGGAAAGTCCGGGTGTGAAGATCAATTGGGTCAATTGCTCCTCGCTCAACTGTTCACCCGCCTGCAGGGTGCCGTTGATTATGGCTCTCTCGCGCAATTTCGCAAAATTCAAACCGGCCCCGTCATCGCTGAACTCAAACACGACTTCATTGCTCTCCTGGCGCAAGTTCAGGCGAATCTCGCCGATCGGATGTTTGCCGCTCTGCGCGCGCAGCTGCTCGCTTTCCAGGCCGTGCACTATGGAGTTGCGCAGCAGGTGTTCGAACGGCGCAATCATTTTTTCCAGCACGCTGCGATCCAGCTCCACATTCGTGCCCTGCAACTCAAGGTTGGCGCGCTTGTTCAGTTCCTTGCCGGTTTGCCGCACGATGCGGTACAGGCGATCAGCAATACTGTCGAACGATACCATGCGCACATTCATCAAACCCTGTTGCAGCTCGCGGCTAAGCCGCCCTTGTGCCAGCATGGAAGCTGCGGTTTCATTCAGGTGCTCCAGCATGGATTGCTGGACGGTTTGCACGTCATGCACGCTCTCGTTCATGAAACGCGTCAATTCCTGCAGGCGGGTGAACCGGTCGAATTCGAGTGGGTCGAACTGATCCGCGTGATCTTTTGCCAGCGAGACCCGCGCCTGCATCTGGCTTTCAGCCTGGATTTCAACCTCCCGCAACTGCTGGCGCAACCGTGCAACACTGGCAGTCAATTCCAGCAAGCCCTCCTTGTAGACGCGCATCTCGGTTTCCATGCGCGAACGGACCACACTGATTTCGCCGGCTTCATTAACCAGCCTGTCCACCACGTCGGCGCGGACACGCAACATGTTGCCGAGCGCCGCGCCCGGTTCCCCTCGCCGGTCAGCCCTGCGCTCCAATCCGGCAGGCTGATCCGCGGCGCGCCTGGACGGGGTAGCGGCGGGAATCTTCACTTGCAAGATTTCGGCCGCGGGTTTGCCACCGCGCAATTCCTCGAGCAATGCGGTGATCCGGTCATAATCACTTTCCAGCGTATCCCAATATCCCGCCTGGTCTCGCTGGTGCGAAGCCGCCACGCGGCCTTCCATTTCATGGGCAATTTCACCGATGCGCATCGCACCCACCATGCGCGAACTGCCTTTCATGGTATGCAGCAGGCGCTTTAATGATTGCACCTGCAGTTCATCCTGCGGGGATTCGCGCAGCAGGCGCAGCCCCTCGCCGATCTTGGGGCCCAGTTCTTCGGCTTCCTCTAGAAACACGGGTAGAAGTTGCTCGTCCAGATCGTCGTAGACTGTGGGTTCGTTACCTTCCTCAACCGCATTGGCAGGCTCTGCGATAAGCAGCGTATCCCGCAGTATTGCCGCGAAATCGGCGGCCGGCACTTCTCCGGCGGTTGTGCCGCGATCGCCGCCACTTTCGTCACCGGACAGGATTGTGTTCACATCATCGCCGGCCTGGAATTCGGCCGCATCGATATGCGCTTCAAACCGGTCGACAGGCTGGGTCGGAGGCAACATCATATCCTCAGCCATAGCCGGCTCTTCAGACTGGCTGCTTTTGCCGGCATCGCTCATCCACTGCGCTGCCGATTGCCGCTCCGTTTGCGGAATGCCGGCTGCATCCTTTTCTTCCGGGACAGCGGCAAATTTGCCCATATCAGCCAACAGGCCCGCAAACAGCTCGTCGTTGATTTCTGGCTTGTCCGTTTCGGGTTGCCGGCTTTGCAATAGCGATGCGTGAGTCGCGGCTTCCGTCGAGCCGGCGACTTCCATGGCTGCATCGCCGAGTCTGTCCTTGTCAGCCAATAATTGGGCAACAAGGTCGCTGCGCACCGCCGGTATTTGCTGGTCACCGATGTCGTGCAACATTCCATCCAGCGCGGCTATCGACTGGTCCAGCATACTCAACTGGCTGTCGCCCAGCGAGAACACATGATCCACGCGCACCACCAGCCAGCCTTCCAGCGCGGATGCCAACTCTGCCACTGCGGCAAACCCCATGGTGCGACTCACTCCCGCCAGCGTGTGCGCGGCGCGCATGAAATCATAATGCACCACCGGCGGGTGGGTAACACGCAGCTCCGCAAGCTGCTGGAACAAAATCTCGAGTTTCTGTTTGGCTTCTGTACTCGCGATACTGAACAGCCCGGGAGAAAAGTTTTTCTCCGCAGAGACGACTTCTCGGGGTGGAGTCACTGCGTGCCCGGGTTCGGCCTGGGGTTCGGCTTCAAACTCGGGCCTGGGTTCCGTTGCCGCTTCGGGTTCGAGTGCGGAACCCGATGCCGAAATGCCTGGCGGCAATCCGAAATCAGGATCGTTCTCGACCTGTTGCGCAACTGCCATCAGCCCAGTCGCATCGATGTGTGCCACGCCCTCCCTGCCGAGCGTTTCCACCCAGCCAAAAAAACTCTGGGCAGCGTTGTCGATAAATTTCAACAAGCCGGGATTGGCCGGCTTGCCGTCCTGCAGCCACTTGTTCAAGGCGCGTTCGACGTTCCATGCGACCTCGCCCAAATCGGTCAGGCCAACCATTCTGCCGCTGCCCTTGAGAGTATGAAAACCACGCCTGATGGTCACCAACGACTCGTGATTGTCGGGATGGGACCGGCAGATTTCCAGATTGGAATGGATAGCGCCCAGCACTTCCTGCGCTTCCTCAAGAAAGATATCCAGCAATTCCTGGTCTTCTTCCGATTGGGTTTGCGTTAACGGTGGTTTCGCAACACCTGCCACATAAGATATTTCCAGCGGCTCCGAAACCGGTTTTTCGGATGGGGAGGCTTCGAGTGGGGCGGGTGTGATGGGCTCGACCGGGGAAACATTCAGCGGTGTATCAAACTCGAGTGGCGCAACCGAATCGCTTCCCGTCGGGGCGGCAACCGGGGGCTGCTTGGCCGGCATGGGCACTACCTGCGCCAGAGCAACCTGGGGTTGCTGCCCGACCGGAGCCGACACTGCCGGTTCTGGCGCCTGATCCAGCCTGACCATTTCGGACAATGCCTGGTCCAAACCCCTGACGTCACCCGATTGGCCATGAGTCAGGTGCTGCATGTAATTCTCAAGCGCGCTTAAAGCATCGGCCAGGGCATACCTTTCCGCGGCTCTCGGAATGTCGTTACCCCTGTCAAAACCACGCAATCTGTCCTGGACAGAAGCCAGCAGTTGCTCGGCATGGGTCAGGGACGAGATACGAAAACCGCCCTGTATCTGGCCCAGCAGGCGCAACAATTCGGGCAACCCGTCGCGCTTCGCGACGTCATTGAAAAATGCATTCAATCCCTGCTCGACATGCTGCAGGTTCACCAGCATTTCTTTGGCCAACGGACCCATCACATCGCCGCGCTGTTCCAGCTGGTAATTCAGGTTGACCAGTTCCGCCAGCTGTTTCATGTCCTCGGGCTGCTGCTTTACCGCTGCATGCATGCGCTCTGTCAGGATGCGCGCCTGCTCCTGGAAGCCGCTGCCCAGGCGGCTGTAATTTTCTATGCCGCTGGCCAGCAGAAGAAGCGCCATCGCCATATCCATGCCGATGGGCCGCGAATAATCCGGGGAGCTTGCATACTGCGACAGCTCATGGATCTGCTTGGTCAGATATTGCAGGACATCCCGGTCGAGTTTGGCGCTTTGCGACACCAGTTGCTCGGCATACTTGAGGAATTTTTCACAAGATGCCTGGTCGCCTTGAACACACAGCTCCCAGCTTTCTTCGGCAACACGCAATTGATCACGCATGACAGCCAGCACCTGCTCCAATTCTCCGGGCGGCATGGCCGAATGTTCGGGCAGGTAGCTGTGCAAAGCGTAAGCCCTCTTGATTTCCTCCACCAGCTCACTGGCAGCATGACTGCGTCCGATCAGGTAAAGCATCTCATTCATGACCGGCGCAGTATCACTGACGCTGGTATCGGCGGCAGTGCGGATTTGCTGGTCTATCCGTCCCAGCAATTTGCGTATGTTGATTTCCGGGGGCAGCCCGTCCAGTTTAAGGCATTCCAGCAATCCGCAGGAAATCCACCAGAAGGCCCTGCTGTGATCCTGCGGCACACAGCGCATCGCGCCTTCCAGGGCCTGCTGCATCTGCTGCAATGCTGTCGCGGCATCATCCTGGCGCAACCAGCGCAGCAATCCCTGCTGATACTGGCTGCGTATCATCTTCAGGCGGGCCATCGCATCCTTTGGCGGCGGCCCGCTCAATACTTGCTGCGGCAAAACCACGTCAAGACTGGGGTAAAACAAATCCAGCTCGAACGCAATTTCCAGGCCGCGCAACTGCTGCATTTCCTGATACAGGGGGAACAACCGCAGTGCGGCGTTATCAGCGCCATTGTCGAGCGCATCAAGATAGTGCGTAATCGCGAACAGGGCGCGGCGCAATACATCGCGGTGCATCACGGAAACCTGTTGCGGGTTCGCCGCAAGGTCGCTCAGCATGGTTGCCAGCTCGGAGCAGAATGTCGCAACACCGTCCAAACCGACCATTTTCAGCACGCCGAGCATGCTGTGCAACTCGGTGCGCGCTCTCTCCAGCGCGACCATATTGGAACCGGGGGCAGCCAGATACCGTTCCATCATCTCGGTAATCTCTGCAAGCGTGCTGTTCAGCCCCGGCTTAACGCTAGCCAGCGTGTTGCGGTCGAATTGTGCTTTGTTGGACATGTGCGGTTTTGCGCGAAATTACAGCCTGAAGCCCGCTACCGAATCTTTCAGGTCAACTGCCAATCCGCTCAATTGCGCAATAGAATTTGCCGTCAAACGCGTGCCTTCCGTGGTTTGCACGGTAATTTGCAGAATATCCTGCATCACATTGGCCACTTCGCCGGCCATGTCGGTTTGCACCTGGGTGGACACTGAAATGCTGTTGATCAGCGTTGCAAGCTCGTTGGACACCTGCTCGATTTCCCGCAGGGATTGGCCGGCCACATCGGAAAGCTTGGCACCTTCCACCACACCCAAAGTGCTTTTCTCCATCGCCGCCACCGCATCGTGCGTGTCGCCCTGTATCGTTTTCACCAGCGCGCCGATCTGCTTGGTCGCCTCCGCGGAACGTTCCGCCAGGCGCTGCACCTCTTCCGCAACCACCGAGAATCCGCGTCCGGCATCGCCGGCTGAGGCTGCCTGAATCGCCGCATTCAATGCCAGCACGTTGGTCTGTTCGGTAATGTCCGAGATCAGATCCACGATTTCACCGATCTCCTGGGAACTTTCGCCGAGCCGCTTGATGCGCTTGGAAGTTTCCTGAATCTGCTCGCGGATGCCGTCCATGCCGCTGATCGTGTTGCGCACCGCTTGGGCACCCTGCTCGGTCACCATCAAGGTGCGGCGCGCCACCTCGGCGGACCTGGCCGCGCTCAAATCCACTTCCTTGATCGATCTGGCCATCAGTTCCACCGCCTCGCCGGCCCCCTGGATTTCATTCGCCTGCTTCTGCGTTGCATCCAGAAGGCCCTTCGAAACAGTTTCGGCATCCCTCGTTGCGCCGCCCATCTGTTCGACAGCCGCGGTGATTCGCGTAACAAGTTTGCGGAATTCCTCGGTTGTGTAGTTCAGGGAATCGGCGATCGCGCCGGTAACGTCTTCCGTCACCGTGGCGCGCACCGTCAAGTCTCCATCCGCCAGATCACCGAGTTCGTTCATCAGGCGCAAAATCGCATTCTGGTTCTGGCTGTTTACACGCGACGCTTCCGTGGCACGCTGGCGCGTTTCATCCGTATAAGTCTTGAACAGCAGCAGCAGGGAAACCAATAATAACAGGCCGAAAAGCAGGGGGGCCAACGTAGTCAGCCGCGAGATGGTGGATGACTGATAGGCATTCACCAATCGCTGGGCACCGGCCAGCAGCAAGTCGGAATCATCCACGATTGCCTTGGAAGCGTTCTTTGCCGCCACCAGATTGAGCACCTGCGAAACCAGGACCTCGACGCTGCTGCGATAGGAATCAAAAAGTTTCTGGGTACGCACCACGTTCGCATTTGTTTCCGGCAGTCCGTTAAGGCTGTCTTCTGCAGCGATGGTATCAATACCCAGCTGAGCCACCTGATTGACGGTAACCTCCACCCCCAAAAGCTCGCTCGCGTCCCTGCCGATACGTTCCACCGACAGGGCCAGACTGATCGCATGTTGTTGCTGGGCTGCGCCGAGGGTTTCGGTCAAGGTCTGCGTCAGACCCCGCAATTCAGTGTTCACCTTGTCGATCTTCGCCACCGTGGCTCCGAGCGTAACCAGACCGGTGCGCCCGTCTTGCAGTGTTTGCACATCCTGCAGCGTCTTGTTCGCGCTTTTCATGAAGGCATCCAGCTCGACACGCGCACCACCCCTGGTGGCGGGTAATGATCCATCGCCCTGGTCGAGCGTGGCCAGAACATTCGACAGGCTGGTCTTGCTGTCCGCCAGGGCGTCAAACGCCGCGGGGTTTCCGGTCAGGGCTTGCTGGGCATCCTTGGCAAGCAGTTGTGTCAACATCAACAGCCGGCTGGACAGCGCCACATAGCGCACGTTATGACTTTCTTCCCGGTTGCTCATGTATGCGGCAATCGCAGTCAGCACAAAGAAAACTGCCGCTGCCATGCCATACAGCTTCAATCTGGATCTTGTTGAACCCGCTTCGCCCGGAGCGGGTGCTGGGCCCCCTTTCACCGGGGCGGGAGCGGTTTTTTTGCCGGATTGATTTAACCTGGGTAATGCGAGCTTGAAAGCCATTCTATATATCCCTCCCTAGCGGGAAACTAACTGCCGATTTGTAAAAATTCCGCCTGTTCCAGCAGACCCTGAACATCCAGCCTGCTCCAGGCTTCCCCCTGCTCATCGTGATACACGACTTGCTTTTCCAAAACTTCGCTTTTGCTCCAGTTCCGGGCATCGCGCAGGCCAAATATCTTATCAACCAGCAATGCCGCGTTGAATGCATATCGTTCCGCAACCAGCAGCACACGATTATCGGCATCCCCGCTTGCCGCCCCGCTGTGTTCATAGGCTGCCATGTCGATCACGCCAAACAAATTGCCCCGCACATTCGCCACACCGCGAAACCATGGCTTGGCAAAGGGCACCGCGGTCATCGGCGGCATTGGGGAAATCTCGCTGATATCCGCCATATCCACCAGCCAGTTAGCCCCAGCTATTTGCACACCCAGTGTTGACACACGGAACGCCGACACGTCGGTTTCCTGCAGCCGATCTATCAGGTTCTGCTGGAATTCCCGTAAATTGAGCCGCTTCGACATGGCACCGGCCTCTAAAAAATGGGGGCTCGCCGCAATGCTTCGCGGGGAAACATTGATTCGGCGCAGCCCGGATGCTGCGCGCAAACGCCGGCCGAACCGCGGGAAAATCTTATTTTGGCCAGCCGTATCCGCACGGCTTCCATAAAGTTACGGCATTCGGTTTGCATAATGCGCCGACTATCCCAACGCGGCGATCTTGCCCAGCAGTTCGGCTGCGTCTATCGGCTTGACCACGTAATCTTTGGCTCCCTGCCGCACCCCCCAAACCTTGTCGGTTTCCTGATCCTTGGTCGTGCAGATGATCACCGGGATATGCTGCGTCTCCGGTTCCTTGGTAATCGCCCTGGTTGCCTGAAAACCATTCATTCCGGGCATCACCACATCCATGATGACCAAATCGGGCTTGGTCAGCCTGGCTTGTTCCACGCCCGTTTCGCCGTCTTCGGCAAAAGAGACCTCGAAGCCATTCTTGCTCAATAATTCCCCGAGGACATGGCGTTCGGTCGCGGAGTCATCAACCACCAGGATTCTTTTAATGGCCATAATCTATCTCCCTTTTCTCTTGTGTATGCATGATGACAGCCTCAATCAGGCTCTTTTTGTTGAACGGCTTGAGTAGATATTGATCCGCGCCGACCAGCTTTCCTCGCGCGCGATCAAACAGGGTGTCCTTGCTGGTTAGCATGATCACCGGGGTATTCCTGAAATGTTGATGTTTTTTGATGAGGGCACAGGTTTGGTAGCCGTCCAGGCGGGGCATCATCACGTCCACGAAAATGACATTCGGGTGGTTATCCACCACCTTGGCCAGGCCGTCAAATCCGTCTTCTGCAAGAATTACCTGACACCCGGCCTGAGACAGAAATATCTCGCCGCTGCGCCTGATGGTATTGCTGTCGTCTATCAGCAATACCTTTATCCCCGACAAAGGCAGGTCCTCGCTCATCTTGCTCCCTCTTGCATAGGCACTGGTGTACTCATCCACATGATGTTCTGAACGGCTGTCGGGCGACAATGCTAACGTATCTAGCCCATGCTGTCATGGCGATTTTAGCGCCGCCAAAAATGGGGCGTGAACAAAATCAGCACCGTGAAAATTTCCAGCCTTCCAACCAGCATCGCGATCGTGCAAATCCAGATCTGAAAATCGCCCAGCACGCCAAAGTTGCTGGCCGGCCCCACCACCCCCAACCCGGGCCCTGCGTTGTTGATACAGGCGATAACCGCCGAAAACGCGGAGATAAAATCCAGCCCGCTGATCAGCAACGCAAAAGTCAGGGTCGCCACCGTCATAAAATACAGAAAAATAAATCCCAGCACCGCGAACACGATGTTGTTGGGCACCACACTGCCGCCTATCTTCATCGGGTTGACCGCGGCGGGATGCAGCAACTTGAGAAATTCGCGCCCGGCCTGTTTGAACAGGACCAGGGTGCGCACCATCTTGATGCCGCCACCGGTTGAACCCGCGCTGACAGTAATGCAACTCAGGAACAACATCCACATCGGGGCAAAAATCGGCCAGCGGTTGAAATCCGCGCTGGAAAACCCGCAGTCCGTCGCCATGGAAACAAGATTGAAGCTGGCGTAGCGCAAGGACGTCCAGAAAGTCGGGTAGGTGCCCTGCCACCACAGGAATACCGCGATGCCCATGCAGCTTGCCAATACCAGCGCCACGGTTGCGACAGCCTCGGCATCCTGCAAATACAGCTTCAGGCTCTTTTCCCGCCACACCAGAAAATGCGTGGCGAAATTCATCGCCGCCAGCAGCATGAATATGATCAGCACGAATTCAATGGCGGGAGAATTGAAATAACCGATATTGGCATCATGCGTCGAAAACCCGCCCAGCCCCATCGTTGCAAACGCATGGCAGATCGCGTCCAGCCAGCTCATGCCCACCGTCTTCAACGACGCAATGCAGGCGATGGTGATAGCCAGATAAACCAGCCACAAATTGCGCGCGGTTTCGGTGATGCGCGGGGCAAGCGCGGCGTCCTTCATCGGCCCCGGGGTTTCCGCCTTGAACAACTGGCGCCCGCCGACGCCCAGCAGCGGCAGGATCGCCACCGCCAGCACGATGATTCCCATACCCCCCAGCCAGTTCAACTCATGCCGCCAGATGTTGATGGCGGGCGGCAGATTATCCAGCCCGGTCAACACCGTCCCGCCGGTGGTGGTCAACCCGGACATGGTTTCAAAATATGCGCCGGTAAACGACAATCCCTTGATCGCCATGAGCAGCGGCAGCGTGGCGAATGCCGGCATTGCGGCCCACATGGTCACCACCAGCAGGTATCCGTGCCTGACCGACAACTCGCTTCTGTAGCGGCGCGTCAACAGCCACATCACAAACCCGGTGGACGCAGTCCAAACCATTGCAAGAAGGAATTCGCCCAGCGTCCCGTCGTGATTTATCCATGAAGTCGCCAGGGGCAACACATAGCTGGCACTGAACACCATCAGCATCAAGCCCAAAGCACGGATAACTGACAGGGTGCGCTGCATCAAAAAAACCCGATATTGACCTGAAAAAGTTTTTCAACCTTGCGCACCATGGCCTTGTTGATGACGAACACGATGACGTGGTCCTCGGCTTCGATGACAACATCATGATGGCCCATGATGACTTCGTCCCCGCGCACCAGTGCTCCGATGGTCGCACCCTTGGGCAGGTCGATTTCATCAATGCGCCGCCCGACCACGCGGGAGGACTGGCGATCGCCGTGCGCCACCAGCTCCAGGACTTCGGCAGCTCCCCGCCGCAGCGAATGCACCGCCACCACGTCGCCCATCCTCACATAGGCGAGCAGGGATCCTATCGTGACATGCGCCGGCGAAAGCGCGATATCGATATTGCCGCCCTGCAACAGATCCACGTAGGCACTGCGATTGATCAGTGCGATCACCTTGCGCGCGCCGCCCTGCTTGGCCAGCAATGCGGACATGATGTTGTTTTCATCGTCGTTGGTGAGCGCACAAAACACATCCACATCGCCCACATGCTCCTCTTGCAGCAGTCTTTCGTCCGTGCCATCACCATTCAGCACCAGCGTGCGGGTGAGCTCCCCGGCTAATTTCTTGCATGCATTCTCGCTGTACTCGATCAGCTTGACTTCATAATCGCGCTCCAGCGCTTTTGCCAAACGCCGGCCGATATTCCCGCCCCCAACGATCATCACGCGCTTGGCGGGCTTGTCCATCCTGCGCATTTCCTTGAGCACACTGCGGATATTGTCGGTAGCGGCGATAAAGAATATCTCGTCGCCTTCCTCGATCACCGTGCTGCCTTCCGGGATTAGCGGGCCGTTCTTGCGAAAAATCGCCGCAACGCGGGTTTCAACCTGCGGCATGTGAGTACGCAAATAACTCAGCGGCTTGCCGACCAGCGGCCCGCCGTGGAAAGCGCGCACGGCCACCAGCGACGCCCTGTCCTGGGAAAACTTGAGCACCTGCAGAGCCTCGGGGAACTCGATCAGCTTGGCGATGTAATCGGTGAGTATCTGCTCGGGACAGATCGAAAAATCCACGCAAAAATTATCCTTGCTGAACACCTCGGGGCGGGCCAGGAAATCCGCCGAACGGATTCTGGCGATCCGTGTCGGCGTGTTATAAAGGCTGGCGGCCAGCTTGCACGCCACCATGTTGACTTCGTCGCTTTGCGTAACAGCCAGCAGCATGTCCGTATCCGCAATGCCAGCCTGTTCGAGCACCGAGGGATGAGCAGCGTTGCCAACCAGGGTGCGCAAATCCAGCCTGTCCTGCAATTGGCGCAGCTTTTCCCCGTCGGAATCCACCACGGTAATATCGTTCGCCTCGCTGACCAGGCTTTCGGCCACAGAGGAACCCACCTGTCCCGCACCCAGTATCAATATCTTCACTGCCAATCCCCGAATCTATGCCGAATCCTACGATTGCGCCCTTACCCAGCTCTTCCATTCGCCGAATAATTTTTCATCGTGGGCGGCGATGACAGATCGTTGCCATATGTCGCATTGCCCGAAATCATCACTCTCGATGCAGCAAACGTGCCCGCCGGTTTCCTGCAACACCAGCAGGCCGGCCGCATAATCCCACAGCTTTTGCCCTCCATGCAGATAAATATCGTAACGGCCTGCCGCGGTGTAGCACCAGTCAAGCGCGCTTGCACCGAAATTGCGCTGCGAACTGTAGGGCGGATTGGTCGCCAGTTGCGTAACCAGTTTTTTCTTGAGGCGCTTCAAATCCACACTGGCCAGTGCCTGCTCCAATGTAACCGCGGCTTCGCGGCCGACCAGCTTCTCGCCGTTCAGGAACGCTCCCTTGCCATGCTCGGCCGAGAACATCTCGTTCGCCACCGGGTCGTACACCACACCCAGCACGCTCTTGCCTTCGCGGACCAGGGCTACCGATACCGCGAAATAGGGCAGGCCGCGCACGAAGTTTGATGTGCCGTCGATCGGATCGATGCACCATATCCCGTCCTGTCCCGTTTCCCACAGCGCGCGCTGCTCTGTGGCAGTCATCTCTTCACCCAACACCGGCACGTTGAGTATCGCCTGCAGTTTTTTGGTCAGTGCGTTTTGCGCGGCAATATCAGCCTCGGTGCACAGGCTGCCGTCGCTCTTGTGCTGGTGCGCCACCTTGAGATAGCGCGGCATGATCTCTTCCGCCGTCACCAGCTTGACTGCCGCGACCGCCGCCTTGAGCAAGGCCCCCATGGTGTGATTCATGTTGCCGCCAGAGGGAAGGTTCATGCCGGATTCAGCCTGCCTTGTTGCGATTCATTTTTCCACTTGATGGAACAACCCATGCTGGCAATCTGCTCGCGCGGCCCCTGCCCGGTACGCGCCACCTGCAGCATGGCATTGAACAGGTCGCGCGGCGCATCGGCTGCCGCTTCCTTGCGCGACGCGTCCAGCCTGCCGCGATACTGCAACTCCAGACCGGCGTTGAAACCGAAGAAATCCGGCGTGCATACCGCACCGTAATTTTTGGCGGTCTGCTGTGTTTCGTCCCATACATAAGGGAAAGGGTAGCGGTATTGCAGGGCGACCGCCTTCATGTTGTCGAAAGAATCTTCCGCATAATCGGCGGGATCGTTGGACATGATCGCGATGCTGCTGATGCCATGCTGCTGCAATTCGCGGACATCTCGAATGATGCGCTCGCGTATCGACTTCACATAGGGGCAATGGTTGCAGATGAACATCACCAGCAAACCGTTGCTGCCGCGCGAAGCGGCCAGGTTATAGCGCTTGCCGTCG
>VFSW01009458.1_pt1 | contig 13903 bp, 11 predicted proteins | sample 5358111 | NCBI WGS metagenome assembly VFSW01 (sample SAMN11554181, study PRJNA540505) | mine drainage metagenome | isolation source: sediment from site ElyBrook_90M | place: USA: Ely Copper Mine, Vershire, VT | collected 2017
CCCCCGCCTCGACCTTGAGGACGCCGCTCTGCTGGAGCGACAGCGCCGCCTGGGCGAACCCCTCCAGCGTGAACGCACGGTTCTCCTGCCCCGAGGGGCAGGTGTACGTCTTGACGTAGCTGTAGAGCGCGGGCGGGTAGATGAGCGCCCTCTTGTGGAGCTTGTCGAAGAGGAAGTACTCGAGCGGGATGAGGAGGTCCTGCGCGAACTCGCCGTGCTGCGACCCGATCTCGAGGATCTCCTCAGCGAGCACCCTCTTCTTGGACTCGACCTCCGCGTTCCTGATGACGTCCCCGTTGAGGATGGGCTCGTAGACGTTGAGGAGCCGCCCCGAGACGAACTCCCCCAGCGACGCCTTCACCGCGTCGCTCTCGAGCAGGCCTTCCTCGACCACGAGGGCAGAGGCGGTCACCGGCGCATCGACGTACTGGTAGCGGATCCTCCCCCTGAACTTCTTGGCCACGACGATGATGTCGTAGTCGGAGTCCTGCCTAGCGTACCCCGCGACCTTGGAGCCGTAGGCCGCGACCGAGAGCACCTTCCCCCCGTCCCCGACCACGTCGTCGGCGACCTCGAGGAGCTTCCGCGTCTCGTCGGTGTCCAGCCGTTGCAGGTTCAAGCCTCTTCTGCCCACCGATGTGCGGCCATCCGCCTCACTTCCGCTTCGTCTGCACGGCTTCCATCGCCCTGATCCTCTCGAGCAGCGACGGGTCGAACGCCGTCCTAGCGACCATCGCCATGTCCAGCCTCACGTTGTTCTCCTCCGTGGTCACCCGCCGCGTCGGGAGCCCCTTCGCGATCCAGCTCTTTCCCACCTTCTCGTCGAGCTTCTCGTCCGTGAGGTTGGGCGTGAACTTCCTCTCCACCAGCTTCGCGAGGGGCCTGTCGTTCGCGAACACCTTCGATGGGCTGACGACCCTCTCCTCGTCAGCGTACCCCGCCTCGAAGAGCGTGCTCACCCTCTCGTCGCTGAGTATCGTCGTCCTGCTCAGCCTCCTCACGAGGTCGACGTAGTGCGTGAACTCGTGCGCCGCCACCGCCTCGACCGTCCCCTTCGCCCCGAAGAGGACGAGCGGCGCGGTGAACTGGACGATTATCGAAAGCCTCCCCTCGAACGCGGTGGGTATCACCCTGGCGAAGAACGCGCCCATGCTCCCGTACTCGGCGGAGGTGACCGCGAGGGGCAGCGTGGGCTCGACGTAGTACGGGGGGTACCTCAGGCCAGTCGCCTTCTCCACCCGCGCCCCCGCCCCGAGGAGGTACTTGCCCCTCCCCTTCACCTTCGCTGCGAGCGCGGGCTTGAGCTTCCCCTGGGCGACGGACTTGTCCAGGACGACGAAGGGGTCTGCCACATTCCCTCGTTTCGAGCGCGAGCCTATAAATCGTTGGCTGACTGAGAGCCGTCAGCCGACCTAGAGCTCTTCGTCCCTTTTCCTACGGATGCGCGACCACGCGGCGGTCGCTATGGCGAACAGCCCCACCGCGACGAGCACCAGGCCGCGGCCGGCCTGCCCAGAGTCGAAGAGCCCCAGGAGGGTCCAAACCCCCAGCGCGAGCGCTATGCATATTGCGAAGGTCACCTCGACCGAGGAGATTCCTGTCCTTTGCATGGGGGGTGTGTTTTGCGTGCCTATCTTAAGGTGCTCCCTCCACTGAACCAGCCGTGCAAGCGCCATTCGCAGCACTCGGCGGCCGGTACACTTCAGGTACGGCCGGGAGTCCAGCGACACCTTGCAGGAAAAACTTGCGGCGGCGCGGAACGACTTGGACAGGTTCGAAGTGATACCGCTTTCGAGTGAGGTCGCAGAACTGAGCGCGGGCACCCAGGCCAACCTCGCGAGGCGAGGCGGTCAGATAGGAATCAGCGACGTATACATCGCCGCGACCGGGTTGAGATTCGGCCTGACCGCCGTCACGAGAGACAAGACCCGCTTCGAGCGGGTTCCGAAGCTGAAGGTGGAAGGTTACTAGACGGGCTCTACGCCTGGATCTCCGGCGCGGAAGCGAGGTTGTAGCTCACTTCGGGCTGCCTCTCGGCGACCTCGACGAACGTCTCGCTGTGGGTCACGCCAGAGATCCTCCCGATGACGTCCGAGGTCACCTTGTGGAGCTCCTCTATCGTCCGCCCCCTCAGCGAAAGGAACGCGTCGAACCTCCCTGTGACCTCTGTGAGCTCCCTCGCCTGCGGGAGCTTCATCAGCTCCCCGATGGCCTGCTCCCTCTGCTTCGGGTCGAGGTTGAGCCCCACCACCACGCCCGCCGGGAACCCGAGCCTCGCCTCGTTTATCTCGAGGGTGTAGCGCTGGATGATGCCCCTCCTTATGAGCCGCTTTATCCTGCTGTATGTGACCGAAAGGTTGAGCCCGAGGTCGGTGCTCAGCTTCGGGATCGAGATCGAGGCGTCGCGGTGAAGCGCGCCAAGGATCTTCATGTCAATCTCGTCTAGTCTTCCCATATGCTGCCAGCTTACCTATCTCTGTGAAATAATTTCACAGTATATTTATGTCTGATGGAAATCGTATACTAGTTCGTTCGTGCAAAACCGGCCCGTTTCCCCCCTCGATGCCGGCCGCCATGTCACAGGATAAATAGACGCGGGGGTTCCGGGAGCGCCTCCCTTTGAGAACGGGACGGCGCCTCATGCCTCTTCTCCTGCTGGCGGTCCTACTAGCCGCGCCGCTCGCCCCTGTGGCTGGGTCTGCTGCCGCGTCCGCCCCGACCCTGCCGATAAAGCACATCTTCGTGTTCGTCGAAGAGAACCACACATTCGACAACTACTTCGGGACCTACCCGGGCGCCAACGGCCTCGCGAACGCAAAGCCCCAGCTGGCGCCGCACTCCTCGACGCCCGTCGCCCCTTACCAGATCAACACGGCCACCGTGGCCCACGACCTCTGCCACCTGGTCAAGTGCGCGCGCACCGACTACGCCAACGGGACCATGACGGGGTTCCTGGCCGGCGAGAACTCCACCGAGACGATGGGGTACTTCAACCCCGACCTCATCCCCTACTACTGGGACTACGCCTCCCAGTACGTCCTCATGGACAACTGGTTCACTCCGTTCATGGGGCCCAGCCTCCCCAACCACATCTACCTCATGGCGGGGCAGTCAGGAGGGCTCACCACCAACGCCGTCAACGTCAATTTCAGCTTCCCCACCATAGTTGACGAGCTCGACGCCGCCCACGTGTCGTGGACCTACTATGCCGGGGACCACTATGCCACCAACGGCTGGAACCCCCTCCCCTCCTCCACCACCTACGTGAAGGCGCACCCCCAGCTCCAGGGGCTCAAGGAGACCTCTGACTTCCCGTTCGACGTCGGAAAGTCCAACTTCCCGTCGGTGGCGTGGATAATGCCTGAGACGGACGACACAAGCGAGCACCCGCCTTACAACGTGACCACCGGGCAGCTCGACGTGGTGAGCGAGATCAACGACATCATGAAGAGCCAGTACTGGTCTTCGAGCGCGATAATCCTCACCTGGGACGACTACGGCGGCTGGTACGACCACGTCGCCCCTCCGCAGGTCGACCAGTACGGGATGGGCTTCCGCGTCCCCGCGCTGATAATCTCGCCCTTCGCGAAGCACGGGTTCGTCGACAGCACGCTCTCCGAGCACGCCTCGACCCTGAAGCTCATCGAAACCGTCTTCCACCTCCCCTCCCTCGGGACCAGGGACGTGAAGGCCAGCAACCTGCTCGAGGCCTTCAACTTCAACCAGCTGCCCAGGCACGCGCTCGTCCTCCCGGGGCCCTTCGTGCCCAACCATTACCCGCTCAAGTACCCCAACGGAACGATCCTTGGGCCCGGTCCTGCCGGCCAGCCGGGACAGGCTCTCACCTACTCGTCTGCCGCGGACATCCAGAGCACGGGGCTCCTCATCGCCGGCGTCTCGGTGCTCGTCGTCTTCCTAGGGGCGGCCACGCTCAAGAAGAAGATGGGGGGCGAGGCAGCGCCTTCAGCTCATTAGACGGCAGCTCAGGCAGGCCGTCGTTTCTACTCAACGACCAGGCGTGGGTTCAGGAGCGCATCGAAAGCGCGTCGGGGCTCCTGACGATGCTCAGATGCCCCTTCTGGCAATCTCAGCCTTCAGCCTATCGAAGTGGTTGTCGGAGGAGATGATCGCCTCAACCTTCGCCTCGATCGCGGAGGCCGCGTGAATTGAGTCTCTCGGATCGAGCCCGTGCCTCCTTATCAGGTCAAGGGCCGACGACACGAGGTCTCCGTCCACCTGCAGGACCTTCAGGCCAGGCATCCTCAGGAAGGCCTCGCCGGCAGCGGCCGCGTCGTCCTGACTGCGGTGCTTCTTGACGGCCCAGACGATTTCGTCGAAGGTCAAGGCCGATGACCCTGCCTCCGTCCTTCCCTCTTGCACCGCCCGCAAGAGAGCCCTCGCTCTTCTCCCTGACTCCTCCCGATTCAGGGCGGCATGGATGAAGACGTTGGAATCGAGGTAGAGCATCATTCCCTGCCGCTTAGCTCCTCTTCGTAGGAGTGGGGTGAGAATCGAGTCACGGAGCTCCCCTTTGCCGCTATGGCCTCGAGGACTCCGACGGTGTCGGTCTGGGCCTTTTCGAGAGTCAACCTCCCGTCTTCGAGCCTGAAGATGACCTTGGAGCCTGGGTGAACCTTGAGCGTCTTCCGCATCACCCTGGGAATCACGACTTGCCCCTTCGGCCCAACCTTCATCTGCTCCTCAATCGCGCCAGTCATATCCAAGGTTAGACAATCGTATAACCGTCATTTATACTTTTGACACCGCCACGATCCAGACGACGAGAGCGGAATCAACAGCAGGAGCCCGCCTGCTCTCGAGAGCTATAGCCGCCCAGCGCAGGCCATCAGGTCGCGTTTCCTCGGCCCGCCGCCTCTCGCCTGTAGCCTTCCATCGCCCTGCTTCTCATCGCCAGCATCCCGACGCCGATAGCCGTCACCAGGATCCCGACCCCCGCGAGGAAGTAGAGCGAGGCGTCTGAGAACCCGATGGAAGCCTGGGGGGAGGTCTGGCCCGTCCCGGGGCCGGTGGTGCTCTGGCTGGCCAAGAGCGTCACTGTCACCGACGTTGGTGGCTGGGTCACCGTCGCCGTCGTCGTGACGGGCGATGCTTGCGGCGCAGTCGTAGTGTAGTTCCGCGTCGCGGTGAATGTCACGGCAGGCGGAGTGGTCGTCACGGTGAGGAACGCAGTCGTGGTGGATGTCTCGGTCGTGGTCGTCGTCGAAGTCGAGGTGGTCGTGACCGTGCTCGTCTTCGGGGTAGCCGTAGAGGTAGAAGTCGAGGTGGAGGTCGTGGTCCCGGTCAGTGAATCAATCGTGAAGTTGGCGGAAGCCGTGTATTTCCCGAGCGTGGCGGACACCGAGTAGTTTCCGGGAGGGTCGGTGGGGGCGCCGAAGTAGGCGATGAACGCGCCAGCCGCGCTGGTGGTGGTATACATCAGGCTGAGGCTGCCGAAGCCTATCGCGACAACGCTCTCCGGCGGGAAGCCGCTCCCGCTCAAGGTTATCCCGGTGCCCGGCCGTCCGTGGGTGGGGTCGATGCTGACCGTCGCCTGGGCGGCGAAGACGGGCGTCGTCAGGACGGAGACGAGCATCAAGCACGCCGCAGAGGAGGCCAACAGCGCCGCGCGTGCTGAAACTGACCGAGCGCTTGTCCCCCGACGCTCACGCACAGACAACAGAGCTGTCACGAGCCTCCGACACCCCGGAACCTAACTTGGGTGAGGCTTCACTGGACCAGAAGCCTCGCCAGAAGGGGTGCTCTGGAGAAATCTTAGCCATCTTTTCTCCATAGGGCTCGTCCGCGGGACTCCGGTCACGCGGGGAGCAAGCAACGAACACGGAGCCCGCTTCCCGTTCGGATTTATAGCCGCGCGGCGCAGGCTCTCTCCAGTTGCTCCTCGGGTACCTCGGGTTCGTAGCGCTCCTCTTCCTCCCTGGGGTCGCCTTCATCGAGCTCTTCAAGCTTGGCGGCGACTACTCCTTCGCCGAGCGGCTGGGGCTCGCCTTCGGGCTGAGCATGGCCGTGGACGTCCTCGTCCTCGCCTTCCGCACCAGCGGGCTCCTAGTCGGGTCGCAGCTGATGGTGGGGATATTCCCAGGGACGCTAGAGGCGATGCTCGCCGCCTCCCTCGTCGCGTTCGCCGCCCCCGTCGCCCTCAGGCGGAAGGTGACCTTCTACGTGCAGCCCACGCGGACCGACCTCTACGTGCTGGGGCTGGTCGCCGCGCAGGCCCTGCTGGTGGCCGCGCACTTCTCAAAGTACCCTGTCTTCCCGCAGTTCCAGAGCGTCGACTTTGCCCAGCACGTCCGGATAACCACCGACCTCCAGGCGGGGAGGCTCACGATGTTCCCGGGAGGCCTCCTCTACTACGGGGTCCACCTGCTCATGGGGTCCCTCGTCGCGCTCTCCGGGGACATCGTCCTCGAGGTCACGCAGTACGCGATGGGCATCCTGACGGCACTCTCCCCGCTGCTGGTCTACGCCGCCGTGAATTCGCTCACCCAGTCAAGGCGCGTGGGGGTGGTCGCCACGTTGCTCTACGTCTCTACGGGTTTCGTCTGGTTCGGGAGCGTCTTCGACGCGGGGCTCTACGCCAACTTCTACGGGGTTCTCTCGATCCTCCTGCTCTTCGCGCTAGTCCCGGCCGTCATGAAACAGCCCCGGACCCCCGGGGTCTGGGCGGCATTCCTGGTCGCCCTCGGCAGCGGCTACCTCTCCCACTACTCGTTCGTCACGATAATCCCCGCCCTGGTGGCCTTGCCCCTCGCCGTCCTGGTGCTCGAGAAGAAGGTCAGCCTCGCGAGCGTCGCGATCCCCGCCGTCGTGGTCATCCCCGGGGTCATCGGGGCCGCCCTGAGGCCCGACCTCGTGACCCTGCTCTTCCAGTTCGTCCAAGCCACGGGCGGGGGGAACGTCTCGGGCGACACCTCCCTCTCGCCTCTCCTCGCGGGCTGGCCCGTCCTGAGGTACATCGTGGTCGAGGTGACCAACGACCTGGCGTCGGTCGTGGCCCTTGGCCTCGCCGCCCTCGGGGTATACGTGGCCGCCCGGAGCAAGAGTCCCAGCGCTTGGATGCTGGTGGTCTGGCTCATCGCCATTCTCGCCGTCGCCCCCTTCACCGAGACCGCGTGGCGCTTCTCCTACATGGCGCTCGTCCCCCTCCTCATAGTCGCGTCGCTGGGCTTTGACTTTCTCATCCCGGCCGCCGATGACAGGGGGCTCAAGCAGAGGAGCAAGATGAGGGTGCGGCGGGACTACCGGCGCTACCGCCTCGGGCTCTTGGGGGTGGTGTTCCTGCTCCTCTTCGTGAACTCCTGGAGCTGGGCGCTCCTCGCGGACGCGGCCTCCAACGGCTCCGCGAACAACGAGACGCAGCAGGGGGTCCTGAAGGCCATCCAGTGGATGAACGCGACCGTCCCGCGGGGCAGCCAAGTGGTCTCCGTCACCGACTCCGATTACAACTATTACCAACTCCTGTACGGAAAGGCCTCGGGCTACGCCCCCCTCGCGACCCCCGACCAGGTGGCAGCCTCCGCCGGGAGCAGCACCGCCCCGATCTACATCGTCCTGACCAAGGTAGGGACGGTGACGGTGCCGGACCCGACCCAGAATCCATTCAACTTATATCCGAACGACACGAGGTTCCATCTCCAGTACAACGACTCGGACGTCTGGGTCTACAAGCTGGGCGCCTGAGAATCGGCGAAAATAGAACCGGAATCCTGATTCTGGACAACTATTCTGAACCTGAGCCACAGATTAGCCAGAAAATATCTCCGTTCTGAAAATAAAACAATTCGCCGCTTTTGTTCGGGAAATAAAGCAAGGTTTTAGCTCATACTAGACCAATTGTCCATCAGCCTTATATATTATAATTTGGAACCCGAAAGTTACGAAAATAGTGAATAATATGCAAACGCATATCACACCAAACAACAAACTAGCTTCTTTAGGAACGATAGGGCTGCTATTCCTCGCTGGAATAGCAGGAATGGTCTTTTTGCTGCCGGCTTTGCCGGCGCACGCAACAGGGCCAACGGTAACCCTGTCCACACTCACAATCACCACAGGCGGGGTTCTAACCCCTGTCTCATCGGCAACCGTCGGCACGACCTTAGTCGTACAAGGCTTTGGTTTCGACCCGGCGACCCCCATAACCATCACCACAGCCGTCGGAACCACAACAGTTCCATGGTTGAACAACCCAGGTAGCGCCTGCGCAACCACCAACGGTGGCATAAGCAGCGCAGCGACCCCAATCGCCAGCCTCGTCTCAAACGCCGGCACAAACGCCGGATGTCTGATAACGACGGCGGTCGGTAACTTCGGCGTCGAGGTCGTCGTACCTAACCTTCCAGGTGGCGCCCAGACTGTCACCGTATCTGACGGGACAAACACTGGCACCGCATCATTCACCGTAACACCAAAGGTCTCAGTAACATACACCGGCAACAACTTCGGCTTCCCACACCAGGCAATATCTCCAACGATCAAAGTGACCGGCTTCGGCTCAGGCGAGTCCGTGAGCGTAGCAACGGCCATGTGGACTACCGCGTCCTTCTCGTGTTCAACGGGAAGCAGCGTTAGTACCGTCATAGGAACGGGCTACGGCTCATGCAGCGTCGGAGGCTCGACAGCCGTAACTGACACCACAGGCGGAGCGAAGACAATCACTGCCACAGGCGCTACCTCGGGTCTGACCGCGACGGCAACGTACACGGTTAACCCATGGGCGGCGTTCTACAACTCGCAGGCAGGAGTGACAGCCTTCAGCTTCTTGGGCACTGCCCCAACCTCACTCCTCGTCGAGGTGCACGGTCTTGCTGCAGGAACTATCGCAGCGAACAGCATCACGATAGGCGGAGTGTCGACCAACCACGCAGCAGTCACCATCGGATCGTCAGGAGCATACGGAGGAGCCAGTTCGTTCCTCGTCGTCTCCCCGACCGCTAACGTGCCCTTCGGGCCCGCAAGCGTAGTCATCGGAGGGACCTCATTCAGCTATGCGGCAGGCAACGTCGCGTACGGATCCGGCACTTGGGGCGGAGTCTTGATCTCATCGATCATAGGCACCGGATCAAGCACTGGAGTCGCGACGACCGACGCATCGAGCTACAAGCCAGGAACGGGCTTCACCGCATCCACAACGAGTCCAGCACCCGCACAGAACCAGATAGGTATCTTCGGGTACGGATTCACCCAACCATCTCATGCCATAACAATCACTGCTGCAACTGGATTGTCAGTGACGCCAGTCATTGCTCCAGGCAACGCTGACGCGAACGGCGCGTTCTTCTCGACTCAAACTCTTGGAGACACGTCGTGGTCAACTTCCGCAGCACCAACCACCGCCGCAAGCTACGCACTTACAGTGACGCAAGCTTCCGGTCCATCAAACATCCTGAGCCCATCAATCGGAATCACACCTTGGATTGAATCCCCCGCAGTAGCCACTGTCGACTACCAAACGAGCACTGAGGCCGTAAACGTACACGGCTTTGGCGCGACTGACGTAGTCACAATGACGATCGGAGGAACAGCGATGGTATCCGGAGGAGCAACCGCAGCTGCAGTCGTCAACGGAGCGGGCACCACTGTCGCAGGGACAGTCCCCGACCTCGCAGGTGGCGCGCAGAACGTGGTAGCAACCGGCAGCATCACTGGTCAGAGCGTGACTTCCGTCGGCGCGGTGACTTACCAGCCTATGGTAGGCCCAACCACAGCAGGACAAGCCCTTAGCATCAACAGCGGCGGGGCAGGCCAGACAACCGTCTTGAGGACAGGAGCAGGATACGGTGTCCACGGACTACTCGCCAACGACGGCTACCAGATCGTGTGGAACGCAATCGGCGGCTCCATAACGGTGGGCAGCTTCACAGCAACTGCAACCGGAGGAATCCCAATCCCAGGAGTGCAATTCACCATCCCAAGCGACTCGAGCGGAATCCACATAATAGACATCCAGAACACTGGCTCATACGCCATCTTCGGGAGCCTATTCAATGGGCAACTGACTCCGACTGAGTCCCCATTCAGCAGCCAATACATAACGGGCTATGGCGACTTGCTCTTCAGCAACGTAGCCTTGCTCCAGGCGGCTCCGAGCGTAGCGGTCGTCGGCTCGCCAGAGACCCTAAGCGGTAGCGGTCTCGCGGCCGGAGCATCCTACGTCGTCACCTTGAGCAGCAACCCGACCACGGTCACCCCCAACAGCGCAGCGGCTCTCGCAACCTTCACAGCGACCGGAACCGGAAGTGTCCCGAGCGGGACTATCATCACGCTCAGCGACACCCCGTCCGTCCTTGAGACAGGAACGAGGGAGTACTTCACAGTACAGACCAACGCGCACTACGGAGTGGCTCCATACTCTGCAGACGCATACGCTCAGTTCGTGCTGGCGGCAAGCGCCAACCTGAACATGACGAGCGCGCCTGCGGGTCACCCAGTCGTCATCACCGCGCACGCGCTCAACAGTGCGGGCGCAGTGTACAACGTCGTCTTCAACTACGTCCAGAGTGCCTTCAACAGCCTATCATACACCGGCACAACGGTCGGCGTAATCGCGCCGAACAGCGTCGGACAAGGCAGCGCGACGTTCAACGTACCAACGGGTGCATTGAGCGGAACGTACACCGTCCAACTTGTCGTCACGAGCCAAGGCACCAACGGAGCCCCAGTGGGCACCGGTGTCTTGAACGTCCCATTGAGCCTGACCGTCGGCTCAGTCTCCTCCACTTCGTGCAACACCACGAACTGTATGGCGGCTGGCGCATCGACGCCTACAACAATCGGCCCGAACAAGGCAATCCAGACTTCATTCACCAACACCTCCAACTCACCAGTGACAGCCATCGTCTATGCAGTAGTGCACAACGCACTAGGGCAGACAGTGGCCTACTCGACCGCGACGATCACCGCGAACCCAGGAGCCAGCGCCACGGCGTACAACATACTCTTTGGCCTAGCGCCAGGAACGTACTCGGTGACCATCTTCGCGACATCGACTAGCGGAACCGCAATATCCACCTCAAGCACAGTCTCGGTGACTATCTAGTCACCAGGTGATTGAAATGAAGACACTCAGAACCATCGCAGCAATCCTCGTAGCGGTCGCCCTGGTCTTCGGACCAACGATCGCGTTCGCAGCAGGCGAAACAGTCACAGTCTCTACCAACAACGCGAACTACGCAGGACAAGCAACCATCACCGTCACAGGAACCGTGACTCCAGCACCTAGCGTCACCAACACGGCCGTCGTCGTAACGACGAAGGGCTCAACGGGTGTCGTTGACACTGGAACAGCCTCCGTCGCGACAGGCACCGGCGCGTTCACATACGTGTTCGTGGCTGGCAGCCCGTTGTGGGTCACAGGGACCTACAGCGTCAACGCGACGTACGGCGGCCCAGGAGGCTCTGGTTCCGCGGTAACCACATTCATCTACGCGGCGGGAGGCGGCCAAGGAGGAGTCGTTACCATAACGACGACCACGACCACGACCGTCACCTCCGCAGTGAGCACAGCAACAGTCACCACCACCGTGCCCAGCAGCGATGCAGCGGCACTCGCATCCATCCAGAGCAGCCTCTCAGTTCTGACCACCGGTTTCTCAAGCATGAACACCGCGATTCAGACTCTGACCGGCAACGTCAACACAATGCAATCCGCAATCAACACAATCTCCACGGGAGTAACCAATCTAACCACACAACTCACAGCAATATCTGGCAACATCAGCGCGGTCAACGGGATCGGCAGCCAACTGACTTCACTAAACAACGCGATCAACAACAACCAGACATACGTCTTGGTTGTTGCAGCGCTCGCAGCAATCACTCTAGTACTAGAACTAGCAATATTAGTAAGAAAGCTGTCTTAAGCTAGGGCAGCTTTTTTCCCTTTTATTTTTTCCAGACCGAGCGTGAGCTCTAGCTCACTTCAGGCAAACAATATCTACCGTCGCGTCCCCGGTCGCGACAGTTGAAGGTCGGAGTCGTTGGCGTCGGCTACGTCGGCCTCTCGACGGCGGTCTGCATGGCGACGAAGCATCGTACGGTCGCCGTCGACCTGAACGAAGCGAGGGTCGCCAGCCTCAACGCCGGCAAGGTCCCGATCCACGAGAAGGGACTCCAGAGCCTCCTTGACAAGGGCCTGGCCGCGAAGCGCATCCTCTTCTCGCCCTCGACCGAAGGAATCGAGGACGCCGACGTGGTCTTCATCGCGGTAGGCACGCCGAGCAGCTCGGACGGCTCGATCGACCTCTCCCAGGTCCGAGGCGCGTGCGCAGCGATAGGCGGCGTGATCAAGCGGGGCAAGGCCGATCCCCTCGTCCTGATGAAGAGCACGGCGGTCCCCGGGACGGCTAGAGGCGTCGTCAAGCCCCTCTTGGAACAGACATCTGGCAGGCAGTGCGGCACGGGCTTCGGGCTCTGCTCGAACCCGGAGTTCCTCCGGGAGGGGACCGCGATAAAGGACACCCTCGACCCCGACCGCATCGTCCTGGGGCCGCTCGACGGGCTCTCCCTGCGCCTGGCTGGCAAGTTCTTCAAGGGCTTCTACGGGAAGAGGAGCCCGCCATTCCTCGTGACGACTCCCGAAGGCGCGGAGCTGGTGAAGTATGGGAGCAACGCCCTCCTCGCGACGAAGGTGAGCTTCATCAACCTGATCGCGGGGCTCTGCGAGCGGTTCCCAAGGACGGACGTGGACGACGTTGCTCGGGGAATGGGCATGGACCACAGGATAGGGCCTCACTTCCTCCAGGCCGGCCCGGGCTTCGGTGGGTCCTGCTTCCCGAAGGACGTCCGCGCCTTTGCAAGGTCAATAAGGGACGCCGGCCTCGACCCGTCGGTCCTTGAAAGGGTCCTCGCCCTGAACGAGGCGCAGCCGCACCACGTCGTCCAGGTCGCGGAGAAGGCTTCGAACTCGCTGCGAGGGAAGGAGGTCGCCGTGCTCGGGCTTGCCTTCAAGGCAGATACCGACGACATCCGCGAGTCAAGGTCCATCCCCCTCATCCAGCGGCTCCTGGAGGTGGGGGGGAACGTCCGGGTCTACGATCCGGTGGCCATGCCCGCCGCGAAGGCCGCGCTCGCGTCGCGGGTCGTCTACTGCTCCTCCGCCAGAGAATGCATCAAGGGCGCCGACGTCGCCATCGTCATGACCGCCTGGCGGCAGTTCAAGAGCCTAAAGCCCGGGGACTACCTAGAGCTGATGAGGTCGCCCGTCCTCGTGGACGCGAGGCGGATCTACGACCCCCGGACGTACGCCAAGAAGCTCAAGTACGTGGCCGTAGGCCTCGGGATGGAAGGCACGTCTGCTTGAAGTGTCTCGTGACGGGGTGCGCGGGGTTCATAGGGTCGAGCCTCTCCGAGGCCCTGGTCGGCAAGGGCCACTCCGTCCTCGGCGTCGACTGCTTCACCGACTACTACCCGAAGAGGATCAAGCTCTCGAACCTCTCCTCGCTTCGCAAGGCGAAGGAGTTCAAGCTGGTCGAGGCGGACCTCTCCACCGCGAAGCTCTCGCCCCTACTGCGAGACGTGGAGTGCGTCTTCCACCTCGCGGCGCAGCCGGGCGTCCGCGCGAGCTGGGGGACCTCCTTCTCGCACTACGTCAAGGACAACATCGTCGCGACGCAGAGGCTCCTTGAGGCGGTGAAGCGAGAGCCGGGAATCGAGAAGCTCGTCTTCGCCTCCTCCTCTTCGGTCTACGGGGACGCCGAGGCCTTCCCCACCCCAGAGTCGGCCTCCCCGAAGCCGGTCTCTCCCTACGGGGCGACGAAGCTCGCCGGCGAGAACCTCTGCCACGTCTACTTCAGGAACTACTCCGTCCCCACAGTCGTCCTCAGGTACTTCACCGTCTACGGGCCGAGGCAGAGGCCTGACATGGCGTTCAACATCTTCATCTCGA
>VFSW01009459.1_pt1 | contig 13903 bp, 17 predicted proteins | sample 5358111 | NCBI WGS metagenome assembly VFSW01 (sample SAMN11554181, study PRJNA540505) | mine drainage metagenome | isolation source: sediment from site ElyBrook_90M | place: USA: Ely Copper Mine, Vershire, VT | collected 2017
GGCATGCAGCGTGTCCCCTTTATTCATCCCCGCAAGCGCCCGTTTGAACGAGCTTCCGTGTGGATAGAATTTCACACCGAGGCGAACCCCGGACTCGGTCGGCGAAGATGCTATCGTGAAGAACCTCCGGTTGCCGCGGGAATCGGGACGGCGGTGGCCCAGGGTCCACTCCATGTATTGTCCCGGACGGAACGGGAACGCCCGCTCAGGAGAGAAGACGAAATCATACACGCCGTTTGCTGCTTGCTCGACGCGGGTTAGCGTCAGCGCATAGCGGCCCTTGGGACTCACCGCGTATGCGAATATGTTCCCCATGAGCAAGGCAAGCTCCGGGGAGAGGTACAGGGAGCCGATATGTACATTGGGCGCGAAGAGAAACCCTACCAGGGCGCCATATATCACCCGCAGGAGGCGGGTGGGCGGCGTCGTGAGCGGCTCTGTGAGCATTACGAAGGCAAAAAAGAAAAACGCGGAGCGCAGAGTTCCGGTGAGCGATATGAGTGCGCCTCCCGAAGGAGCAGTGAGCAGGGTGGCCACGACCGCCACCGCGGCAAAGCTCAGGACGAGATCAAACCGCCGCAGCTTGCGCACCAAGAGCAGCCCTCCGGCGATGACAACGGGCATGAGCGCCAGACTTCCGCCCACCCACCAAGTGGCCGGTTCGTTGATGGCGATGGCCGTAAGCGCTACGGCGAAGGCCGCCGGATTGAATACGTGCCGTTTGCGGATAGCGACGAGGTACTTGGACGCCATGGCGAACATCGCAGCGAACACGAGGAACACGGTGCCGCCGAGGTCCGTCAAGGAAACCGGTGAGATAATGAGTGTGAGAATGAAGGCGGTAATATAGGCCGACTCTACGTTCACGGCGACATTGAAGACGCGCGCGAAGAGCCAGTTGACCGCTACACACCCGGCGGTAAGTACGGCCGCCGAGAAGAGTATCGCAACGGGGCTATACGGCACAATACCGACCACGCCGAACGCCACCGCCGCGCCGATGATTGCGGCGAGATAGTACAGCGCAAGGCGGTACATGGTGATTCGATTGAGGATAGTGTCAATGGCGGCAATCATAGTTCTGTGTGGTTCGCGAACCCTGACGTCATCGCGGCAATGCCGTCCCGATCTATGCCGTACCCCTCCAGCCCAGGATACGCTTCAATGAACGCCACGCCCTTCATGCCCATGGCAAACCCGGCAGTTGCGAACCGATCCGCCTCGCATACGTCAGGACCCACGACAGTAAGGCTCACGATATCCGTGATTGGCCGTCCAGGATCGTGGGGGTTATAGATATGCTGGCCGCGGATATAGGTTCCCGAGGTCGCTACACCGCGGCCCTTGGGGTAGATGACTTTGACAATCTTGTCTTTGCTGAAGGGATTGCGTATGCCGACGCTCCACGGCGCACCTTCGGCAGTATGACCCTGGGACGCGATATCCCCTCCCGCATCAACATAAAAATCATGCGCTCCCAGCCCTTCGAGCAGGTATGCGGCATTGCGGATGGCCCATCCCTTGACGACGCCCGATGGGTCGAGCATCCCGTCAGGGCGCCGCAGGTCAAAATATCCGCCGGTCTCCTGCCGCGTCTGCTCCGCAAGCGCGAATATGTCCCTCATGTCGCTGCTCCAGGAGCCTTCGGGGAGTTCGCCCCGGTTGATGCGGGATATCTCGCTCCCCTCTTTATACGTACTAAAGCGCTCGTCGACGGACATGAAGTGGGCGAATACCTGTTCGAAACAATCGTTCGGCGCATCGCCTGCGATTTCAACGCTGATTGGCATGCCCATGATAATCCGAATCTGGCGCATGCTAGGCTTTTGCCTTCGAAAGAGCATCGCTAAGCGACTGCTCGAACGCCATACTGGTGTACGTGGCGCCCGATATGACGTTCACATTAGAGCTTTGCGATTGAATCGCCTCCTGAGTGAGATACGGCATCGCCTGCTGATTGATATAGACGGAAGTCCCATGACTGTTGGGATACTGCAGGATGGTGACGTTTGCGAGCTGGCCGTTGGTTATCGTCGCCTGCACCTGCACGGGCCCGTAATACGCATCGGCACTGCTGCCAGTGTAGGTCCCATCGACATACTGACCGGTGGGCTTCGTTGAGACCGGCGACGGTGAAGAACTTTGCGTACTCTGCGGGGACGAACCGCTCCCCGACCCCGACGCTGTGCTACTGACAGAAGACGGCGGCGCGGATGTGCCGAGTATCCCGGTATTCGTAGCCTGCACGGAGCCGCTGCCAAGGTACTGATAGATAATATATCCTCCGGAGAGTCCGACCACGGCTATGGAAAGTAAGGTTTTTTTCATACTAAGAAGATTACGGGGCCTGGTTAGAGTTCCCTCTAGTAACTACCCCGCCCATTGGGAAATATTTCACTCTTCCTACTGCGGCCCATATTCCTCAATACCATAGGCTGCAAGCGTGCTGCTGCCCGTGGGGGTGCCGGCAACAAATACCAGCTCCCCTACATGGAGAGCGCCCACGACATACCCCTGGGGCGCTGCCACCGTCCAGGTGCCGTCATCCGTATCGCGATCGTTGTCATCATGGGTGACGGTAAGCTGGGTACCCTGTATCTCCGTAATCACTCCCCTGAATATACCCTGATCCCGGTGCGGCGCGCGGATGGATTCGTAGAGCTCGCCGATGATGGGGAGTTCGCCGCGATCGGCCTGGCTAAGGAGGAACGGGTGCAGCGGCGTCGCATCTATGGCCAGTCCTATGAGTAGAGCGCCGGTAAGGAGGGCACCGAACGCGCGAAGAACGGGCCGCCGGTAGCCGAATCTGAAATACCGCATGAGCCATTCGATGAGGATGAGCAGGAGAACCACCAGGGCTAGGGCGGACCAGGGGAATAGGGTGGCGAATGTCACCAATCCGCGGACGCCGAAGCCTAGCAGGATCTGCTCCCCGCTTTCGCGCAAGCCGAAGAGTATGAAACTGAGCGCAAAGGCAGATATGGCTGCCGTGAACAGCATGAGCACGGCAATGAGCAGCGCCTGCAGGATGAAATACAGGCGGGGACGCATGGAAATCTCACCGGTACGGATCTTTGCGAGCACGCTCTCTTTGATGCCAGATTCTTGTTCCATATGCTAGTTCTTATTTTTTGAAATATGCTTCTTCAGAGCCTCCCGCGCCCGGCGCAGTCTGACGCCAACCGTTCCGAGCGGCACGTGCAGGATGTCGGCGATATCCTGATACTTTTGACCCTCGAGATAGTACAGAATGAGGATTTCCTTATACGCAGCCGGCAAGGACTCCAAACCCTCTTCCACCAACCGCGCCGTCTGCGCCCGCTCCTCTTCTTCTGCCGGATCATATTCGTAGGCCGGGTGAGCCACCAGCGCATCAAAGTCGACAAACGCGACCGATTCCCGACTGCTATCGCGGACGCTATTGAGAAACGCGTTGTGCGCGATGCGATAAATCCAGGGAGAAAATTTTCGCGATGCGTCGAATCCTTGGATGTTCTGGTAGGTCTTGATGAATACGTCCTGTACAACATCGTCGATATGGCCTGTGTGAGATAGAAACCGCTGCCCATAGCGCAGAAGCTTGCTTTGATATCTGTCCATTAATACCCCGAAGGCCTCATGATTATTTCCCTGTACGAGGACCGCCAGCTGTTCATCGGTAAGGCGCATCAATTCCCCGTCCATGTCAAAAGTATATGCGAAGACCGCCAATTTTGAAAGATTCTGTCCGATAGCGTGTACTATCCACAGATGTACTCAACAGGAAGTTCCTTTTACACAAGGAGACAGACAGTGGCGCGGACGACGGAGCATACGAATGATATAGCCTTCAGACAGCCGTACATCAACGACGTGCGAAACCATAGGGTCACAAGAATCTTCCGTCCCGGTAAGCGCCTGTGCGGAGACAGGAAGGGATACTGCCCTGGAGACATCGTAACGCTGCGCGTGCTGGCAAAGGTCGGCGCAGAGTGGGCACAGGTCCCGGGTCTGTTCCGTGACGACATCGCAGAACCGGTAGAGATTCTTGATGTCGTGTGCAAGCCGCTGGGTTCGCTTGAGCATCAAGATTTCATCGGTTCAACATCGGACATTCATGATCAGCAGTCGCTTCGGTGGTATCTCGGGACACACTATAATCTTCTACCAGACGAGCTTGACGACGACAGTTTTGAGGTAACCACCACAACCTACCGCTACCTCGATGTGTAGCAGCAACCAGCATACGAAAATGGAGTCAACACTGATGAGCGGACTTCTGATGCCTGCCCGGAAACCCTTGGGTAATCCGGCGTCTCTGGAGGATATGGGGCGGCTATCTCAATATGAGATAACGCTCATTGACCACGATTACGCGGGAAAGACGTCCGCGATGTGGAATGCGGTGCATGACCGCTTCAAGATACGCGGGGCAATGGTCATGATGGTCGCGCGCCCTGCGGATGTAGCCTCGATACTTTCTCTGTTCAGAGGTGACCCGAAATATGCCGGCGGAGGCATGGGTGCCGGGTTCAAGGAGGCGGCCATTGCGCATCTGGACGGCATTACCCCGCTTGCCCGCGCAATGGGTGCCGTAAACATCATCAAGATGATGCCGGACGGCCGGCTGGTTGGAAACAACACCGACGGAACAGGCTACACAGAAAGCCTGGCTGCGGTTCTTGCGGAAGACGGGCGGCACCTGGACGGCGCCCATATCTTACTGCTGGGCGCAGGAGGATCCGGACGCGCTATAGCGTTCGCACTTGCAGCTAAGGGAGCCGTACTTACGATACTCAACCGCACCGAGGCGAAGGCGATCAAACTGGCGAAAGACATTAATGTCCATTTCCAGCCTCATATGGCCGTGGGGGGCGGCCGGACGCTTATACCCGAAGCTCTGCCGATGATGGATGCGGTCATATCTGTCGTCGACGACGCACACTCGCCGCTCGATGGCTATTCCCCGCTTGGTGACATGGCGCTGCCGGTCACACCGCAGACGATTGAGGAGAATCTGGCGCAGTCAGAATCTCTGCTGTACAAGGCACAGCCAACGCTTATCGTTTCGGATATCCGGCTTCGGGAAAGAATGACGCCGATGCTCGTGCAAGCACAGAAGCACAAGCTGCATACCCTGGATGGCACACCCATGGTTCTAAACCAGGCCGTGCAGGCGTTCTGGTGGCTGTATGAAAACGAGCTGATAAAAAAAGGCGTCGAGATAACCGATGTTGGGAAAATAATGCGGAAGTGCGTCAATCTATAACAAAACTCACCGGACACTTCTCGTGTCCGGTTTTTCTTTGCAGCTGAAAATTTTTCCGGAACTCTCGAGTCTGTCCGATACAAAAGTCTTCGGGCGGGCCCTCAACAGTTCGAACTTTCTCGGTCAAGCACCATAAGGGTTTTCTGGCGACTTTTTTGGCAATGCATCGATAAGCTCGGCACGAGCCAGCCGAACATGCCGAGCATAATCCAGAGAAAATGGAAGAGGAACAGAATATCTGCGACGATTCTGTATACAAATTTCATGAATGACTAAAAGTATACAGTCTTTAACTGTCTGCGGCGCATCGGAGCCATAGGCGTCCGCATACCTCCGATAAAAATTCCTTCTGGCGGGCCCACCAGGACTCGAACCTGGGAAATCGGTTTTGGAGACCGACAGTTTACCGCTAGCTTATGGGCCCATGGGCGGTCAGGCTATAGCGTACCGCCTTTTATATACGGGCGGAAGTGGGCTTCAAAAACTATTTTCTCGTCTCCTTGTGCAGCGTCTGCGCTTTGCACCATCTGCAATACTTCTTGAGCTCAATCTTCCGTTCGACAAGCTTCTTATTTTTATCACTCCAGTAATTCACCCGCTTACAGCGCTCGCATGCAAGCTTTATGAGACGGTCTTGAGACATACCGCACGAATATACCTCGCCGGTGTACATTGTGCAACATCCCCCCAGGCTCTGCTGACACCGGGCTCAGGCATAGTCGCATGGGATATGATCCACCCGGCTTAGTGAGGCATGTTCGCCAAGAGGGCTACGGCTGTGTCTGTAGATACGCCTTCCTCTGCAAGATCGGCCACATTCCATGCACCACCGCCCCATGACACGAGCGTCCATTGATGCTGGGCGGTCTCATATTTAAGAAGTGCTTCGCCTCCTCCATTGGCATTCCCCCAGAGCTGGAGCGCGTAGCCGCCAACGGTTGCATTACTGTACAGCTTTGTTTGATCCCCTTGCACTATATGGCTCTGCAGGGCAGCCGCGACCGCGCTGTTTGATGGCACGCTGGATGGAGAAGGGGTGGAGGTCGCTGCGGGGAGCAGAGATATTCCGCCCGAGCTGGAGCCTTGCTGACTAGGGCGCGAATAGAGTGTAAGGACAAGCACAGCGACGAATACAATGAGTGCAACGAGTAGTATGAGAGGATATTTCATATTCAATTGGTTACTCTATAGATGCGACTCGGAGGTCCATTCGGATATGAGCTGGAAAAATTAACATCGCTTACATACGTGAAGGAGGCGTTCGATGAAGAATTGGAGATGACGCTGGTACAGCCGGCATTCTGACAGATTCCCACATGTGCGTCATTCCCCTGGATGACGATGTCCCCTGGCTGCGCGCTTGCCTGACTGGTCAGCGTCCCCCGACCGCCCTGGAGGGCGTTCTCCATTGACTGCACGCTATCTGCGTCAATCGGAGCTACTCCCGCGTTCGCAAGCACATTATTTACGGCCCATGCGCAGGCCAAGGCCCCATTACCAGGCCCGGCTGCAGTGGATGCGCCATCATAGGCGGGTGCCGCGCCGGCGATATTGTTTTCTACGGAGGTTCCCGTACCACTCGCCGGCGGAGCAGGATTCACAGACACCGCACTCGGCCCCGAAGCGCCTGAACCAAAAGAGCCGAACAGCCATTGGGGGATGGTCGAACTGGTCGGCCGCTGGAGTCCGCTGCAGCTGGGCAGCGAGTACCAGGTTCCCCCGACGCTGTTGAAGTATCCGCTGTTGGAGTTGAGAACGACTGTGTGAATGAGCGTATCAACCACCAGCCACCCGCACAGGACGGCCACGAACCCTATAGCTACTGACTTGAAGATGCCGTGCGCCTTGCTTATCTGCCCCGCACTAACGCCGGAGGTCATATACAAAAACCCCGCATAGGCAAAGAGGATTGCCGATAGCGGAAAGGCCACTCCGATGGCTGCATTGATGATATTTTGAATGAGCGTAACGCCGGCGCAGATCGTGCAGGAGGCCTGTGTGACATTGTCAGGGATGCTGCAGGGCACGAGTCCTTGAGCCACAACCGCGCTTGAGGGTAACAGGAGAGCGCAGAGGTATATCACTGTCGCAGCAATTCTTTTTCGATTCATGCGTTATGGAAGAGGCGTCGCACCTGGACAGAAGCTGAAGCCGAGGTTGGTTCCCGCGTAGAATTGGTTGACTGCGCTTATAGTCCCCAGATAGTACTTAATGGTACATAATTGTGCGTCGGAAAGGCCGAGCCGGGACTCGAGAAACTGCTGCGCGGTGAGACGAACCTGACCCAAGGGCTCCGTAAGAAGTATAACGGTGAACAATTGCTTATCAGCACTATACGTTATGTTAAACGCAGTCGTTGAAGCGCCGCCGGGGCAGCTTCCGTTGGCAAGGCAGTAGCCGGGTGAGCCGGCAAGATAGTACATACCCGTATTGGCAGGATCGGCGCCCGTCTCGCCATTATGAAGAAAATCGAGGACGGTCAGCGGGCCGAGCGTGCCAGCAATCGTCATGGCCGATGTAGTGGCCGTGCTGCTGGCTGTAGCACTAGCAGAGGTCGCGGAAGCGCCTCCCGTGCCGCCGCCTGGAAGTGCGCCTGAAAACGAGGGTACCACTCCAGGGGGCGCTTGTACTGAATATATCCACAGGATTGCCACAACAAACAATATGACCGCGAATACCGCGCCGACGCCTATAATTACTTTATACATGTTTGTTATACACCGTAGGTGGTCTTACATGAGTTAGCGGCCTGGGTCGCCCAATCACTGAAGGTCGGATTTTGAGTCACTACGCAGGCTGCTGCCGCAGCGGCACAGGGGATATACCCCGCCGCAGCCACGCACTTACTCACTGTGGCTTGGCTCGCCGCATCGTTATTTATGAAACCGTTCGCAGTGAACCCTGACGCACAATTGAGTGGCACCCCTGCCTGTCCCGCATACGCCTCGCAGACGGAATTGTTGTAGCAGTTGCTGTGGCCTTCCAGCAGCACCTGATAGGCGCCGGCTGCGGTCGAGGCGCTTCCATTGGCATTGCCGGGACAGGCAGCATTCCAGCACAGTTGGTTAACCACAGGTCCACTTCCACATCCGTCCTCTCCCTGAGAAATGCAAGCCAATGCGTCAGACTGTGCGCTCGTTAATGTGTATCCGGCCTGCGATGCCGATTGCGAGACGATTCCCGCATCGCAGCCGTCCCCTCCGTTCGAATAGAGGGGGATATTGCCGGGTGACGGACCAATTCCTGACGTAAAAGCACCGAACAGCCACGCGGATACGGAGTAGGACATAGGCCGCGCGTCTGAGCACTGACCCACTGAATTCCATGAAGCGTTCTGAAAGTAACTGGAATTAGGATTGATAATCAGTATGTGCATGAACGTATCCACGACCAGCCAGCCGCACAGCACAAGGACAAACCCGATGCCGACCGATTTGAACACATCCCTACCCTTTTGGATTTGGGACGGATTGCCTGTCGAGGTGAGGAAAAGAGCGCCTGCGTAGGTAAACAGTACCGCCGCCAGAAAAAATGCAATTCCGATAGCCGCATTAATGACTAGCTGGACAAGCGTGACACCTTCGCAGAGATTACAATCTGTACCGAGACACGGCACGAGGCCCTGTGCGTACACCACCGCCGGAATAATGAGCAGAGATATGGCAAGAAGGCTGCCTGCCAAGAAAACCGACCGTTTCTGCATACAGCTAAATAATACCACGTACTTATTAGTACCTGCCTTTTTCAGACACAATTCTCCCCCCTTTATGGGGTACAGATCACTTGTGCCGGGGGTGGGAATCGAACCCACACGATCTCTCAATCCGGGGATTTTAAGTCCCCTATGTCTACCTGTTTCATCACCCCGGCAGATATGGTGAAGTATATACCTGAGGCCACGGCGGGAATCGCACCCGCGTATAAGAGTTTTGCAGACTCTTGCCTTACTACTTGGCTACGTGGCCAATAGACTCAACTGTAGCGCATGACCATTGTTCAGAAAAGGAGTGAGGCGACGCTATTTAGGATGGTAGCACACGACCTATGATATCTCATCAAGCCGCTGCCGATTCTTTTCGCCCCCGTCGATTGCGAACTCAATGTGGGGAATCTGCGGAAGTTTTGCCCGCGTCTTGAGAAATCGTTTGAAATCATCAATCCGGCGGTACACCAACCCCAGCGCCGCCCGTTCTTTGTTCTCCGGCAAGACCGTAATATATATCGTGGCATGAGAAAAATCCGCAGAAAGATGCGCCGAGGTGACCGTGATGAGGGATTGGGGACCGGCTTCCCGGGACAGGAACTCCCCGGCTTCCTCCTGTAGCACCCGCCGCATCCGCTCGCTTCGGTTGTCCATACTATTTCATGACCACAGTGATTATTTCCATCATGTCCCCCGCCGCGACAACAACGGGCGTACGCACAAGAGCGCCGAATTCTGAACCCGCTTCGACCTCCCGCACTGTTTTCTTCTGAGATTGCAGGCTTTCAATAATCCCGCTGCCCAGCACCAGGTCGCGGCGCATGATACGAACCTCTGCACGCTGTGACAGGACTCCTTCTTCCACCCGCCCCCCAAGCACTATCGACTTCTTGTCAGTACTGAAAATCTTTAGAACCCGCGCAACACCGACCTTCTCTTCCACCCGCTCACGCGGGCGGCGCCGCTCCAGCTCACCACCTAACCACTCCGGCAGCAGGTATATCACCTCGAAGGTCTTAACGCTCACGCCCAGACGCTCCGCCAGAGATACGGCGGCGGCATCGACCTTAACATTCAGACCCAGCACCACCCCGGGAATTTCCCCCGATCCTGCAAGCCGGACATCGTTTTCATTTATGGATCCCACCGCCGTAGCCAGTATTCGCAGCTCCAGATCCTTCACCGCCGGCATCTTAGAGATCTCATGCATAACCGCTTCCCCGGCGCCGGCCACGTCGGTCTTGATTACTATTGCAGCCAGTTGGGGCGGGGGCGCATCCTCTTCAGAGGGCTGCGGTGAGACCGCCCCCTGGCTCTTGCGAGGCGATGTCGACACTCGGCCGGCCGCAGCGGCTATAACGGCTTCCGCTTCCTTCTTCGTATCTATACTTTGAAACTCAACGCCCACCTCAGGAAGCGCGGAAAAACCCACAACGCCGGCCGGGCCGGCCGGCCGCAATCTCTGAGGCCGGCCGGCCGAGAAAATCCTCCATGATACGCATGGGGGCAAATGTCCGGCTTGCGACGACGAATCCGCGGGTGCGGAGTACACCCTCCTTAACGATGAGGGTTGCGGAGATGCCGCGGCGCGGGGCAAGATGCGCTTCAATGACAATGCCCCGAGCTGCCGCTTCGGGATCGTAGGAGAGATCCTCAAGTTCCGCGGCAAGAAGGACGAGATCAAGCAGTTCCGGAACTCCTTCCCCCGTCTTACTGGAGACGGGGATATAGGGGGCATGGCCACCTGAGCCTTCAAGATATATGCCGTGCTCCAGAAGCGAGCTTTTTGCCCGTTCGACGTTAGCGTCCGACTTATCAATCTTAGTGAGTGCAACGACAAACGGCGTTTTCGTCTGTTCGATGAGCGTGTGCGCCTCTATGGTCTGCGGCTTGACGCCGTCTTCGGCGGAGACCACTAGGATAGCGATATCGGCCGCAGCAAGCGAACGGGAGCGCATCGCGGCAAACGCTTCGTGTCCGGGCGTATCAAGAAAGGTGATGGTCTTCCTCCCATGCGCCGCTTCATAGGCGGAAAGGTGCTGCGTGATGCCGCCGGCTTCGCTTGCCACAACATTACTGCGGCGGATATAATCCAGCAGCGTCGACTTGCCGTGGTCAATGTGGCCGACCACGGCCACTACCGGCGGCCGTGGGAGCTTGTGTGTATCGTGAGAATTCGCCATGACTACTACGTAGTACCAGCGATGGTACGCTTACGCAAGCACGGATGCCCAATGCTTCACTTCTCTTGTTCTCCTGGAAGCGCCTGCCGGGTGGAATCCATTGCCTTCCCTATCGCTTCCCGCTCTTCTTCGGTAAGTTCAAATGTGGATGACCCTTTGACCAAGGGTTTGGCGTATACGCTCGCGTGGCCGGCGCGCGCATGGAGAGCCGAGAAGACGACGCCGTCCCCCCGCTCATTGAGGAACGCGGCGGAGAAGCTTTGGTTGCCGCCCGACCCGTCGCCGTGGAAGGGGTTGAAGCGGATAATACCCACGCCTCGCACGCTGGTCTGAAGACGAGTCTCAGCGCGCTTGAGGTATTCTTCCAAGGCATTACGGAACTGCTGCATATCGCGCGCATGCTTCGCTAGGTGCACGATAGTTTCCTCGAGCGAGTCGCCATTGGTGAGCCGCAGTGCCCTGAGGCGGCGGTGGGCCAGCATGGCCGCAGCAAGCGCTGCGAGGGCAAGTATGAACGCCCCGGCTGCGGTGTACGGGGCGGCGATGGCAAGATATGCCGAAACAGCATGCATATGTAGGTGAGTATACCGCGTCATGCGGCAAAAAAAGAGGCCGCACCCAGAACACAGGGTGCGACATGTTCCTACGCCCCGCCCATGCGCCGAGCATCGGCACAGCTTTCCAGCGCCAAATCGAGATCAACCACGCTGAACGCCGGCCAGCATTTCTTGAAAAAGCGCACTTCAGTATTGACCATCTGGTAGGGCAACAAGCCTCCGTCAGACCAATTGGTTGCAAACATGCCTGCATTGACATAGGAGGAATTCTGTTCGCAGCCGGTGCGGATGAGCAGGTCGACTTCCGCTACATGCGCTGACAGGAGAAGCCGCGGAAAATCTTCCACTTTGGCGCCTTCCTGGTGCAGAAGTCCTCTGGCAGCGGCCATAATGTCTTTCCGGCCTCCATACCCGAACATGAGGGTAAACTCCCGTCCCCCGCCAGCGGTCCGTGCTTCAGCTTCTGCAGCCATTTGTATAATCTCCGCGTCCTGCGTGTACTCTTGCCAGGCGCCGCACAGGCGGAAACGGACATCTGGAAGATTCCTATCCAGCCGATACCGAAGTTCTCCTTTGAGGAGGCGCCAGAGCCAGGGTATCTCTCTCCTTATCCCGGCGTTCAAGGTTCAGGCTGGAAGCACCCCAGACCGTAACCTGTCTTACCCCTCTCTCAAACGCCGCTTCCGTTATCTCCCGAATCTTCCGGAGGCCCCATACATGTCCGGTAATCGGCGGGAAGCCATGGCGTGTTGCCTCACGCCGGTTCCCGTCGGGAATAATGGCGAGAGACCGCACTGAATCCCCCATAACCCGTTCCTTTCATTTCTGCAGTCCGTCTACGTAAGATAACTACCACATTGCACAAAAGTTGTATAGAATCGCACTATGGCACGGCGATTAAAGAAGAGCGTGTTCGGCGCCCGCGTATATGCCGACGCGGCGGCCGCAACGCCGCTGTCTAGCAGCGCGCGCAAGGAGTTACTGCGCCTGCTTGATGTGTACGGCAATGCCGGTGCGCTTCACCGAGAGGCGATTGCGGCGAAGAACGAACTGGAGCAGGCGCGAACCACGATTGCCCAATCTATCGGGGCACATCCGGATGAAATAATCTTCACCGCAAGCGGGACGGAAGGAAATAATATGGCAATCCAGGGGGTGGTGCGGCCCCTCATGCGGCAGCATTGCAGCCTGCACGCCATAACGTCGGCCATTGAGCACCAATCGGTATTGGAACCCCTCTATGCGCTTGGGGCAGAGGGGCTTGAAGTGACAGAGATGCCGGTTGACCGCGAGGGGCTGGTGGCACCCGCGGCGCTTGCTGAGACAATCCGCGAAAACACGGTATTTATATCTATCCAGCTCGTGAACAGCGAGGTGGGGACTATTGAACCAATCCGCGCCATAGCAAAGGAAATCCGACATGCCCGTACTATTCGGAGTGAAAGGAAACCTTCTTCACCGCTGCCGATATACATTCATACCGATGCCTCGCAAGCTCCCTATTGGGTTCGCATACAGGTCGCGCACATGGGCATAGATCTCCTCACCCTTGACGGACAGAAGGTGCAGGGACCCAAGGGCATCGGCGCACTGTACATCCGCCGCGGCGTGGGGGTTGAATCGGTGATGCGCGGAGGGGTGCAAGAGTTCGGGCTTCGCGCCGGGACTCCCAATGTGCCGCTTGCCGGCTCATTTGCCGTCGCTCTTCGGGAAGCGCAGGAACATATTGAAAAACGGATAGCGCGCGTCAATGGCGTGCGGGATTATCTATGGAAGGAAATCCGGGCGGCCATTCCCGGCATAATCACTAACGGCCCCGCGTTCGAGCATCGAGTGGCAAATAACCTGAATATCTCCATTCCGGGATTGGACGGCGAGACGGCGACCATCGCGCTTAATGCACTGGGTATTGCTGTTTCAACCCGCTCTGCATGCAATACTGGAGCACAGGAACCTTCACACGTCATCAGGGCGCTAGGTACGACACCTATGCTGGCACACACCGCCATCCGCGTGACCCTGCTCCCGTCCGCAACAAAAGCAGACGCGAGGAAGATTGCTGCCGCCCTGAAACGCGTCTGCGAACTATATCGAAAGTAATGAAGCCGGCAGTTTGCTTTTTTACTCGGCATGGGGCACTCAAGCACTGCGGTGAGGGTGAGTATTCACTCTTCATTTTTTGCACTATAAGCTTTTTTGTTATATAATACAT
>VFSW01009460.1_pt1 | contig 13902 bp, 12 predicted proteins | sample 5358111 | NCBI WGS metagenome assembly VFSW01 (sample SAMN11554181, study PRJNA540505) | mine drainage metagenome | isolation source: sediment from site ElyBrook_90M | place: USA: Ely Copper Mine, Vershire, VT | collected 2017
TCGGCGGTCGGCCGGGTCGCGACTTCAGGCGCCAAAACAGCCTCCAACCCGCCCGGTGCCAGCGGACGTACGATGCTGAGCGGCGTTCAAACGCAGCGCCCGGTAGTCCTCCCGGACTCACCGCTAAATGGAGTTTTGAACTAACGGTTTCTGTGCAATGCGGTTGGCCAATATGATGGCCGCGAGTCCGGCACTCACCGATATCGATGCGACCATGAAGATGGGCGCCAGTTGCTCTTTGCTCGTCACAAGCGCCGAACATGCTGGGCCGACACCTGCTGCGAGGATCTGACTGAATGGCATTAATCGTGTCAGTCTTCCATCCGGATCATTCCCGACGGTCAGACCCATGTAGTAGGTGAGGCCTAGCACCCAGCCGACATTGAGAATAGTGATCCACACAACGTATTGCGTCATGTCGAGGCTGGTCGCCAGGGCGATGTAGCTTGCGACCAGCGTCAGCACAGCCAGAATGATCATGTTGATCCTACCGAACCGTTCGCCAATAAAGGCCGGCAGCAATCCGCCAGGGATTCCACCGAGTACGCCGATCCCGATACCGTAGCCAATCTGCTCATCGGATAGACCGTCGATACGCCCGATTCGCTCAAGAAAGCCCCAAACCGCAAATATGCTCAACTGGAGCAGGAACGCTCCAAGCAGAGCCGCGGCCCCAACGAGCGGTCTCGCGGCGCGATTGCCGCTCTGTCCCGCGGCTGGCAAATCCGCACTTATGGGTCTTGCGGGCAGCCAAAATGCCGCAGCCAGGGCCGATGCAAACCACACGGCCGCGGAACCAACAGCGGCCACATAGCCGAAGTGCTCCTTGAGCACCGGTAGCAGCATCGAATATATGGAAAAAAACACGGTCGTCAAAACCATCAAAAGCCCATAGACTCGGTCCGGCTTTGAGGTATGACCGAGAACATAGACTGCGACGGTGTAGGCAACTATGCTGCTAAGTCCCGAGATGAACCGCGCTGCAGCGAGTGCCTCGAAATCACCCACGTACGCGGTCGCGATATTGATTATCGTTGCCACCAAGCAAGCGGCTGCAATACCGTAAGTCCAACGCATTCTGGGGGCTATCCAGTAGCCAAGCAGTGCGCCCGCTGCTCCTCCAAACTGTTCCACGGCGAGGATCCAACCGTTCTCGCTAAGGTTGAGATGCAAATGGTCGGAATACAGTCCGACCAATATTGGTTGTACGCCCATGAGTACCACGGTGGCGGCGCCGACGAAAACGCCTATCGCAACCTGGCTCGATACATATGCTGCAGATGTGTCATCGCTCGAGCGCGCGGTCATGGTTTCCCCTTCGTCAATTAAGCGGACTGCAGTCGCGATGAGTGCAAGCGGTGCATCTCTACCCTATGAGTCTCTCGTCGTACCAAGCAGAACGAGCGCCGACTTCGCGTATACCTTGGCGCAATCGATGAGATCCGTCTCGACCACATAATCGTCACAGCCGGCGGATAGAGTAGGTTGCGGTCCATAGCACACGGCGGGTACCCCGAGCGCCCGCCAACGCATCGCGTCACTAGCTGGCAAGCGCACGACATACGATGGAGGCTGCCCGCGAACGGCGAGAATGACTTCGGATACGGTTCGAGTGACTTCGGACGTTAGGCCGGTCCAGTTACTGTTCCAGCCCTTCACTAGATCAATAGTCGTGTTGGGAAACGGCGCGGCGATTCCTCGGGCCCGCTTGAGGAACTCCTCGATGCTCAAGCCAGGCGGAAGACGGACGTCGGCCTCGGCCTTAGCATGGCGTGCCATTTGGCCGCGAAGCGTGCCCCCAGCGATCTTCCCGACGTTGAACGAGACACGCAGACCAACCTGATCAGTCCCTGGATCCAAGCCTGCAAGATCGGGCGGTACCTGCCCGTATAGATCGTTCAACGCGTCGAGTTGTACCAGCGCGGCCGCGAGCTCGGAGATCGCTGTGCCTCCACGTACCGCCCGCGATGCGTGGCCGCCGGGCGCGGTAGTTTCGATGTCGAGCCACAGTAATCCCTTTTCGGCCACCGCGAGGGCCATGTAACCCGGGCCTTCTCCGCTGATCAACGCCTGTCCGAGCAAATCGCTACGCTTGGCGAGCACAGCAGCCGATCCGCGCTCACCGAACATAACCTCGTCGGAAACCGCGGTCATCGTGAGTCGTCCAGTCCAGGCGTGCCGGTAGCGAGCAAGCAAGACAGTAGCAAGACACATGGCCGCGAGAGCCCCCTTCATGTTTCCAATGCCAAGTCCGTAAAGACGACCGTTCGTACGCGTGAGTTCGAAAATTGGCACCGACCAGTCCGATTCCCGGCCCGGTTCCATCGTGTCCATGTCAGCATTGAAAACAACGTGCTTACCGGGTGCATGACCGTTGACGACCCCAATAATATTTGGCGCCGCGGCGTCGACGATGAATGTCTCGGTGTCGATGCCGGCGCCGGTGAGGTAGTCCCGTACGATGGCAGCGACCGCCGTCGTGTCGCCCGGCGGGTTGATGCTTGGTGCAGCCACTAGTTTGGCGCAAAGATCGATCAACCACTCTCGATGAGCGTCAATGTCGCGGGCTATATCTTGAAATATGGCGTGACTCACGATTACCTTGTGTCGATAATGGCTAGACTGAAGCGGCGGCGGCTTGGCGTACTTCAGCGCCGTCGCGGCCGACAATTTTCTTGTACAGCTCCGGGTCGGTGTCTCCTTCTGTGCCAAACACCAGGACGGTGCTTTCCCGGGTCAGTCCAAGTGCGGCCCTTGCTTGGCCGTCCAGGGCGGTCAATAGCAGGCCAGCGAGACCGGCGACAGCGGATTCGCCGGCGACAATTACGGGATCATCGGTTGTGCCGGACGCGAGTAAGCGCATACATTCTGCAGCTGGCGCATCTTGAATTGTCATGAAATCATCCGCGCCTTCATCGAGCATCCGCCAAGCCACGAGAGAAGGCTCACCGCAAGATAGCCCGGCCATAATTGTGTGTAGGCTGCCTTGCACAGCAGTCAATGCGCCGTGATTAGCACTTTCGAACAAACAAGCTGCGTTCTCGGGTTCCACGACCACAAGGCGAGGGCGTTGCGGCCCGAACCGCTCCCATAAGTGACCGCACACTGCTGCAGCGAGGCCCCCAACTCCGCCCTGCACGAACACATGCGTGGGTACTCGCATTCCTGGAATCTGCCGCAATGATTCTGCGACCATTACGGCGTAGCCTTGCATGACATCGCGGGGTACGTCCAAGTAACCTTCGTACGAGGTGTCGGAAACCACGAACCAGCCTTGCTCGGCTGCAACATGTGCGGCGCGCCGCACGGCATCGTCGTAATTACCTGGATTGCGGCGAACTTCCGCATCATAGGCCGCAATCGCAGCCACCCGTCCTGCACTCACCGTCTCATGGACGTAGATGACACAGCGGCATCCGAACATGCGTGCTCCCCAGGCAACGGAGCGACCGTGATTGCCATCCGTCGCGCAAGTGACCGTAATAGCTCTAGTAATTTCCCAGAATTTTCCGGAGACAAGATCCGCGGCGGTGACAGAGCGGATTCCTGTTCGGCGCTCGACTTCTCGGGAAAGCAGCCGATATACAGCGTAGGCGCCGCCGAGCGCTTTAAAGCTCCCGAGGCCGAATCGCAAACCTTCGTCCTTGTAATAAATGGAACCGATGCCGATCCCTATCGCGAGTGATGACAAGGTCCATAGAGGGGTGACCGCATAGCCGCGCCATCGAGTGATTTCTGCCTCGGCCTGCGCGAAGCGAATTCCACCAAGTTCCTGCTGTCGTTCAAGCCCATAGGGTTGTGTCCGATCGACCCGTAAGTTGTGAAACAGTCGAAACGACGATTGCGAAATCGGCACCATGCGTTGTTCCTTGATTCTCACGAGGTCCGGGATCGACATTCTCACCATCCGAGCGCCACGCCGTCGCGCCTGCCATCCGCAGCGCCGTGAAAGACGCCCGTCTGCCAATCGATCCGGATTGCCTGCGCCGTGCCGAGAGGATTTTCAGCGCAAACGACAGCATGTCCCAATGCGATCAACCGATCGATGGACTGACGTGGTATCGGTCGTTCAGCCTCAAAGAGTTCGCCGCGGGCAAAAATCCTGGGCTGATCAATCGCCTGCTGAAGCGACATTTCGTGGTCGATGAGATTGCTCAATAGCTGGATCTGTCCGATCGGCTGGAAGTGTCCGCCGGTCACGCCAAATGACATCACGGCGCGGCAATTGCGTGTCAAAAGCGCGGGAATGATGGTGTGTAACGGTCGCTTTCGACCTGCGATGGTGTTCGGATGGCCACGCTCGACAACGAAGCCTGAACCCCGGTTGTGCAATACGATGCCTGACGCAGGCGCAACGATCCCGCTGCCGAAGTCGTCGAAGATCGAATTAATGAGCGAGATCGTATTCAAATCTTGATCGACGACAGTGAGAAATACCGTGTCGCGATGAGCCGGACCGAAAGGTGGTGCGAGATCGGCGATTCTCGTGGAGGCCGAAACGCGATACGCGAGCGCGTCCGCGTATACGTCAGAAAGCAGTTCATTCACCGGGATCGCACCCGAACGGGGATCGCAGATGGTCACATCTCGAATAGCGTACGCGAGCCGGCTGACCTCCGCGAGGAGATGAAGCCGCTCGCTGCTCGCGGGAGCGAACGAGCCGATGGCAAAACGTTCCAGTATTCGTGCCATGATGAGCGGCACGAGTCCTTGGCCGTTCGGCGGACACTCCCAAATGTCGTAGCCGCGATAGGCGGCGTGGATCGGACTTACGTACTCGGGCGCGAATGCGGCGAAGTCATCGAGCGTATGCAGACCGCCAAGGTCTCTGAGGCAGGTCACTATGTCTTCGGCTATCCAGCCGGTGTAATAGGCTATGGCGCCGTGCTTGGCGATAGCCCGCAGCGCCTTGGCCAGCTTTGGCTGCCGATGGAGGGTGCCGACTGCGGGTGTCGTTCCCTCATTGAGAAATGTGCTTGCCGTCGACGGCCGCGAGGCGAGTTTGGCGATCTGGCGTCCCCAGTCGCGTGCTAGCCGCTCAGTGACCGGGTAACCTTCTTCGGCCACACGAATTGCCGGTTGGAGTACGCGTTCGAGGCTGAATGTGCCGTGATCGGCAAGGAGACGCTCCCAAGCCGCGACCGCTCCTGGGATGGTCACGGCGTGAGGACCCAAGGGGTCGATTGCAGACATACCACGGTCGAGGAACCAATCTGTCTCTGCGGCCGCGGGTGCCCAACCGGATCCATTGAGCGCCTGAATCCGTCCTGTGCCGCGAGGCATGTAAAGCGCGAAGCAATCGCCGCCTATTCCCGTTTGACTCGGTTCCACGACCGCCAGAACCGCGACCGCCGCCACCGCCGCGTCCACCGCGTTGCCGCCCCTACTAAGGATATCGAGAGCGGTCCATGTCGCCAGTGGATGCGAGGTCGCTGCCATGCAATGTGTTCCGAGCGCTTCCGATCTGCCGGAAAGCTGAAAATCCCGCTGAGAATGAGGCGTTAATCCGTCCAGATGCACTTGGCAATCCCATTACTTGGATAATGAACATCCAGTTGACAAACGTTCATTGTTAGATCATATAATCTTTTCGAATCAATAAATATGACTATTTTGTTCATCCAGTGAACTTTTATGGCTCTGGCGCTTCGCAGGCCTCTGACCTCGCTGAGGGGATATATGCAGCACAATATGGTGGGGTCATGGCGGAGCGGCGCCTTGGCTCTAATGGCGGCGCTATCGGGAATTTTTCCTATGCAAACTCTGGCGGCCAGGACAGACACCGCGGCGAGTAGGGACGGGAGCGCGCAGCTCGCCGAGATTGTCGTCACCGCACAGAAACGCACACAGGACGTAATTAAGGTGCCTATCAGCATCTCCGTTCTAAGCGGTTCAACCCTGCAATCCGAACACATCGAATCCTATGAGGACATCGCGCGCGCCGTGCCGGGAGTGTCGTTCCAGAGCGGAGGAGGGCCTGGACTCGACAGCATCACAATCAGGGGCGTGAGCGCCACAACCGGCGCGGCGAGTGCGGCGCCAGTGGGTACGGCGGCGGCCGTAGGTGTATATCTTGATGAGGTGCCAATTACGCTCGAGGAGTCGTGGAACGGTGCGATTCAGCCAAAGCTTTTTGATATTGCGCGTGTAGAAGTGCTTCGTGGCCCTCAGGGTACGCTCTATGGATCGAGCTCCATGGGGGGTACCCTGCGCATCATTGACAATGCACCGAAGCTTGACAAATTTCAGGATTCGGCATCGGTGGACGTATCGCAAACCAAGCACGGCGGTACGAACTATGAAACGACCGGTGTGTTAAACGTGCCGCTGGCAAGGCACACCGTTGCGTTGCGCCTTGCCGCCGACTATGGGCACGACAGCGGCTATATCGATAATTATTCCCCAAGCGGCTCGCTCGTTCGATCGGGAGTAAACGCTGACCGCACGATCGCCGCGCGAGCAACTGTGCTCATTCGACCTACCGACGCGCTCAGTATCACACCCTCATTTTATTATATGAAAATGGCGGCCGATGACACGTCCGTCTTCTATCCTCAGCTCGGGCTGTACGCGCAAAACAAGATCGTACCGGAACCCAGCACCGCGCTGCTCAGCATCTCCAGCCTTACAGTTTCTCTCGATCTCGGTTGGGCCGAGCTAACATCCATTACGAGTCAATTTCGTTATCAATTCAATCGTACGGCCGACGCTACCTATTACAACAGCGCTTATCTCGGTTATCTCATTGACACAGACCCTGTGCTCGGACAACTTCAAGTTGGCTATAAATTTGCGGCGCTGCCGGGACCTCAGTACTCGTCGACGGAAACGACGCAGGTCGCGCAGGAATTGCGGCTCGCTTCACCGAGCTATGCGCCGGGCAGTGCACCGCTCACTTGGCTCGGCGGCTTGTACTTCTCGCAACAGAAGGCCGACAGCGCCGTCGACGATTATGTGAATGGATTCGACACCACGTTCAATACACAATTCGGATATCCGCCTCAGAATAGCGGCCTGTTCGCTGGACAGAGCTTTCCGGGCGACACAGTCGCTCTCGCAGGGCTGCATCAGCGGAATACAGATTATGCAGGCTTCGCGACTCTAGGTTACCACTTCACTCCGAAGCTCGACGCATCACTAGGATTGCGCTACACGCACGGGACGGCTCGCTTTACAGAAACGCAGAGCGGCTACTTTGCAGGGAACGCTCCCCCGGCGTACGGTGACTCAGCGAGTTCTAACGCCACGACCCCGCGTTTCTCGCTTACGTATCAACTGAGCCAATCGACAAATGTGTATGCGACCATCGCCGAGGGCTTTCGATTGGGCGGCGCTGCCGTGTACGTTCCGACAAATATCTGTGCTACCGACTTGGCGGGCCTCGGTCTGAAGGGCGCTCCCACAAGTTACGGTCCGGACTCGCTATGGAGCTACGAGGCGGGTGCTAAAGGTCGCCCGCTGAGCGGTCGGATGTCTTTTAGCGCTGACGCCTACTACATCTCGTGGCACAAGATTCAGCAGACGGTTGACCTTCCGACTTGTGGTTACGCAATTACTACGAATGTCGGCGATGCCAAGATCTACGGCACGGAGGTCGAAATTGACGCTCGCCCACTCGAAGCTTGGACCGTCATGGCGAGCGCGGGCACGACGCATGCCACCATTACGAGCATTGCTAGCACTGTGGGTGCGGCGCCGGGGGACCGCGTCCTTAACACGCCAGAATGGTCCGCCAAGGTCGGGTCGCAATACGTCGCACAACTGAGTGCATATACAGACTTATTCGTTAATGGCGCCTATTCCTGGATCGGGCGTTCGTACGGATCCTTCACGCCGACCAATCCGGACTATGTGAGACCGGCGTACTCTACCCTTGAAGCGACTCTGGGCATTGATTGGGGATCGCTTCGGCTGTCACTTTACGGCACAAATCTTCTCAACGACACCAAAATCATCCAAAGGCCGTCAATCCTAACCCTTCCTGAAGGCTACACGCTGCAACCGCGTACCGTGGGACTCCGAATCGAGAAGCGGCTATGAGCAACACGAGCGTGCGACGGCTTTATGTTCTCTTGGTCGGCTATGAAGTCCTGCCGAAAAATATCTCGACCAAAGATCTCGGCGCCCGCTTCATAATGTGCGAGCCGATCTGCTGCTATCTCCTCGATACAATGAGCGGCTGGATATTGCTCGACGCGGGATTCGATCCAGCCTACATAAGGAATCCCGAACTGACTGAACGGTATTTTCATTCCGCCGGCATATATCCGCCAATCGTGAGCTCGGAGCACGAACTTCCGTTTCAGATGCAACAAATCGGAGTCGACTATCGAGACGTCAAAATGGTCGTCCTAAGTCACCTTCATCTCGATCACGCCGGATATTTGAAATACTTTCATCACGCGGCTGTGCACATCCAACGCAAGGAATACGAACATGGATTCTCTGCGGCGCGACCGACATCGTATTTTCTTGAAGATTACAACTCGCCCGATATCGACTGGCATCTGCAAGACGGTGACTGGAACGTCGTGCCCGGGGTGTCGATGCTGAGCACTCGAGGGCATACGCCGGGGCATCAATCCGCCGTAGTAGAACTCGCGAATAGTGGTCGATGCGTGCTGCCCTTCGATGCGGGTGATCTACAGGAGAACTTCGATCGTGAAATCCTCCCCGGCGAGTGCGTCGACGACGTTGCGGCGCTCGCTTCCATTCGTCGGCTGAAGGCAATCACGGCGGAAGCCAACGGACGGATGATCCTGTTCCACGATCCTGTTGCGATTCAGCACATCCGCCTCTCACCGGAATTCTATGACTAAATGGAATGCAGTCTCTTCGCCTGCTGATGCGCGCACGACAATATTTCGATGAAAGAAAAGGTCTTCGCAATTAATGTCTAAATCACGCTCATTTCGCCGCATTTCAAATCTTGCGAAAGACGACGCCATCTCTACGTCTTCCACGACAGCGGAGGCGGGGCAGGGAGGGCACGCGGACGCTTTCGGCGCATCATCAGCCAACGCACTCCCTTCGGATCGATTCGTCCATGCGTTTGCCAAGGGGCTTGCCGTCATCTGCGCTTTCGATCCGCGCTCACCGATGACGATTGCAGACCTTGCGCAGGCATCCGGGCTCGATCGAGCCGGAACCCGTAGGATTTTGCTCACTCTCGAGACTCTGCGCTACGTCCGCTCCGACGGAAAGCACTTCTGGTTGACACCCCGCGTTCTGAATCTAGGGTATCGCTACCTCGCGTCACTGCCTTTTTGGCATCTCGCACAACCGGTGCTAGAAGAACTCGTGGCAGAGGTGCAGGAAACCTGCTCGATTGGCGTGCTAGACGGCGATAACGTTATGTTCATTCTGCGTGTTCCGACGCGACGCTTCCTTTCCTTTGATCCGAGCATCGGGAGTCATGTGCCGGCCTATGTGCATTCTATAGGTCGCGTACTTCTGGCGGCGTTACCCGAATTTGAACTTCGAGAATATCTTGGACGCGTAAAGCTCACGCCACGGACGCGTCACACGATCGGATCGAAGACGGAACTTGAGCGCGCGTTGTGCGAGGATCGTGAGAGAGGATGGTCATTCGTTTCTGAGCAATATGAGGAGGGCATGTGCGGAATCGCGACTCCGATACTCGACGCCAATGGGCAGCCCGTAGCCGCTTTAAATGTAAGCCTTAACGCCGGACCTCAAGCCTATGAAGTCGCTACCGGCAGCATCCTGAGTAAACTTCGGCTTGCCGCGCGGCGTCTCAGTACACCGTTGCGGTAGCCAATTGAGTCTCGCTACCTTCCAAATGCGACATCCCTAGCTCGAAAGAAGTCCGGTATGGCCAAGAAAACTTTTAGACAGGCGCTGAACGAGGCATTGCGTCTCGAGATGCAACGGGACGATAGCGTTATAGTCATGGGCGAAGACATTACCGGAGGGAAAGGAGCCACTGGCGAGCAAGATGCATGGGGGGGCGCCTTCGGTGTCACCAAAGGGCTCTTAAAAGAGTTCGGCGCCGATCGCGTACTCGATACGCCGATTACGGAGAGCGCGTTCGTCGGTGCGGCGGCGGGGGCCGCTATGACCGGGTTGCGCCCGGTCGTGGAAATCATGTTTGTCGACTTCTTGGGCGTCTGCTTCGATCAGATATTCAATCAGGCAGCCAAATTTCGCTATATGTTCGGCGGCAAAGCCATCACACCGATTGTACTACGCGCCTCGTTCGGTGCAGGCAGCGGTTCGGCGAGCCAGCATAGCCAGTCGCTGTATCCGCTCTTCGCCCACATACCCGGGCTCAAAGTCGTCATTCCTTCGAATCCTTACGACGCCAAGGGACTTTTGATCCAGTCGATTCGCGACAATGATCCGGTGATCTTTCTAGAGAACAAGATTATGTATGACGAGCTCGGCGAGGTGCCGGACGGGTCGTATACGATTCCCTTCGGTGAGGCGAACTTCTTACGCGAGGGCGACGATGTGACCATCATCGCATTCGGTCGGATGGTAACGCGTGCGCTTGAAGCGGCGACGACTCTTGCAAAACAGGGTACTGATTGCACGGTGCTGGATCCCCGCACGCTATCGCCGTTCGATACCGGCTCGATTATCGATTCGGTCGAGCAGACGGGGAGGGTGGTGATTGTGGATGAGTCCTATCCTCGCTGCGGCGCCGCTGCCGACATTGCGGCGCTGATCGCAGAGGAGGCGTTCGGTGCACTCAAGTCCCCAATCGTCAAGGTGACTCCACCACATTGCCCCGTTCCATATGCTCCGGAACTGGAGAATGCGTTTTTGCCAAGCACCGCTCGAGTCGAAGCCGCGGTGCAGCGCGTGATGAGCTTTAGTAGATAAGCGCGCCATGTCGACCAACATTCACGCGATTACGATGCCTCGATGGGGCATGACGATGACCGAGGGTCAAGTGGGCAAGTGGCTTGTCGAAGTCGGCGACGACATCTTGCCAGGTCAGGAGATTCTCGAGATCGAGACCGAAAAGATCGCCAACGTTCTCGAGGCCTCGGCCTCCGGCGTATTGCGCAGGAAACTGATCGAGCCGCCGGCGACTGCGCGGGTGGGTGCATTGTTGGGAGTTACCGCTGATACAAAGGTCAGCGATGCGGAGATCGAGGAATTCGTGGCCGCATTCCAAGTGCATGAGCAGGCGGTGGGCGAAACTGAGGCTGCCGCGCCTTCCCCACGCGCTGTCGACGTACCGGGTGGGCATATCAATGTGTTGAGTCTCGGAAGTGGTCCATCGACACCGGCAATACTGATCCACGGATTCGGCGGAGATCTTAATTCCTGGTTGTTCAATCAGCCTGTACTTGCGAACGCACGGCCTGTGCACGCGCTTGACTTGCCTGCTCACGGAGCCTCCAGCGTCCCGTCGGAGAAATTGTCGCTTGAGGCCATGGCGATGACGGTCGCGGCGACGCTCGATAATATCGGCGTCGAGCGCGCTCACCTGATAGGTCATTCACTCGGCGCGGTCGTGGCCTTGCTTTTGGCGCGGGATCTGCCGCGTCGCGTCGCTTCGGTTTCGCTTGTTTGTCCGGCGGGGCTCGGTCCGGAAATCGACATCAACTACATACAAGAGTTTCTTAACGCCGAACGGCGGCCGCAAATGAAGCAAGCGCTCTCGGCGCTATTTGCCAATCCAGCTCAAATCAGGCGGGAAATGGTGGAGGATGTGCTGCGCTTCATGCGTAATGACGGCGTCCCTACAGCGCTGCGTGGCCTAGCCGCGGACGCGTTTCCCGGCGGAGAACAAAGGCTGGTGCTGCGCGATTTGATTGCATCGACCGTGATTCCGATTCAGGTCATCTGGGGTGAGGCGGATCGGATCGTACCTAAAGCGCAATCGCGGGGGCTTCCGTCTAATGTCAGCGTGCATATTGTCGGAGACGCGGGCCATATGGCGCACCTCGAGCAGGCCGGGCGCATAAATCAACTACTTGCCGAGTTTATGGAAGCCGCGGTCCCGTCTGGCTAGAGCACAGCAACGTATGCGAGAACGGACTATGACCTTCCTGCAGAGACCGCAATGACCGGTGCGATGCCAGGATTGCGTGGAGCGGATCATCTTGGGCTTACCGTTCCCAACCTTGAGGATGCAGTCGATTTCTTCACCCGTGTGATCGGATGCGAATACATTTATTACGGCGGGGAGATATCCAACGACCCAGCATTTATGATCGAGCGGCTCAATGTGGACGGATCCGCTTCCAATCGTTATTGCTTTCTGCGCTGCGGTAACGGTTACAACCTTGAGTTGTTTGAGTATACGGCTCCCAACCAGGTCCGAGAGTCGCCCAAGAACAGCGACATCGGCGGCCATCACATCGCGCTCTACGTCGATGACATCCATAGTGCCGTGCAGCACCTGCGCGCAAACGGTGTGCGGGTGCTCGGCGATCCCATGACCATCGTGGAAGGGCCGTCGGCGGGCGCGACGTGGGTGTACTTCTTAGCGCCATGGGGGCTGCAAATGGAACTCTGCAGCTATCCGAATGGCAAGGCCTACGCGCGCACGGCGACGCGTCTGCTGTGGGACCCGCGCGCCGCATCCGCGAAGGTCGACAGTGGCCATGATCCATAAGGTGCACTGCGTCGATCGGTCAAAGAGTGGCGTATGGGCGTGGTGTTGATCGCGGGCGGCGCCACGGGCATAGGCCTTGCCGCGATGCGGGGATTCCGCAAGCGTGGGGATTCGGTCTTTCTCGTTGACCGACGCATTGACAAGGCAACGAGCGCGACGAATGAAGCACTGCCCGGACGGGCGACCGCGTTCGAAGCGGACGTCGGACACGTACAGGCTGTGCGTGATGCACTCGCGGCCTGCATCGATACCTATGGCACGCTCGACACGGTATTCGTGAACGCCGGTATCCTCACATCGATGCCTCTAGAGCGCTGGACTCCGGAGGACTGGGACGCGTCGATGGCGGTCAATCTGCGTGCGCCATTTTTTTTCGCACAGGCAGCCGCGCCGCACCTCAAGCGATCACGGAACGCGAGCCTGTTGTTTACTTCTTCAACGGGCGCGATTCGTGGTCATGCCGGAATGCCGGCGTACCACGCGTCCAAGGCGGGGCTCGTCGGCGTCGTCAGAAGTCTTGCGGATGAGCTCTCGCCGTTCGGTGTCCGGGTCAACTGCATTTGCCCCGGGTGGATTGACACACCGTTCAATCAACCGTTTTGGTCGTTTCAGACCGATGCCGACGCGACGCGGAGGGATCTCGTCCATAGGATTCCATTGCGACGGCAGGGGACGCCAAACGACGTCACGGGATTGATACTTTTCCTGTCTTCGCCAGAGGCCAATTACATAACGGGTACCTCCGTGGTGATTGACGGCGGATATACGGCCGTTTGAATTGTGCCGACCGAATTCGAACTAGGAAATTGATCATGGCAGTCACAGGGATATCGGATGGTAATTTGCTCAGAGGCAAGGTCGCCTTCATCACTGGTGCGGGACAGGGGATAGGACTTGCGGTGGCGCGCGCGTATGCTGGCCACGGTGCTTCCGTGGTTCTTGCAGATATTGCCCACGACACCCTCGAACGTGCGGTAGCCACGCTGCCTGACCCCCGCACCGCGCTCGCAATTGGTCTTGATGTCACTGACGAAGCACAGATGGCGGCCGCGCTTGTACAAACAATCGATCGATTTGGTCGGGTCGACTGTGTGGTGGCAAATGCGGGCATCTTGTTGCTCAAACACATCATCGATCTGGATCTCGCCAGTTGGCGACGCGTCGTCGACGTCAATCTGACAGGCGCGTTCCTGACGGCCAGGGTTTTCGGGCGCCAGCTCGTCAGTCAGGGCACTGGTGGACGCATGATTTTTACGGCTCTATCCGGGTTTCCCAACGGATTTTAGCCTAGACAACCGGGGTTGAAA
>VFSW01009461.1_pt1 | contig 13901 bp, 12 predicted proteins | sample 5358111 | NCBI WGS metagenome assembly VFSW01 (sample SAMN11554181, study PRJNA540505) | mine drainage metagenome | isolation source: sediment from site ElyBrook_90M | place: USA: Ely Copper Mine, Vershire, VT | collected 2017
GGTCTTTTTCCTTGCGCACCGAGGCGAAAACGGTGAACCCGTTTTGCGCCAGGTACAGGGCAGTGGTTCGTCCGATCCCCGAAGAGCATCCGGTGATCAATACACTTTTATTTAAAACGGATCTGGAATTTGTTTGCATAAAGCGCCTCACATTTAATCACGTGTTTCAATCATGTGATTAGTATAAAGCGCTTTATGCATTTTGTCAATCACCTGTCTTAATCAGATGATTGAAACAGTTTTTTTGAGAGGGACACCGGCTGGGCGTTCTCCCAGCCGGTGCGCCGTAAGAACTGCTCCAGGGTTTGCAGCCCAGGATACATTTTCCGCAGCGCAGCAATGTCGGCATCGTAGCCAACCCCGTTATAAAAGGTAGACATCGCTTTCTGTTCGTCTTCCGTCATGGTCATGCTGGAATTTTGCCCGGTGACCAGTTTCACCGGCCTGCCGATGACCCTTGTAAAAACTGCGGCGATCTGCTCTTCGGTCAGCTCATCCCCGGCCAGTTCGATGGTTTTGCCCAGAAATTGGTCCGGTTGCGCAAACGCCATGCCCCCATCGAAAAATTATTTTCCCGGCAGTTGCGCCACAAACTGGTAGCTCGGATCGGCCTTCTGCCTTTTCACAATATCAATGATGATTTTCCAGGTCGCCACCAGCCCCACCGGGCTGGGCGGCAGGTCGGGCTTGATCTGCTCGTGCAGCTTCTTCAAGTTGTAACACGGCACGGCCGCATACATGTGGTGCTCGATGTGATAGTTCATCTGCCAGTACAGGAATCTGACGAAGGGGTTCAGGATTACCGTCCAGGTACACAGCCGGAAATCCGCCACATTGCCCTGCAAACCTACGTGCTGAGAATTGTTACACAGATACTGCAGGCCCCCGCCATAAAACGGGGCCAGCGTGACCAGCACCGGGATCAGCCACAGGTGAAAATACAGGCTCACGCCTACCAGCAGCGCCTGCCCGATCAGTTGGATGCGCGCCCAGGTGAACAGCCTGCGCCGCAGTTCCAGTGCAGAGGCCGGGAAAAGATAGTTTTCCCATTCTCCTTCCAACCTGCCGAAGCTCAGGCGCAGGGTACTCTTCAGCACGCCATAAAGCGCCCACGGGTTCACCAGCACGGTTTTTAAGAAACCTTTGAGGGTGAGTTGGATCGGCAAGACCACTTCGAGGTCGTCCGGAGGGTGCAGGGTGTACTTGTGATGTTCCTGGTGGCTGGCCCAAAACAGCACCGGGTTGTTCCAGCTCAGAAAACTGACCACATCGAGAAAAATAATATTGAGCGCCCTGGTTTTGAACACCGATCTGTGGCAGAGTTCGTGGAAGGCATTCAACAGGAACGCCCACACGGTGCCGTGCAGGAACAGGATCAACATCAGCGCCGCCAGGGGAAAATGTCCAGCCGCGTACCAGGCCGTCGTCCCGGTCAGCGCCAGCAGGCCCAGGTAGCCCCCGGTTTGCAGCAGCCCCTTCCAATCGCTGCGTTGATTTAACGCTGTCAGGGTCTCCCGGTCGACCGGCGACCTGTACCAATTAATTTTATTTCCCTGCCGTTTTCCAACCATACAATCTGTTTCCTTCCGGGGGATTATTTATTACCAGATGAACGGTATTAAGCGGTACTTGACCATTTTGCGATACCGCCCATAACCGGCCAGGTTTTTGAGCAGGAATTTTTCCTCTTCCAGCAGTCTCACTACGATAACCGTGATCATCGGGATAACCGGAAGTAAACCCCACCACGAGCCCAGCGCCAGGGGCACGCCCAACAGCATGATAAAGGCCCCGGCGTACATGGGGTGGCGCACCACGGCGTAAGGCCCGGTAGTGATAATCTTCTGCTCGGCTCCCACGGCGATCACCGCCGAGGTAAACGTATTTTCTTTGAACACCAGAAATACGTAATAGAGCCCGAAGGCTACCAGAATATCGCCTACGACAACCCCGAAGAGCGGCACGTTTAACCAGCCGAAGCGATTGTCCAGACCGGGAAGAATGAACATAACGATGAACGCCAGTGAAGCCAGGGCCTGGATAACCTTCTGCATACGCTGCTGCTCGGCCACCGGGCCGGCCGCCACACGCCGTTCGAGCAGCCCCGGGTCCTTTTTCATCAGGTACAGCGTGATCGCCAGCACCGCCACCGTCCACACGGCCAGGAAAACCCAGGCCTGCCAGTAAGCCAGCGTGCCGGCCGGGATGAACAGGGCCAGGGCCAGCACCAGCACCAGGAAGAACAGCCCGCCAAAGGCTTTAATGTTTAGATTTGCCATTTTTCAATCTTACCACCCTGTTTAAGATTCTTCACCCCCCAGGAAATCACTTTTTTTATGTGCAAAAAACCTGCGGTTTTTTGCACATAAAAAAAGTGATTTCCTGATTTTCGGATAGATTCTGTATATAAAAACCTTGCGAAGGTGAGGAAACCGTTCGCAAGGTAAAAGACAGCGGAGAGGGTCGCGCAGCACCCTCGGCAGGCGGAAAAACTAGATTGAAATAGGCGGAGAGGGTCGCGCAGCACCCTCAGCAGGCGAAAAACTAAATTGAAAAAGGCGGAGAGGGTCGCGCAGCACCCTCGGCAGGCGAAAAACTAAATTGAAAAAGGCGGAGAGGGTGGGATTCGAACCCACGGTGACGACGAGCGCCACAACGGTTTTCGAGACCGCCCCGATCGGCCACTCTGGCACCTCTCCAGTTGCGCGGGTAATTATAATCTAAAAAGAGCTTTCAGGTATCAGGTGTCCGGGCTCTGGTGCGTCCTGAGCCCTGACACCTGATACCTGACACCTCCCACCTACTTCGCCGCCGGCCCCAACTTCACCCCCGCATTCAAATAGTGATTGAGCACCAGGATCATCGTATTGATCGGCGGCATGGAGGTAGACAGGCTGGACGGATCGATGCCGGGCAGGTACATGGCATTGAAATTTTTATAGGCGTTGTCGATGGGATAGTTTTCCAGATAGCCGTCCATCAGGATATTATCCTTGGCCTTGCGGATCATGTTGCGGGCGCCGTGATCGGATTGGATGATGATCACCGGCGGGTTGCTCGGGTTGGCGTTCGCCAGCAGTTTGGTGATCAGGTCCTCCATCACCTTGGTCGCATACTGGTGCTGGCCCATATAGTAATGCCAGTCGTAATTATCCTGCGGGGGCAGCAGGTTACCGTCTTCGTCGAAGATAAACGGCATGTGCGGCAACAAGACGTGGGCATAAACGAACTTAGGCGATCGCAGCGTGGAAAGATTGGTCGCCTGGTCGAGCGTATAAAAGATCAGGTCGCGCTGCTTGGCTTCGCTGATATCAGTATCCTGAAAGTAGCCCAAGAAAGCATTGAACATGGTTTCGGCCAAAAAGGTCTGGCGGAACTCGTCAACCGCCATGCCGGCCACCTGCGACGGGTCGTAGTTAATCCGGTAATCGGCGGTGATATTTGGGAAGGCCATATCCAAGGCGGCGGTGGTGTAACCGAAAGATTTCACCACCTGCATCACCTTATTGTCGTTTATGGCCGCCAGAGTGACCTTTACGTCCGATTTTTCGTTGTACTGCTGGAGATTCAACCGGCTGGACATTTCAGTCTGCGTGTTTATCGTGGGAGTGCGGCTGTTGGTAACTAAGAAAAAGTTGTTCTGCTTGAGGAACTCGGTAAACTGGTCGACATCCGGGTCGTGGAAATAGGACTGCATCACGTCCAGGCGCTCGTATTCGTCGAAGATGATGTAGTAAATATCCGGGTATTTCTGGTTTACATCACTTTCCTTGGCGGCGCTCGACACGGGGCTGGGGTCTTGCTTCACTTGCACTCTCTGCAATTCGACCGGCAAGATGATCACCACGTTGTAAGCGACCAGAACGAGCGAGAAAACAAGGAAGATTTTTTGCACCACCGCCGCCGGGGCGACTTTGATCTTCGAGATGAAGTAACCCGCATAGAAAGCCAGGAAAATCAGCACAGGTAATAAGACAAAATGATAAACCGGGAATTTATCGGGGGATTTGAGCAGTTGATAGATCGTCCCATATAGATAATAGAAGAGCAGGAAGACCACCGCCGAAAGACTCGCGGAAACCGCTTTATGCTGGAAAAGGTAAAATAGGCCATAAGCCACAGCAGCGACCAGCAGTGAAAGGCCCAGCGGCATGACCAGGCTGATAAGCTCAAGGTTGGCGGCGTTATGCCCGTAGAGGAATAAAATCGGGTAAGCCGCAACCAATAAAGGCAAGCATAATCCTTTCAAATTTTCTTTCATCAAACAAGGCCTTTTCAAGGTGTGAGGGTGTAAGTGAGCGTGTTGGGCGTCTTTTTGATGGAACCGCCTGTCAATATATAGGCTTGACCGGGCCCATTTTTGTTTTGCAGCAGTATGCCGATGTGATACGTACCGGGCGCCAGCGCATTCTGCGAGAGCAGCAGGCTGAATTCGGCATGATCCATACCTTTGGTATACCCCGGATAGGATTCGATCATGTTAGGTAAGGCCACCGTACGGGTAGCGAAAGCAGTATTCCCGGTTGTCGAACTAAGCATAACCGTAATGTTATTTTCCTGCTCGCGGGCGGCCTGAAAAAAAGCGTAGCCTTTCAGTTCGTAGAGGTCCTGGCCGTTGATCCGTAAAGCCTGTATCTGGTCGCCAAGATGGTAAATGACGTCTTTCGAAACAGCCGGCAGGGACGCCTGTGTACCCAGCGGCTTTCCATCTTTGAGGAAAAGCCGGACGTAGAGCGGGTTGGCTGCAAAAACGTAGACGATCAAAACCGCGCAAGCAATAAAGTGTTTGTATTTCCCTTTAAACCAATTTCTCATGTTAAGTCTTCAGTCGTCAGTTTTAGTCTTCAGTTATAAAGACTGGGGCATATCAGGGGTCAGTTTTCAATCATCAATCAAAAATCATCAATGGTTGATGGTCTTCAAGATCTGCTCGCCGGAGATCGACAGCCGGTAGGGCAGGTCTTTCATGATCGGAGCAAGCTCGGGCAGCGTGTGCGGGTTAGCCTGGGCGATCGCTTCCATGACGTCACGCGGCAAAATTACATCCGATTCGACGCCCATGCTTTGCCCGGCTTTTTTGCGCCAGGCGCGCAGCAGTTCCAGGCGCTGCAGGTAATCATTATCCGGGCGATGGTTAGACTGGCGATAGACCGGGTCGGTCTGCAACCCAACCTGCACGGCTTTGAGCAGCGCCTCGCCGTGCCGTTCAAGCTTACGGGCCGTCAGGCCGGGGATAGAACGCAGCTCATCCAGGGTATTGGGGCACTTCTGGGCAATTTGCAGCAGCGTATCGCCGCCAAAAATCTTGAAAGGCGGCACGTCCGCCATTTGGGCCTGGCGGTCACGGTAACGACACAATTCCTGGATCACCGCCAGCTGCTGGTGGTCGAGCTCGTGCCCGCCGGCCACACGCCAGCACAGGTCCACGCCATTGTCGAGTACGGGCAGGTCCACGTTGCACAGGCGTTGAAAATCTTCTACTGCCAGCGGCCAGCGCCCGGTAGCCTCAAGATCAGCTTTTAGCCGGTTGCGCAAAGGGATCAGATAAAAGCTATCCAGGCGGGCGTAGGCCAGCATGGCGTGCGGCAGGGGTCGCAGACCCCAATTGGCGCGCTGGAAATGCTTATCGAGCAGGATGCCAAATTCGCCTTCCAGCATGGAACCCAGGCCAACTGCCGGGCGACCCAATATACGCGCGGCTTGCATTGTATCGAAAATATTGGTAAATTTAAAGTTAAAATCACGCTTAAGGCAGATTAAATCATATTCAGAAGCGTGAAAAACCTTTTCGATTTTGGGATCCGCAAACAGCGGCCCCAGGCCATCCAGGTCGTGCAGCGCCAACGGATCAACCAGATAATCCGAGCGCCCGGTGGAAAATTGGATCAGACAAACCTGCTCGCGATAAGCAAATAGACTGTTCGACTCGGTATCAATTGCCAGGGTCGTGCAGCGCCTGAGGTCATCGAGCATCCGCTGGAAAGTCAGCGGCCGGTCGACCCAGGTTGGGTTAGTCTTTGGAGGAGCAATCACAGGCTTGATTATAGCGCGTATTTAAGGAATCCACTTTTTTATATTCAAAAAACCTACGGTTTTTGAATATAAAAAAGTGGATTCCTTAAAGAAACATGTGATAAACACTACATTAAAATTTACCAATATGGTATTATTTATTCAAGGGAGGGCCTTATGAAAGAACAAATACTGATCATCGAGGATGATGAAGCGATCGTTAAGGTTCTTCGACGCGCTTTGGCATACGAAGGCTACCAGGTAAATTATGCCCTGGATGGCGAAGCAGGCCTGAACATCGCTCGTGACCGGCGCCCGGATCTGGTAATCTTAGATCTAATGCTCCCGGGTATGGACGGTGTGGAAGTCTGCCAGCGACTGCGCGCCGGTGGAAACGTATTGATCTTAATGCTAACGGCGCGGGATACCCTGCATGACCGCGTCCAGGGGCTCGATGCAGGCGCCGACGATTATATGGTCAAACCGTTCGAGCTGGAAGAGCTGCTGGCGCGGGCACGGGCCCTGCTGCGCCGCACCCAGCCCGACCGGGTGCCGATCCTATCCTTTGCAGATCTGACCCTGGATACTTCCACGCGCCAGGCCATCCGAAAAGGCCGGGTGATCTCCCTGACCGCCAAGGAATACGACCTGCTTGAGTTGTTCCTGCGTCACCCTCGCCAGGTTCTGACCCGTGAAATGATCTTCGACCGGGTCTGGGGTTACGATTTCGGCGGTGAGAGCAATGTCCTCGACGTTTACATTCGCTATTTGCGTCAAAAGCTGGAGAACGAAGGAGAAACACGGCTAATCCACACCGTACGCGGAGTGGGCTACGTGCTGCGTGAGACTCCCTGATGTCGTTGCGCCTGCGTTTGACCCTCCTGTATACCACGTTATTAGGGGGTGTGCTGCTAATTTTTGGCGCGCTGGTGTATGGACTGGTCAGCGTAATTTTGCTGGATCAAACGGACACAATGCTGAGCCAATCGGCCGAACGGCTGGTGGCTCAGCTTCGTATTAATGCCAGCGGGCAGTTCGACTCGCGTACAACCACCGGCCAGCAGTTGGCCGACAACCTGGTTTTTCAAATCTGGGGAAACGACAATAAACTCCAGCTTTCCCGCCCGCCTACGCTGATCACGCCGCTGGATGAGATCGGGCGGCGCGCCGGGAAGCCGGTTTTCCATTCCGTTGTCAACGGCAACACCCACCTGCGCGTGCTGAGCGTGCCGCTCAAAACAGAGCGCGGCCCGGCCGGTGTGCTGCAAGTTGCCCTGAGCCTGTCGGTGATCGACATTACCCAGCAGACCCTGGCTTCCGTGCTGATCTTGCTGGCTATCGTGGTCATGGCTATCTCCTGGTTGGGAGCCTGGCTGATCACCGGGCAGACCCTGTCGCCGCTGGCTATCATCACCCAGGTGGCGACCCAGATCATCCGGGCAGACGATCTGTCGCGGCGCATCCCGGTGGCTACCCAACGCGATGATGAAGTTGGCCAGCTCATCCAGGCCTTTAACCAAACCCTGGAGCGCCTGGAGAATCTGTTCAACGCCCAGCGGCGCTTCCTGGCCGACGTGAGCCACGAGCTGCGCACACCGCTGACGGTGATCAAAGGCAACGTCGGCCTGATGCGCAAGTTCGGCGAAATGGACGACGAATCATTAAGTGGCATCGAATCTGAAGTTGACCGCCTGACCCGCCTGGTGGGCGACCTGTTATTACTCAGCCAGGCCGAGTCCGGGCGGCTTCCGTTGGACGTGAAAATGGTCGAGTTGGACACGGTGCTGCTGGAAGTATTCCAACAAATGCGCACACTGGCCGGCGAGCGTCTGCAACTGCGCATGGTGGAGATCGACCAGGTGCAGGTAAGTGGCGACCGCGACCGTTTGAAGCAGGTGCTGCTCAACCTGGTGGGGAATGCCTTGCAGTACACACCCGCCGGCGGGCAGGTTACCCTGGCGCTGCGCAAGACCGGCGAGCGCGCCCAACTGGTAGTTACCGATACCGGGCCGGGCATTTCGCCTCAAGACCTTCCGCACATCTTCGAACGCTTCTACCGCGGCGAAAAATCCCGCAAACGCTCGAGCAGCACCGGTTTTGGCCTGGGCCTATCCATCGCGTACTGGATCATCCATAACCACGGCGGCACGATCGAGGTCACTTCGCAGGAAGGCAAGGGCACCACCTTCTGCGTCTGGCTGCCGCTGGCCAAACCCATAGTTGAAAAACAGGTCCAGCCGCCAGCGAAGTAACTGCACGCTTCACAACATCGGACGTCATTCCAAACCCTGGAGGGTCTGCGGAAGGGGGTGAAGAATCTCAACCCCGCTAAAAACACCCTCCCCCTTGCCACTTTACCAACGCAGAAGATCCTTCAGCGAAGATGCCTCAGGAAGACGTTTTTAAAAGTGAATACCTTCTCCCGTAGGGTTATCGTCAGGTGAAACTTCCACATTTCGGGTACAATAATAAATGCAAATCCCCGAAGGAGTAGGGCTCTGCGGGAATTCCCGAATTTTGGGTTGCGCGCGTGCATACACTCGCAACCCAAAATTCGGGAGCCTTCCAATAAGCCAGGATTAGCGACCAGATGCACAAGGGATCAATATATACTCATAATACTTTCCGGATCACCGTTGGGCTGATTCTGGTTATCCTTTTAGCTGTATCCGCCATACCCGCCCTGGCGGCAGAAGGCGGGAATATCATCGTTACGCCTCCGATAACCACGCGTTTCCCGGAGATCAGTTTTTTTATCAAGCCGTTCAAGGCGGATGGCGCCTTCATTGACGATCTATTGCCCACTCAAATCCAGGTGCAGGAAGACGGGAAAGTCTTCCCGGCAGCCACGCTAGAAAAAATTCAGCCTGGCATCCAGTTCACCGTGGCGCTTAATACGGCCGCTTACATGGTAACCCAGGAAGATGGCAAAGCCGCCTTTCAAAAGATCATCGCCAGCCTGGTGAGTTGGGCGCAGGCTCAGCCGCAGGATACGCCGGATACTTTCAACCTGGCCACCAACGCCGGGATTAAGCTCACCGGTTCGAAAGACCCCCAGGAATGGGTCAAAGCGCTGCAAGATTTTCAGCCCGACCCCACCAACAACCAATCCAGCCTGAAAAGCCTGACGGATGCGCTCGATCTGACCACCTCTCCGGCGGCCCAGGCGAACGTAAAACGGGCCATCCTGTACATCACCCCGCTGCCAACAGCCGCCAACTTGCTGGCGCTGCCTAACCTGGCCCAACGCGCCTCCCAGCAGGGCGTAACCGTTTTCGTGTGGGTGCTGGCGCCTGAGAACAACGGCTCACCGGCCTCGGTCGTCCCGCTGCAAGATATGGCCGACCATACCGGCGGAAAGGTGGTCTACTTGGGTGACGATGCGGCGAATCCGCAGGTTGAAGACTTGCTGAAACCGATGCGCTACATATATTCACTGACCTACCGGTCGGGGTTGAGCCAGGGCGGCAGCCACACTCTATCCGTACACATCCTGCGCAGCGACTTTGATGGTATCAGCCCTGAACAGGCCTTCTCACTGGACATCGAACCTCCTAACCCGATGTTCCTCGCTCCTCCCCAACTGATCCAACGCAAGCTGATCAAAGACAGCACACAGAAAAAAAGCAGCCTTGAACCGGTTAGATCTAACATCCAGATCCTTATCGAGTTTCCGGATAATCACCCGCGCCCGCTGTCGCAGACCCTCCTGTACGTGGATGGGGTGGTGATTGCCAAAAATACAGCCGAACCTTTCGACCGCTTCGATTGGCCACTGGACTCCTATGTAGAAACCGGAAAACATCTGCTGAAGGTCGAAGTCATCGACAGCCTGGGAATGAGCCACACCAGCATCGAGTCGCCGGTTGAAATCGACGTTGAAAAACCAGCTTCGATTTTTTCCAGGCTCGAAGAGGTCCCCTGGCAAAAAGTAGGCCTATGGGCGGCTGCCCTGGCCGCCGCCCTGTCCGTCGCCGGGGTGCTGGTATTTGTCGGTCGCAAGCGCAAAGCCATTCTGGAAAGCGCCACGCCCGTACGCCCGCCTGCCTCGACAGCCATGAAAAGCAAACCGAGAAATAGATTCAACGATCCGGTTACCCAGCCGGTGCCGATCTCCCAGGATGCGCCGCGCAAAGCCAGCGACCACCTATCCGCCAACTGGCCGCGGGCAGCATCCAACGCGGCCGTGCCGGCGCGCCTGGTGGGAATTGCCGAAGCCGGCAGCCCCATCCCACGCGCCACCATCCTGCTCACCCGCCCTGAAATTACCCTCGGATCTGATCCGAAACAGGCTATCCAGGTGCTGGATAACCCCTCGGTAGACGGCCTGCACGCCCGTCTGTTCCAATCGCCGGAAGGAGATTTCTATATTGCCGATGCCGGTTCAGTAGCCGGCACCTGGGTTAATTATGCCCCGGTCGCCAGAGAAGGGGTCCGCCTCGAACACGGAGACTTGATCCACCTGGGCCGGGTATCCTACCGCTTTGAACTGACCAACCCCCGGCGCATCCGCCAGCCCGTAGCCACCGCAATCGACGAAAAAGAATGAAACGCATCGCCCAGGCACACCTACCGGTGGTCGCTCTGACCCACCCGGGTATGAAAGGTAAAAATAACGAAGACCGCTATGCGGTCTCGGCGTTCCAGTTAGACGCCCACAAAGCCGTGCCGGTGCTGCTGGCGTTGTTATGCGACGGGATCGGGGGTCACCGGGCGGGGGAAGTGGCCGCCGAAATGGCGGTCAACCGCATCAGCCAGCGCATCGCCGACAGCGACGCCAGCCATCCTACTCACATCATCGAAGACGCCGTCCAGGAAGCCAGCCACGAAATCTACGTTCGGGCCCAGTCGAACACCAACCAGCGCGGTATGGGTTCTACCCTGGCCTGCGTATGGATCATCGGTAGGCGGGTGTTCACTGCCACCATTGGAGATTCGCGCATCTATTTGCTGCGGCAGGGAGTGATCCACCAGCTTTCCACCGATCACACCTGGATCCAGGAAGCCCTGATGAACGGGTTAATTACCCCCGAACAGGTCAAAGGCCACCCCAATGCACACGTTATCCGGCGCTACCTGGGCTCACCTACCCCACCCAGGGTGGATTTCCGCCTGCGGCTGTCCGGTTTGGAAGACGATATCCACGCTGAAGCCAACCAGGGCATGCTGCTCCAACCCGGCGATTTCCTGATCCTGTGTACAGATGGCCTTTCCGACCTGGTCGAAGAGCGAGAAATCCAGGCAGCCTATCTGGAACAGCCCATGGATGCAGCCAGCCAGGCGCTGGTTGACCTGGCCAACGAGCGCGGCGGGCACGATAATATCACCCTCATCTCCATTGCGATACCGCAGCGGGTACCCGAACCGGCCAAAGCCGGGTTCCCGTGGCGGCTGGCGACGATTGGCTGCGCCACCCTGGCCCTGCTGGCCGTACTGGTATTAAGCCTGGGCGCCGGGTGGGCCTGGTTGAACGGTGTGGTAGCCAATACGCCTCAGCCAAAAAGCGTGGCCACCCTGGCTATGCCGCTCTTCCAACCCAGCGCCACCCTCCTCGTTCAATCCAGCCCAACTTTTATTCCCACGCGCATCTCCAGTTCAACTGTCACTGTCCCTGTGCTGCCGGTGGACAGTGGGCCATCCCTCACCCCCTGGCCCACGTCTACCCTCACGCCCAGCCCCACAATTACGCCAACGCCGACGGCTGACCTCAGCCAGACGCTGGCGGTAAAATAGCATCCTCTTCCCCGGCCCCCCACAGAAACCGGTTTTTCTACTCACACCGGTTTTTCCAACAGGCACCCGACCGTCTGGTCGGGATACCGCGTGGGCGGGCCAATGATGCGATAGCCGCAGCGCTGCCAGAAGCGCATGCCGTTGTAATTGTTGACCTGGCAGCCCAGCCGGATGGCGGTGATCAGTGGATCTTTACAAATCTCCGCTTCGAGGCCGGCGACAATCCGGTTCCCCAGGCCCAGGCCGCGGAAAGGTTGGCCGATCATCAGCAGTTCGATAAAAGCGTGCTGCCGGTTGCCTTCGAACCCGCTCGGAATATAATCGGCCACCCCGATCATCTCATCTGAAGGGCACAGGTAAATCCCGCAGAAAATGCCGCCGGCGCCCTGCGACAGGTCCAGGTCAGCCTGTACCATTTCCGGCGAAGCGTGCGGTTGGGGTCCAAGCGCCAGGAAATCCTCGCACTGCCGGTAGACTTCTAACAAGGCTGCCAAAACGGCCGGGTCGTTCCGGTCGATTGGACGAATCACGTACTTGTATATGTTCGTATCCGCAGAGGCCTGTGTCATCCTTCCTCCTTAGCTCTCTCGGCGGCGCAGGCGGTAAATGCCCAACGCCAACAAAAGAGCTCCGGCTCCCAGCACAGCAGTCATGCCTACCAGCGGGCTGACCAGGGTTTGTTTGAGCCAGATGCCAATGTAAGCCCACACCAGCACCAGCGGATAAGCGATCTCCTGGCGCAGGAGTGTCATGGCGATGCCCAGTCCGACTCCTGCCAGCAAAACGACCAGGGTCAGGATCACGGCGGTGAGGTCGGTGGCGTTCCACCCGGTGTAGTTGAGCACCACGGCAAAATTGGCGATAAAAGCCACCGAAATCCAGCCAAGGTAAATGCTGAAGGGCAGGTTAACCAACCACAGGTCGCCCCCCGCAACCGGGCTGACGCCGATTTGAAGGCGCAGGTAAATGATCAACAAGCACAGTAACAAGCCCAGCATGGCCGCCAGGGTGAGCGGGAAAAGGTTGAAATGCCAGAGGAAGATCCAGGCGCTGTTGAAAAAACAGCTCAGGGCAAACCACCACCCAATGTGTTCCAGGCGCGCTTGGGCCGCCTGGGAAGGCAAGGCCTGGTAGATGCCAAAAGCCAGCAACCCGATGTAAATGAGCCCCCAGATAGAGAACACGTAACCCGCCGGGGTGAATAATACCGGGAAACGGTCGGAAATTGCCCCGGTGGTCTGCCCGTTGAGAGGCAGGGCGTTGGCCAACCCATTGACAAGCAGGGTGACCAGCACGGCGATAAGGTTTATGAGGCGTTTGAAGGACATGCATTCTCCTTACTCCTTACGGATAACCTCTTGCAGCCCGGACGCCTTTGTGCCAGTCCGGAACCGCAAACGGCAGGTAGAGGATCAAAAAAGTGACCAGGCCCACGGCTTCGTATTCCAGGATATACCAGGGCCACGGCGCCAGGAGGGTCAGCAGGCTTTGCACGTCGGGCTTGTACGCAGTCATCAGGTAGTTGCTGCCCAGCAGTGGGTTGACCACCAGGGCGATGAACAGCAGGTAAAGATTGCCCGCCAGGACCGCCCGCCCGATCGACTTCCAGGTCGGACGGAAACCTTCCACCACGGTTAGATATACTGAGGCGCTGATGATCAGGCCATGAGAGATAACTGGTTGGATAAAACGGAAATGCGGAAAACCATACATGCCCGCGTCCGGCGTAATCAGCGACTGGATGGCGCCGCCGATGCCCAAAAAATAGGCCCATTCATAAATTCTGTGGCTGCGGGTGAGCAGCATCCATGCGCTGAGAAACACGAACACGTTGCACAACTGCAAGGGCAGCATGGTTTGTACATTCCAATCCCCGATGGCCCAGTTCCACACGTGCCAGCTCAGTTCGTTGAGCACCAGCCAGGCCGCCATCCCCAGGCGCAGCGCCTGGCGCAGGCCCTGGCCAGACGAGCGGCGCACCAGGATAAACGACAGGTTGAACAGCAGCACCACCGCCAATGCAGCCAGGTGAGCCGGTCCAAATAAGACAAACGGGGCCCCGTGATAATCCTTGGTGAAGAATTGTTCCACAAGAACAGTATACAACACGCATCCCAGTTTTGGGGGGGTGGGGGGGGGGGGGGGGGGCCGGCGAC
>VFSW01009462.1_pt1 | contig 13901 bp, 11 predicted proteins | sample 5358111 | NCBI WGS metagenome assembly VFSW01 (sample SAMN11554181, study PRJNA540505) | mine drainage metagenome | isolation source: sediment from site ElyBrook_90M | place: USA: Ely Copper Mine, Vershire, VT | collected 2017
GCCCTTGGGCGACGCCGTGGCGATCGAGCGTGATGTCGATGTCCGACCATTGACCCTGGATCGCGACGGCGTCGAGGGTAACCCACGCGCTGGTGTTGTCGCGAAGGTCCGCGGTGCGAAAGCGCACATGCCGGGGCGCGGGGTCACGGTGAAAGCGTAGAAAGTAGTGGACGATCCGTCCGTGGGCGTAGGTCTGGCCCCAGACGTTGTGGCCAAGCGGAGGCCATTCAAACTCCAAGGGGTAGTGCAGGGCGGTGTAGCGGTCGATGAGCACCTGGGAGTTGGAGAGCGGGAGGTCGTGGGTGCCCTGAACGATGTACATCGGGAGGCCCAAGCCGTTTTCGGCCCAGTCGGCGTTGGATCGGGACTCCATGAGATAGGTCTCCCACGGGCGTCGGACACCGCGGGTGTCACCGCGAACAAAATACGAATGGTAGCCGCACAGCGGCGCCGCGGCCGCAAAGACCCATGGGTGATGCAGGGGAATGCCCGCCGCGCCGATGCCCCCCATGGACAGGCCGGTGATGTACGTGCGGTCCGGGTCGATGCGGTATGCACGACGGACTTCGTCGAGCACGCGGAGGACGTCGACTTCGCCCTGCGCGCGGTAGCCCGCGTCGCCGTAGCCGTACGGCGCGACGAGGATGGCGTCGGCGTCGGGCAACGGGGGAAGGTGCCGCTCGGCGTGTTCTCTCGACTCGGTTTCGTCGTAGAGACCCAAAAGCACCGGGAGCATTCGATTGGCACCGCCGTGCAAGCCATGCAGCCCGACGATCAACGGGAACGGCCTGTCCCCGTGGTAGGCGGGCGGGACGTACACCGAATACGACTGAAGCGATCCATCCAGGGACGATCGGTACGCCCGACGCATCGGCCCGTGGCGCCCTACGTACGGGTCCCGCCCAGCGGCCACCGCGACCAGCAGGGAACCTAGCAACCCGGCTTGTTCGGAGAGCTCTCCCGCGTCGGAGTCTCCGTCGGCGACGAGGGCGGCAAGCCGCTGGGCGGTGCCTTCGACCGACCAGATGGCCTCGGCGGGCAGGGCTAGCGTGGCCCGCGGCGGCGGTGCCGGCAACCGCGTAGGCTCCGTGACCCCCCAAGCCGGGTCGAGCATGGGTAGTACCTCAGCGGCGCGCAACAACGCCGCGCGCACAGCGGAACTGACGCGTACGGCAAAGGTATGCCCGGTGCCGGTGACCGAGACTGCAACCGTGTTCGCCCCGTCGGGGGGGACGGACACGCTGAGGGTCGACGCATTGGCCGCGGGCCCGGTCAGCGGGATGGACAACGTCACGGGCGGTCGGCTCGCGGCGGTCACCGTCACCGTGCGCTGTGCTTCGGCGTCCGTGCGGGCTGTCCCGCCAGGGTACGCGATACGGAGATCGACCCGGGTGCCCTCGGGGACGACGCGTCGCGTTGCGGTTACAACGGCAGCCCGGTCGGCGAGAGCGGTGCAAACAGCATCGGTCACGCCAGGGAGTTCGACCACGACGGCCGGGTCGGGACGAAACGCGCGGTCGGTGATGCGAGCCAGGAGGTCGGTGTCCCCGCGGGTCACCAGCCGGAGGAGCAAAGCGTGGCGGCCGACCGTGAGGTGCAGCGGGATGGCGTCGTCGTCTTCGCGCGGAGCCCGCGCGCGTTCAATCCGGGCGAGCTCGCGCCCGTCGAGAAGCACCCGGACGGCGTCGTCGGTGCCGAGAAACAGGTAACGGTCGCCCTCGGCCGCCACGGTCAGAGACACCCCAGCGAACACCGTGCGCGCACTGTGGGAACGGCCGGTGGCTCCAGAGGCGAGGTTGACGTCGGCGCTGGGGGAGGCGACCGTGCGCCAGGTGATTCCGCCGTGGTCGACACCCGGGACGACGGCGGTGTCTGCGTCGGAGATCCCGGGGACGGGGGCGTCCAGGGCTTGATGGAACGCCGCGGCGAGAAAAGGCCTCGTGTGAATCGCCGGGATGGCCCAGGGCCCCGCGACAAGCCAGGTTGACACTTCTCCTTCCGGGCCAGGAACGACTCGGCAACCCGCCCGCACAGTGGAGGCGCCGATCACGAGCGACAAGAACAACGAGAACAAGGGTAGCGGGGCACGAAGGGACACAGGGGTGGCGGCAGTCTAGCCGCTTTACCGCGGGGCGGGACGCGGGCATCATCCTGGTGTTCTTGTCGGTGCCCGTCGACGTAATCTCCGTCGCGCCACCCGGTCCGCACCCCTTAATCAGGTGGGAGAAACCATGCGCACGCTTCGAGCCTCGTGTCTCGCTCCTTTGCTCTTCGCGCTGGTCGCCGCCGGATGCGGCCGCACGGAGCTCGACACCCCCCTCGACGGTTCGATCGTCCCAGATGTTTCTACGGCCGACGCCCCGCAGGACGTGCAGAACCTAGGGGACGTCGTCGAAGAGTCTCCGCAGGACGTTCCGACCGCCGACGTGCCTCCGACGGATGGACCGTCCATGGACGTTCCGACCACCGACGTGCCGCCCATCGACGTTCCCCCGACGGATGTGCCCCCCATCGACGTGCCGCCGTCATGCATTCCGCCGCAGGTTCTCTGTGGCACGACCTGCGTAGACATCACCAGCGACCCCAACAACTGCGGTGGCTGCGGACGTTCGTGCACGGGTGCCCCCTGCGCGCTGGGCGCCTGCGTGACCGTCTGCCCGGCTCCCCTGCGCAACTGCTCGGGGGCGTGTGTCGACGTCTCCACCGATCGCCTCAACTGCGGTGGCTGCGGCGTCGCGTGTACAAACAGCCAGACGTGCAGTTCGGGTACGTGCACCCAAGTGTGCCCGCCTGGACAGACCCTCTGCGGACGTGCGTGTGTAGACACCCGCGCGGACCCCAACAACTGCGGTGGCTGCGGCATCGCGTGCGCCCCGGGCACCCTGTGCTCGGGCGCTGTGTGCAGCCTGACTTGCCGGGTGGGCCAGCTCAATTGTAGTGGCGTCTGCGTCAACGCCCAGACCGACCCGGCCAACTGCGGCGGCTGCGGCCATGCGTGCGCTGCGGGGCAGGTATGCACCGGGGGCGCCTGCGCGACGATGTGTACCGGCGCCGATGTCGATTGCTCGGGCGCATGCGTCAATACCCAGAGCGACCCGGCCAACTGCGGTGCCTGCGGTCACCTCTGTCCCACGGGGGCTGCGTGCCTCCTCGGGACGTGCACCACGACGTGTCCCTTTCCCACGGCGCGCTGCGGCGACACCTGTGTCATCACCATCACCGATCCCAACAACTGCGGGTCGTGCGGGCATGTGTGCGCCGCAGGGCAGGTGTGCTCTTTTGGGAGCTGCCAGTCGATGTGCCGCTTTCCGCTGGTGCAATGCAACGGCGGGTGCACGGACTACCGCATCGACCCGACCAACTGCGGCTCGTGCGGGCATCGCTGCGGCGCAGGTGAACTCTGCCTCTTTGGGACCTGCGGTTCGCCCCCCGGCTGCATGCCTCCGCTCAACATCTGCCCCCGTGGGTGCACCAGTCTCCAAAACGACCCACGCAACTGCGGCGCTTGCGGCTTTGCCTGCGCGCCTGGCGAAGTATGCAACGCAGGAATGTGCGTCGGTGCAACCTGCACGCCCCCGCAGATCAACTGCGGACCATCGTGCGTGAACCCGACGACGGATCCGGCCAATTGCGGACGGTGCGGCAACGCCTGCCCGCCTGGATCGACCTGCGCGGGCGGAATGTGCTCGACACTTTGCATGCCTCCGCAGGTACTGTGCGGCGGCGGCTGCACCAATACCCAGACCGACCCGTCCAACTGTGGCGGCTGCGGAATCGCCTGCGCGGGCGCTGCCGTGTGCGTCGGTGGCGTCTGCGGCACACCGTGCCCTCCGCCACGATCCACCTGCGGCACGCAGTGCGTTGATACCTCCACGGATCCTGCCAACTGCGGGACCTGTGGTCACGCTTGCGGCATGGGGAGCGTCTGTACGGCCGGAGCTTGTGTTCCCGTGCCGACCTGCATGGCTCCCCGCACACTCTGCGGTACCAATTGCGTGGACACCAGCAGTGATCCCAATCACTGCGGCGCCTGCGCAACGGCCTGCCCGATGGGCACACCCTGCATGGCTGGACACTGCGCGTGTCCGCCATCGACCGTGCTGTGCAGTGGCTTTTGCGTCGATATCAGTTCGAGCCCGATCGACTGCGGGGGTTGCGGCAACGCCTGCCCGGCGACCCAGTCGTGCGTCGGTGGAACCTGCGCCTGCGCGCCGCCCCTGTCGTCATGCGGGGGCGCCTGCGTGACGACCCTCGCAGACCCCAACAATTGTGGTGCCTGCGGCAACCACTGCGCGCCCACCGAGGCGTGCATCAGCGGTCGGTGCACGTGTGCGTCGCCGACATCCCTTTGTGGCGGGCGGTGCGTTGACACCAACACCGACACCAACGACTGCGGCACCTGCGGCAACGTCTGCCCACCAACCGAGGCGTGCATCGGTGGAACCTGTTCGTGCAGGGCGCCGTCGCAGGCGTGTCGCGGGCGTTGCACCAACGTCAACTTCGACCCGGCCAACTGCGGCGCCTGCGGCAATGCCTGCGCGCGGCGGCAGTTCTGCGTGTTTGGCAGTTGCAGGGGGTTCTAGCCCAGGGCCTTGCACTGAAGTTCTGTTGGTCAATGCTCCCTCCGGCGGCATCGACGGTACGCTTCGCCTCGGTCCGACAAGGATCACCGGATCTTGAGTTCGTGACATGAGCACCCCACGCGGTTTGCGTTCGCCCACCCGGGTGCTTGCCTTTCTGGGCCTGGCCCTGCTCCTGGGTGGCCGCCTCGCCGCGCTAGCCCAGCACCTCCCGGTCGATCCCTTTCCTTTGCCGCCGCTCGGTCGTCGCCCGAGCTCTCTGCACGCTACCGTCTGGGATTTCGCCACGAGCCCTGTCGGTCCGATGCGTGCCGTGGTTCTCGTGCCCGCGCATCACCCCCCTGGAGAGCGCTTTCCACTCGTCATCGCCCTCCACGGCTACGGTGAGTTTCTCCGTGGCGTCGACCGCGGCGCCTGGGGCTGGGCGACCGACTACGAACTCGGCGCCTCCGATGCCGAACTCCGTCGTCCACGCCTCCGCTCCGAAGCTTTTCTCGGCTTTGTGTCTCCCGCTCGTCTCGCTCGCCTACGGGACGGTCTCGCCGCGCATCCGTACCGTGGCTGCGTGGTCGTGTGTCCGTTTACCCCGGATGTTCTCGGCGCCGACGCGGGATCGTTTATCGACACCTACGCCGACTGGATCGCCCGCACCCTCGTCCCCAGGGCCCGCCGCGAACTCCCGGTGCTCACCACCCGGTAATCTACCGGCATCGACGGCGTGTCTCTCGGCGGCCTCGAAGCACTCGAAGTCGGACTCTCGCGCCCGGATGTCTTTGGCGTCGTGGGCTCGCTCCAAGCGGCTGTTCGCGGCCACACCGCGCGGGTCCTCGGGCGTTATGTCCCAGCGCCATCCCGCCCGCTGCAGGTACTACGCCTCGTCACCAGTTCCCACGATGTCTACCGCGGTGATCTCCTCACCCTGGACCAGATGATGTCCGCGCGGGGAATCCCCCACGACCTTCGCATGGCCGAAGGGCCGCATGACTACGTCTTCAACCGCGGCCCGGGCGGCATCGAGATGCTGCTCTTCCACGATCGGGCTTCGCGGGGGCTCCCCGCAGAGTAGGGTAACGCTACGGTGTAAGCATGGCCAGGCCCATGCGTCCCGCGGGGTCGTTGGACAACCATGCCGTCACCAACGACCCGCCCATCGTCGCGATGCGATACGACACGGCGTTCAAGGGTGAAGCGTTGACGGGGTATGCCGGCAGGGTGGTTGTCCCGTCTGCGGCGAGTTCTGTGATGTCCAGACGCCGCGCCATGCCCGTACCGCCGGTGTACCCCGCGAGGAGCACCACCGTCGTATCGTTCGTCGTCACGACAGGGCAGGGGTCGTAGTACGCAGGAACCTCTCCGAGTGCCACCGTGGGTCCCGTCAGGTGCCCCGTCGAATCGACACTGGACCACCGCATCGTCGGCGTCCCGCCAAAGTCCGCCCAGGTCACCCTGGCCTCTGTCCCTGTCCACGCAATCTGCGGATACTCCGTGTCTTCTCCTAGCGCCGCCCCGTAGGTCACCACGCCCGATGTGCTTACGTGCGCGATCTGCGCGCCCGCGCTCGCCCGCATCGCGATCAGGTACCCATCGTTGGTTCCTACGACGCTCCCGTATTCGGGCTCGACGGGGTCGTTGAACACCGTGATCGGCGCGCTCGCGATCACTCCCTCTTCCGTCAGTCGGATGGCCATCACGGCATCGCCGCCCGATGGCCCCGACGTGGTCCCCACCAACAACAACCCCGTGCTCCCCACCGCGAGCATCGGGACGCCCTCGCCCGAGACAATACCCACGGGACCGTGCACGCCCCCTGTTGTCGAAAGTCCGTACACCGAGATTCCATCAGGGTTGTCCACCGCGGCGACCCACGCGCCCGACGCCCATGCGAGCGCTACCCTCCGGGGACTCCCAGGACCAAAGCACAGCACGTCGCCATGCCGCGTAAGGTCCATGCCAAAGCGCGCGAAGTACACCGTGTCTGGGTTGGCCCACGCGACGCCGATCTCGCCGTCACCTGGCGCCAGTGCGAGGGACACTGTTCCTGCAACCGGCACGTCGGGTTCGGTGCAGTTTGTGATGTGCGCGCCCGTGAGGCACTCGTTGCAGTCGTGTGTGTCCAGGTGACAGGTCGAACCGCATGCCATGGAGCCGCTGACAAAGCCCGCGGAGGCACACGTGGTGCCTGCCAGATCGGTCCCATCGCAAGACTCTGCAGCGCTTGTGCAGCATACCCCGCCGTCGATTGCGGGCGGGCCGCCGCGCGGTGGGCAAGGCGCGCAGGTCGAGCACATATCAACATGGCCATTGCCGCACAGTCCCGCACACGCAGACGTCGGTGGAACCACGGGCTCGATGGGGCACATGGACAGCGCGTCAGGCACGTCGACCGGCAGAACATCCACGGACTGCACGTCGGGTTGGTCACCAGGAACATCCCGTCCGATGTCAGGTGCTACATCCTGCGGGACAACGTCCAAGGCAATCGCGCCGTCCACCCCCTGGTCCACCGTGGACAGTACATCGCCCCCAGCGTCGATCGCAGTGACCGTGGACGAACATCCCGCCCCAACAAGCCAGATCACCGCGAAAAACAATACACCCCGAGACTTCATGCAGACCTCGCCATGCCAAAGGGAGAACGATCCCTGAATGGCACAGCAAGAAGCATGCGCCTGCGGTGAGTCCTTGATTACCCGATGGCTGTGCCACGGGTGTGCCAGATGCGTCAGTATGCGCAGCGCAGGCCCACCCAGGGCAAGCGGTCGCCGGGTTGTCGAAAGCGTCGCAGGGTGGTTGTTCGCGCAGCCATGGGCAACGCGTCGTCACCGCCGCGGACGACACGCCAGGGGGATCCCGCCAGGCCATGGGGATTGTCTTCAACCACCCAGCCGTTCTCTGCGCGCTCCACCGTCGCCACCGTGGGCGCCCGAGACACCGTGGGCGTCTGTACCGCCGCGTCTCTCCCATCGCGCCCACCCTCTTCTGGCACCTCCGCCATCGCCCCTGCGTCCATCCCTCCCGCATCGGGAACCGCCGGATAGAACCCCCCAGGGTCGCTTACCCACTCCGCCACGCCCGCACCTAGCCTTTGCACCCCTTCGGGCGTCAGGTCGGCTTCGGCCTCGGGACCATGGTCCGTGTCTCCCCAGGGATGGGTTCGATGGGTGGGCAATACACCCCCCGCAGCCCTTTCCCACTCCGCTTCGGTGGGTAGACGTCCATGGCGCCAGGCGCAGTAGGTCATCGCATCCGTCCACGCCACGCACGTGACCGGTTGTTGGTACCCTGTTTGTTGCGCACACCCGGGCGGTGGGCATCGCCCCGCAGCGACACAGCCTCCGTAGGCGTCTACCGTGACCTCGGTGCGGTCCATCGCAAAACCCCCAAGGCGTGCGGCGTGGGGGGGGCGCTCTTCAAAATGGCCTTCGGGTGCGTCCCGACCGATTCCACTGAGGCCCGCGGAGAAGCACACGGAGCCATCCGGCGCATCCATGCATCCCGCGCCTACCGGGGCCACCCGTGAAGACACGCCAGGTCGAACCATCGGCGCAACGCCCGACGGATGTCGTCGTGCCGACGCGCATGCGCCAAGCGCCATTGCCGTTGCCATCGCCGTGCCAACCCACCGTTTTTTCACGAGCGGGTACGTGCGCGACGCGGGGGTGGCGTTGGTTTGGGCGCGGCGCGGGGCTCCGACGCAAAGCGCCCGAGGATCTCCGCGGCAAAAAGGTCGTCTGCGCCCAGGGCGGCTTGCGCGTCACGGAGGGATTGTTCAAGCGAAGCCGACTCCAGGAGGTTTTCACTCGCAGCAACCGGGGCGTCGGAGATGGCGTACTCCAGCAACGCACGGATCTCCTGGTCGATCTCACGCTCCCACAACGTCCGCATGTGGTTGGCGAGGTGGGTGCGGCGGTAGCCCGGGGCGTACGCACGGAGAAAGGTCACGAGTGCGTCTCGAAAGTCCCCGGCGCTGGGATACCGGTCGCGTCGCAAGCGCGCCATCGCCGTCTCCACCACGGTCGCCAACGCCTGGGGAATGTCCGGTACCAAAGTCCGCAACGGCGGCGGTTCGGCCTTGCGCACCGCGTAGATCAACTCGATCTCGCTCTGCGCTTGAAAAGCCGACTGTCCCGAGAGCATCTCGTACAACACGCTCCCTGCCGAGAACACGTCGCTCTGCCCAGTGAGCCCACGGTCTCCGTTGGCTTGTTCGGGAGACATGTACCGCACTTTGCCTTTGATGATCCCCACGGCCGTGCGATCCCTGTCCACGTTGGCCTTGGCAATCCCAAAGTCGATGACTTTGACCGACCCCTCGTAGCCAAGCAGAATGTTGGACGGCGAGAAGTCCCGGTGCACAAGCTGCAACGCCCGCCCGTCCGGCGTCTCCGCAGCATGGGCCGAACTCAGCCCGTCCACCGCCCGCGCCATGAGGTACACCGCATCGGCGACGTCCATTTTCCGGCCACGGTCGTGACCCCGCAACAGCGTCGATCGCAGATCCTTGCCGTCGATGTATTCCATCACCACAAAGTACCCTTCGGGCACCCGCAGGAGTTCGTACACCTGTGCGATGTTCGGGTGCACCAAAAGCGAAGCGAGTTGGTACTCCGCGACGAGCATGCGAATAAACGCCTGGTCGTCGGCGTACATTTCCAACACGCGCTTCAGGGCCACAAGACGTTCACTCCCGTCGTCGTCAACGCACTTTGCCCGGTAGACTTCGGCCATTCCCCCGCTGCCGATGCAATCCATCATGTGGTACCGCCCCACGCGCTGCGCCCGCTTCATCGGTACACCACTTCCAACCGTGCACGTTCCCGCAGTGCGTTGGCCCCGGTGCCCACAAACGCCGCGCCCGTCCCTGTGGCTTCGATCGCAACCCCTTCGGCGGGAACCGCTCCGGCGATCCACCCTTGTACCATCCCGGTCACATCCATTCGCACGGGTCCCCGCGCATGCGCCGGCAGATTCACTTCGCCCGCCGGCGATGCCTCTTCCGCAGGAATCCCCCCTTGAAGAATCCCGTCTCGTGTCCACGACGACGTGACGCCCCGGGCAATGAGCCTCTGCGGGACGCCCGAGGGCCGCCATGCCGGTGCAGGATCCAGCGAAAGCACCGCCCGTTCGATATGCGCAGCCTCTGCGAGTGGGGCGAGGTCAAAGCGTAGATACATGGCCTGTGGACTCACCGACAGCACTTCAGGGGTCGCCCCGGGCCCGACGGCTTCCACCAGCGGTGCGATGGCCACGCGGTGATCCACACTGTAATCCCCCTCCTGCCACGCGGCGACTCCGCACGCACGATCCGGCGGACAAGCCAGCGTCCCGGCGCATCCGACGCCCACGACAGCCAGGACAAGCGCAGCGATCACCCGAAGATCCACCCGCAGACCCTTTCGCGGGTTGCCCTCAAGGTCAAGTCCACGATGGGATCCCGCGGCAAAAAATGGATCGCCCCCCCCGTTGGCCCGACGGTCCATCGCGGTGCGCGGTGCATCGGTCAGGTGGCCATTTCCCGCCAGACCCAAGGGATGCTAAGACGTACCGCGCATGGCGAAGCCACGGAGATGGATCGTGCGGTCGTGCCCCATGGCCCTGGCGTTGGGGTTGTTTCTCGGCGCCCGCGGTGCGTCGGCCCATCCGTCGGGCCACCCTTCCCACCATTCCCACCATTCCCACGTCGACCTCGCGCGGTACCGCTCGCGGGTACGGGTCTGGCACGATGGCGCGCGCGTACCCGATGCCACCGTGACCCCCGACGGCCGGATGCTTCTTCGCATGGTGTCCCTCAACACCCATGCCGTCGCCGAGGTCACCCCGGTGCGTCCCGATGGTGGCTTTCAACAAGCCGACTGCGAAGCCATCGCCAGGGTTCTCGAAGATCCCGCGGGCCATGCGCGCACGGCCATCGACCGTCGCTTGATCGAAGTGGTCTACCAGATCGCCCGGCACTTCAACGCCGGGCAGGTCACCGTGGTGTCGGGATACCGTGCCGCATCCCGCCGTAGCAACCACCAGCTCGGTCGGGCCATGGACATCGTGGTTCCCGGCGTGAGCGACGACGCCGTGGCGGGCTATGCGCGCAGCCTCGGCATGGTGGGCGTGGGGCTTTATCCCACCGGGGGCTTTGTGCACATCGACGTTCGTCCTGCGAGTTACTTCTGGGTCGACCGCAGCGGACCTGGACGCTCACGGCGGCTGCACGAAGTACTTGGTACCCTCGCTCGCCGAGCCGACGCCAATGCCCGCGCCCGGGGGGTCTGTGCGTACGGTGGCACCGACGGCGCGTCGGATCCTGCCGCGGACGGTGCAGACGTCACCGACGGTTCCGATGTCGCCGACGGGCACGCGGACGACACGGCCCCAACGCACTAAAACTCCCCCGGTGTCCCCCCAAGACCCTTGGGAAGCATGGGTCCCATCGCGCCGAAGTCCCTGTTTTCGGGCTCGATCGACGCGTTTGCAATCCAAACGGGGGTGGCCAAGGGCGTTTAGATTGCAAACGGGCGTGGCCAGGCGCGTTTAGATTGCAAACGGGCATGGGCGATGCGCGTTTAGATTGCAAACGGGGGTGGACGAAGCGCGTTTAGATTGCAAACGGGGGTGGGCGACGCGCGTTTGGATTGAAACGGGCATGGCGGATCCGTGGTGGCAGTCGGACGGCCCTGGCTGACAGGGACTTTCGTGGGCCGAAGACCCTCCAGGCAATGGGTTGCCGTGCCACGGGCGTGGGAGAACTGCCGTGGCTTTGCGTGAAAGCTCGGGAGCGTGCTAGGGCCCTGCCATGCCCCGGCAGGCCCGTGTCACCCGCGCAACCCGCGAAACCCGTGTGGAGGTCACCGTCGATCTCGACGGGGCGGGCACCGTCGACGTCGTAACGCCCATTCCCTTTTTGTCACACATGCTGGAGCAACTCGGGCGGCATGGGGGGCTTGATTTGCATGTGCGCGCCGAGGGGGATGTGGCGGTGGATGGCCACCACACGACCGAAGACATAGGGATTGTGATCGGACGGGCCGTGGACCAGGCATTGGGCGATCGTGCGGGGATCCGACGCTACGGCGAAGCGACGCTGCCGATGGACGAAGCGCTGTGCCAGGTGGCCTTGGATCTCTCGGGAAGTGTGTACTACGTTGACCGACTGGCGTTGCCCAAGGCCACGCTCGGGAGCTTTGACGTCGAGCTTGCCACGGTGTTTTTCGAGGGCTTTGCGCGGGGTGCCCTGTGCAATTTGCATGTGCGACGCATCGAGGGAGAGATCTTGCACCATGTGATTGAAGGTGCGTTCAAGGCCTTGGCGCGCGCGTTGCGGCAGGCCGTGCGGGTCGAAGGGACCGGGATTCCGTCGACCAAGGGAACCCTGACGGGCTGAGGGCGAGGGATGACCGCAGCGAGGATCGCCATCGTGGACGTGGGTGTGGGCAACCTCCGTTCGGTCGAGCGGGCGCTGCGGCGTGCGATCGCGGATGGGTCGGAGACCTTGGTGCTCACCCGTGACCCGGGGGTCGTGCGGGACGCACAGGCGGTGGTATTTCCCGGTCAGGGAGCGTTTGGTGATTGCATGCGTGCCCTGGGACAAGACGGCGGTGCGCTTGCGCGGGCGATCACCGACGGGATCACCGCGGGACGGCCATACCTTGGGATATGCCTCGGACTGCAAGTGTTGTTCGAGGCGAGTGACGAAGCCCCGGGGACACCCGGACTCGGAGTGTTTCAAGGCACCGTGCGACGGCTTCTCGGGGGTGCCATGGCGTCCGACCCCGTCGCCAAGATCCCCCATGTGGGATGGAACACGGTTGTCCCACGCCCGGCCAACCCCACCGCCCGACGGGTGTTTTCCACAGGGCCCGGGGAGTACTTTTACTTCGTGCACAGCTACCACGTGGTTCCAAGAGACGAAGGGTTGATTGCGGGGACAAGCACCCACGGGGAGACTTTTGTGTCGGCGGTTGCGCGTGGGACTGTGTTTGGCGTGCAGTTTCACCCGGAGAAAAGTCAGACTGCGGGACTGTCGTTGCTCGGACGGTATGTCACCGAGGTGCGTTCGTGCGGGTGATCCCTGCCGTGGACCTGTTCCACGCGTGTGTCGTTCGACTCACGCGGGGGGACTACAACGCTGTAAAGGTGTACAGCGAAGATCCATGCGAAGTGATCAAGGGTTTTGTCGAGCAGGGTGCGCAATGGCTGCATCTGGTGGACCTGGAGAGCGCACGGGACAGTGACGGCTGGCCCTCGGCGCTGCTGTGCAAGCTGCTTTATTCGTGCAGACTCCGCGCGTTGCGCGTGCAAGTCGGGGGCGGCATCCGGACGTTGGAACAGGTACGAGCCTACGCGCGCGACGGGGCCAGTCGGGTGGTGATTGGCACACAGGCGTTGCGCGATCCTGACTTCGTGGCCATGGCGTGTGAAATCTGCACGGTGGTCGTGGCGGTCGACGCGCGAAACGGCAACGTGGCGATCGAGGGATGGTCGGTCCAGACGGAGGTGTCGGCGATGGATCTCGCGCAGCGTTGCGTGGATCTTGGCGCCGAGGCGGTGTTGTACACGGACATTGCGCGGGACGGGACGGGCGAGGGGCCCTCGGTGGCAGCGACGGTGGCATTGGCACAGGCGGTTCCCGGGGCCGAAGTGATTGCATCTGGGGGCATTGGCTCGCTGGATGACCTGCGCGCGTTGGCGCAGCACCCTGAGATTGCCTCGGTGGTGGTGGGTCGGGCGCTGTACGAAAAGACATTTACCCTGCGCGAAGCGCTTGCTGTTGGGACCGCGCGATGACCCTCACCCGACGCTTGATTCCTTGTCTCGACGTGCGGGACGGAAGGGTGGTGAAGGGCGTTCGCTTCGTGGGGTTGCGAGACGCGGGGGACCCTGTGGCGTGCGCGATGGCTTACGACCAGGGTGGCGCAGACGAGATTGTATTCTTGGACATCACGGCGACGAGTGATGGCCGTGACATCTTGCTTGCGGCCGTGGCACGAACGGCCGAACAGGTGTTTGTCCCGCTGACGGTGGGTGGCGGTGTACGGTCGCGGGCGGACGTGGATGCGATCTTGCGGGCCGGGGCGGACAAAGCGGCGATCAACAGTGCAGCCGTGACGGATCCGAGGATTGTGGACGAAGTGTCGGGGGCCTACGGACGGCAGGCGTTGGTCGTGGCGATCGACGCACGGAGACGTGAGCCCGATGACCCGTCGGCCGGGTGGGAGGTATGGATTCACGGGGGGAGAAAAGCCACGGGGATGGACGCTGTGGCATGGGCCGTGGAGGTTGCACGGCGTGGCGCGGGAGAGATTCTCTTGACGTCGATGGACAGGGACGGGA
>VFSW01009463.1_pt1 | contig 13901 bp, 11 predicted proteins | sample 5358111 | NCBI WGS metagenome assembly VFSW01 (sample SAMN11554181, study PRJNA540505) | mine drainage metagenome | isolation source: sediment from site ElyBrook_90M | place: USA: Ely Copper Mine, Vershire, VT | collected 2017
ACGCTCATGACCACCATTTGAACCGAGCCGTCTTGCCCCAAAGCCCCCCCGTCCCATCAGCGCGTAACGAGCCAGATCTGGCCGCGGTCGTTGACGTCGCACTCCTCCAAAGTGACGAGAGTGTTCGAGTCCGCCCCTGCGACGGTGAGGCAGCGGTCCGAGAAGACCTCGTGGATGCGTCCGTCGGCGTACACGCGGAACGTCTCGCCGACCTGGTCCTCCGCGCACGGATAGAGCTGCACGCGCGTCCTCTCCTTGTGCGAAGGCCAATCCACGGCGTCGAGGCAGAGCCCGCCGATTCCTTCGATGGCGCTGCCGCCGTTCGGCAGATCCACGAAGGACCATCGCTGGTTTTCGCGCCCATGACAGTCGTAGATCCAGACTTGCCCCTTGATCACGGGACGACGCCCCTTCGCGTCCAGGCACCGGTTCGGATTGAGTGCTGTCCTCAAAAGCGCGCCTCCCGCACTTACATGGACCGCCTGCCGGAAACGCTCGTCTCTCGGCGGTCCCCCGTATTCTTTTACGACGCAGCTGGACAAGGTCCATGCCAACGCGGTGCAGGCCCAGCAAGATCCGATAGTCGTGGAGCGCATCGAGCGCCGCCTTTCCTCGACGACGCGGAAGGCCGCTCCTGTACCATCGTGGCTCCGGAGGTTTCGCCGTGGATAAAGCTCGCAACGACCTCAGCGCGGCCGTTCCCAAGTTCTGCCTCGCGCTCGAAGAGCACCGACGCACGCCCGACGGGCGCATTCGCACCTCGCAAGAGCTGCTGGCCACGTTCTTCCCGCACGACGACAAGGCCAGCACCGACCGCATCCTCAAGTACCTGCCCAACGAGGTCCGCGGCCCCATCATCGCAGCGTGGGGCATTCGAGGCACCAAAGCGGCGCTTCGCGACAGCGACGAGAAGGTGCAGAGCGTCCTCTACGACGCCCTCATTGCCGGCGACATCGACCATGCCGCCTTCGAGGAGGGGCTCTCGGCCGAGACGCTCGTCCGCTGGGTCCCGCTCGGGGACCTGTGGGCGTTCTGGCGTGGCGGCAAGCTGACCAAGCAGGCGATCCACAAGGCGCTGTCGACCGCATACGAGCTGTTCCTCTTCGACGCCCGCTGGTTCTTGGAGACGATCACGGCGCGGGGGGGCGCGCTCAAGGGGACCGACGTGCTGGCTGACGGGCTCACGAAGGAGGATCTCACGCAGTGGGTGCGCCGCATCCACGAGACGGGGGACGGGACTCCGAAGGGCGTCGTCGCCGCCCTTGGCTGGGACAAGATCGTCGCCAAGACCCCCAACGAAGTGCTCGTGGCGGCGCTCGACGCCGCGGCGCTCAAGGTCGGCCTCGTCGCTGGGCCCGGGAAGGATTCGCTCAAGCCGGCGGAAGCAGCCCCGAAGTCCGAAGCAAAGCCGGAAGCGAAGGCCGAGCCGGCTCCGGCCGGCGCGGAGCCTCCACCGGCAGGAGCGGCGAAGGTCACTCCATCCGCCCCCACTTCTTCCAAGTCCGCCGATGCTTTCGGTGCGGCGTTCAAGGCGGAGAGCAAGCAGGGGGACATGCCCGCCCCGTCGATCTGGGACAAGGGCGGGGCCAAGGAGGGACCCGCGGCGGGGAAGAAGGAGGAGGAGGCCTCGTGGAGCGAGCCTCCGCCCGCGAGCGCGGCGGGAGGAGGCGAAGAGCTCATCAACGTGGTCGTGGACGAGGAGCTCCTCACCTCAGCGTCTCCTTCGGGTGCCGCCAAGCCATCGTCCAAATTGACCTACGAGGAAGACGAGCAGACGACGATCAAGTCGTTCCCGTCGCGTCCTCCCGGGCCGCCGGGTCGCAGCCCCAGCTCGCCCCGCTCTCGCTCCTAGCTGAGCTCCATCATTTTCTCGATGGGGCGGCGTGCGCGCTCGATGAGGGCCGCCGGCATTTCGATGCGAGGCCGGAGGTCTCGCAGCGAGAGGTAGACCTTCTCGAGCGTGTTCTTCTTCATGAAGGGACAGTCGTTGCACGCGCAGTTCGCGTCGGGCGGGGCGGCGATGAAGGTCTTGTCCGGCGCCGCCTTGCGCATGGCGTGGAGGATTCCGCTCTCGGTCACGACGACGAACTCCTTCGCGGGGCTGGAAACGGCGTACTTCAAGAGAGCCGTCGTCGACCCGATGTAGTCCGCCAGGGCGAGCAAGGGCTCCTCGCATTCGGGGTGCGCGATGACGAGCGCACCGGGATGCCGCTCTTTGAGGCCGAGGAGCTTGCGCAGGCTGAACGTCTCGTGGACTACGCAGCTTCCCGGCCAGAGCACCATGGATCGGCCGATCTTCTTCTCGATGTATCTTCCGAGGTTGCGATCCGGCGCGAAGAGGACCGTCTTCTCTTCGGGGATGCTGCGGACGATCTTCTCGGCGTTCGATGACGTGACGATGTAGTCGCTCAGCGACTTCACCTCCGCCGTGCAATTGATGTAGCTGACGACAATCGCCCCGGGGTACCTCCCGATCCACGCGGCGAAGCGATCCGCCGGGCAGCCGCTGGCGAGCGAGCACCCCGCCTCGAGGTCGGGCAGGACGACGACCCTCTCGGGGTTGAGGATCTTTGCCGTCTCGGCCATGAAGTGAACGCCGGCGAAGCAGATGACGTCGGCCTTCGTCTTGGCCGCGGCTTGGGCGAGCTGCAAAGAGTCACCGATGAAGTCCGCGACGTCCTGGATCTCGCTCTCCTGGTAATAGTGAGCGAGAAGGACGGCGTTGCGTTCCTTCTTCAGACGCGCGATCTCGTCTTCGAGATCGGTCGAGACCGGCACGCGACTTGCTGCCACCATGTCTTTCAAACTAGGGCTCCGTCGCGACCGCCACAATAGCCACGCTCACGGATGGGACGGCGCGGGCCGCGCGTCAGCCTTTCCCGAGGAGCTTGGATACGACGTGGCCCCCGAGGTTGTCGGACATCAGCTTCTCGACGAACTCCTCCAGCTTGGCGCGCTCGGACGGGCTCTCGAATCGGAACCGGATACCCATCCCCGACGGCTGCTCCTCCGTCGCGTGCTCTTCGTCGACGGTCCACTTGACTTCGCCATGGAGCTCGAGCTGCGTCGCCTGGCCCGGAATCGAGAGGACGAACAAGAATTCGGTCCCGATGTCGAGCGGCTTGCTCGTCCGGATGAACGTACCCCCCTTCGAGATGTTCTTGGCGTAGTCGGCGAAGAACGTGTTCATCCGTTTGTAGTCGACCTTGAGCGTGATGGCGTGGCGCGGCGAGCTGCGCCGGTCAGACCACCTGATCTCATCCTCTTCGCTCGGCGCCATCCAGTGATTCAGGCTACCACGCGCTAACCTCCGTCTCTCACGCAACATGAATCGGGCACGGATCTCCCGGCTTCGTAAGGCGCTCTCGGTCCTCGATGCCGCCTTGCACCCAGCTCGCACCGTCGCCAGCTTTGCCAGCGTCGTGAGCTTCGTGACCAAGAGCGGCCTTCTCTTGGCGATGAAGCCGTCCGGCCTGCGGGCGCTCGTCCGCGTCGCGGGCAAGGGCGCGAGGGATCCGTCACAGGTCTATCGCGTGCACGCCGCCAACTCGCCGTCGAAGCCGGCGGTCATTCACGTGGCTGCGGCTGCGGCGCGAGACCGAAGCCTCACCTTCGGGGAGCTCGACGACCGGATGAACCGCGTCGCGGCCGCCGTGCAGGAGCGGGGGCTCGGAGGCGGCGCCAGGGTCATCGTGATGATGCGAAACCGCCCCGAATTCCTCGAGGTGCAAGGCGGGACGGGACGCGCGGGATCGGCCGGCGTCAACGTGTCGTGGCGGTCGACGCCGCCGGAGCTCGCGTTCGTGGTCGGAAATTGCCAGGCGCGCGCGATTGTCTTCGACGCGGACCTGTGGCCAACGGTAGAGCAGGCGTTGGCGGTTGCGGCCGCGGTCCCCGGTGGCGAGCGTGCGCCGGGCATCGAGCGTCGCAACTGCGTCGCGGTCGGAGGGCGGGTGCCCGGATGCGACGGTTACGAAGACGACTTCCTCGCGCCTTCCGGCGCCCGGCCGCAGGCAGAGCGGCGAGGGAACTCCGGCTCCGCGGTGCTCATCTACACCTCGGGGACGACGGGAAAGCCGAAGGGGGCCGTCCGTAAGTTCCGCCGAGACGCCGTCTTCCCGTTCGTGAGGTTCATCGCGGAGACGCCGATGCGCACCGACGACGTGCACCTCGTCGCCTGCCCGCTCTACCACTCCACGGCCTTCGGCTTCCTGCTCATGAGCAGCATGCTCGGCGCGACGAGCGTCATCCTGGAAGAATTCAAGCCGGAAGCCTTTCTGGCCTCCGTCGAGCGCTACCACGTGACGACGACCGCCGTGGTCCCGACCATGCTCCACCGCATCATGTCCCTCGGCCCCGACGTGCTCGCTCACTACGACACGCGCAGCTTGCGCATCATCTTCACGGGGGGTGCCCCCCTCCCGGGGCCTCTCGGAACGGCGGTCGTGGGCCACTTCGGCGACGTCCTCTTCAACTTCTACGGCGCGACCGAGACCGGTCTCGTGACGTTGGCCAAGCCGGAGGACCTGCGTGCGGCGCCCGGGTGCATCGGCAGGGCGGTGCCCGGCAACGAGATCCGCCTTCTCGACGACGCCGGCCGCGAAGTCCCGCCGGGGACGGTAGGGGAGCTCTACGTGCGCAATCACATGCTGGTCGAGGGGTATCACGATGACCTCGCGTCGACCGAGTCGAGCATGCGCGGCGGCTTCTTCACCGTGGGGGACCTCGCGCGGCGGGACGGCGAGGGGCGCTACTTCATCGAGGGACGAAAGCGCGACATGATCGTCTCGGGTGGGGTGAACGTGTACCCGGCCGAGGTCGAAGCGGCGATCGAAGCGCATCCCCTCGTCTCCGAGGTCGCCGTGGTCGGAGTGGAGGATGCAGACTGGGGCGAGAGGGTGCGAGCCTTCGTGGTTCGGCGGGGCGGAGCGATCGAAGCGCTCGATGAGCGCGCGCTGAAGGCCTGGTGTCGCGAGCGGCTCGCAGGGCCAAAGGTGCCCCGCGATTTCGTTTTCGTCGATGCGCTGCCGCGCAATCCCACGGGCAAGGTCCTGAAAGGGGAGCTCCGGGCGCTGTGACCGCGTCAGTGGCCGCGCGGGTGCTCTGCAGAGCGGCGCACACTGGAACGCGATCGTGCCGCCCCGCGCTTGCCCGGCGAAATCATGCGGTTGACGTCCGCAAAGCGTGTCACGCCATGACGTGAACGCGGATGCTGTTCGTGCTCCCGCTGACGCCGAGCGGCGCACCGTACACGATGACGATGCGTTCGCCCGGCGAGCCGTATCCAGCGGCGAGCAGATCCCCCGTGCACCAGTCGGCCAAGTGATCCTGGTCGTGGATGGCCGGCGTCTCACGCGGCGTCACGTTCCAGTAGAGCGCCATCCGGCGCCGAGTCTTCGTGTTCGGCGTATACGCGATGATCGGCACGTCCGGCCGCGCGAGGCTGACGGTCATCGCCGTAAAGCCGCTCTCCGTGAAGGCGACGATGTACTTCGCGCCGATCTCGCGCGCCGTGTTGCACGCCCCCCGCGCGACCGCCTCGGCCACGCTCGTCGCCCGCGTCTCGTACGGCAGGTGCTCGAAGAACGGGCTCTTCTCGGCCTCCATCGCGATCCGGCTCATCATCGAGCACGCGAGCTGCGGGTGGTCGCCCGTCGCCGTCTCGCCGCTCAGCATCAGGCAGTCGGTCCCGGAGTAGACCGCCGTCGCCACGTCGCTCGCCTCGGCGCGCGTCGGCCGCGTCGACCTCGTCATGGACTGCAGCATCTCGGTCGCCACGATGACCGGCCGGCGCACGCGGCGAGCCGCCGCGAGGATCTGCCGCTGGATGACCGGCACGCGCTCCGGCGGGAACTCGACCCCGAGGTCCCCCCTGGCCACCATCACGCCGTCGCTCGCCGCGACGACCGCCTCGAGGTCCTCGACCGCGTCCGGAGTCTCGATCTTCGCGATGACGGGCGTCGGCGCCCCCCAGGCGTTGCAGATTTCACGGATCGTGTGGAGGTCCTCCGGGCGGCGCACGAAGCTCATCGCGATGTACTCGAAGCCGCTCGACAGGCCGAAGGTGAGGTCCGTCTTGTCCTTGTCGGTCAGCGCCGAGATGCGCATCGTCTTGCTCGGCAGATGCACGCCGACGTGGTCCCGCATTCCGCCGCCCTGATCGACGCGCGCGTGCACCTTGTGGCCTTCCACCTTGTACACGGTGAGCACGAGGCGGCCGTCGTCGAAGAGGATGCGGTCTCCCAGGCGCACGTCGCCGGCGAGGCCCTCGTACTGGATGGTGATGACCCGCTCGTCGGTCGACGAGTCCCCCTCGATGAGGATGACGTCTGCGCCGGTCGGCAGGTCGAACTTGTGCGGGAAGGCCCCGGTGCGGATCTTCGGGCCGCAGAGGTCCTGCAGCGCGGCCACGGACTTGTGTTCGAGCTCCGAGGCCTGCCTCAGGCGCTCGAGTCGCTCGCCGTGCTCGGCGTGCGTGCCGTGGGAGAAGTTGAATCGGGCGACATCCATCCCCGCGTTGATGAGGGCACGCAGGCCATCGAGGGAGTCGCAGGCGGGCCCAAGGGTGCAGACGAGCTTCGCGCGTCGGGGGGCGCTCATTTGGGAGGCAGAATGCCTCGGAGCGGCGCTCGAGTCGAGCAGGTTGGAGGGTTCGGGTACGATGCCTCGCCGATGCTCTCGAAGTACTTGACTCGCGACCGCCGGGGAAATCTCTTCCTCGGGGGATGCTCGCTTTCGGGCGTCGTCCTCGACGCCGGGACGCCGACCTACGTGTACGACCTCGACGCCATGGCGGCCGAGGCGAAGGCGCTCGACGACGCCTTCGAAGAGGCGCCTCACGTCATCGCGTACGCGCTGAAAGCGAACACGGCCGGGCCCGTGGTCTCCACGCTCGCCGCTGCGGGGTGCGGCGGAGACGTCGTGAGCGGCGCCGAGCTCGCCGTCGCTCTCCGATGCGGGATCGCGCCGGAGCGAATCGTGTACAGCGGCGTCGCGAAGCTCGACGAGGAGATCGATCGCGCGGTCTCGTGCTCCGATCGTGGGATCGCCGCGATCCAGGTCGAGAGCGTCGAGGAGGTCGGGCGGGTCGAGGCGCGAGCGCGGAGCTTGGGGCGCAAAGCGCGCGTGAGCGTTCGCGTGAACCCGTGCGTCGAAGCCGAGACGGAGCATGCGCACATCGCGACGGGCCACGACACGGCAAAGTTCGGCGTGCCGCGGGATGACGTGCCGCTCGCGGTCGACGCGATCGAAGCATCGCCCCACCTCGACCTCGTCGGGATGGCGACGCACGTGGGCTCGCAGCTCGTCACGCCCAAGCCGTACATCGACTCGGCCCGGGTGCTGTTCGGAATCGTGCGCGCGCTTCGGGGCGACGGGCGGCTGCGTTCGATCGCGTTCGTGGACGGGGGGGGAGGGTTCGGAGTCGATTACGGATCGGCCCCGGCGGATCGGCCCCGCGATTTCGTGCGGGCGCTGCGGGCGGAGCAGCGAGCGCACGGTCTCGAAGACCTCGCGCTCTTCGTGGAGCCCGGTCGATCGCTCGTGGCCCCGTACGGCGTCCTCCTCGCGCGCGTCATCCAGCCCAAGGTGGCGAGGGCCGCCCGGTGGCTGATGATCGACGCCGGAATGAATGACCTCGTCCGCCCCGCGCTCTACCAGGCGCGCCATCGCATCGTTCCGCTCGAGCGCGAGGCTGCGCCGGAGGGGGCGGCCCTTTGGCGAGTCGTCGGCCCGGTGTGCGAGAGCAGCGACGACTTCGGCGAGCATCTCCTTCCCCGCGACCCGCCGCACGCCGTCGCGATCCTGGACGCGGGGGCCTACGGCTACACGATGGCGAGTCGGTATAACGGCAGGCAAGCGCCCGTGGAGGTCTTCCTGAAGGGCGGGCGTGTCGTGGGCAAGACGCGACGGGCGCGAAGCGAGGACCTGGCTACCTGGGTGGAGGAGAGGGTGAAAGCAGGGGGGTGAGGCCCTTGGACGCGGTCAGTCCCGCTCCGCCGACCGTCGCCTTCTCCTCGCCACCGCGAGCGCCACGGCCGCGCCGCCGAACACCACGATCATGCCCCCGCGCTCGCCTACCCACGAGACGGAGACCGACGCCATGGCGCATCCCGCGCGGACGCTCGGCGGGTAGCTCGCGTTCCAGGCGTCCGTGGCGACGGGGATCGTCTGCGCACGAACGATGTCCGCGCCGTCGAAGGTCGCCCCGACCGTCAGGTTCGAGCCCCCGAGCCCCGCGGGGAGCAGCACCGTCGCCAGCCAGACGCCGGGGCCGCGACGCACGAGCGATTGCACGGCCCCGCCGTACGGCTTGTCGTCGACCCGCACGTACCCCTTCAATCGAGATACATCGAAGCCGTCCGCCGGCAGCGCCGCGCCCGTTCCGCTCGTTCCCTGGCCCGTCCGAAGCTCCACGACCGCCTCGAGCGGCGTCGACCCGTCGGCCAAGTATTCGTCCGCGCCGAGCGCGAGCCAGCTCTCGGTCATCGACGGGAGCGCCGTCTGCGCGTTGTGGAGCCGATCGAGCGCCTCCATCGCCCCGGCCACGTCGAGCTCTCCCGGCCCCGCTTGATCCGCGAACGACGAAGGCCCCCGGAGCGGGTGGGCGCCCCCTTGAAGAGCGGCCACGATCTCGTCCTGGGTCAGCGTCGGCTCGCGCTGGAAAAGGAGCGCGACCGCGCCCGCGACGATCGGAGACGAGAACGACGTGCCGAACGACGCGGCGTGCAGCGAGTCCACCTCCTGGCACTGTGCGCTGCCGCTCGGGCAGCCCGGATTGGTGAAAATGCTCGCCGGCGCCGGAGGAATTGCTTGCTGCGACATCGCCCCGACGATGGCCGCGCCCGGCGCCATGATCTCCGGCTTCGCGAGCCCCGTCAGCGTCGGCCCCGCGCTCGAGAACCAACACGGCTCGCCCGGAACGAGGTCGTGAAGCCGGCCGTCGGGCGACGGCTCCCCAGCCGCGTCGAGAAGCGGCACGGGGGGGAGGCCTACGCCCGAACCGTAAACGTCCGTCCATCCGAGCTTGTTGATCGTGCAGCCGACGCCGATGACCGAGGCGCTCGTCGCGGGCAGGCTGATCGTCCCTTCGCGCACCCCATTCACGAAGCCGACCGTGGCCGCGGCGTCCCCCGTGCCCTCCACGTAGAGGTCCGCGGTCCCCTTGCCGGACAGCGTGATCGAGTACGTCCCGCTCGGCCACTGCCCTTGCCAGACGACCGCCGCGCCGTTCGACTGCGCCGGCACGGGGCTATTGGCCGGCTGGCTGCCGTTGTAAATGGCGGCGTCGTACGCGTTCGTGTTCTTGCCGGCCGAGTCGTTGCTCGAGACGGGGGCGATCCAGGTGGAGTCGGGGCCGTCGAGGCCGACCTTCAGCGACGTACCCGCGTGCATCGCCACCCACACATGCGCGCCGCCGTTCTGCGCGCCCTGCGTCGCGATGGGCCCCTTCACGGTCGACCCGGGCGCGACCAAAACATTCTCGTGGACCGGCGTGTCGACGATCGACCCGCTGTTGCCCGCTGCGGCGACGATCGCTCGCCCCGGCGCGCCGGGACCCACGTAGCTGGCGAGGGCCTGCTCCCACGAGGTCGTCCCGTCGTGCGGGCCGAAGTCGCTGCCGAGCGAGAGGTTGACGACGATCGGCTGCCCTGCGGCGGCGGCGCGGTCGAAGAGGAACGCGACGCCGGCCAGAAGGTCGGTGTTGTCGATCGACGGGTCGCCCGAGCCCGTGATGCGGGCGACGAGGAGCGTCGCTTTCGGCGCCACGCCTCCGTAGGGAAAGCCGCCTCCCGCCGCGCACGACGCGACCATCGTCCCGTGACCGACCTCGTCCTGCGGGAGCTGCGACGTTGTCTTCGCGAGCAGCAGCTTGTCGATGTCCGCCGCCGCCCAGACCGCGCCGTACGAGCCGCTCGCGAACTTCGTCTCCAGGTCCGCGTGCAGGCCGAGAGGGGGCTGCGAGTAATCGATGAGCCATGCGACGCGGCTCTTTCCCTGCGAATCGAGGAAGTCCGGATGCGTCACGTCGATCCCGGTGTCGGCGATGCCGACGAGCACGCCGGTGCCGTCGTACCCCGCCGCGTTGGCCTCCGTCGACATGACGAACTTCGTCGCATCGTCGAGCAGCAGGTGAAGGGGCGGGGCGACTTCGATGGCCAGATCGGGGTGCGCGTTGCCGAAGGCGACGATGGCGGACGGCGGGCCGAAGAGACGCGCGAAGCCGGGAGCCGCGGGGAGGAGCCCGAGGTCCGTCGCGCGAGCTCCGCCGGGGAGAGCCACGACCGCGCCGATGCCGGACGAGCCGCGCCGCGCGAACGCGTCCTTTGCGTGAGGGCCGAGCAAGCGGACGAGCGCCGGCCCGCCCGCCATCTGTGCAAAGAGCGGCGAAGATGCAAAGACCGCTGCCGCGACCGCACAAGCGGCCGTCAGCCCACGAAGCGAAGAACGAAGGCGCATCCTCGGCGGCAGGATACTGCCTCCCAGCCGCCCGGCCCGTCTTCAAACTGGCGGCACGATGTGCTTCTTCGCCGGCCTCGCCGTTGGACTGTCCGCCTTGTCCGCCGCCCGCGCGAAGCGCCTCGACACCTCCTCGCGAAGCCGCTCCCCCGGTACGATCGCGTCCACCACGAGCTCGCTCGCGAGCTTCATCAAGTCGATGTCGGCGCGGTACTCGTCCCGCAGCTTCGCCACGTACGCCTCGCGTTCCGGCCCCGGGGGCACCTCTTGGATCTTGTGGAAATACACGGCGTTCACCGCCGCCTGCGGTCCCATCACGGCGATCGACGCCGACGGGAGCGCGATGCACGCGTCCGGCTCGAAGGCAGGGCCGCACATGGCGTAGAGCCCCGCGCCGTACGCCTTGCGCACGATCACGCTCAGCTTGGGCACGGTAGCCTCGCTCACCGCCGCGATCATCTTCGCGCCGGCGCGGATGATCCCTTGCCGCTCGACCTTGGTGCCGATCATGAAGCCGGGGACGTCCGCGAGGTAGAGAATCGGAACGTGGAACGCGTCGCAGAGCCAGATGAATCGCGCCGCCTTGTCGGCGCTGTCGACGAAGAGCACGCCGCCGAGCCACTTCGGCTGGTTGGCAACGACCCCGACGGCCCTCCCGTCGACGCGCGCGAAGCCCGTCAGCACCTCGCGGGCGAAGAGCGCCTTGATCTCGAGCCACGAGCCCTCGTCGACGATCTCGTGAATCACCGCCATCATGTCGAAGGCCTTGTTCTCGTCGGCCGGCACGATGTCTTCGATGCGCTTGCCGCTGCCCTTGGGAGCGCGCGGCTCGGCGCTCGGCGGAGCCGCCTCGAAGTTCTCCGGCATGTAGGCGAGGTACCGCTTGCAGAAGGCGATCGCGTCGTCCTCCGTCTTGCAGAGCACGTCCCCGCAGCCGCTCACGCTGCAGTGCATTTTGGCGCCGCCCATCTCTTCGAGCGTCACCTTCTCGCCGATGACCATCTCGGCCATGCGCGGGCTGCCGAGGTACATGCTTGCGTTGCCCTCCACCATCGCCACGACGTCGCAGAAGGCGGGGATGTACGCGCCGCCCGCGGCGCTCGGCCCGAAGAGCAGACACACCTGAGGCACCTGGCCGCTCATCTGCACCTGATTGTAGAAGATGCGGCCCGCGCCTCGGCGGCCGGGGAACATCTCGACTTGATCCGTGATGCGCGCCCCGGCGCTGTCGACGAGGTAGAGCATCGGCACGCGTAGGCGCGCCGCGGTCTCCTGGATACGCAGGATCTTCTCGACGGTGCGCTTGCCCCACGAGCCGGCCTTCACGGTCGAGTCGTTGGCCATGATCGCGACGGGCCGCCCGGCGACGGTCGCGGTGCCGGTCACGACGCCGTCGGCGGGGAGGTCGGGGTCGAGGTTGTTGGCGAGCGCGGCGTCCTCGACGAAGGTCCCGGCGTCGACGAGGCGGGCGATGCGCTCGCGGGCGAAGAGCTTGCCGGTCTCGGCGTTCTTCTGGTGGTACTTCGCGGCGCCCCCCTTCTCGACGCGGGCGAGGGTCTCGTGGAGCTTGTCGTCGGGCATGGGCGTCGAACTTTCGCACAAAGGGGGCGATGAATCTTCGTGGTATGGCTACGCGTAGCCTTTCACGCCAGGATGGACGATGCGCTCCCAAGCCCTCCTCGCATTTGCTTGCTCGATCGCCACCCCTGCGGCGCTGCTCGCGTGCGCTCCCGCGCTCCCGCCGGCAGCTCCGGACACTTCGGCGTCGCCGCCCTCGTCCGCCTCGCCGACTTCCGTCGCTCCGCCGCCGCAAGAGGCCGCGCCGCCCGCGGTAGAGCAGCGCCCGCTCGATCTGACGAACGAGTGCACGCGCGAGATGCACGTCTATTACGGAGAGCAGCCCGGCGACGGCAAGGGCCAGGCGGCCACCGTGGCCTCGGGCGCCGTCGTCTCGGTACCGCGCAACCCCGACGGCACGGCTGTCGTCTGGGTGACCGACGACAAGGGCGGCGCGCTCGCCTCCGTTCACGTGACCAGGCGCATGCGCCACGTGCGCATCGCGCCGTCATGCATGGGAATCGAAGCGGGATCGACGCGATGAGCGCTCAGGAGCCGCCGCCGAGACTTGGGCGGCGGCGGGGATGGGGCGCTTCGCCTCGTCCCGGGGTTGCCATGCGTCCGCCCGTCGCCGCTGGGGTCGATCTGCGTGCGACCCAAGGTCTTTCTCGAGTCGCTCGACGCCCATCCGGCGTCACCAAAGCCTCTCCGCGCGTGACCTAACGTCGTTCCCGAGTCACCAGAGGCGTTTCGCGGGTCACTAGAGCCGACTTGCGCGTCGCATGAGGCCTCCGGCGCGCGCCAAGTCGCCTCATGCGCAGCGCACGGCGCCTCTTGCACGTCGCTCACGACCCTCTGCGCTGTGCACGAGGCCTTTGGTCACGCGCCGAACGCCCTTGGCGCCTCGCCAACGAGCCCTTGCGACGTAGCGGACGCCTTTGGTCACCCGCAAATCGCGTCGTGCACCTCGATCCGGGCCTCATGCGCTCCCTCGGCGACCCCGGATCGAGCTCCGCGCGCTCCCATTTCGCCGATCGGCGCCCCGTTCGTCACCGAATCGTCACCGTAGACGCGTTCTCGACCGTTCGGTCGGGGCACTCCGCCTCGCTCGGCGTGTTCGGTCGGGACCGTCCGCGACACGCAGCCGCTCCTCGAGCGACGTTCGTCCGTCTCGCCTTCGTTCACAGCGCCGGCGGAAAGCTCGACGAACGGACCCTCTTCAGCTCGGCGTCCTCCGCGGGAACGTCCGTGTGCCGAGCAGCGGCGGAAGCCACCAACATCGCGGTGATCGCAGGCAGCCCGTGCGCTCGACACGCGGCAGCCAGCTCCTCCACGGCGATCGCGAGAATGGGGCTGTCCGCGTCGAGCGTGTTGAAAGGCGAGGGTAGGTTCTCGAGGAGCTCGCCGTAGGACAGCCCTGGGCTGGCGAAGCGGACGCGTGTTCGAAGGATGGCGTAAATGTGGAGCGCAAGCGGAGACATGGCAAAGCTGAGATGGTGAACCTCCCTTAAATCGAACAAGACGTCTACGGAAGCGCGCTGCGCGATGCCGCAAAACCTCGCGGGCATGCGGTCACGGTCGGAAGACGACGGGAACCGTGATCGTTGCCGACCCGCCCGGCTTCGGGAACTTCTCGGTCTTGAACACGTCGCCGAGGCAGACGAGGAGGGTCGGGTCGTAGGCGGCGTCGCCCGGGTCGGCGTCGACGCTCGTGACGGCGCCGGACTCGTTGACCTGGACACGGATCTTGAGCTTCCCGCGGAGCGTCGAATGGCCCGCGCGGGCCTCGTTGTAGCAATCGAGGAGCTTCGGTTTGAGGGCGACGAGCGCGCGGTTCGGGTCGAAGTTCTTCGGGGCGACGACTTGGCCAAGCGAGACGGCGCCGC
>VFSW01009464.1_pt1 | contig 13901 bp, 21 predicted proteins | sample 5358111 | NCBI WGS metagenome assembly VFSW01 (sample SAMN11554181, study PRJNA540505) | mine drainage metagenome | isolation source: sediment from site ElyBrook_90M | place: USA: Ely Copper Mine, Vershire, VT | collected 2017
AATCACACCTGGTTCTCACACGTGCTGGTGACGGGCTGCGGTGATCGCGTCACCGCACGCCGGCGTTCAGAGATCATTCGGCCTCGCAGGTACCCCGACTATCTCGACCAACCCCGCCGAGCCGTCGAAGTCGCCTGGGTCGCGGTGTAGAGGGGCAGCGCGTGGCTCGCGGCGGTCGCAGCGACCATCAGGTCGGAGGCGCGCTTACGCGGCTGGCGACCCGCCGCCCGGACCGCCGCGCAGATCTGGCCGTAGATGCGGGCCGCGTGATGGTCATATGGAAGTGGCTCGAACGTTGATTCCACATGCTGCAGCACGGCTACGCGTCCCGCGCGTTTCAGCGGATCGTCGGTCGCGTGTGGCCCGTAGGACAGCTCGCCCAGCGTGACCGCCGTGATCAGGAAGGCTGCGGGCAGGTCCGCCGGGTCGTAGAGGGCGAGAGCCGCGATGATGGACGTATCCAGGACGCCGGCCTCGTGAGCCGTCACCGGCCGGTCCCTTCGTAAGGGTCGCGCAGGTCTTGTGCCACTGTCGCGTCGAGGTCATCGCGTAGCTCGGCCACGTCTATTACAGGCGCGGTGGCGAAGATCGCGAGGACTTCATCCTTGGGGATGGCCTGGCGGCGCCTGATCGGGATCATCCGGGCCAGGGGCTCGCCATTCAGGGTCAGCGTGTACGCCCGCCCCTGCCTCAGGCCGCGCGTGACTGATCCGGAGTCGGCGACGAATTGCCGGACGCTGACATCGACCGGGTGGTGTCTAGGAGCGGTCACGGCAACAGCATACCCGGCCGCACCACGCTGTACCACGGCCACTGGCCGGGCGGCTCCGGACCACCCGCGAGCGCGTGCCCGCCGTGACAGCCTGTGCCCGGACTCCTGACCTCCCGTCGGCAGGCGTGCGGCGGCCATCAAGACGCCGGGCGGCTACTCGCCGCATCTACGCCAGGGGTCACCGCCTAGAGGATAGCCGCCGTTGGCGGGAGCCAAAGTGGGAGCCAATGGCCACAGGCATCAGGCGGCGCGGGGCGGCGTCCAGCCGGGATCTTCGCAGGTGAACGGCTGGCCGGGCGATAGCAGCCACCCAAGGGCGACCGGAATATATTGATTTGGGAGCAGGAGGCCGCGGGTTCGAATCCCGCCATCCCGACTCTTCATGGCTGTATTTCGAATGTGCTTGCTGGGAGCGACTTTCCGGACGAAACGTCCCTGATGTCGCCTGATGTCGCGTCATGACGCTGCCCGTTGACCTCACCGCTGGGATGCGAAAATGTGTTCGATAACAGCGGGCGCTGCCGGCCGGTGACCGCTGTCCTGATCTTGCCTGGAACTCCGTGCGCCCGGAATGTCTGGTTCTACATGTTCACCCTGAGTGTTGCCGTGATGCTCGCTTTGAGTGGGCGGACGTCACTCGTCAGCCGCTGTTATTGGCTGCGTAACCAAGATCCAAGCTGTCGCTCTTCGCGGCCCAGCTAAGAGTGAGCCGCCAGCAGCCCGCATCCGGCATGTTGACGATCGACGGCCCCGGACCGCCATCCATCTGGACGTGCACAGGCGCTCCGACGCTCTGGTGCCCGACCATCCGCTGGGCCACGATACGAAACAACAACGACCGAGGAGCCGCCACGCGTGGTACCCAGCACACCTTGTTGCGTCCGCCAGTTGAAGACTGCGGTGCCAGCAGCGGGAATTTGAGGAGAACGCCAACGATATTCCCATTACGCCCGAGCACACAGTTAGCTTCCGAGTCCTGGTCGCTGAACCCGCCCCGAGCCCAGGATGGCAAGCGACGGTGGTTGCCCGCTCGTCTCAGCGGAACGGGTTGGTGACCTTGACGCCGCCGTAGTCCTGCCCGTCGTTGAGGTCTTCGGACAGGACCTGGGTGCAGCCCATCGCGCGGGAGGCCTCGATGATCGCGGCGTCCCAGTAGGAGAGCTGGAAGCGCTGACGGGCGTCCAGCGCGGCCATCATGATCCCGCTCGTGATGTCCTGGACGGGGAAGCGTCGGAATGACTTGATGAGCCGGACCGCCTGCTGGTGCCCGATGGCATCCGGGCGACTCGCGCGGGTCGCCTGGACGTAGAACTCCTGCAGTACCTGCACTGACAATGCCAGGTCGCGCTCGGCCAGGATGTCGCTGGCGCGCTTGGCCTTGTCCTGCTCCGCCGGATCGCGGGAGATCGCGTAGAGCAGGACGTTGGTGTCAACGAACCGCACGGTCGTGCACCTCGTCGCGGCCCAGTCTGTCGGCGGCGCGGAACTGGCCGATCTCGGTCTGGACCTCGCGCTGCAGAGCCTCGAGCCTGGCGAACTCATCCATCCGCCCGGACATCTGCTCAAGGTAGGCGACGACCATCGCGCTCACCGAGGTGTCGCGCTGTGCGGCGGCGACCCGGGCATTGCGGTAGACCTCGTCGGGAACAGAGACGGTAAGATTCTTCACAGTTTCACGATAACACGGTTTCTGTGAAAGAGAAGAGAGTCCTGGCGGCACTCGTCTGGGCGGTACACCTGTTCCTCATGATCACGCGGCTGGGGTTCTGGCTTGAGGAGCGGGACTGTGGCTGGGCGCTGGCCGGGCCTGTTGTGACGGCACGGAGTGTTGCGGGTAGCCGGGGTTCTTCGCGCGCGGCGCGACTGTCGGCGCGCGCGAGGTGGGGTCTACAGGGATCCGCGTTCGGCGATCCATTCGGTCGGCTGGCCGGTGACGGCGGCGATCCGGTCGTAGCCGGTGTCGTAGTGCAGGACGGTCGCGCCAGCGTGTTCAGCGGTCGCCGCGATGATCAGGTCCGGCAGCCGGAAGTGGCGGTGCCGGCTTGTGCGGGCTAGCTCCCGGTGGACTTCCATGGCCCGGTCCATCGCCGCTGACGTCACGTCGACCCCCGCTGTGCGGCGAGCGCGCCCCGGATGATCTCGTAGCCAGCGGGATCGGGCGCGTTGTTGAGGTACTCCAGCGCGGCCATCTGGCAGGCGGCGATCCTGCCCTCGGTCAGCAGTTCGGCGAATCGCTTCCGGACGACCGGATGGCGTCCTTGCAGCACGTAGACGGAGGTGTCGGCCAGGAAGACGGCTCCGGCCATCAGGCGACGAGCCCGTCCCTGGCGTCGCCGGCCAGGCCTGACAGATCCCTGCCGCCGCCATACCCGAAAGCGCTGCCGGAACCGCTGAAGTCCATCTCGACCGAGTCGAGGGCGGCCAGGATGTCCCGGGCCGCTTCTTTCATCGCCTGGGCGCGGAGTGCCTCGTTGATCGTGGCGACCTTGGTGTCCGTCCCCAGTACCCGGCGGGCGGCATCCAGCCACTCCTCGTTGACATCCACTGTGATGCGCGCCATGGCCATGAGCACACACCGCGACTTGCCTGTTCATGCCAGCACATCGCATCTAAATCGCGCATACAGGTGACAGGTCGTCTGGTGAGGGTCAGCGGCATCAGTGTGTGCTACTCCCTGGAACCGGCCGGGTGTCCTCGTTGCTCGGTCGAGTGTGCCTGGGTGGGCTGCACCTTCAAGGGAATGTCCGCTGCCGCCATCGGCGGGACGATTATGGTGGGAGCCAAAGTGGGAGCCAACGAGCGCCGTGATCAGGCCGTGCCAGGCGACACCCAGCCGGGATCTTCGCAGGTGAACGGCTGGCCGAGCGATGCCGGCCCCGCTGGCCGACCGGAATGTGCTGATTTGGGAGCAGGAGGCCGCGGGTTCGAATCCCGCCATCCCGACTGTTCAGAGCTGTATTTCGAAAATTCTTGCTGCGGACGGCATTCCGGGCGGAACGGTCCTGACGCCGCTGGACGTCGCCTTATGACGCTGCCGTTCGGCCTCAGCGCTGTAATGCGCACACGTGTTCGATAGGACGGGCGAGACTGGCATGTGCCCGAGCGATGATTTGCGTTCGGACCGAGTCGGCTGAAGAGGACGTCGCCGTCTGGGCATGAGCAGCTCGCTCGTTCAGATCGAACGGGCGCTAAGCGCGACGGCTCGCACAACATCGGGCTCGACGACCGAATGGTTAGTTCTGTGCGCGAGAACAGCTTCGCTCGCCAGCCCCGATGGTGGTCCGCTGCCATCCTTTCGTTCGGCATGGACGACCTCCTTCCTGAGCGGCGACCGGGCAGCGGTAAGCCTGCTTTTGCTACTCGTCCCCGGCCATCACGCCGTCATTACGTTTCCACTTCACAGCGACGTGTGGTCGGGCCACCGAGGCGAAATTGTCGAGCATCTGCTCGGTGCTCTGTCCTCCGTATTGCGGGATGACCCAGGTGGCACCGCTATCGGTGATGCCCAGGTCGAACCAGAGGCTGTTGGGACTGCGGTCGGGGTGCTCGCGCTTAAACGCATCCTCGATCGTCTCGCCGGCTGCCGGGTGCACGGCTTTCCACCGTTTTGCCTGCGTGACGGACTTTATCGCGTCAATGTCGACGCCGGCCTGGTGCAGTTTCTGGATGGCAGTCTTCACGGCCGTCTGCTTGCTCAGCTTCGTCAGCGTCTGCTCGCCGATAGTGAGGTCGTAGCGGGTGTAGTCTCGGCCGCCGGTCTCGGCCTGGGCAGCGGTCGTCGCTGCGCCCTTCTGCCTCATCACCCAGGACGCTGATCCGCTGGCGGAGCACCCGCTGCAGGTCCTGCCGCTCACGGATGTGCTCGGCGGCGAAACTGGTACGGCTGACATCTTCTAGCCCGGCGCTGCTGTAGCGGAATAGCGGCATGACCGTCATTGTGCCCCGCCCCGGTAGAACCCGGAGACAGCGGCACGCTAGGGCAGGATGCTGATGGCTGAACGGCGCGGCTAGGGTGCTTATTGGCGGATCACGCACGTCATGCTGTCAGTTGCGCCGTTGAATAGCGCGACTGAAAGTGTGTCTGGGGGTTACCCCGCGGATGTCGACGCTGGATCGTTTTTCGCGTCGGTGCTGCTTCCCGGTTGCGGGATTCATTAGCTCAGATCGGCTGTGTCGGTCTAGGGCGCCGGCGGCGCAGAGGGTTCGCATCGGTGTTCGTAGAGGGCGAGGGCCTGGACTGTGAACGCATCGCGTACTGTTCCTGACTCGATGCGGCGCCATAGATCGCTTTTGGGAATAGACACAATGCGGGCGATAGCCTCGGAGGACTCAGGTGCCGCGCCTTGCCGGCCGGTCACCGGAACGTGGTAGAAGGAGACGGAGCGATCTGTGATGCCTGAGTCGGTCAGCATGGTTCCGAGGAGTTCGGCGTGCTCACCGAGATACCCGGTTTCCTGCCGTAGTTCGGCCAGCGCCTGTGCGGCGGGCTCGACCGCGGGAAGGCCGAACCCGCGCGGCAATTCCAGTTCCAGTCGTCCGGTGGAGTGGCGCTCTTGCTCGACGAGGATGATCGACTCTTCGGGGCCGGCGTCGGGGGTATTGATGGTCGCGATGATCACGACACCGAACGCGTCAGCTAGCTGGGGCGGTGCGATGATCCTCAGGTATGGGTGGATCACCGTCTCGCCGGACCCGGCGGAGCTACGCACCAGGTCGTTGATCATCCACAGATACGGTGTCTCGGCGGTGACGCCAAGGACGACGTCATGTTCGGCCGCGTACGCGTCGAGAATCCGCCGGTCGAGGATGATCGGCCGGAGCGACCGGCCGGTGAACAGGCTGGGATGCCCGGCTATGAGGTCGTCGTAACGCTCAAGTGCGGTGCGCTGGTGTTCGGACAGTGGCGTGGTCACCGGATCCCCTGGTCCGCCGGGAGGCTGCCAGCGGCGGGTACGACGCCGTCGCGGCTTGTCACGGAGCGGAGCAGTTCGGCCACGTCTTCGCGCAGGAGTTCCTCGTTGGTCTGCATGAGTTCGACGGTATACGCCCGGTCCGTGTCGAGCCGCTGTCTGCCCAGATCATAGACGCCGACCATGAGCTTGGCGGCATATCCCTTGACCCGCCGGGGGATCGCGGATGCGATGGTCGGCACCGCTGCGTCAGCCGCCGCCTGGGCGAGCGGTCCGGAGTGCGAGCCCGCGACGATCACCGAGCCGCCGATGCTCAGTGCCAGCGACACGAAACTGCAGTATCTCTCGGTGGTCTGGTCCCGCTTGTAGGTGCGGTTGTACCAGTCCGAGAGCGCTCGCTGGAAACTGTCGAAAGCATCCTGGAAGACCGGCAGGTTATCGAGGCATCGGAGCGGATCCCTTAGTACCCGGGCCTGGGCGTCCTTGAATAGTTCCCATTCCGGCAGGTTCCGGATCCGAACCACGTCGGCCATTGTGAGATCGCTGAGCAGGGGCAGGTTCATCGCGACTTGCGAGGCAGCCATGAACGAGCGGCGTATGGCCTCGAGGGTTTCGGCGTTTGTCAGTACCGCGCTTACCTGCTCGTGCCTGTACCCGCGGCCAGGCGTGTCCTGCAGGGCCATCCTTGACGGCATATTCACGGGAGTGAACGTATAACGCCGCAGATGATCCGGCAGGTTAACGTTATAGACAAGGTCGACGTACTTCTTCAGCTCGAACAGGAATGGATCATCGGCGCCCGGTGCCCTGAACCGCCCGATCACCACGTTCTTGTCGAGGCCATCTGCCGCGAACCGGTCACGGTAGACATCCTGGCGGTTCAACCTCCTGCCCTCACGTCTCATCTCGCCGGCCTGGCGGAAGGAATACTCAGCCAGATCATCAACCGCTCGCTCGAACGCGTCCCACGCCCCATCCCGCTGAAGCCGGGCCGGATCGGCGAAAAGCTCGGTTGCCATAGCGTTCCGCTGAGCGCTGTCGAGACTGTTCAGCCGGCTTATACCGACGGCGAAGTCCGTTCCCATGCTGGCGATCGCCTGAGCGTTTTCCGCTGGGTCGATGGCCAGGCGGACGCAGCGGACATCATCGCCGGTCTCGCCCAGCAGGGCCTGCGTGGCTACATCGCCCTCACGGCGCACGTCGAATTCCTGCTTGTCCGCCAGTGAGGACTCGCTGTACAAGAACGGCATGATCGCGCGATTCCGCACCAGCTCAGCGAACGCGCGCAGATTCGGCCCATTCTCGGGATGGTAATTCTTATAAAGAAAATCACTGTTTTTCAGGAAGGCTCGCTGAATTACAACTTGTGACGAATATACCAGGGAACGGATGAACTCAGTCCGGAAGTCACGCTCCCTCGCCGCAGCCACGGCCCCATCCCGGAAATCCGCCCCTCGCTCGATCATGTTCCGGAAGACGTCGTCCGAGACGAATACGTTGTCCAGGCACTGCGGAACCACGGCGTCAGCTTCCAGTCCATCAGGGCCAATCAGATCACCCATAAGATCTCCCAGCGAACCATAGACCAGCCCACGTTCCTCCCGGTTATCAGATCGCGAGATCGCGAGATCGCTAGAGCCGGGCGGCCAAATCAGCTCACACATTAACCTCGCAGCCCGCTTAACAGCAAGCGTACCTATCATATGTCAAAGTAGCATGATCTCAATATATCGGCCTAAGCGGTCGATCCGTGGCGGTCCGATGCGAACACGCACCACCCTCAGATGAAAGACCACCAGATACTGATGCACCCCCAACAGGACGCGGTTGAAGGGCCAGCCGCCGTAACCCGATTTCTGGGTAGAATTGCCCCGAACAGCCAGATCGGTATCTCGCCTGGGCCGGGAATCAATTACTTGGCGCAAATACCGATCGGCGGCACCGGGCGCGGACTCGATCAGCTAGCTGGTCACACTTCGCGTAGCGTGAAGGCCGTAGTGGGCAACCTGTGTTCGCGCAGGGCTGCGGCCTTTGTCGCTGGCTGGCTTATCGGGCTGGCCTGATGTATTCCGATCCCCGTCGTTCCCCGCGTAGCTTGAGCTTGCCCTCCCTGGTCATGCGCCGCAGCAGGCGGCTGGCCTGGTCTGGGGTGAGGGAGCATAGGTCAGCGGCATCGGTCCGTGTGATCTGGCCGTGGGCGTCGACGTACTGAAGGACCATCTGCTCTTGCTGCAGCGGCTCGAAGCCGTGCACGCGGACGTAGCCGGACGGGGTGTCGAGCACGCGGTAGACAGCGGCTGACAGGTGCCAGCTTCGGCCTTTGCCCTCGCCGCGGGCCTGTATCCAGCCTCGTTCGACCATGCGGGCAAGAACGCCGCGGGTTTCCGCGTCGGTCCGCTGCAATACCCGGGCGAGGTCCGGGGTGGTGGCCCGGCGTTCCCGGACCAGCTCGGCGAGCACTTGCAGCTCGGCCAGGCGCAGGGGCGCCCCTTGCTGATTCTCCTGCTCCAGCACCCACCGTGTCATGGACAGGTTGGCAGGGCCGCCCGGGAGGACGGCGACGACATGGTCGTCGGAGCTTCTCCCGTAGTCCGGTGCGGGCCGTCCTACCCGGAGTTGCTCGGCGAACATCCTGTTGATCCCGCGCCCGGTTCGCTCGACGAGGCCGGTGCGCTTGAACGCGTCCGCGAGCAGCGGGCTGCGCGGATGCGGCGGCGCGACCAACAGGTTGTCCAGCCGGATGCCGCCAGGGAAGCCCCCCGGGCTGGAGATCTCCAGTTGCACCTCGCTCCACTGCACGTGGACAGCGCCCCGGCGCGTGTAGTCGCGGTGGATGAGGGCGTTCGCGAGAGCCTCGCGGAAGGCGGTCTCCGAATAGGTAGAGATCGCCACGCGAAACAGCCCGGCCTGCAGTTCTTCCTCAGCGTTCCGGGCCTGGAACCGGGCGAACATCTCCTCGGCGAGCCGCAGCAGCGGGTAGGGGAGGAAGTCGTTGACCTCAACCTCGAGGCCCCGGAGCACCTGGAACGCCGCCTCGTGAGTCGGCAGGAAGCGCCGCAGCGCCTCGGACCGCCCGAACAACAGCAGCGCTCCCGCGGTGACCTCGGCCTCGGCCCGTATCAGCCCGAGCGCGCTGGCGATCTCACGATCGGAGAGCGAGGCTAGCAGGCGATCGCCACGGTCGCCCGCTGCGGCTGTCAGCCGCCGAAGGCGCTCGAATTCCAGCGGGTCAAGGTCCGCCCACGCGGCACCCCCGATGCGCAGTCCCGCCCAGTCCACGGCACCGCGATCCACCTCGCGGGCGAGCATCTCGTGCGCGTGGTACGGGACACAGGTCGGCCGGCCGTCGCCGGCGATCGCCCGCCGGACGTAGGTCCCTCTCGTCGTCCCCACCACGCGCGGGCTATCCGGCACCTCCACGACCAAGACTTCCGCGCCGCTGATCTGGACAGTTCCGATGGTCGTGGAAAGCGCGGGCTGGGTCATGTTCGCTATCAGCGCCTGGACCCGCAGCGGGTCGGTTCGCCCCGCCTCGTGCCGGGGCCGCGCGCCACTGACCGTCCCGTCGTCCTCGACGCCAACCAGGAGCACGCCGCCGGCCCCGTTGGCCAGGCACACCACCGCCTCGACCAGGTCACGGTCGTTCAGCCGTTCCCGCTGCTCGCCCTTGAACTCGACCGCATAGGTCTCCCCGCCAGCGATCCACCGGGCGACGCGCGCTGGCAGGTCAGCTGCCGGGTCCGGCGGCGTCTCCACGCATCAGCTCCTTTTGCGCCAGGTTATGCGACGTCAGCAAGACTCTATCAGCCGGCGCGCATAACTTTGCGCACGCGCGCATAACGGCTCTCGCCGCCCTGGCCAGCCGACGACCCGCGCGAAGGCCGCGCGGTGATGTCCCAGGTCCGGCCCGGGTCACTACGGCTCGCCGCTGCAGGGACTCCACCCGGGTTCCTCGGCGGATGGCGGCTACGTGGCCCTGGATCAGGCCCGCAGCGCCTGCGGTAGCCCGAAATACGAGCCTGCCTCGCCCAGCGCGGAGCCGGCGTTCCCGGCCATGCCTGCCGCTGGCGATTCCCGGCGGCTGGCGGCCTATTCCGATCGCTCCCGGCAGGGAGAGGGGTCAGTCGCGGCTCATGGCCTCCCGTGGGCGATCGACCAGGCGGACAGCCTGAAGGCGCAAGAGCTCGTCCGGCGCCCGTCCGCGATCCGCAATACCTTCCGCCTGGCTTCCAAGGGAGACCGAGTCTCCGGACACGCCGGAGTCTCCGGACACGCCGGAGCGATTCAAGCGGATGCAGATCCGAGGCTGCGGGAAGCGAAGTGGCGCGCTGTTGTGACAAGCGGCGGGTAGTGCCGCGACGATGCGGCTCGCGCGGCGTAGTGCGCGAGCCGCCTTGACGGCTGGCCGCCAGGCGCCTCGTTGACTTCCTGTAAGCGGACGATATATTTCATCTATGCGTAGTGACGCTCCGGCGCTGCTTCCCATCTTGCGCTCCCGGCACCTCGCTGAGGTTCTCGCGCTTGTCGTCCTGCACCCGGACACCGAGTACAGCCTCACCGATCTGGCCGGCGCGCTCGGCATCCCGCTGACTACGGTGCAGCGGGAGGTGACCCGGCTGTCCGCCGCGGGGCTGATCGGGGAACGCCGCGTGGGACGAGCCAGGCTGGTGTCCGCCAACCCGGCCAGCCGCTACGCCCGGCCGCTGGCGGAGCTGGTCACCCTGGCGTTCGGCCCGCACCTGGTGATCGGCGAGGAATTCCGCCCCCTGTACGCGATCGCGGTGGCGATCTACGGCTCCTGGGCGGCGCGCTATGAGGGCATCGCCGGCCCTGCGCCGCATGATGTCGATGTGCTTGTCATCGGCGAGGCGGCGCGCCGGGACCTGTATGAGGCGGCTGAGCGGGCCGAGGAGCGCCTGGGGCTGCCGGTGAATCCCATATTGTCCTCGCCGGCGCGCTGGATCGCGGCAGCTGATCCCCTCATCCAGCAGATCCGCTCGACACCGGTGGTCTGGGTCATCGGGAACGAGCCAGCCGATGGCGGCAGCTGATGCGGCGGGGCACCGGGGAGGCTACCGTCGAGCGCCTGCTCGGCCAGGGCCACCTTGAGCGGGTGCAGGGCGCGCGGGCCGATGGCGGATCCTGGCTGGACCGGTCCCGGCAGGTCCTGGAGGCGGCGCGGATGGTCGCCGCTGCGGCGCCCGATAGCGGCATCGCCCTGGCCTACGACGCGGCCCGGCAGGCGTGCCTCGGCTTGCTAGCCCAGCAGGGTCTGCGCCCCACCACCGCTGGCGGGCACTATGCCGTCGAGGAGACGATCCGCGCCCAGTTCGGTGCTGGCCTGCGGGCCTTCGGCGGGCTGCGCCGCAGGCGGAACGAGCTGGAGTACCCGCAATACCCCACCGAGCAGGCCAGCGCCAGCGAGGCCGCCGAAGCACTCACGACCGCGAGTGAGATCATCAGCGCGGCCGCTCAGCTCCTGCCTGACCTCGGGTTCTTCTGACCGCCAGCGCCGACGGCACGACCGGCCCAGCTCTCACCCCGCCGAACCTGCCGGATCCCCGCCCCAACTGGGTCAGCCACCGGCCAGACGATCAGCACCAGCCCGTCCAGGCACTGCGTGCGATGCGTCAGCGCGACGGCCCGGATGGGAGCCAAAGTGGGAGCCAAAGAGGCCCGGGAGTCGCTGATGACCACCATGACCTTCTCTGGACGCAAGTACGACCTAGATCCTCGGCGGATCGAGATGGCCCTGCATGGTGAACTGCCGGAGCCGATCTATGAACACTTTGTCGTCATAAATGGGCGCAGCTGGCCTCCAAAGCAGGTGCTGGCCCTGGTAACCGGCCTCGATCGGGCGGACTTCACCACGCACCAGGCACGCCGAGCGCTGACGCGGCTGGGATTCACCGCCGCCCGGGCGGCGCGACGGAGAACCCGCCGTCTGGGCGACTCTGCGACGGCTGTGCCGGAGTCCGCGGAATACGCAGTCTCGGTGCCACAGCTGTCGCTGGCAGAGGCACTCAGGCCGTTCATAGGCCAGTGGGTGGCCGTGCGCGGCGATGAGGTGCTCGTCGCCGCGGATTCGCCCGGGGAGGTCGTGTCCTGACTTGCCCTGTACCAGCAGAAGGCGCAGTCCATCTTCCGTGTCCCGGAATCGGAGCAGGTCATTAGCGGAGCGGCCCCGCTATGAGAGTCCCGTTTCGAGTTCTGCCGGCCGCTTCGGGCGGAACCCTGACGCCACGACCCGTCGTAGACATAGCGCTGGAGGGACTTGAGGTCGCGCCGATGGGATGCCTGCTCGACTCCGGCGCGTTCCAGACTCGGATGAGCGCGGAACTCGCGCCCCTCGCGGGGATCGATCTCACCGGCGCGCTGACGGAGCGGTTCTGCGTGGGCGGACAGGAAGCCACGGGAACCCTGGCGCGCGTCAACCGCACGGTGACCGACGAGACCGATGAGTTCACATGGGACGCGCCAGTCTGGTTCTGCGATCCCTGGCCACACCCATTCGGCCTAGCCGGGCTGGAGGGCTTCCTGCACCACTTCACAGTCACGATCCGGGCGTACGACGAATACCTCGAAATCGAGCCGCACCCCCAGGCCCAGGACGCGTGACAGCCTTATCTGGCTGTGGCCTATCTGATGGCCGCCGAAGCACTCACCACCGCCAGCGAGATCATCGACGCGGCCGCCGAGCTCCTGCCCGACCTCGGGTTCTTCTGACCGCCAGCGCCGCCTCAGCATGACCTGCCCGGCCGTCACCCGCGGAACCTGCCAGGTCCCCGCGCCAGCAGGCCCGGCCACCAGCCGGACGGTCCGCCTTCCCGCGGCGCAGGCTATTGATGCACCACCGCTCGCGGGCGGCACAGCCCATCTCATGCCGCCAGACCCCAGCCGGAGCACCCTCTATGCCGCAGCCGCAGCGCCGGCGATCGGCAAGCAGCCTGGGCACCGGGACTGCCCCTGGTGAAGACGGCGTGGACCGTGACTGTGTTCGACCAACAGACCCGCCGCGGCGCAGCACCGGCGCGACCTCGCGCGGCTGCGCCGGGTCCGCGACCGGATCGACCGGGAGTACGCGCAGCCGCCGACGCGGCGCATCGAGCGCGCGATGGCGCTGCCGCGTCGTGGCGACCTCAGCGTCACCGAGGTCTGTTTCGCGGTCGGCTGCTCGTCGCCGGCCACCTTCAGCAGCCGCTTCACCGACCTGGTCGGTCTGCCGCCCAGCACTTACCGGCGCCACGCGGCGCGCGCGACCGCGGGGATGCCGTCATGCGTGGCGGACCAGGTGACCAGACCGATCAGGATTCGAGAAGCGCCGGTCACCGAGCCGTAGCTAGGGTGACCTTGATGGACATCACGGTCGGCCCCGCCGACTCGCCCGGCACGTCGATTTCCGGGCTTTCCGTTCGTCTTCAGGCTCGACAAGACGCATCGGGTCGATTTGACCCATGACTTCAGGAGTGATCATGACCGGCTCTTCTACCCAGGGAATCAAGACCGTCCTGCATCCCGTTTCCGACCTGGTGAAGGCCAAGGCGGTGTACACCGCCCTCCTCGGCGTGCCGCCGCAGACCGACGAGCCCTATTACGTCGGCTACGAGGCCGAGGGTCAGCACATCGGGCTGGTGCCCGGCGGCGGACCGCAGGGCATGACCTCACCGCTGGCCTACTGGCACGTGCCGGACATCGAGGCGAAGCTGGCCGAGGTGACCGCCGCGGGTGCCACCGTGAAGGAGCCCGCGCACGACGTGGGTGGTGGCCGCCTGGTGGCCGCCGTCACCGACCCCGATGGCAACGTCCTCGGGCTGCTTCAGGACCGATGAGCGCGGACTCTCGCTCCCGGCCTCAGCGTGGTCGCGACACCGAGCATCGGCTCAACGACGAAAGAGACGTCTGGGAGGCCAGTACCTCGGCGGACGGTGCGCCGTACCTGGTGCCGCTGTCCTTCGACTGGGATGGCGGGGCGCTGCTGATGGGCACGCCGGCGGACAGCCCGACCGGCGCGAACCTGGCCGCCAGCCGGGCCGTTCGGCTGGGGCTAGGCCACACCCGCGAGTGTCCATGATCGAGGGCGAAGTCGAGGTCCTCGAGATCGACACGCCGCCGCAGGATCGGGGCGACCGGTTCGTCGCGCACACTGGCTTCGACCCGCGTGCGCTGGCCACGTCATCCCGCTAATTCCGCATCTCCCCGCGCCGCATCCAGGCTTGGCG
>VFSW01009465.1_pt1 | contig 13900 bp, 13 predicted proteins | sample 5358111 | NCBI WGS metagenome assembly VFSW01 (sample SAMN11554181, study PRJNA540505) | mine drainage metagenome | isolation source: sediment from site ElyBrook_90M | place: USA: Ely Copper Mine, Vershire, VT | collected 2017
CCGCGTGGGCGGGGGTGCGGGGCCCCTGGCCGGGGCTCTGGCACGGGCTGCTCTGGCCCTCCCCGACTTGGATCCCGGGCGGCCCCCCCCCCCCCGCGGCGCGCATGACCACGCTGGCGGTGCCGCGCGTCCAGTTGCCCATGATCTCACCGGCGTAGTGGTTGTCGTACAGTACCGAGCCTCCACCGCCGTAGGGGTTGGCGTCCATCGAGGTATAGGTGACCGTGATGGGGGTACCAACCGGTCCGCTGGTGGGCGAGATGATGACCTTGCGCAACATGTCAAAGGACCCGTTGGCGACGCCCACGCCACCGGCGACCGCCCAGATGTCGTGGTTGGCACCGAAGTCGGTGGGGGCCGTTGTCTTAAAGGAGAAGTTCCCGTTGGCGTCGGTTGTGACCGTCGCGAGGTTCACGTACATTGAGTTGCTGCTGTTGAGCAGCGAGGTGGCTGAGGTCGGGGAATAGACCGAACCGAGGTAGTCGACCGTGAAGGGTTCGGGGTCGACGCTCCAGGTCGCGGTGTTGGTGCCCCAGACCAGTTGCAGTGAGGTGTTCGGTGCGAGGCCCGCGCCCTGGATGGTGAACGGGGTGCCCGACACGCCGGCGTTGGGACTGGTAGTCAACTTCAAGAAGTCGTTCGACGCCGTGAAGGTCGCGGCGGTGACGCCACTGTAGGGGAGTGCCGTACCCGGCAGTCCCGCTGGGGCCTTCAGTTGGATGGGATTAGCCGGGGGTGCGGTCGCCGCACCGCTGACCGTGGTCAGCAGCGCAATGGGCATGACCACCGCGGCGATGAATCTCACGGCGACCGAGCCGCGAGACCTCGTGGTGTGAAGCACTTTCATGATTGTCCTCTCTTGAATTCTCTGGTGGTGATGCGGTGGGACTTTGGCGAGTGTCTTTAGACCCTGGTTCGTGCCTTGTTGCCACGAGTCCCGAGCAAACGATTCTTGGTGATTCGTTCACTCGGGACTGCGCTGTACGGCGATTTTGCTTCGTTCTGGTGTGCTGCTACTTAAGGGTGACCGGAGCGGCCAGCAACGTCAGCACGGACATCGTGTGGCTCGGGCTGAACGTTCCCGTGGCGCCCGGTACGGCCGGGGTCACGATGACGGTCTTGGTGGTGCGCCAGTAGCGAGTCACCATCCGACCATGAATCCGCACGTGCTTGTGGTTCACGACGCTGAGCTTCTTCGTCACCGCCGGCACCGCGATGGTCTTCATTGTGATGGTGTAGGGGATGGGACCGGTCGGGCTGTAGTTACCTGCCGCGGTGCCCGTCTGCAGGACGCCTGTCCAGATGCCCAAGCCACCGTGGTTTCCGTAGGTGAGAGGAATCTGGGTCGGGAATCCGTTCACGGTGATGAAGGCGCTGCTGACGTTGGCCGAGGTCAGCGCGACGCCACCCAGGTCGGAGTCGTTGGCGGCCACGCGGAACACGATTCCGTCACCGACCACGAATGACGACTGGATGCCACAGCTATTCGCCGTGCCAACGGTGTCGACGATGAACGAGATCGGGCTTGTCGCGTTGCCCTGGATGGGTGGGGCGATGGTCACGGTATAACTGGTCGCCGTGGCGTTGGCATAGTTAACGGTGTCCGTCGGAACGAAGGTCGCGCCGAACACGGTGGGACCGTCTGCGGTGGGGACCCACGGGCAGGTCGCGACGAAGGGTGACACGGTCGTGGTGGCGACCGAGGTGCAACCCGTGATCGTGACGCCACCTACGGTGAAGGTCACCGCGCCGGCCACGCTGGTCGTCGCCACGATGGTGGCGGGGTTAGCGGCGGTCGAACCCGGGAACGTGCCTTTGGCGCCGCTCAGGACAATCGTCGGAGTCGTGGTGGCCGCCGAGGCGGTACCGGCGCCGAAGGCAATAACACTTCCGAGGGCCATGGCCCCGACCGAAATGCCGGCCATAATTCGTCTGATCATTGTATTCCTCCTGTTTGCTTTGAGTTACTTAAGGGTGAGTTTTCCGGTGAGTGTGGCGCTGAAACTGTCCGTCTCGTTGGAGCCGGCGGACGTCGACTTGATCGAGAACGATCCTTTGACCGCCAGGGTTCCCGTGGCACCGAGGAATTTGCCCGTTCCCTTCACGACTTTGGCGGTGCCGGTAACGGTGACCACCGTCGGGGCGGACGATCCAGCAGCGCAGCCTTGGCTACTGGTAGCGAGCGTCAGGGTCAGGGTGCCGTTGGGCCCCGAAAGTGTGCCCGTGCCATTGATGGGGTCACAGGTACTCGTTGGATTGGATGACCCGGTGCCCGACTGAAGCGTTGTCAACCCGAGGTTGGTCCCCGTGCCGGTGCCCGTGATCGAGGTCACCTTGACATCACTCGAGCTCCACAGCAATGACATTGAGCCGGTGTAGGTGCTCGTGAACGCCTGAGCCACCGCCTTGGGTGGTGACGGCTTCTTCGTCGTGTAACCGACCGGGCACCTCGGCTTCACCGCAACGACTTTCTTGACCAACTTCCCCTTGTAGCAGAAGAGGGTCTTCTTGGCAGTGTGGGCGCTGAGCGTCACTGACGAACTCCCGTGGTTGGCGGTGGCGGCGAACGCTCCAGTTGCGGCTGACATGCCTACGACAGTGGCGAAGGCGACGACCCCCAGGACTCCTGATTTCTTCAGTGTCTTCATGGTTTTCTCTCCCGATCCCTTCCTTAGAAGTCTCTTATCTAAGTATCCACGTCTCTCCTCTTGAGGTCGTAGGGGAGAAAGTCATTGCAAAAACCCCGAAAATTCACGGGGGCGACGCTCGACCAAGGACTCACCTTCGGTGTAATCACACGGACGGCTAGCCTGAATTCGTCCATGAGGTTGAGCCACAAGATCCCCCACACCCCCTGGCGCGCGGAGTCCACCTGGGCGCTCCGTCCCCGCATGGCCCTGCCCCTGGTCACCGGGTTGTCCATTTTCGGTCTTGGCGAGGGGCTCTTGGTGCAGTCACACTGGGGCGCGACGCCCTGGACGGTCTTTGCCGAAGGGGTCGCCCGTCATGCGCACTTGTCAATCGGCTGGGCGACGGCCCTGATCAGCTGTGTGATCTTGCTCGCGTGGTGGCCCCTGCGAGAACGCCCGGGCTTTGGAACGATCGCGAATCTGGTGATCATCGCGTACGTGCTGGATGTCACGACTCTGACAGTGGCGGTGCCGCACAACCCGGTGGTGAAAGTCGTCTACATCGTTGGAGCGGTCGGAGCCATCGGGATCGGCAGCGCCCTTTACCTGACGACGGGATTGGGACCGGGACCACGTGACGGTTTGATGACGAGTCTGCACCGCCATCTCCATGTCAGCGTCGTGTACGTGAGACTCGCGCTTGAACTCTCCGTGCTGGTGGCGGGTTGGCTGTTGGGTGGAACGGTCGGTGTCGGCACCGCCATCTTTGCTACGACCATTGGCTTCGCCATCGGTGCCAGCCTGCAGGCGACCGACCGGCTAATACGGTGGAGCGCACGATGATTGGCACGGATCGGCTGGCCACATTCTTGCTCGCCTCCATCGCGATCATTGTGGTGCCGGGCCCGAGCGTGTTGTTCACATTGGCGCGAGGCGTCGCGTGGGGTCGCACGGTGGCGGTGTTCACCGTACTGGGCAACAGCATCGGCACCTTGCTGCTCTCGGTCGTGGTGGCCGTTGGACTAGGTCCGTTGCTCTCACGTTCGAGAGTCTTCGCCGTGATCCTGCAACTGGCTGGAGGGCTCTATCTACTGTGGCTAGGGGTGGAGGCCCTACGTCATCGCCACGCCCACGCTCAGGCAATGGCAAAGCGGGAGAATACCCGTCCCTCCAATTTGCACGTCGTCCGTCAGGGCTTCACCGTCGGGGTCTTGAACCCGAAGTCACTCGTCTTCTTTGCAGCTGTCTTCCCTCACTTCGTCGATCGAACCAAGGGCAACGTCACCATTCAGTTGCTCATTTTTGGCGCAATCTTTAGCGTGATGGCCTTTCTGAGTGATGGCACGTGGGGTCTCATCGCCGGCACGGCGAGGGAGTGGCTGTCGGGTTCACCCACACGCCTCGTAGTGCTTCGTACGATTGGCGCGTGCGTCATGATGACGTTGGGGGTTCTCATCGTCTTGAGTGCCGTGGGCGCATAGTTGGCCGCCGGTCCTCGTCTGGGCGACCTAACGAGTTATTGCGGCGATATGGGCTTGGGAGTTGCGGATCCGTTGGGGAGGACTCCGTAGGCAGTAGACGCGACCTGGTCACTGGGAATGAAACGGTACCCCGCGTTGTGGACCGTGAGGATCCACTGCGGTGCGGTCGGTACCGGTTCGATCTTCAGACGGATCCGTCGCACGACCTCAGTCACTACCTTCTGACTCCTCTGGACCGCCGATTCCGGCCACACGCTCCGCAGCAGTTCCTCGCGGGAGAAGACTTGTCGGGGAGATGATGCGAGAAAGGTGAGCAGCGCGAACTCTTTGGAGGTCAACTCCACTGGTGCACCGGCCAGACGCACTTCATGCGAGCCGGCGTCGATGACCAAGTCGCCGTAGCGAAGGAGTGGTCCCTCGGCGGGTCGCTGGGTGACGTCAAAGTCCATCCGACGGAGAATGCCCTCGATGCGAGCGGAGAGTTCGCGCAGCGAGAATGGTTTGATCACATAGTCGTCGGCGCCTAAGCGCAGGCCCTCGATACGCTCGAAGTCGAGCCCCCGGGCGGTAAGGAAGACAATGGGCGCATTGGTTATCAGGCGCAGCTCGGGGAAGAGATCGCGGCCGTCTTCTTCACGCAGGGTGATGTCGAGCAAGATGAGGTCCAACTTCAGCGAAGCGGCGACCATGAGTGCGGTGACGCCGTCGTTGGCCGACACGACGCGATAACCCTCACGCGTGAGATGGTTCCTCACGAGGTCGACAACCTGCGAATCGTCGTCTACGACCAGGATCGTGGTGATGATCGGACTCCAATCATGGTCGATGCCATCGGGGCAAAGGTTGCGCGCAAGCGGACGAAGAAGTCACCCTTGCGCGATGTTGAGGGAAGCATCGTAGAGATTCTAAGTATTTGGGCAGGCCAATTGGGGATGCCGACGCGACGATGGTCGAGACTGCGAATGTCGGTTGGACCGCGACGTGGGACCTGATCCACCCGGCGCAACAACGGGCTGGCGCCAGACCAGACCAACGCCGTCCCCCTCTCTGTCCATAATGAGTGTCACAGCACCTCCGTAATGTCACGCCATGAGTTCGACGCTGATTACTGGGAGTCGGAGTCCGGTCGAAATGAGCGTCGGACGGTTCGTGGCTGAATTGGCCCGACTCCTCGGAGCACTCTTTGTCGATCCGCGCCGCATCGCCGCCGTGGCCGAATTTGGTGATGGTCGGTACGTCCAGTTTTGGGCCCAGGACGGCACTTCGCTGGTGAGCGAGGTAAGTGCCAACCTTCACCCGAAAGGTCCGCTGCTGTTCAGTGCCGACGATGAACTGCGGATGGCCGACCTGGGCTGGAGCCACCCCCGTGCGGGGAATGGGCCCAACTGGCGCCACGAGGTCCGCGATGTCGCCGGCTTGATCGCATGCGTGAACATGGTGACAGTAGTGGTCCTCGAGATACTGGGTGAAGAGCGTGGCAACACGGTGAGCCTTTGGAGCTGGGTCGTTCATCGTGACGGTCTGGTCACGACCGACTCGTCGCTGGAGCCGATGCGCATCGCCTATCAGGTGTCATTGGACGAGATCAGGAGATTGCTTGATCCGGACTGAGTGGCGGCTTTGCGCACGGTCCTTCCTACACTGCTCTTGATGAAGGAGCACAGATGAGCATGCACGGCGCACCCGGTGGTGCACGCATGGGGATGAAGTCCCTTCGACAAGATCGTTCAATCTTGGAACATCGCATCAAGAGTGGCACGCTGCCCCGAATTCTTGAGTTCGCAAAGCCCTATCGTCCGGTGCTGATCGTATTCCTGGTGGCGGTGGTATTCGATGCAGTCGTCTCATCGGTGTCGCCCCTGGTGCTGCGGGCCATCATTGACGAAATCGTTCGCGGCCACCGCCAATCGGTGATCATCGACCTCTCGTTGCTGACGGCCGCCCTCGCCGTTGTCGACGCGATTCTGTCGCTCTTCGAACGGCGCATCTCCGCCGTCATCGGTGAGAGCCTGATCTTTGACCTGCGTGCCAAGGTCTTCGCACATATCCAGGAGATGCCCATCGCCTTCTTTTCGCGCACCCAGACGGGGGCGTTGATCAGCCGGTTGAACAACGACGTGATCGGCGCGCAACAGGCGTTCACCGACCTTTTCTCCAACGTGGTCGGCAATTTGATCCTTGTGACCATCATGCTGGCCACGATGTTCGTGCTGAGCTGGCAGATCACGCTCGTCTCCTTGTTGCTGCTGCCGATCTTTCTCATCCCCGCGCGCCGAGTCGGTCGCAAACTCGGCACGTTGTTTCAGCGCGGCATGGAGTTGAACGCGGAGATGAATATGGTGATGACCGAACGCTTCAACGTGTCGGGAGCCATGCTGGTCAAGCTCTTCGGCCGCCCGAAGGACGAACTCGACTACTTCGAGAGTCGCGCCGGCCAGGTGCGCGATATCGGTGTCCGACAGGCCACCTACCAACGGTTCTTCTTCATTGCACTGTCGTTGACCGCCTCGCTGGCGACTGCCTTCGCGTACGGCTTCGGCGGGGTTTCCGCGTTGCACGGGACCATTGCGGTGGGTACCGTCGTGGCGTTGACCGCCTACCTCGGTCGCCTCTACGGTCCGCTGACCGCATTGTCGAACCTCAACATCGACTACATGTCGGCGATGGTCAGTTTTGAGCGCTTGTTCGAGGTGCTGGATCTCGAGCCGATGATCAAGCAGAGCCCGACCGCGGTAGACATTCCCGACGAGCCCGCCGAACTTCGTTTCGAACACGTTGACTTCTCCTATCCCGGTGCCGAAGAGGTGTCATTGGCTTCACTCGAGGCCGTCGCGCGACTCGAGAGCACGCCACGCACGGACGTCCTGCACGACGTGTCGTTCGTCATTGAACCGGGCACCATGACAGCCCTGGTCGGTCACAGTGGTGGTGGCAAGACCACGATGTCGATGCTGGTGTCGAGACTGTATGACGTTGACCACGGTCACGTCGTGATCAACGGCGTCGACGTACGTGAGGCCACAACGAAATCACTCAACGCCATCGTCGGCGTGGTCACTCAGGATCCACACCTCTTCCACGACACCCTGCGCGCCAATCTCGTATTCGCTCGACCCGATGCCACGCCCGACGAGATCGACGCAGCGCTGCGATCGGCACAGATTTTCGACCTCGTTCAGACCCTGCCTCTCGGTCTCGAGACGGTGGTCGGTGAGCGTGGCTACCGCCTGTCGGGAGGCGAGAAGCAACGAGTCGCGCTGGCGCGGCTCTTGCTGAAGGCTCCTCGACTGGTCGTGCTTGATGAGGCGACCGCGCACCTGGACGCCGAGAGCGAGGCGGCGGTGCAACGTGCGCTCGATGAGACGATGGCCTCACGTACGTCACTCGTCATCGCGCACCGGCTGTCGACGATTCGCAACGCGGATCAGATCCTCGTGATCGAGAGCGGGCGCATTGCCCAGCGAGGCACGCACGAGGAGTTGCTGGCGGCGGGAGGCATCTACCAGGACCTCTACGAGACCCAGTTCGCTCGCCAGGAGCGCTAACCCATTGAGTGGGCGCCACCATCGACGTGAATGACCGACGCACTGGTCGCCCGCAACAGCGGTGAAAGCATCGCCACCGCCGTGTCGGCGACGGCGCTCGAGTCGTGGACATCCCATCCGAGAGGCGCTCGTTCGGCCCAGGTGTCCTCGAAGAGGGAGAAGCCAGGTATGGACTTGGCTGCAATCGTGCGAATCGGTCCGGCGGCGAGCATGTTGACCCGGATACGGTCCGGACCGACCTCACGCGCGAGGTAGCGCCCGAGTGACTCGAGACCGGCTTTCATCACACCCATCCAGTCGTACATCGGGTAAGCGCGTGATCCGTCGAAGTCGAGGGCGATCACCGACGCGCCACCGTGCGCCTCGCTCTTCTGGAGCAGGGGACGAAAGGCGCCCACGAGCGCGGCTAACGAATAGGTCGAAATCTGCATGGCGGTGGCGACGTCGGCGAAGGGAGCCTGGAACATGCCCCCACCGAGGCACGTCGCCGGGGCGTAGCCAATCGCGTGGACCAGTCCGTCGAGGCGTCCGAAACGCTGTTCGAGCTCGGCGGCGGCGGCGGCGATCTGGGCGGGCTCGGTGACGTCAAGTTCGATAATCTCACCGATGTCGCCAAGTTTGCGAGCGGTTCGGCGCGTGAGTGAAGTACCTCGCCCGGCACCCGACAGGGCGATGGTGGCACCCTCTTCGAGGGCCCGCTGAGCGATGCCGTAGGCGAGGGAATCCTCGGTGAGCACGCCAGTGATGAGGATGCGGTGATCGTTCAGTAGTCCCATGTTGTTAGCGTAGTTCGGTACACCTATTTCAACGAGGACGATGATGGCGACAATCGGCATTCTGGGCGGGACTGGACCAGCGGGACGTGGCGTGGCGCTGCGACTCGCCAGCGCGGGCTACGACGTCGTACTCGGCTCACGCGACGCCGATCGGGCGGGTGACGTCGCGCGTGGGTTGACCCCGCGCGGCACCGGCGTGATCAGTGGTTCGACCAACGACGCTGCGGCCGCGTGCGAGCTTGTTGTCGTGGCCACACCGTGGGACTCCGCGGTGGCGACGGTGAGCGCCCTGCGCTCCCAACTGGCTGACAAGACCGTGATTTCGATGGTCAACGCCCTGACGAAGGAGGGCCGCGAGTTGGTACCAATGTATCCACCACGCGGGTCCATGGCGGCCCAGATCGCCTATGCGTTGCCCGCGAGCAACATCGTCGGCGCGTTCCATCACCTGCCCGCCGCGCAGATGCAAGACCTCGACAGCGGACTCGATGCTGACGTGGTGATCTTCTCCGACCACGACCAAGCCCGCGAGCACGTGGCGGGGATCGTCGACGAAATGCCGGGACTTCGAGCCATCATCGCGGGCTCCATGTCGCTCGCCAGCCCGATCGAGGCCTTTACCGCCGTGTGCATCTCGGTCAACATTCGCCACAAGGCGCACAGTTACGTGAAACTCGCTGGGATGGATCGCTGATGCACCTGTACGACACCGCCCGTCGCGGCACCTTCACTCTCGACGCTGGCCCGACGGTGACGATGTACAGCTGCGGTATCACGCCTTACCACGCGGCCCATCTGGGACACGCCTTCGTCTACCTCACCTTCGACATCCTGCAGCGCCGTCTCCGTGACGCGGGCCACGACACTCGATGTGTGCGCAACGTCACCGACGTCGACGACGACATCTTGCGCCGTGCTCGCGAGCTGGGAGTCAACTACCTCGACCTCGCCGCCGAAGAAATGGCCAAATTCGAGCGTGATATGAGCCTCATCAATCTGTTGCCGGTGTACTCGGAGCCTCGCGCCACGGGCGCCATCCCGGAGATCCTCACCATGATTGGCCATACCTTCGACCAGGGCCTCGCCTATGAAGTTGACGGATGGGTGTACTTCGAGGTGTCGAAGTTCCCTCGCTTCGGTCAGATCAGCCACGAGAATCGGTTCTCAATGCTGGAGCTCGCCGCCACCCACGGAGGACACCCGGACGACCCGCGCAAGCGCGACGGCTTGGATTTCGTGCTCTGGCAACCATCGCTCGACGATGAGCCCGCGTGGGAGTCTCGTTGGGGCGCTGGTCGACCCGGCTGGCACATCGAGTGTTCGGCGCTCGCGTTACGCGACTTGGGCGAGACCGTGGATGTGCACGGGGGAGGCCGGGACCTCGTCTTCCCTCATCACGAGTGCGAGGCCGCCCAGAGCGAGTCGGTGACGGGTGCGGCATTCGTGAAGACGTGGCTCCACGTCGGTCTGGTCGGCCTGGACGGCACGAAGATGTCCAAGTCACTGGGCAATCTCGCCTTCGTATCGCAACTGGCCGAAGAGAGTGAGCCTGCGGCGGTGCGCGTGGCCCTGCTGGACCAGCACTACCGCTTCGATTGGGAATGGCGTGACGAACTGCTGTCGAGAGCTCAGTCGCGCTTGGCGACGTGGCGCTCGACCATGACGACCGGGAGGGCGAGCTCGGTCTTGGACGAGATCCGCGCCGCCCTGGACAACGACCTTGACACGCCCTCGGCGCTGCGGATCATTGACGAAGCCGCCCACGCCGGGTTCAACGTCGCTCCCGCCGCGGCATTGCTCGGGGTTACGCTGTAGGCGACGAAAGGCCCCAATGTCTGATCTCGACGTACTACTGCCAGACGGTAGCTCCCGCACCCTCCCAGAGGGTTCGACTGCGTTCGACCTCGCGAGCGCAATTGGCGCGCGACTGGCGAAAGACGCGCTCGCGGCGACCGTCGACGGTCAACTGGTCGATCTGACTGCTCCACTGGCCAGCGGGGTCACGGTGTCATTGGTCACACCCGCGAGCGACCTGGGACGCGAAGTCTTGCGTCACTCGACGGCGCACGTCCTGGCCCAGGCGGTCACCCGCCTGTGGCCCGGGGCCCACTACGCAATCGGTCCGGCGATTCGTGACGGTTTTTACTACGACTTCGAACTGCCAGGGGGAGCGCGGTTCAGCGACGATGACCTCGAACGAATTGAAGCTGAAATGCGATCGATCATCGCCGAGGACCAGCCATTCACCCGTTCCGAGTTCTCAATCGAGGAGGGTCTCCGGCTCTTTGCGGATCAACCTTTCAAGGTCGAGATCATCAACGCCGTCGCGCAAGGCGCTAGCGGCGAGGACCTCGCCGAGGTCGGCAGTTCCTCAGTGGTGTCCACGTACTCGAATACCACGGCGTTTCGCGACCTGTGTCGAGGACCCCATGTACCCTCGACGGCCCGCCTCGGTTCGTTCAAACTCATGCGTGTTGCGGGCGCCTACTGGCGCGGAGATGAGAAGCGCCCCCAACTTCAGCGCATCTACGGCACGGCGTGGGAGAGCGCGGCGGCACTGAAGGCCCACCTCGAGCAGTTGGCGGAAGCGGAGTTGCGCGACCACCGACGGCTGGGCCAGGAACTGGACCTCTTCTCTTTCCCGAGCGAAGTAGGCCCCGGTCTCGCCATTTTCCATCCCAAGGGCGGCACGATGCGACGCGTGATGGAGGAGTATTCGCGCAAGCGTCACGAGGTCTCGGGCTACGAGTTCGTCTACACCCCTCACATCACCAAGGCTGAACTGTTCGAAACCTCCGGCCATCTCGACTGGTTCGCCGACGGTATGTACCCGCCGATGGAGCTCGACGAGGGTCAGAAGTACTACCTCAAGCCGATGAACTGCCCCTTCCACCTCCTGATCTTCAAGGCTCGCCAGCGCAGCTATCGCGAGTTGCCATTGCGGATGTTCGAATTCGGTTCGGTGTACCGATATGAGAAGTCGGGCGTGGTCCACGGCCTCACCCGAGTTCGTGGCATGACCCAAGATGACGCCCACATCTTCTGCACCCGAGAACAGATGGCCGAAGAACTGGCGAGCCTGTTGCAGTTCGTCCTGGACTTGCTGCGCGACTTCGGCCTCAATGACTTCTACTTGGAACTGTCGACCCGTCCCGAAGGTAAGGCGGTGGGGTCGGACGAGGAGTGGAGTGAGGCCGAGGCGACGCTCGCTCGTGTCGCCAACGACGCCGGACTCGAATTGGTACTCGACGAGGGCGGTGGCGCCTTCTACGGACCCAAGATCTCAGTGCAGGCCCGAGACGCCATTGGGCGCACGCACCAGATGTCGACCCTGCAGTTGGACTTCCAGGAGCCCAAGCGCTTCGAGGCGACCTACATCGCCCCGGACAACTCGCGTACGAATCCCATCATGATCCACCGAGCACTGTTTGGTTCGGTCGAGCGATTCATGGCGATCCTCATCGAGCACTACGCGGGGAACATGCCCACGTGGCTGAGTCCCGAGCAGGTACGGGTGCTTGGCGTGCGCGACGACCACGACGACTACGCCCACCAGGTCGCCACGGCCCTGCGCGAGGCCGGCGCGCGCGTGCAGGTCGAGGCGGCCAGCGAGCCACTGGGTGCTCGGATTCGCAGGGCGAAGATGGAGAAGATTCCTTACATCCTCGTGGTCGGGGACGACGACGTGGCGAACGGCACCTTCGGGGTGAACGCGCGGGGTTCGAACGACCCCGAGCGCGCGGTCGCGCTGGCCGACTTCCGCGACCGTCTGGTCGAGGAGATCGCGCAGCATCGTTCGCCCGAGGACCACTAGTGCCTCTCGAGCGCTTCTCGGCCGCATGGCGCGAGGGCTACGTGTCGAGCGTGAGCGCCGCGGACGCTGCGCACGCCACCGGGGAATGCGTGTTTTGCGTGCTCGCCGACCAGGCCGTCGACGAAAGCACCGGAGTTCTCTGGCGCAGTGAACTGACCTACGTGACGCTCAACGCCTTTCCGTACGGCTCCGGTCACCTCCTCGTGCTGCCGCGCCGTCACGTGGCGTCGCTCGGTGACCTCAGCGACGAGGAGTACGCGGACTTCACGCTGGCCATCCGTTCCACGACGGTCGCGCTGGAGAAGGTCTACGGACCCGACGGGATGAACGTTGGCATGAACCTCGGCCAGGCCGCCGGCGCTGGTATTCCCAAGCACCTGCACGGGCACGTGCTGCCCCGGTGGTTCGGCGACACCAACTTCATGACATCGATCGGCGAGACCCGGGTTTTGCCGGAATCGCTGCAGTCCACGTGGCAAAAGGTACATGTTCACCTCTAGCCACCCCGCTCCGGGTGCCCTCGTTAGACTTCAGGGAACGGTCCGGAGGATCAATGCTTGACGGCAACTTTCGTAAATCGGTGGAGACGTTCACCTTGCCGGCTGGTCGGTGGCTGGTGCGAATCGGCTTCTCAGCCGATGTGTTGACCACTTCGGGACTTGTCTTCTCGTGCGCGACGGCGTGGGCGATTGCGACGGGTCACCACTGGCTCGCCATCGTGTTCTTGATCTTGACCGGGTTCCAGGACATGTTCGACGGTCCGGTCGCCAAGGCTTCCCACCGGGCCAGCCAACGTGGCAGTTTCTTTGATTCGGTGATCGACCGGGTCTCGGACTCGATGCTGCTCGGGGGCGTCGCTTATTACCTCACCGCGCACCACCACGGCCAACTCGTCCTGCTGCCGTTCGCCATCCTGACCACGACGTTCCTCATCTCCTATCAACGCTCGAAGGCCGAGAGCCTCGGCCTCGCGGCCAAGGGTGGACTGATGGAGCGCGCGGAGCGGATGATCCTGCTCGGGGTCGGTCTCTTGGCCAAGCCAATCTTCATCCCGATCCTTTGGGTGATGCTGGTGCTGACGGCGATGACCGCCGCCGGACGGTTCCGGCGGGTCTGGCAGATCGCGGCCCGGCCGGAGACACCATTGTCGAGCGCCGGGCGAATCCACCAGAGCAGCGGTCGACTGCGCCGGGGACTCTCGCGCACCTCGCGCCACTAGTCGTGGGCGGTAGCGCGCGCGTCGCGCTCTTCAAATCGGTTGGTGCGGTTTTGGAGCTCCTGCCCGAGCGTGTCGACGTCGCGCTTGCGAGTCGACTGGCCGGCCTCGTGGGGCGACGTGACTCGTCAGCGCGCACGGAACTCACTCGCAACCTCGCCCACGTGCTCGGCCCCCCGGATGAGACCGTCGATCCCGCACTGCTCGATCACTTCGTGAAGCGCGGCTTCGCCAGTTATGGCCAGTACTGGGCCGAAGGGGCCAAACTCGCCGCCATCGATCCGACGGAGGTGTTCGCGCGCTTTCGCATCGCTGAGGGACTCGAACACCTGGAGGCGGCTCGCGACCGGGGTGCCGGTACGGTCATCGCGCTACCCCACGTGGGTAGTTGGGAGTGGGGCGGATCGTATCTGAACTCACTGGGTATGGGCATGACCG
>VFSW01009466.1_pt1 | contig 13900 bp, 10 predicted proteins | sample 5358111 | NCBI WGS metagenome assembly VFSW01 (sample SAMN11554181, study PRJNA540505) | mine drainage metagenome | isolation source: sediment from site ElyBrook_90M | place: USA: Ely Copper Mine, Vershire, VT | collected 2017
GGGCCGGGTCGCGATCGTGGTCGGCGCAGGCCAGGGCGACGCGATCGCGGCGGAACTGGGCGCCGACAAGGACCGGATCTTCCGGATCACCGCCGGCTCCCACGACCGCGCGGTCACGCTCGGCAAGGAGCTGCGGGCCGGCTCGTACGAGGCGGTGGCCGGGATCGGCGGCGGCAAGACCATCGACGTGACGAAATTCGCCGCGCACATGGCGGGGATCCCGATGGTCTGCGTCGCCACCAGCCTGGCCCACGACGGGATCGCCTCCCCGGTCAGCTCACTTGAGCACGAGGCCGGCAAGAGCTCCTATGGCGTGGTCTCGCCGGTCGCCGTCGTGGTCGACCTGGACCGGGTCCGGGCCGCGCCGGGCCAGCTCGCCGTCGCCGGCGTAGGCGACGTGGTCAGCAACCTGTCCGCGGTGGCCGACTGGGAACTGGCGGCGGCCGACACCGGCGAGCCGCTCGACGGCCTGGCCGCGGCGATGGCCCGGACGGCGGCCCAGGCGGTGCTGCGGCAGCCGCCGGGTGACCGCTCTGATGAGTTCCTGACCGTGCTTGCCGAGGCGCTGATCCTGTCCGGCATGGCGATGTCGGTGGCCGGCTCCAGCCGCCCGTGCAGCGGGGGCGACCACGAGATCATGCACGCGATCGACCAGCTCTACCCGGGCACGGCCAGCCATGGCGAGCTGGCCGGTATCGGCGCCCTGTTCTGCGCCTATCTCCGCGAGGACAATGGGCAGTTCCTGGCGATATCGTCGTGCCTAGCCGGTCACGGCCTGCCGCGCGATCCGGGCGAGGTCGGCCTCTCGGCGGCGCGTTTCGCGGCCGCGGTCAGCCGCGCCCCGGCGACCCGGCCCGGCCGCTATACGATCCTGGAGCGGCTTGCGCTGTCGCCCGCGCAGGTGGCCGAGCGAGTGGAGGGCTATGTCCGGGCCATCCCTGGCTGAGCTTAGGGCAGAGGGTCAGCCGCAAGCTGTGCTCGATCGGCTGAACGATGAGCACTGGCTCGGCCGCCTATATATGAGAAAACTGTCTCCCTACGCGACCTGGATCTTCGCGCGGCTCGGCTGGTCCCCCAATGGGGTGACCGTGGCTTTCATGGTGTGCGGCGTCGCGGCCGGAGTCGTGATCTCGTTCGGCGGTCTCGCCACCGCGATCGCGGGGGCCGTGCTGATCCAGCTCTACCTGATGTTCGACTGCTCCGACGGCGAGCTGGCCAGGTGGAGCAAGCGGTTCTCGACGACCGGGGTCTACCTGGACGGGGTCGGCCACTACCTCGGGGAGAGCGCGCTGCTAGTCGGCCTGGGGCTGCGCGCCCAGGGAGCAATGACCGTGGCCGGCGGCTACGTCACAGCAGGGCTCGCCGCCGCGCTGCTTGCGATGCTGGTGAAGGCCGAGACCGACAACGTGGTGGTAGCCAGGTCCAAGTCGGGGCTCCCGGCCGTCCACGCCGACGAGGCGCTCCAGCCGGTCGGCTCTGGCCTGGCTGCCGCCCGGCGGATCGCGAGCGTGCTGCGGATCCACCGGATCACCCACGCGGTCGAGCTGTCGGTCCTGATCCTGATCACGGCGATCATCGACGCGGTGCGCGGCGACCTGACCGCGACCAGGGTGCTGGTCGTAGCCTGCGCCGTGATCGCCGCGCTGATGGTGGTCGCGCACCTGGCCGCGATCGTGGCCTCGCGGCGGCTGACGTGAGCCGGCGGCGAGAGTGAAGCTGGCGATCGTGATCCTCACGATGGGCAACCGCCCGGCCGAGCTGGCCAGGGCGATCGAGTCCACCGCGCCGCTGCGGGAGGCGGGCGCCGAGCTCGTCGTGGTCGGGAACGGCGCCGACGTGCCGCCGGTCCCGGCCGGAGTGATGATCCTGCGGCTGCCGGGGAACGCGGGCGTCGCCGGCGGCCGCAACGCCGGGGTGGCCGCCTGCGGCGGCGACGTGCTCCTGTTTCTGGATGACGACGGCTGGTACCCGGACCCCGCCCGGCTCGGCGAGCACCTGATCGCGAGGTTCGGCGCGGAGCCCGACCTGGCGGTGATCTCGTTCCGGGTCGCCGATCCCGATGGCGGTGCCGGAGCGCGCTGGCACGTGCCCCGGCTGCGGGCCGGGGATCCGGAGCGGTCGTCGGAGGTGACCACGTTCGCGGGAGGGGCCTGCGCGATCCGGCGGACGGCGTTCGAGCGGGCCGGCGGCCTGCCGGCCGATTTCTTCTTCGCGCACGAGGAGACCGACCTATCCTGGCGGCTGCTCGGCCTCGGCTACCGCCTGGAGTACGACGCCGGGACGGTGATGTGCCATCCGGCCGTGCCGAACGCCAGGCACGCGACCTGGTACCGCTATGACGGCCGGAACCGGGTCCTGCTGGCCCGCCGGAATCTGCCCTGGCCGCTCGCCCTGGCGTACCTGGCGGACTGGCTGCTGCTCACCGTAGCCAGGGAGCGGACGCCAGGCGCGCTCCGCGCCTGGCTCGGCGGTTTCGCCGAGGGCTGGCGGATCGACCCCGGCGGCCGCAGGCCGATGTCGTTGCGCACGGCCTGGCGGATGACCAGGCTCGGCCGGCCCCCGGTGATCTGAGCCTCAGGTGCCGCCGACCGAGGCGAACGCCGCCTGGCCGGCGGCCGGGGAATGCTGAACCGCGCGGCTCTTCGATCTTCCGCCTGTTGGCTGCGCCGGGACCGGCTGACCTGGCGGCCGGACCGGATGGCGCGGGGCGCGCCCGGCCGGTGAGGTTCCCCTTACAGTGGTGGGCGTGAAGCTGCCCGATCGCCCGGCAAGCGAGGTCGCGAGCACGGCCACGCCGTCGGGCGCGGGTGACCCGGCGGCAGGGAAGGCGAGCCCCGACCCCCTGGACGCGGCGAGGAAGCCAGAGGCAGCGACCCTGTCGCTGTCGGCGCCGCCGGGCGGGAAGAGCCCGCCGAGACGGTCCGCTGGCCTAGCCCCGAGGCTGACCGCGCTCCTCGCCCGGCTGCCGTTCCAGGTGGTCGAGGCCCCCGCCAGGTCGGACGGGCCGAAGGCAGCGGGGTCAGCGACCAGGTGGGCAGCGACCAGGACGCCCGGGCGGCAGGTCAAGTCGGCGGACTGGGGCCCGGCGGCCGGGCGGGTTTTCGCCCGGCTGACGGTAGCGCCGGTGATCGTGGTAGTGGCGTGGCTGATCACGGGCGTGCCGCTGCTGCTCGCCGGCTATTTCCAGCCGGTGCCGATGTTGCTGATCTCGGCCCCGCTGGCGACCGCGATAGCGGTCAACGTACTGCACCGGGTGCCCGACCGCTGGCCGGCCGTGCTGCCCGGGCCGTCCCGGCGCCGGAACTGGACGGCCTGGTGGGCGCTGATCGGAACGGTCGCGGTCGCGGTCGGCTTCACCGTGTGGGAACTGGCGATGAACTCACCATCGGTGATCGTCACCCGGACACCGGGCGCGTACCTACAGGCCGGGTACTGGCTCGCGCAGCACGGCTCGCTGCCGATCACCCAGTCGTCCGGCGCTTTCGGCGGCCAGCCGGGCTTGTACTTGTCCAGTATCGGCTTCGCTCAGGTCGGCCAGTCCATCGCGCCGACGGTGGTGGCCGGCCTGCCGATGCTGCTGGCCGCCGGATTCTGGACCTCGGGGATCAGCGGCGGCCTGGTCGTCCCGCCGGTCCTGGGCGGGTTCGCGGTGCTGTGCTTCGGCGGCCTGGTCGGCCGGCTGGTCGGCAGGCAGTGGGCCCCGGCCGGCGCCCTGGTGCTCGCGCTGTCCCTGCCGCAGCTGTACGTGAGCCGCGACGCCTTCGCCGAGCCGGTGATCGAGATACTGCTCTTCGGCGGCCTCTGCCTGCTCATCGACGCGCTGACGCTGGGCCGGAAACAGGGCGCGGCGCGGCACCGGCGGCCCGGGGGCCCCCCGGCCCCCCGCCGCGCCCGCCGCCGCCACCACCGCTGCTACCGCTGCTACCGCTGCTACCGCCGCTACCGCCGCTACCGGGGCCGGCGCCACGCTTGAGCTGGATTTCGCGGCCTGGGCCGATGTGGCCGATGAGCCTGATCCGCCTGCTGGGACAGATGATGCGGCGACGGCGGCCAGCGGTGGTGGTGGTGGTGAGGGCGAGCAGCCGGATGGCGCGAGCCTCCAGGCGAAACCCCCGGCAGGCGGACAGATGGCCGGCTGGCTCACCGGGACCTGGTGGCGGCAGCTTCCGGGGAAGGGGCTGGCATGGGCTACCGCTAGCCGGATGCTGGCGCTCCTTGGCGGACTGTCGCTCGGCCTGTCGTCCCTGGCGAGCCCTGAGGCGCTGGTATTCCTCATTCCGGTGATCGCCGTGGCGGCGGTGCTGGTCATGGCGCGGCCAACCACAGGCGTCGTTTTCAGTATCGGGGTTGTTATCGGCGCCGGCTGCGGCATAGCCGTTGCGGTGGTGCTAGCCCGGCCGCTGCTGGCGTCCCAGGCGCCGGCGCTGGAGGCGGCCGGTGCAGCCGGGGCGGCGCTGGCCGCGTTCACCTGCGGCATGATCTGGCTGCTGGTGTCGCCGCGGGTACTGGCCGCGGTCCGGAAGGCGTTCGCGCGGCGGCCGCTGCGCTGGCTGCCGGAGGTAGGCGGCCTGATCGTGATCGCGGCCCTGGCCGGGCTGGCGGCGCGGCCCTACTTGCAGACCGTGCGCGGCGGGCCAGGGTTCGCGGCGGGGTCGTACATCGCGTCGCTGCAGATCACCGACCACCTGCCGGTCGACCCGACCCGGCTGTACTCCGAGGACACGTTCTACTGGGTGGTCTGGTACGCGGGCACGGCCGCGGTGCTGCTCGGCGGGTTCGGCGCGGCGGCGCTGGTCCGGCGCGCGCTGCGGGCGCTGCTTACCTGGCGGGATCCGACTGGCGCCGGGCTGAACTGGGCGCTGCCGCTCGCTATCCTCCTGGGCGGATCGGCCGCCGTGCTCTGGCAGCCGTACACGCTCCCGGACCAGCCATGGGCGGCCCGCAGGCTGGCGACCGTGGTCCTGCCCGGGTTGATCTTGTTCGCGGTCTGGGCGGCGGCATGGCTGACCGGTAAGGCCAGGCAGCGGCAGGCCGGGCGGGTGACCGCACTCGCGGTCAGCCTGTTCTGCGTGGTCGCGATGGCCTATCCGCTGGCCGGCACCTCGTTCCGGTTGCAGGCCGGTCACGCCGGGACCGGCGGCGGGCTGCGGCTGAGCAGCGCCGGGATGGCGCTGCATCCGGCCCGGGCGGGGCAGCTTGGCGCGGTCCGGGGGCTCTGCTCATCGATTGGCCGGTCCTCGTCGGTGCTGATCCTGGACCAGCACACGGCGCAGATGTTCACTCAGGTGATCCGGGGGATGTGCGGGGTCCCCGTGGCCTGGCTGCCGCACGGCGCGTCGCCGGTGACCGTGGATTCGGTGCTGCGGGGGATCTCCAGGGCCGGCCGGCGGGCGGTGGTGCTCGGCTCGGCGCCCAGCGAGGTGTCGGGTTACGGCGGGCGGCCGCAGCTGGTGCTTGAGCTCGACACCACCGACGATCAGCACCAGCTGACCGAACCACCCGGCGCGCCGGAGCCGGTCCGGTACATGATCTGGATGGCGGAGAGCGTCATGTCGAATATCGGGGTCTGACCAGGGGGAGCCGTGAGCTGTGCGAGCCGCGGGGCCGGCGTCGGCGGGCGGGTCCGCCGGGCTCGGGGCCGGCCCGGCGGCCGGCCCGGCGGCCGGCCCGTCGGCCGGCCCGTCGGCCGGCCGGTCGGCCGGTCCAGGGGATCAGGTTCGCGCGGTTCCTGCTTGTGGTCATGGCCTGCGGCACCGTGATCGCGGCGTGTGGTACCGGTCAGGCCGCGCCGCAGTCCGGGGGCGGTGGCGGTGGCGGGGCGAGTCCTGGTCATCGGAGCGCCGCGGCGGGAAAGGGGAGTGGCGCGCCGACGGCTGCCGCGGCCGGGAACGGGGACATCACGCTGGCGTTCGCCGGGGATGTGCACTTCACCGGGCGGACCGCGAAGCTGCTCAATGATCCGGCGACGGCGTTCGGGCCGATCTCGTCGGTGCTGCGGTCGGCTGATTTCACCGTCCTGAACCTGGAGACGGCGATCACCAGCCGTGGCGTGCCGCAGCCGAAGACCTACCACTTCCGGACCACGCCCGCCGCGTTCTCGGCGCTGAGCGCGGCCGGGGTGGACATGGTCACCATGGCCAACAACCACGCGCTCGATTACGGCCCGGTCGGCCTGTCCGACACGCTGGCCGCGATCAGGCAGACCGGATTCCCGGTGGTAGGCATTGGCCAGAACGCGGCCGCCGCCTGGGCGCCGTACGTGGTGACGATCAAGGGCGTGCGGATCGCGTTCGTCGGCGTCTCTCAGGTCACCGAGCTGGCGTCTACCTGGGTGGCTACGGACACCCGGGCCGGGGAGGCGAACACGATCGACCTGCCGCGGACGCTGGCCGCCGTCCGTGCCGCCCGCAAGCTGGCCAGTGTGGTCGTGGTGCTGATGCACTGGGGTACCGAGGGGATGGCCTGCCCGGATGCTAATGAGCTCGCGCTGGCGCCCAAGCTGGCCGCCGCCGGGGCGACGATCATCGTCGGGTCGCACGCGCACATGCTGCAGGCCTCAGGCTGGCTCGGGCATACATTCGTGGCGTACGGGATGGCGAACTTCGTGTGGTGGGAGACCTCCTACAGCACGGCGACCGGCGTGCTGCTGGTGACCTTGCGTCACGGAGTCCCCGTGGGGGCACGGCTCGTGCCGGCCACGGTCTCGGCGACCGGGCAGCCGATCGTAGATACCGGCACGACCGCGCAGCAGGCGCTCTCGTACTACCTGTCGCTGCGGACCTGCGCCGAGCTGACTGCCAGGCCGGCGCCGTAGTTCCAGCACCGGGGCGTCGGCGAGGTGGCGTCGGCGACGTAGCGGACCGGTTGATTTGCCTCGGGTGAACGGCGGTCGTACAGTAGAGGCACCGACGCGGGGTGGAGCAGCTCGGTAGCTCGCTGGGCTCATAACCCAGAGGCCGCAGGTTCAAATCCTGCCCCCGCTACGAAGAAGGTGCAGGTCAGGGCCCGATTGCCGGGGACGGCGGTCGGGCTTTTTGATTGGCTGTCCGCTGTTTGTCCGCGGGATGCTGCCCTGGAGCGGGGCATGTTGCGTGATGGATCGGCGCAGATCGGCACTGCGGGCGGGCCATCGAGGTCAGTATTTGAACTCCGCTTGCCGGTGGTTCCTCGGCCTGTCGCAAGGCATCTGGTAGGGGGGCTTCGCCGATGTGGGTCCGGTCAGAGGCCGGTGCCGTTACCGGAAACCGGCAAGTCGGCGGGCGCGCTGCCGCCCCAGAGGGCGCTGACCGGGGTGGCCCAGATCCGCTCGTACAGGCGAGCTGTCAGGGGACCGGTGTGCAGGAGCAGCCCGGCCTGAAGGCGGTCACCAAGCCGGTCGCCGAGGAAGCGGAGACCTCTGGCATCAGCTTGGTTCGTCGTCGTGGCGGACTTGACCTCAATGGCGATGACTCGGCCGTCGGGGCGCTCAATGATGATGTCGACCTCGACGCCGGCACGGTCCCGGAAATGCGCGAAGGTAAGCGGTTCATCAATGAGAATTGCCTGCTTCATCAGTTCAGTCACGACATAGCTTTCGAGGAAGAGTCCTGAGAGCTGGCCTGAGGCGAGCCGATGTCCATCAGTGCCGATGGCCGCCGCCGCGAGGCCGGTGTCAGTTACGTGGATCTTGGGCCGGCGGCCGGCCTTGGCCGAGATCCCCACGGTCCAGCCGGGGAGTTCGCTGACGAGGTATACGTGGGTGAGCAGATCCAGGTAGGCGCGGGCAGTTGCGGGAGCGAGGCCCAGCTGCTCGCCAAGGGCGGTGCGGCCCACGACTGTGGAAGTCTGCTGCGCGATGAGCCGGTATAGGCGGGGCAGGGCACCGGGATGGCGGATGTCGGCGACCTGCGGAAGGTCGCGTTCAGCGACGGATCCGAGGTAGCTCGCGAACCAGCGTCGCCTGGAGTTGGGGGTAGGGCGGGCGAGCGCCGCAGGGTAACCGCCGGCGGCCAGGAGGTCGAAGTAGTCCGGCCGGCGCCAGATGGAGACGACGGGGGCGGGGTCGTCGTCGTTGAGAAGCGTCAGAAGCAGTCGGCTCTCGCCTCCTACCACTTCGGCGGTGGACAACGGGGGCAGCAGCATCCGGTGAACGCGTCCGGTCAGGGTCTCCGCTCCGCTGGGAAGCAGGCGGGCGCTAACCGATCCGGCAAGCAGGAACCGCCCCGGTTCGCCGCTCCGATCGACGATCCGCTTCACCACCGACAGCACGGCTGGTACCCGCTGGAACTCATCCACGGCCACCAATCCTGGATAGGTCAGGGCCGTGGTGGGGTCCTGCTGGACGAAGGCGATGACGGCCTCGTCGTCTAGGTCGATGATCCTGGCGTCCCGGGCGGCAGCGATCTCGCGCAGGATGGTGGATTTTCCAGATCCGCGAGGTCCCTCTAGCAGGACGGCGGGTTCTTCGGCAAGGAGATGATCGAGGACGGGAAGTGCGTCCCGGCGGACATGACCTCGAATGACTGGGTGCATCCTGCGAGCCTACCGACTCCGAGTGGCCTGTTGACTAAATCGTCCACACTCTACTGTTGGAAACGTCCACATCATACTGACTGAATCGTCCATCTTCACCGGACTGCCGATCGTGGGTAGATGGAGGACGACACGGCGCGTGTCCACAAATTTGGCCGGGGACCCCAGCAGGTGGAGGATGGTAGCCGGATCCTTGACCTGGCCGCGGCGGTGGGCGCGTTCCTCATCGTGTCCGCTGACTCGGACCTGACCACCATGTCCCGTGGCGGGGCCGTCCGATCATCGAGCCGCCGCAGTTCGCGTCGCTGGTCGACGCCTCCCGCCGGGCACGCAGGCGACAACGATAAGCTAACCGCCCGCCTGCGGTGACTGCCGGACCGGGTGAACGGTGCCGTTCAATGCTCATAACCCAGAGGCCGCAGGTTCAAATCCTGCCCTCGCTACGATCTCAGCAGGCAGGCTGCCCTTTCCGGTTACGGGAGGGGCTTGTGCTTGTCTGTCGTAAATGGGTTCGTAAACGTGGATGCGCTCCTACTGCCTCGCTCTGCGTCAGCAGCTTGTCCGGCTTGCCACGTGCTGGCCGAGAAGGCTGGAAAATAATCCGTTATGGAAAATAATCCGTCGTGGCTACTTCCGCTGCTACCGTCACGGGCGACCGGGGCATTGCTAGCTCTGCTGTACCTGCACCCAGAGCGGGATTACAGCCTTGCCGAGGCGGGCAAGCTGATCGCCGCCAGCCCCTAGGTTATGCACACCGAGGCGGACCGACTTGTCACGGCAGGGCTTGTCCGCGAGGCCAGGCGAGGCCGTGCACGACTACTGAGCGCGGAGACCACTGGGCCAGTTAGTCGTCCTCTCACGGATCTGCTCGCGGCCACCTATGGTCCGCTGCCTGTCCTAACAGACCTGCTGTCGGAAGTGGTGGGGGTGGAGCAGGCGTTCATCTACGGCTCCTGGGCGGCCCGATACCTGGGCGAGCCCGGACCGGTTCCACAAGATGTCGATGTGCTGGCTGTCGGTACGGCGAGCGATGACCACCTGTACGACGCGGCCCGCAAGGCAGAACGATGCCTGAACCGGCAAGTGAACATTAGCGGGATCAGCCCGCGATACTGGGAGCATCCGGATCCGGCCGACTCCTCCATGCGGCATATCCGTGAGCGCCCGTATGTCAAGCTGGAGCTGTCAGCGTGAGATGGAACCAGGGGCGCGCGGAGATCGACGGCCTGATCGCCGCAGGGGAACTGCAGCGGGTACCCCCTAATCGCGAGCACGCGGACCAGCTTCTGGGGCAGGCCCGCAAGGATCTGGCGAGTGCGGATGCGCTGTGCGAAGACAATCCCAAAACGCGCTTACGAGAGTCTGTACGATGCGGCCCGGATGGCGCTGACCGCGGTACTGGAGAATGACGGCTTGCGGCCCACGAGCCGTGGCGGCCATATCGCGCCGTATTCGGCTGTCGCTGCGCAGCTCGATCCGCCTATGGGCCAGGTGCTGAGGCCTTTCGACCGCATGCGACGGATAAGGAACAGATCCGAATACCCGTCCTTCACTACTCCGGATGTCGCGCCTGACAACGTTCGCTCGGACCTTCCAGCCGCAACCGCGATCGTAGCAGTCTGCGCAGGCGTCCTGGACGATATGTCCCCCTTCTGACTAGCTGTCGCGCCAGGTTCATCGCCGACGCTCAGAAGGAGCACGAGACCGCCGCAGGCCAGCGGCTGATCTTGTGAACGGATTTGTAAACGGGACGTGGCGGAACCGGCTGCGACGCAGGAGACCGGGTGAGACGTCCGGAGCCGCTGGGCGCACGTACTCCCAGGTAGATAGGTACGCGTGAGCTAGGCGAGGACCCCCGTGACCTGCTCACCTCAGGCGGCAGGAATAAGCACGGCGCTGGCCGGCCTGGTGAGGACGGCGGCCTCTGGCTTACGGCGTCTTGGAAGGGCGGCGACGGCGCCAATCGCGGAGACCAGCGCCACGCCGGCGGCGACACGCATGCCCATCGCCATCGCGTCGACGAATGCGCTGTGCGCGGCGCCGACCAGCTCACTGCCCTGCAGTCCGCCGACCTGTCTGCCGATGATGTCGCCGGCGGCGACCGAGCTGGTCGCCAGGTGGGCGACCGGGCTGGGCACGTGCGCAGTCGCGAGCATGCTGGCGAGCCGTGACCGGTACACGGCGGCGGACAGGCTGCCGACGATCGCGATGCCGAGGGCGCCGCCGACTTCCCGGATCGTGGCACTGATCGCGCTGCCGGCTCCGGCCTGGTGCGCGGGCACGGTGGTCATGATGGTCGTGCTGGCCGGCGCCATTACCAGTCCCATGCCGGCCCCCATGATGGCCACGGCGATGGCAAGCGCCGGATAGGCCGTGTGCGCCTTAACCGTCGAAAGGTCGAGCAGCCCGAGGCCCATCAGTGCCATTCCGGCCGGGACGATCACGCGCGCGCCGAGGCGCTTGGAGAGGATCGGCGAAAGAGGGGAGACGGCGCCCATCGCGAGGGCGAACGGCAGCGCGCGCAGCCCTGCGGACAGCGGGCTGTAGCCGTGCACTAGTTGCAGGTACTGGGTGAGCAAGAACAGGCTGCCGAAGAGGGCGAAGAAGATCACGGTCACGGATGCCGCGGCTGTCGAGAACGGCCGGGACGTGAAGATTCTCAGGTCGATGAGCGGGTGCGCGATGCGCAGTTCCCACCACACGAAGATGCCTAGCGCGACCAGCCCGGCGCTGATCTCAGCGAGCGTGACCGCGCCGGTCCAGCCGCGGCTGGGCGCCTCGATGATGGCGTCAACGATGGCGAACAGCGAACCGCCGATGAGCACCGTGCCGAGGATGTCGAGGCGGTGTCCGCCGGGCTCGGCGGTCTCCGGCACGATCGCGATAACGCCTGCCAGCGCGACCGCCACGAGCGGGACGTTGATCAGGAAGACGCTGCCCCACCAGAAGTGCGACAGCAGCAGGCCGCCGAGCGTCGGCCCGATCACGATGCCGACGCCCGTCACTGCCGACCAGGCCGCGATCGCCTGCGGCCGTTCCTTCGGCGGGAAGACGGCGTTAAGGATCGACAGCGTGGCCGGCATGACGAACGCCGCGCCCAGGCCCATTACGACCCAGGCGCCGATCAGCATGTCCGTGCCGGACGCGAACGCGGCCACCGTGCTGCCGATGGCGAAGACGGTCAGGCCGCCGAGCAGCGAGCGCCGGCGGCCGTACCGGTCACCGAGTGCTCCGGCCGGGATAAGGAGCGCCGCGAAGCACAGCGTATAGGCTACCGTGATCCACTGCAGCGAGCTAATGCCAGCGGACAGCACCCTGGCGAGGGTGGGCAGCGCGGTGTTGAGGATGGTGTTGTCGATCACGACCACCAGCAGGCTCAGGCAGAGCACTAGCAAGATCAGGCGACGGCGTGGGTGGCCCCCAGGCCACCGGGAGTCCGCCTGGTGGCCCTGCATGTCGTAGTCCGGGCGGGTGGTTCCGGTACCGCTCATCAGAGTTTCCCTGCAGCCGTGTATATGTACCGTACCATCATTTCTGGAAATATATTGCTAGTTTTTGGCTGCCAGTAATTAGGGGTTATGACGGCTTCGGCCCTTGTGCGGCCATGCGGTCGAAGCGCACTATCAGTGGAGCGCGGACGTCAGGTCCTATGCGCCAGCCAGGCAAGAGGAGCCGGGGATGAGCGCAGTAGCGGCGCCCGCGGTCGCGGCGGCGGTTGGCTTTGTCGCGATCGCAGTCTTCCAGGCCGCCCTGGCGTTCGGCGCCCCACTCGGCCTGGCGGCCTGGGGCGGGACCAATGAGCGGCTTCCGCGGCGGCTTCGCATCGCAAGCGCGTTCGCGGTCGGGATCTGGGTGCTCGCCGCGCTCATCATTCTGGGCCGGGCCGGGTTCCAGATCTCCCCGCTGCGTTCCAGCTTCGCTCAATGGGGAACATGGGTCCTGGTCGGCGTGAACCTGCTCGCCGCGATCATGAACTTCGCCTCGCGCAGCCGCTGGGAGCGCTTCCTCTGGGCGCCGGTCGCGCTGATCCTGGCGGTCCTGTGCCTCGTCGTAGCGCGTAGCGGGTAGCGGGTAGCCGGACCCTCAGGCAAAGTCCTGAAGGTCATCGGTTTCTGACCGGTCACTATGCCCGCGACCGTGCCGGGCGGTCACTTCGCGGCCTGGGAACAGCCCGGCCTCTTCGCCGCCGAGATCCGGGCGGCATTCCGGCCATTGAGCTAGCCGAGGCGAGCGGCAGGCCGGGATATCCCCGGGTCCGCAGCACCTCAACTAGGCTGGTCCGGCGAGCTAGGTCACCAGATCAGCTACGTCACCAGACGGCTGTGAGGCGGATATGCCGGACCCCACGGATTTCAATAGCAAGATCATTAATGAGTTCCGGACCAATAAGGGCCGGGTCGGCGGCCCGTTCGAGGGTGCCACGCTACTGCTGCTGCATACGACCGGGGCCAGGAGCGGGGCGCCCAGGGTGAACCCGGTAATGTACCGCGCCCTGCCGGCCGGGTACGCGGTATTCGCCTCGAAAGCTGGCGCCGACACCGACCCGGACTGGTACCACAACCTGCTGGTCACTCCCGGGGTGCGGGCCGAGATCGGGGATCAGGTGATCGAGCTCCAGGCCCGGGTCGCCAAGGGCGAGGAGCGAGACCGGATCTGGACCGCGCACAAGGAGGCCAACCCCGGGTTCGCGGGCTACGAGGCGAAGACCAGCCGCGAGATCCCGGTGGTCATCCTTGAGCCGCTGCCCTGAGCCGGCGTTATCAAGCGGCCCAATAGCTGTCCGATGTTCTTCGCGCCGCCCGGTGACGTTGGGCCTCGGCTTCAAATCGGTCATTCTAGTGACTGAACGATCACTATGGCCCGGTGTAGTCGGCCGGTCCTGGCGGTTCTGACCGGGTTCGTCGAGCCTTAGCCCGCAGGAATAATCGGCGTGCGTGGCGACGGGCACGGGTGACGACCCAGATCATGGGTCTTGGCAGGTAAGTGAATGTCGGATAACTTACCGCTATCGCTGTCTTCCGCCACGATCCATGGAGACCAGCCATGACGCCCGACCGCCCGGTCCGGATCGCGAACTGCTCCGGCTTCTACGGCGACCGCGTCGCCGCCGCACGGGAGATGGTCGAGGGCGGCCCGATCGACGTGCTCACCGGCGACTACCTGGCCGAGCTCACCATGCTGATCTTGTGGAAGGCGAGGCGGAAAGACCCAGGCGCCGGTTACGCGAAAACCTTCCTCACCCAGATGGAGGAGGTGCTGGGCACCTGCCTCGACCGGGGCATCCGCGTGGTCAGCAACGCCGGCGGCCTCAATCCGGCCGGGCTCGCCGCGGATCTCGTCGCGCTCGCCGCGCGTCTCGGACTCACCCCGAAGATCGCCGATATCGAGG
>VFSW01009467.1_pt1 | contig 13899 bp, 11 predicted proteins | sample 5358111 | NCBI WGS metagenome assembly VFSW01 (sample SAMN11554181, study PRJNA540505) | mine drainage metagenome | isolation source: sediment from site ElyBrook_90M | place: USA: Ely Copper Mine, Vershire, VT | collected 2017
AAAACGGATAGCGCTCCGGGCCGCTAGGCCGAGTCTGACTATCCGTTTTTGCTTCGGCGCCTTCCGGTGTATTTTGAAGTGTTTTTACTTGCGTGTCTTTATCTCTTCGCTCGCTCGCGCAATGAAATCAGCAAGCGTTTGCGCGCCGAGCTGGCCGTTATCGCGACTGTCGACCGAAACCGTTTTCTCCTCAATTTCTTTATCGCCAACGACGAGCAGATAGGGGATTTTTTCCGTTTTTGCGGCGCGTATCTTTTTCCCGAGCGATTCATTCGCATCATCTATCTCCGTGCGAATGTTTGCCGCCTTCAAAGTCTCTAGAACTTCTTTCGCATACGCATTGTGTTTTTCGGATACCGGCAGTACGCGCGCCTGCACCGGTGAGAGCCAAAGAGGAAGTACGCCGGCGGTGTGCTCCAAGAGGACGGCGGTGAAGCGCTCGATGGAACCCATGATGGCGGAGTGGATCATCACGATGCGTTCCTTCTCGCCTTTTTCGTTGATGCAGGAGAGGTCGAAGCGCTCGGGGAGGTTCATATCGAGCTGGATAGTTGCCACCTGATGCTGGCGACCAATGGAGTCGGTCGCGAGGAAGTCGAGCTTCGGTCCGTAGAGCGCAGCTTCGCCGGGGGCTTCAAACGAATCTGCACCGCGTTCTCTGGCGATTTCCCGCAAAGCATCTTCCGCGTTCTTCCAGATTTCCGGCGTGCCGAGATATTTCTCCGGCGCTTTCGGGTCGTGGAATGAGAGGCGTACCTTGAGGTCGGTAAATCTGAATTGTTTGTAAAAGGTGTCGATGATGTCCCATATCTTGAGGAACTCCTCTTTGATTTGCGAGGTGCGGCAGAAGACATGGCTGTCGTCCTGGGTGATGGAGAGCACGCGCGTGAGTCCGTTCAGTTCGCCGGATTGTTCGTCGCGGTACACCATCGTGGTTTCCGCATAGCGCTGCGGCATTTCGCGATACGAGTGCGGGCGGCGCGCGAATATCTGCGTGTGGTGAGGGCAATTCATCGGCTTCATTGCATATTCGCGTTCATCGCGCGACATTACTTTGAAAAGGTCTTCGGCAAATTTCTGCCAATGGCCGGACGTCTCGTACAGACTGCGCTTCGTGATGTGCGGGATGGTGACCTTCTGGTAGTCGTATTTCGAGCGGAGGCTCCACACGAACTGGTCCAACTCTTGGCGGAGGATAGTGCCTTTCGGGGTCCAGAGCGGGAGGCCGGAGCCCACGAGTTCGGAGAAAGTAAAAAGATCGAGTTCTTTACCGAGCTTTTTATGATCGCGTTCTTTATCTGCCGAGGTGTCCATAATGCCCAGAATATAGCACACCGATCAGAGCGGTTTGAGCTCGTCGATGGCGAGCGAGGTTTCGCCGTTTCTGACCGAGACTTTGCCTTTTACGAGGAGGCACGCGCCGGGCACGATGAGCGCCGCGTGCTCCTTCAGCAATCTCGGGAAGACGACCGCTTCAATAGACTCGGTCTTGTCTTCTACGGTGATGAACGACATCTTCTCGCCGCTCTTGGTGAGGATGCTGCGCACGACGGTGACAAGCACCGGCAGGATAAGAAGCATGCCCGTTTGAGGTTCCGCTTTCACTTTTGCGATTGAGAGATGCGCTTTTTTAATAACGGCTTCGTGCGCGTCGAGCGGGTGGCCGCTTACATAAATGCCGAGCAACTCCTTTTCCCATATGAGTTTATCGGTAAGGGAGACAGTTTTGCCGGCGGGGAGCCGGAGTTCCGGCGGCGCGGCCAAGGCGCCGAAGAGGGAATCCTGCGGTGCGACTGCGGTCGCTTCTTTATGAAAGGCGAGCAAGGTCTCCACATTTTCAAGGAGCGTGCCGCGGGACTGGGTAAGCGAATCGAGCGCACCGCATTTGATGAGCGACTCAAGCGACTTACGGTTGAGACTTTTTGAACCGATGCGCGAAAGGAAATCGGAGAGCGTTTTGTAAGCCCCGTGCGTTTTCCTCTCGGCAATGATTGATTCTGAAATACCGTCGCCGAAGTTCTTGATGGACGACAAACCGAAACGGATGGCGTTCGACGCCGAAGAGTCGACTGCCGAGGAATATCCCTCCCAAGGTACGCCGTCATTTTCTGGTGAAAATGCGTCTCGCTCTCGCGCCGTCGCGCTCCGAGAGCCCTTTGTCGGGACATATCCTCGTCCATCTGGCGACTCTTCGGCGGGGGCGTGCACTGTGGTGAACATCGTCCCACTCTCATTCACATCCGGCGGAAGCACGGGAATCCCCATCCGTTTTGCTTCGGCAACGAAGGTGGCGATAGCTTCCGTGTCGCCCGAGTCCGCGGTGAGTACGGCGGCGAGGTATTCCACCGGATAGTTTGCCTTCATATACGCGGTCTGATACGCAACCTTGCCGTAGCTTGCGGCGTGCGCTTTGCCGAATCCGTACGCTGCGAATGGTTCGATGAGTGCCCATATTTTTTCGGCAGTATTCTGCGAGAGCTTTCCGTATTCTACGAATCCTTTGAGTAGCTTCGCCTTTTCAGCCTGCATGACTTTGGGAATTTTCTTACCCATTGCCTTACGAAGGGCATCGGCTTCGAGCCATGAGTAGCCACCGAGTTTGATGGAGGTCATGAGCACGTCGTCTTGATACACGATGATGCCGTACGAGAATTCCAAATAGTCTTTCATTCGCGGGTCGAGGTAGTTGATGAGCTTCGCATTGTGTTTGCGTTCGATGTATTGCGGAATGGTCTCCATCGGACCGGGGCGGTAGAGTGCGACCATGGCGTTGATGTCATGGATACTCGTCGGCCGCAGTTCTTTGAGCCAGCGGGTCATACCGGACCCGTTCAACTGGAAAGTCCCTTCGGTCTCACCGCGTGCGAGCATCTCGTAGGTCTTCTTGTCGTCGATGGGGACATTTTCAATGTCGACGACAACGCCGCGCGTTTCTTTCACGCGCGCGACCGCGTCGGCGAGGATGGCGAGATTTTTGATGCCGAGGAAGTCGAACTTCAGAAGCCCCACGCCGCCGTATTCGTCGGTGATGGAGTACATGTCGTATTGCGTAATCATTTTCCCGGTGCCTTTCGGGTCCGGCTGGATAGGGGTCCATTCGACAAGAGGAGTCGGCGCGACGACGACGCCCGCCGCATGCACGCCGACATGCCGCACGCAGCCCTCGATGCGCTTCGCGAGGTCGATGATCTCGCGCGATTCGTCATCTTCATCGTAGAGTGATTTCAAGTCCGGCTCGAGCTCGAGTGCGTGGTCGATGGTCATCGGGAATCCCTGGGAACCTATGGGGATAAGTTTCGCGATGCGATCACCGGTGGTATAGGAGTGGCCCAAGGCGCGCGCGACGTCGCGCACCGCCGCGCGCGCCATCATGGTGCCGAAAGTTCCGATTTGCGCGACATGGTCTTCGCCGTACTTCTGTTTCGTGTACGCGATCATATCGTCGCGGCGGTTGTCGGCGATATCCATATCGATATCCGGCGCTTTCGGGCGCTCCGGATTGAGGAATCGCTCGAAGGGAAGTTTATAGAAATGGGGATTGACGTTCGTGATGCCGACGAGATACGCGACCAAAGAACCGGCCGCCGAACCGCGCGTGGTCGTGAGGATGCCGGCGCGCCGCGCGAAGGCGAGGAGATCGGCGACGATGAGATAGTAGACGGCGAAGCCCTTGCCGATGATGATGTTCAATTCGTATTCAATGCGGTCGGTGACCTCTTTTGACTCCTCAAGTCCGCGCGGTGCGATGCCGGCGTACGCCTTTGCGCGCAGTTCCTCGTCGTGATTTTTAAAGCCCGGCGAGACGGGGACGGCAGGGAAGGTCCATTTGCCGAGTTCAAAGGAAAGGTTGCAACGGTCGGCGATGAGTCGGCAGTTATCTATGGCGTCCGGCGTATCTTTGAAAAGTTTTTCAGCCGCCTTCTCACTGATGAAGGAGAAATCCTCATCCTCGTTCCTGCCGCGTTCGCCCTGCTGGATGCGGCGCATAATCTCGGTCGCTTCGCGGTCGTCAGGGGAGAGATAATAGACGTCGTGCTGGGCGAGAAGCGGAGTGCCGCTTGAGCGGGCAAGGGCGACTATTTGCTCCTGCAAATCTTCATGGCCGGCGACGTGCGGATGGTGCGTGACCTCGAGGAAAAGATTTCCGGCACCAAAGATATCCTTGAACTCCGAAAGAGCGGCCGCGGCGCCGTTGCCGTCGCCGGCGCGCAATAGTTGGGCGATGTCTCCTGCAAACGACGGCATAATCGCGATGATGCCCGATGCGTACCTGCGCAGAATCTCTTTATCCATGCGCGGACGCTCGAAAAATCCTTCCGTCCACGATTTCGTCACGAGTGCGAGAAGATTTTTGTATCCCTCGTTGTTCTCCGCGAGGAGCACGATGCGCGAACGCTTCGCATCGATGTTTCGGTCCTTGTCGTGCCGCGAGCGCGGGGCGAGATATGCGTCGACGCCGAGGATGGGCTTCACACCCGCTTTCGTTGCGGCTTTGTAGAACTCTATCGCGCCGTGCATATTGCCCGTGTCGGTGAGCGCGAGCGCATCCATGCCCTCTTTTCCCGCCTTCTCAACAAGCTCGTCCACTTTCGGCAAGGCCTGCAGGAAAGAATAATGGCTATGGGTATGTAAATGAATGAAGCGACTCGCCATGCGCTCCAGTATATACTTTTCCAATGAGATTCATTCTGGGAGTAGACGAGGCGGGCCGGGGCCCCTTGGCGGGACCGGTCTCGGTCGGGGTAGTCGCCGTGCCGGAAGGATTTGATGTCTTGAAGGAGTTCCCGGGCGTTAGGGATTCCAAAAAGCTCTCGGAAAAGAAACGCGAAGAGATATTTGTTTTGCTCGAAGCTCGCGTTGCCCTGGGTGATACGCGTTTTCGTGTGGAATTTGAAAGTGCGGAGACCATCGACCGGGAAGGCATTTCATTTGCGGTGCGCACAGCAATTTCGCGCGGCGTGAACGCACTTGCCCCGGACGCCTCGGACGTTTTCATCTATCTCGACGGTTCGCTCAAGGCGCCTCCCGAATACGCGCAAGAAACCATCATTAACGGCGATGAACTCATCCCGCTCATCTCGCTTGCGTCGGTTGCGGCAAAGGTGGTGCGTGACCGGCTGATGAAAGAATTATCGGTGCAATATCCGCAGTACGGTTTTGAAAAGCACAAAGGGTACGGGACGGAAATGCATTACGACAGGTTGAAGAAATACGGTCCCTGCATTATCCACCGCCGCTCGTATCTGCATTGATATACATGAGGGAATGAGGTACGATATTCGCTTGTCCGGCCACGGGGGCGGGACAGGGAATGCTCATTCGAGAAATAAGGAGAAGTACATGAGTCAGAATCAAAAAGGACCCCTCGGCGGTCCTCTGCAGTTCCCGCTACATCCAAACAATACCATCATCGTCAGTGTGAAGTCGCTGAAACATTTCGGATTCGGCAAATGCGTCTTCGCCGATGCACGCGTTGTAGGCGGGAGGCCCTGCAAAGGAGCAAGGGCAATTGACCCCACCGTCAATAAGAAAAAGCCCATGCTGTGTTGTTCCATCCGAAAGGAACATGTTCCCGCCGATATCTCGGTCGGCTGCACTATGCAGCAGTAATTGTTTTACCCATATTCAGCAGGGCGCCGTCCGTGGAGGGACGGCGCTTTTGATTTTTTATGCGCCGCGTGATAGGGTAATGCCTATGTCAATTCGAATGCGCCATACGAGCGGTCATACCGGCAATCGCCGGTCGCACCACGCGCTCAAAGATATGAATATCGTGAAGGATAAGGAGAGCGGCAATCTCCGCCTCCCGCACCACATGGATGAGGCGACGGGCATGTATCGCGGCAAGCAGATTTTTACCCCGAAGGCCCCGTCCGTGCACAAGACAAAGGAAAAAGGCCCCTCCACCGAACCCGTAGAGAAGCATGTGCATGAGCACGCACAAGAGATGCATGCGAACGCCGAGACGAGTGCCGCGAAGGGTATTCTCGGCAAGATTAAGCGGGCGACCCGGGCTGAGGTGAAGACCGGCGGACGACCGAAGGCACGCAGCGGTTTCGGCGGGGGCGTTTAATACGCGCGAAGGTAAGTTTCTTTCGGGAGCCGCATAATTTCCTGCTGGAAATTTGCTCTGGCTCGCGCCGTCACCACAGGAGTACTTCCAAGTTTCTAATTCGCTTCGCTTATAAGAAACTTCTGGTCGCGCGCTCCGCACGCTCCCTCGATAATCTTACCTTCGCGCTTTTACACACTCGTCGGTTGCATAGCTATCACCGCCTGTTACTCTATGGAGTACAGATCTTTCCATGGCGAATCGACATCTAGCCCGCTCCGTTGTTCTCCAGACTCTTTTTGAGTGGGACACCACGCATGCGTCCGACAAGGACGCGGAGACCATCCTTGCCCGCAATGTCGCTGAATTCGGCGGCGATGACACCGACCAGCCGTTCATGGAAAGCCTTCTCCACGGCGTACTCGCCAAGAAAGAGGACATCGACCTCGTCATCGGGAAAGCCGCCCCCGAGTGGCCCTTGGAGCGCATCGCGCCGGTGGACCGAAACATTTTGCGCCTCGGACTCTTTGAACTCCTGTTCGCGGACCGCTCGCAGGTGCCGGCGAAAGTCGCCATCAACGAGGCTATCGAACTCGCTAAAACATTCGGCGGCGATTCATCCGGTCGTTTTGTGAACGGCGTCCTCGGCGCGGTCTACAAAGAGCTCGGCGAACCGGGCAAGGACGAACAGGGCGCAAAGAAAGTGAAGCGCGAAGAACTCCCGCTTGAGAAAATGGGCGGCGCCATCGTCTACGCCAAGCACGACGGGCAGTACTATCTCGCCCTCGTACACGATGTGTTCGGCCGCTGGACGCTCTCCAAGGGCCATATAGAAGAGGACGCCTCGCCGGAAGTGGGCGTGACGCGCGTCATCAAAGAAGAGCTCGGCCTTGATGCGAAAGTGGAGAGCCGCGTCGGCGAGAACGAGTATGTCGCTTCGCATCCGGAGAAAGGGAAGGTCAGGAAGCATGTATGGTTCTTCCTCGCTTCCGCCCCGTTCGAGCCGCTGGTGCTGAAGAAGAGCGGCGGACTGGATGACGCGAAGTGGTTCCGCCTGCAGGACATCCTCGAACTCAATTTTTATGACGACATGCTGCCCATCGTGACGGCGGCCGTGCAGAAGCTCCTCGATCACTCAAGCCGGTAGGGCAGGCCGCGTGCAACCGCGGAGTATATTGCTGCGCTCCCCAGAGGCGAGCGGTATGTTGCGAGGAAAGAGTAGCGTAGGCGTTCGTGCCCGGTTGTTTTGGCATTTTCTGCGGCCGTGGCCGCTATGCCAAAACACGAACGCTGGAGCTTAAGAAGCTCGGCGCTGGCCGAGTTTCTGCTCTTCCGCAGCAATATACCGCCCGCCTCATCCACTTTGATTATTTATATTTTTACGACATACTACAGTCATGCCCGATTTTGACGCATTCGCGAAACACCTCGGCGTTTCATTCAACAACCTCGACCTTCTCGTCGAGGCTTTGACGCATCGCTCGTACCTGAACGAGCATCGCGAATACGCCGGGAACCACAACGAACGGCTCGAGTTCCTCGGCGACGCGGTGCTCGAGCTCGCCGCCACCGATTTCCTTTTCAAGAAATTCCCGGCGAAACCCGAAGGCGAGCTCACGGCGTATCGCGCCGCACTCGTAAATACCGTATCACTTGCCGAAAGCGCGCAGGCCATTGGTATCAATGATTTCTTACTGCTCTCGAAGGGCGAATCAAAGGACACCGGCCGCGCACGCGATGTTATCCTCGCGGACGCATTTGAAGCCATCATCGGCGCCATCTACCTCGATTCCGGATACAAAAGTGCCGAAACATTTATCGCGAAAAATATTTTTGATAAGATCGACAAGGTCATCGCCAATCGTTCATATCAGGACGCGAAGAGCCGTTTCCAGGAATCTGCGCAGGAAAAGCGGGGCACAACGCCGAACTATGAGACGCTTTCCGAGGTCGGTCCTGACCACGACAAGCGCTTCACCGTCGGCGTCTTTATCGGTTCTGAAGAAATTGCTCGCGGAGAAGGGCAGAGCAAACAGGAGGCCGAGCAAGCCGCCGCCGTCGCAGGTCTTGAGAAGATGCGGTGGTCCTAAAAGACCTTTTTCATTTGGTACAATAAAAGGGTAATGCTGAAGCGGCTGGAAATAGTCGGGTTTAAATCGTTCGCCAAGAAAACGGTCTTGGACTTTTCCAATTCCACGACCGCCATCGTCGGGCCGAACGGCTCGGGCAAATCAAATGTCGCGGAGGCGTTCCGCTTCGCGCTCGGCGAGCAGTCCATGAAGAGTATGCGCGGCAAGCGCGCAGAAGACCTTATTTTTAATGGTTCACATACGGTCCCGCGCTCCAACCGCGCAGCGGTCATCATCATTTTTGATAATTCACGCCGGCAGTTCAAGATAGATTTCGACGAGGTCGCCATCGAACGCGCGGTGTTCCGCGACGGCACGAGCGAATACTCCATCAACGGCTCGCGCGTACGCCTGCGCGACATCGAGGAATTGCTTGCCGGCGCAAATATCGGCGAGACCGGCCACCACATCATCTCCCAAGGCGAGGCGGATCGGATTCTGCTCGCATCGAACCGCGAACGGCGCTCGATGCTTGAGGATGCGCTCGGCCTCAAGCTATTTGAATTCAAGAAGCAGGAGGCGACAAAGAAGCTCGGCAAGACCGAGGAAAATATCGGACAAGTGAATTCCCTTCGCCGCGAACTCGCGCCGCACCTGCGGTTCCTCGAGAACCAAGTGAAGAAGCTCGAACGCGCCGATGAACTGCGCAAAGAGCTCATCAGTCTCGCACAGACCTATTTTTCCATTGAAGATCTGTATCTCGCGCACGGAAAACAGAAAGTCGCCGAGGATAAACGGAATGCGGCGGAACGGCTCTCGGTCGCGACCGCCGAACTCGCCACCATTGAAGAGCGCGCGACGACCGACGAGGAAGGCGCGAAGCGTCTCGCGCTCGTACGCAAAGCGGAGCAGGATGTCGAGCGCGTAAACGCCGAACGCAGCACGCTTTCGCGCAATCTCGGCCGGGTCGAAGGAGGGCTCGCCGCCGCGAAGGAGCGCTCTGAGCGCGTGGCGCGCGAGCCGTATGCGAAAGTGCCGCGCGAAGACCTCACCGAGCTTTCGCGCGAAGTCGCGCGGCAAGCGGAGGATGCGACGACGCCGGATGCCATCTATGCGGCGCTTGCCGCCATCAACAAGGCGGTCAAGGCGTTCGTCAGCCGTTTCACCGCGCCGGGCGACGACCTGCTCGCCGACGAGGAGCGCGCCGCATACGCGCTCGAGAACGAACGAACGGAGCTCATGGCGAAAGATGCCCATCTGGCCGAAGAGCTTGAGAAGGCGAAGTCCGCACTTGCCCGCTACCGCGAGGCGTTGACCGCGCACGATGAAACGGGCAGGGAATTGCGCCGCCGCATTCTCGACCTCGCACAAGCGAAAGCGCACGAGGAAGGCGAGGTGGCGAAGTGCGACGCGCGCGAACACGAGCTCACCATGCTTTCCGAATCGCTCGAAAGGGAAAAGGCCGAAGCGCTCGCGCTCGGCGGCGCATCCGCCGTCTCCTACGAGCGGCTTGCACAACTGCCCGCGGAAGAGCGGAAAGCGCAGGAGGATCGCAAGCGCTCATTGGAGCGCACCAAGATACGCCTTGAGGAAGCGGGCGGCACCGGCGAAGAGATACGGCAGGAGCACAAGGAAGTTTCGGAGCGCGAAGCGTTCCTCGCTGTTGAGCTCGATGACCTCGCGAAGTCGGCCGCAGGACTGCGCGCCCTCATCGATGACTTGGATACGGAACTGCAGAAACATTTCTCCGAAGGGCTTTCCAAAGTCAACGCATCGTTTGGCGAATACTTCGCACTGATGTTCGGCGGCGGCTCCGCGCGCCTCGCGCTCGAGGAACCGGAAGAGCCGGAAGAAAGCGAGCTTGAAGAAGTTGAGGACGAATTACCGACGGAGAAAGAGCGTCCGGGCATAGAAATCGCCGTGAACCTACCGAAGAAGAAAGTGCGCTCGCTGATGCAACTCTCGGGCGGGGAGCGTGCACTCACCTCTATCGCGCTCATCTTCGCGATGAGTCAGGTGAATCCCCCGCCGTTTTTGATACTGGACGAGACCGATGCCGCGCTCGACGAAGCGAACAGCCGCCGCTACGGCGACATGATAGAGAACCTCGCGAAGAAGTCCCAGCTCATCGTCATCACCCACAACCGCGAGACCATGGGCCGCACCAACATTCTCTACGGCGTCACGATGGGCGGCGACGGTGTCTCCAAACTATTGTCCGTCAAATTCGAAGAAGCCGTTGCCGTGGCGAAGTAGGTTGAAAATAAAAGTGCGGGTGCTACAGGTGGCGTCACCTCAACACGAGAAGGAGGTGTTATGTTCAAGCGGTTTTTAACTTGTTCCTACCGGCTCGTTTTTATATGTCTTATGCTGGTACAAAATCCAACTCTTTTTCGGGGATGCGGGCCCCGTTAGAAATCTGATTTCTAACGGGGCGGGCAGCTTTTATGCTGGAACAAAATCTAACTCTTTCTCTGCTATACGAGCTGCTGTTAGTTTTACTCTGATGGGGTCGCCGAGCTGGTAGGCCTTGTGCGTGCGCTTGCCGACGAGACGGTACTGCTTCTCCTCGTATTCAAAGAAATCGTCGCCGACATTGCGGACATTTATCATGCCGTCCGCATGCGTTTCATTCAGTTCCACATACAGCCCGCGTTCGGTGACGCCGGAAATGACCGCATCAAATTCTTCGCCAATCCTGCCGGCGAGGAATTCCACCTGCTTCATCTTGATGGAATCGCGCTCGGCGTCGGAAGCCGCGACTTCGCGCTCGGAGGCGTGGATGGCGAGCTTGTCAAAATCACGCATCTCCTGTTCCGTTATAGGGAAGCCGCCCGCCCCGTTAGAGGCACTCGCCGAAGGCGGGCCAGGACTCAAAGAGTCCTTGCCTCTAACGGGGCCCGCATGCGCCTTGATGAGCCTGTGGATAACGAGGTCGGGGTAGCGGCGAATCGGGGAAGTGAAATGAGTGTAGAAATCGAAGGCGAGACCGAAATGCCCGATGTTGCGGGTGGTGTAGACGGCCTTGCTCATCGAGCGGAGCGTCGCCATCTTCACGAGATACTCCTCCGGCTTCCCTTTCACCGATTCCATAAGTTTGTTCAATTCCGCGCCCGTGACCTGTCCGCTTCCGGATATTTTCAGGTGGTAGCCCATGATGCGGAGCAGGTTCGCGAGGTTTTCAATGCGGTCGGTGTCCGGCGCGTCGTGGACGCGGTAGAGCGACTGGAAATGCGGACCGCCGTTACTCGTGAGCTTGGAGAGGTGCTTCGCGACCGCTTCGTTCGCGAGGAGCATGAAGTCCTCGATGAGGAGGTTCGTCGCTTTGCGCTCCTTCAGATGCACGGCGATAGGCTTGCCTTCGGCATCGAGCTCAATCTTCACTTCAGCCGTATCAAATTCGATGGCGCCCTTGGCCGCGCGCCGCGCGCGGATTTTCTTGGAGAGCGCGAGCAGGGTAGAAAGTTCTTCGTACATCGTGCCGCTTCCCTCGTCGAGCACTTCCTGGGCGTTCTCGTAGGTAAAGCGCTTACGCGAGTGGATGACGGTCTCGCCGAACCACACATCCTCGATGTTCGCTTCGCTATCGACCGTGAAGACCGCCGAGACCGCGAGACGGTCTTCGTCCGGCTTCAAGGAGCAGAGGTCGTTGGAGAGCACTTCGGGGAGCATCGGGATGGTGCGGTCCACGAGGTACACGGAGGTTGCGCGTGCGATGGCTTCTTTATCGAGCTCGGTGCCGGGCTTCACGAAGAACGATACGTCGGCGATGTGTATGCCGACCTCAATTTTTCCGTCGGGAAGTTTCTGTACCGAAAGGGCATCATCAAAGTCTTTCGCATCAAACGGGTCAATGGTGCAGGTCGGGACTTTTCTGAAGTCGCGCCGCTTCGGATTCTTTGCTTCCTCGGCGAGCATCGCGGCACCGTTTTTCTCAAGATTCTTCGCATCCGCGACGACGCCGGGAGGGAAGTCGGATGAAAATCCCTGGCCGAGCGCGAGCGCGCGCATCTCGGTCTCGTGCACGCCTGCTTTGCCGATGACCTCCTCAACCGTGCCGAGCGGGTACTCCTTGTCGGCCGCCCAATCGCCGAGGCGCACGAGGACCTTGTACCCGAGCGGAGCGTCGCCGCGGTCCAGAATGACGATGGGCACGTACATCTTCTTGTAGTCGGGCGCGAGCAGGGTGAGCCCGTTTTCTTCAATAAGCGTACCGACGAAGGTCTCGCGGGCGCGCGAGACTATTTCCACCACTCTGCCTGCGGCGCGCGGCGGCATGCGGCCCATCGGGTCCTGGTACATGCCCGCCGGAGCGACTTTGACGATGTCGCCCGCAAGCGCATGGTTCGCCCATTCCTTCGGAATGAGGAGGTCTTCCTCCTGCCCCTCCACGGAGAAAAAGCCGATGCCCTTTCGGGTCATCGTTATCGGACCTTCATATGTCGTTTCTGCCGCCATTTCTCTTACTGTAGCAAATTGTCTGCTCATTTGCGATTTTGACCCCATTCTGGTACAGTTCCGCGTACATGTTGATGATTCGTTTTCAGCGCATCGGCCGGACCAATGATCCGGCGTTTCGCATTGTCGTTTTGGAGAAGGAGCGCGCCGCAAAGGCGGGAAATATTCTTGAGCTCCTCGGTACCTATAACCCGCGAAGCAAGGCGCTCACCCTGAATGAAGAGCAGGTGAAGTATTGGATTTCCAAAGGCGCTCAGCCGACGGATTCCATCCACAACCTCCTTATTAATTCGAAGGTCATCGAAGGCAAGAAGGTAAATGTGCTCCAGAAGCACACGCCGCAGAAAAATGAGGCGGCAATAGCGGCGGAGGCGGCAGCAGCCGAAGCGGCAAAGGCAGCCGTCGCAGCCGAGAAGGCAGCAGCAGAAACGCCCGCAACAGAGCCGGTTGCAGAGGCTCCGACCGAAGCCGAAGTAGTCGCTGAGGCGATACCGGCAGTTGAAGAGGCGCCGGCAGTAGAAGTCCCGGCAGTCGAAGAGACTCCGGCCGCTTAACTCATCGCCCCTGTGGCGGTGCTAATATCCCTATATGGAACCAGACCAAGCATTTCTCGAATACGCGGTGAAAGCTATCGTGGATCACCCCGAAGCGGTCGAGACGACGCGTACCATCGACCAGATGGGCGTGCTCCTGACTCTCTCCGTGCATCCGGACGATATGGGCAAGGTCATCGGTAAGAGCGGCAAGACTGCCGAGGCGTTACGCATACTGCTCCGCGTCGCCGGGATGAAGGGAAATGCGCGTGTGAACCTCAAGATAAATGAACCGGTCGGCGGTAAACGCGAGCAGGAGATGAAGACCGTCGACCAAGTGGTGGAAGAGTTGTAATCGCGGAGCGGCGGGTTCGCCGATTTCATTTTTGTAGTGCGTTACCCGCCGCTCCCTTGTCACGAACGAAGAGCATCAAGCTAGAGCATTCCCGGGAGGTGTTGCAGAAGCAGTGTGCACTACGCTTGACCCTCCAAAAATAAAATCGGCTCACCCTTATGAAATTTCACCTCATCACATTATTTGAAGAAGCGTGCGACGCATATTTGAGTGCGTCGATTATTGGGCGCGCGCGGAAGGAGAAAAAGATTTCAGTAAAATACCAGACCCCGCGCGATTTCGTAGACAATAAATGGGGCAAGGTGGACGAGCGCCCGTACGGCGGCGGTCCCGGGATGGTCATGACCGCGCTCCCGGTCGTCAAAGCTGTGGAGAAAGTCCTTAAGCGGGGGTTTCGTAAACCCCCGGTAGGGGGGTTTCGAAACCCCCCCG
>VFSW01009468.1_pt1 | contig 13899 bp, 8 predicted proteins | sample 5358111 | NCBI WGS metagenome assembly VFSW01 (sample SAMN11554181, study PRJNA540505) | mine drainage metagenome | isolation source: sediment from site ElyBrook_90M | place: USA: Ely Copper Mine, Vershire, VT | collected 2017
GGCGTGTACTCCGCCGACGAAGCTCCGAGTTCCTGGATCATCACTGGGTGCCCTGCTCCACCTGTCAGCGCCGTTTCAAAGGCAGCGCCATAGGTCTGCCTCTCTGAGAGCATCGGGTCTGGAAACAACTTTGGCGCATAGATCGTGTATGGATGAATGCTGAAAAAATCTACCTCGTTCTTCAGCAGGTCCGGACGGAACGGCCCATGACCCACGTCTTCCATTGAAGTGCCTACCACCAGAGGATGCAGCGTATCATAACGCCTCAGACCTCCCGCGATGAGCCGCGTCCAGTTAATCGCCATTGAGTCCGTCGTAGAATTCGCGACAATCCAGAAAGGCGGCTCGTCGGTCAGATCCCACGAAAGAATGGCGGTCGTTTTCCCGAAGTGGCGTGCAAGCTCCCGGGAAAAATCTGTCTCCAGCCGCAACATGTAGGGATCGGAGTGCGGGTCACGTCCCTGCCGGTACGGCACGTCCCAGTACGCCTCGCCCACTTCGCCGCCGATGAGCATCTCCGGGTGGAGGTAGATCTTGTAGCGATTGGCGAGTGCGATCAGGTAATCCATCTGCCGGAACGCCTCCGGATTGTAATCATCCGGTCGCGGCTCGAACCATGACCATACAAGGTCAATCCGTATCGTGTTTACGCCGAGCGCGTGCATCTGCGCAAAGTCAGCTTCTATGCTTGCAGGGTCCCACTGGTAGGGCCACTCCATTGCGGCCTTGGCCGGAACCCAATTTACTCCTACGGGCAAGAATCGTTTTCCGCCCATGGCAAAGTAGTTGCCATCCAGTGTGACTGCGGGAAGCGGTGCGGACACCCCGACAGCAGGGGCTTGCACCGGCGCATCCGACTTTGCCGGTTGCTGCGCAGAGCCTGCAAACGGGGCAAGGCTAAACGCGCAACAAACCCCGCAGATCAGACTGAGCTTGCAATGAGTCGTCCATTTCATGTGGCTGTATCCTCTCGTGCCGGTTGTGTCCGGCAAACTGCTTCCACCTGGAACCGCCCTCGAGCTTCCGTAAGGGAAAACCACTGCTCAATGTGGCTGTCCCTTTCCGGATTCCCCAGCGGCGGTCTTCGTCGCTGGGGTGGAGTGCAATGCCGGTTGCTACGCTACCAGCATTGCCATGCTCATGGGAAAACATCCCTAGAACATCAATTTAAGAGCTAACTGAAGCTGGCGCGGAGCATGCGAGGTGGAGGTAATTGCTCCTGCCTGCGCAGTATCCACAGAGCCATCCGGAAGAGAGAATTCCGGGGTATTGAACAAATTGAAGGCTTCCGCGCGAAACTGGACCTTGGCCGACTCGATAACGTTGAAGTTCTTGAACAGTGAAAGATCGATGTTGTGGGTGGCGGGACCTCGCAGCGTACCTCGCTTGGCATTGCCAAACTGATGCGCAAAATATTGCCCTGGAGCCAGCGCGGGGATCGCGTATGCTGCCGGGTTATACCAGAGATTGACGTTCTGGTGCATCCCGGTTGGAAAACTGTGCGGATTACCGACCAGATCGGGTCGAGGCGCTGCCGAGCCGGTGTTGGTTGGATCGTACGATAGATGGGGAGTGAAGGACTGGCCCGAGAACAGCGATAGAATCCCCTGGGTTTGCCATCCTCCGGTTAGCAAGTCTGCCGGCCCCGTCCGATTCAGAAAATGCTGGCCCTTTCCAAACGGAAGCACGTAGGTCGCTGCCGAACTGAACTGATGCCTGAAATCGGGAGCGTTGTCGCCGCGTTCGGCCTTCAAGTTATGCGTATTCTGCGGTTCTTCGCCTTCGTCCTCGTCATTCTGACCGATCGTATGCTGCCAGGTATAGGAATTGAGCACGCTCCAGTTTTTCGAGAAGCGCTTTTCCAGCCGCACTTCGAGAGCATGGGCGATCAGGTTCTCGGTGTTGCTGTCCTGACGAATCGCCGAGATATTGGGTACCGTGGCGTAGTAAGGACGTCCATAATTCGTAGGCAGGCCGTCCGCTCCGGCACGAAAGTTGCTGTCCACCGGCTGAAATGGCTGATTCACGTTGTAGAGCGCCGCCAGTTTCACTCCGTGTGTACCCACGTAGGCGAGTTGGAAGATCGCGTTCTCCGGCAGAGCTTGCTCCAGGTTCAGATTCCACTCTTCGATGTACGTCGTGCGGTGGTTGAAGTCTGTCGCGCTAGCGCGCCCGGATGGGTTTGAAGGTGTGGGATACACCGGAGCCGGAAAACCGTTGGATAGCCGCATGGAGGGCGTGGTCGCAGGATTGGCAACGGTCTGGCTCAAAAAATTCCCGGTCGGATTATAGGCCAATTCCGTGTCGCTCTGGTTGGCCTGCAAATCGTAAAAGATGCCATAGCCGCCACGCAACACGGTCCCGCCCTGCCCAGGGGAATATGCGAAACCGATACGCGGAGCCAGGTTGTTCAGGTCCGTGATGACGTTTCCGGAACGGCTGACACCCTGCGTTCCCGGCGTGATGAAAGTGCCGGTTTTAAAGTCGAAGTTGGCCAACCGGTTGTGGTCTTCCACTTCCGGCGTGAAGACATCGTAACGGACTCCCAGGTTGAGCGTGAGATGCTGCGTCACCCGGTAATCGTCCATGGCAAATGCACTCAATTCCGTCCAGCTCATCCCATAGCTTCCTTTCAGCCCGTCCCGATTCGCGCTGATCGGATAACCAAGCAGGAAACTCGCCAGAGGACTGCCTCCGGAGCCATCCACAAGATTGTCCGTGAATTGGGCGTCGAAGTATAAATCGCCGTGCGGATTCTGTGTCTGGAACATGCCATGGGCGCGGTGCTTGTAATCGACACCGAACTTGAAGGCATGATGACCCCTCAGATACGTGAACGTATCCAGAGCCTGGTAATTGTTCTCCCTCAGTTGTTCCGGAAACCAATCCTGGTTACCGAGATTGCTCAATCCTGAAATCGCGATATTCGGCAGACCCCCGGTTGCCCCCAGGGGATTCTGATTGATCCCGGGAATTCCAAGCTGGGTAGCGAGAGCCTGATCTGAGAAGAACGGAGTCGCCTGCACAGCCCAGCGCGTATATCCGATCTTGAACTCATTGACCTTGTTGGCGGAGAACGTGTGAACCTCGCTCACGCCGGCCGCGACAGCCAGGTCCTGGATGTTTCCAGTGAAACTTCCGCCGCCCGCGGTTCCAGGAAACGGATCAGGCCGCTTCGAATTCACCACTCCCCAGTCGAACGTCGCAAATGTGCTGTCCTTATCCGACAACTGATGATCGACACGCACGTCGGCCTGATCCTGGTTATTGATATCCAGCGGGTTCAGCAGATACTCGTTTGTCGTGCCGGGAACATTGGGACTGGGGAACAACTTCACCACGTTCATTGCCGCCGCGTCCTGACGATTCTGCGGGATGATGTTTCCTCTAAAGGGCTGCCGCGTCTGAGTGGTTGGATCGTAGGTAGAAGGATCGAATATCTGGCCGGTGTCGTATCCCGTTTGAGGATTAATTGTCCCGGTCAGCAAGTCAGAGAAATCTCCCTCGCGCTCCGACAGCCCTGTATTCGGATTCACCGCCGTCGATGGGACAAACGAGATGTCTGTTTGCGATTGCCCGATGCGCGTACCTTGATAATCGGCGAAGAAGAAAGTATTGTTCGTTCGAATCGGACCGCCGATAGTTGCGCCAAACTGATTCTGCCTGAAAGGGGAGATCGGAGTCGTGGCGCTATCGAAGTAGTTTTTGGCGTCAAAGGCCGAATTGCGCACAAACTCATAAACGTCGCCGTGAAACTGATTTGTTCCGGACTTCAAAACCACGTTCACTACGGCTCCCCCCTTGCCAATGTCGGCACCGAAGCCATTGGTTTGCATCTTGAACTCGCCGATCGCATCGATGGGCGGCTGAATCACTTCGAATCCGATCTGCTGCTCGTTGTTGTCGAATCCGTCCAGCAGAAAGTTGTTGTTCGTTGCCGTCAAGCCGTTTGCCTGCACCGACCCGTTTCCACGCTCGTCCTCGGGGATACCGCCCTGCTGTACCGCGCCCGCCGGGCCTTGATTCACTCCTGGAGTCAGATATGTAAGCTGAATGAAATCCCTACCATTGAGAGGCAGATCGTTGATCGCCTTCTCTTCAATTACCGCGCCCAGCGATGAGGTCTGCGCCTCAATCAGCGGCTCAACGCTCGCTACTTCCACAGTCTGGCTGGTGGCTCCCAACTCGAGCTGGATCTGAACCTGGATCACCTGGTTCACATCCAAGGCAAACGGCGCCTGCTCAGCCCGCTTGAATCCTTCATGCTGCACCGTCACCGTATAGGTGCCTGGCTGTAACTGGGTTACTGTGAACTGCCCACTGTTGTCCGTCGTTGCGTGATGCTCCACCCCGGTTCCGGTATTTTTCACGTTGATGGCCGCGCCCGGAATGACCGCGCCGGATGTATCGAACACCGTACCCGCAACCCTCCCCGATTCGACCTGCGCCATCAGTGCCATCGGCAGGAACAGGGTTAGCACAAGTACGAAACTGGCCATTCTCACAATTTGCCGCAGCTTCATTCAGCCTCCTTTACACCCCTTCAACAACTGACCCCGACCTTGAGCGGTGTATTGATCACGATGAAGCTGCATATGTGCATATGGTGTCAAGTAATGGATAAAACAATCTTTTTGCGGTCGCATCAACCATCGCCGCTTACGGGCAGACGAGTTCATGTTAAATGATTGTTAAAAAAGAAGATATATTGAGAAATCCTGGATCAGGAAGGGCCTCGCAGATGCGCGAAAAATCCGGTCAATACTAAACATATACACATAGCATGATATGCTTCTATTGCGGAGAGACACCTTGAAAGATGAAGTCCCTATTATCACCGCGGACGAGACCGGAATGGCTCTGAACAGCGAAAGCTACGTCCCTTACTATCAACAAATCGTTGAACAGATTCGCGCATTGGTCAGATCAGGGAAGGCGAAAGAAGGGCAGACCTTTTGTTCCGAAAGCGATGTAGCCCACTACTTGGGCATCAGCAAGATGCCTGTGCGCCAGGCGTACCAGAAACTTCGATCGGAAGGGTTGCTGGTCATTGCCAAGGGAAAGCGCCCGGTGATAGGCTCAGGCCGCCTGCCGTGGAATTTCCAGGAACTCCGCGGCTTCAGCGAAGAGATGCGCCGCCGAGGCCTGGTTCCTTCGGCCCGGGTGCTCTCCCGCAGCACCATCAGCCCCGACATTGAGGTTGCCAAGGCCCTCCGTCTTGCGGACGGAGATTCCGTCTACGCGATCAAACGCCTCCGTCTTGTAAACGGAGATGCTGTCGCCATTGTGGAAAGCTATCTCCCAAAGCGGCTCTTTCCCAATATTGAAAAGCAGAATCTCGAGAACCAATCCCTCTACTCGGTCTACGAGAATGTCTACCGCCGCAAGCTTCACTGGGCCGAAGAGGTCATTGGCGCTGTCGCAGCCGGCGAGGATGAGGCCAGTATCCTGGAAACCCCTCCCGGAAGCCCGCTCCTGCTCATTAGGGAAACAACCTTCGACACCGACCGCATCGCCATTGAGTACAGCCGCTCACTGCTGCGCGGCGATCGCTATACCGCTTCCATGATTTCCATCCGCAAGCCTTCCCTCCGCTAGGCGAGACGTGCACTGCTGGAGCACTCGCGGCAAGCTTGAGAATCGCCATCCGTATGATTTGATTCATCGCGAACTTGGACGTCTTGAAAGGCATCTCGGAATCTCAAACCGAATGTTGCACCGGAAGATCGACGAATCAACCGAAATTGTGAAAACGTGGCTTTCTGATTCATCTATCAGTCACTGACTGATAGATCTCAATCATGTCCCTGTGTCCTACGTTTTGGATAAAACCTTGCCCAAACGAGATCCAGACAGATTGCCTTACATGGGCTATCGCGGCCACGATTACGCGGGCCGAGCAACGGTGCATGTGGACAAACGAAGAAGAGGCCGGACTCCGCGAACGCTCTGGCGATGGATGAAACGTCGCGCCGCGGTCGAACCCAGCACCGGACATCTCAAGGTGGAACATCGGTTGGAGCGCAACTGCTTGAAGGGCGTTGCCGGCGATGCGCTCAATGCCATCCTGAGCGCCGCAGCGATCAACTTCCACAAGCTCCTGGGAGCTTTTTGGCGCATTCTTCTGCTCCGCCTGATGCGCATCCGGGGCTGGATTCCGCTGATCCAGTCGCCGATCAGAATGTCGAACATACGCAGGGCGCCTCAACCGCCGACAATCGTATCCCGGGTTGGACGGGTTTCGTGTCAGGGTATGTGTCTTCGATTGCGATTGCCAGAGCCGCCTACGACCACATGCTGTCGCTCCTTTTCAGAATGAGAATCAGGATACCCGTTACGCAGTCATGAATGAATGTTCGGTTCGATGAGTTCTAGACGCGGGTGACATTGATGCCCAGTTTTTCGAAGGGGGCAACGGCGGCAGCGGAAGCGCCAGAATCGGTAATCAACCGGTCAATCTCCTTGGCTGGGCAGAGAAGATAGTTGCTAACGGACCCGAGCTTGCTGTGGTCGGCAACAACAACTTTCATTTTTGCGTGGTGGACAAGCTTGCGCAGGATTTCCGCCTCGGCGGAGTTTGTGCAGGTGAGGCCCTGTTTAGCGTCGATGCCGTCAACTCCGATGAACATGATGTCGGAGAAAAGCATTTCGGCCGCGGCGGTGGCGAGCGGACCGACGAGAGTGAACCAGCTACCGCGCAGATGTCCCCCCGTCACGATCACTTCGATGTCCTCCCGGTTACTCAACTCCATGGCCACGTTCACAGTGTTGGTAATGATGGAAATGTCGCTCAGCGATTTCAGGCATCGAACCACCTCGGTGGTAGTTGTGCCTCCACTCAATGCGACGGTCTGTCCGGTGTTGACGAGGCGTGCGGCGGCGAGGGCGATGCGGCGCTTCTCGTCGGCGAAGCTGCTGACCCGGTCCTGGAATGAGGTGTCGTCTCGGAAAGGCTCGTAGAAAAGCGGGCCAATGGGAACGGCGGCGCCGCGGGTGCGCCTCAACAACGATCGGCTCTCGAGATCCTCGAGGTCGCGGCGAATGGTGGCGATGGATGCGCCCAGCGAATTGCAGAGTTCATCGACAGCGACGGTCCCTGTCTCCTGCAGCCGGCGAAGAATGTACTCCTGGCGGGCGACGAGGTTATCACTCTTAGCGGGCATATGACTACGAGCCTTGGCGAAATCAGGGTACGCGAAGGCCATCTCGACCAATCGATTCCACTGTTCCGGAAGGCGCTCGAGTTGCAGCCAAAGTCAGCTTCGGCGTACATCAACCTGGGCGTCGCGCTGGCCGATTCCTGGGACGTGAGCGCGGCCCTGGAGCAGTTCACGCAGGCGGTGGAGCTGGACCAGGCCTCCGCGGACGGGCACTATCATCGCGGCCGCGTCCTGGCCAAAGTTGACCGGTTGGATGAGGCGCGCCGGGAACTGGAGTTAACCTGCCAGCTCGCGCCTAATTCGCCGTCGGCGGCATACACCCTGGCGCTGGTCGTCCGGCAGCAGCGGGATCTAAATCTCTCCACAGAGCTGTTGCGAAAGGTCATAAGAATCGCGCCCGAGTATCCCGGGACGCAATCTGCTTTGGCGCGCAACCTGGCTGACTCGGGCAAGCAGACGGAGGCTATCGAACACTGGCGGGTAGCACTCAAGGTGGATCCCAATGACGCCGATGCTCTGTTTGGGCTTGGGCATGCGCTGGGCAAGACCGCTCCCGTTGAATCGGCCCAATACATGGCGCGGCTCGGCGAGCTGCAAAAGGATCAGCAACTCCTCGACCGCATACGCACACTCGGCAACCTAGGAATCAAGGCCGCCGATTCAAAGGATTGGACCGATGCGGTGGCCACCTATCAGGAAGCTTTGCGGCTCTGCGGCGAATGTGTGCTGAGTGAAGCCCTGCACAAGAACCTGGGGCTGATCTACGGACACAAAGGGGACACCAGCCAGGCAAAGATCGAGCTTCTCCAGGCACGCAAGCTGAGCCCCGGCGATCCCGATGTGCTGCAGGCCATCAACGCGCTGGGGCTCAAGGTTGAGTGACTCGCAGCGACATCGTTTGAATTACCGGGGCGAGCCCATCCAACACGTTCGAGCGCTCCAAGGCTCGAGTCGGAGATCATTCGTTGCAGTACATCGCCGCCGCTAGCATGGCGCCGGTAGGGAGTAGTAGGGGGTGTTTGGAATGGGAACCAAGGTTACAATCTTCGTCGTTTTCGCACTGTTTCTTTTCGGCTGTGGAGGAGTAACCGGGATGACCGGACAGCCCGGCGCGGCAGCCGCGAAGGCCAATCAGTTGACGCGAGCGTCCCACGCGGTGACGACGCTTCAAAGCTGGTACGACCAGTCGACCGGCCTGTACCAGACGACGGGTTGGTGGAATTCTGCGAACGCTATCACGGTCCTCGTTGACTATGCGCGGGTCCGCCGCAGCAGCCAATACGATTCCATCTTTGTCAAAACCTTTACCGCAGCCCAGAAGGAGAATCCGAAATTCCTGAATAAGTTCTACGACGATGAAGGCTGGTGGGCGCTGGCTTGGATTGACGCCTACGATCTGACCGGAAACAAGCAGTACCTGTTGATGGCCAAGACGATTTTTGGCGACATGGCGGGTGGGTGGGACTCGACCTGCGGCGGCGGCATCTGGTGGAACAAAGATCGCGGCTACAAGAACGCCATAGCCAATGAGTTGTTTCTCTCGGTTGCGGCGCATCTTGCCAATCGCGATTCATCGAACCAGTCGCAATATCTGAACTGGGCCAACAAGGAATGGAAGTGGTTCGCGCAGTCGGGGATGATCAATTCGCAGAACCTGATCAACGACGGGCTCGGCACCAGTGAAGGCAAAACGTCAGCCGGCGCATGCAGCAATAATGCGCAGGCGACGTGGAGTTACAACCAGGGAGTGGTGCTGGGCGGGCTCCTCGAGTTGTCTAAGCTCAATGCGGACCCCTCCCTGCCGCAGATGGCACAGAGAATCGCCACTGCAGCCATTACCAGGCTCGTGGATATCCACGGCATCATGCACGATCCCTGCGAGCCCAACTGCGGTGCCGACGGCGTGCAATTCAAGGGAATCTTCGTACGCAATCTCGCTGCTCTCGCCGTGGCCGATCCACAGCGCGCGTACAGGACATTTGTAACCAACAACGCCAATTCCGTTTGGGAGCACTCGCGGGGACCGAATGATCAACTGGGCCAGGTTTGGTCAGGTCCCTTCGACGCGGGCAATGCCGGCAGCCAGAGTTCGGCCCTGGCCGCGATCGTCGCGGCGGCTGCACTGGGGAGGTAGTAAGCGGGGGCTCGCGATTTCCGGAGAAACTATCCTTTTCTTGCTTCGAGTTGCAGATCGTTGGCGCTCCAGAGTAGCGGTTGTGGACGCATCCGTGTCTTGGTGTGTGTCGACAGTTTGACATCGGCGTCTGCCGATGAAGACATCGATTAGACCAAGATCAAAAATGGGCGGTGCTTGGCTTTCATTGAGTTCATTCCTGAAAACGCTGATTGCACCTGGAGAGTTCTGGCTTCGTGACAAATCACCGAGCGCCCATCGACCTGGGTGGTGTGTCAGAGATCGCGAGAGATGGATGATCGGCGGGCTCGCTCAGGACAGTTTCCACAAAAGTGCAGCTTCGGCGGTACTGGTACCGGTGAGCACGACGGAGCCGTCCGGCTGACAGCGTACCTCGACGCGCTTGCCGTTCACTTCGGCATGCCTAATCGTGGCGAGGGCGTCTTTCTCCAGACGAATTCGGAGTGTCCACGTTCCCGGCCTGGAGGGCTTGTACCACCCCTCGAAGCGGTCGTGGGTCTTCACTACGCCGAAGAGCGGGGAATCGAAGCGGTATTCATTCTCCGGCAAGTTAAGGTTCAGCCGCAGTCCCGTCTCGTCGAACTCCAGCCCGAGCAGCTTGCTTGCTGAATAGAGAAAGCAGGCGTGGGCATGGAGGTTCAGAACAGGAAAATCGGTCCCGCGGAAGTACGGCTGGTCCGCGGCACCGCCGGGATTGCTGTTTGCCGGCGTGTTGTAGGAGTCGTTGCCACTCCACCCGCCGTACCAAAGGTTCGGATAGGCCTCGGCGTGATGTGCCAGGGTGTTGCGTTTCCACTCTTCTAAAGCCATGGCCGGATGGCTGGCGGCGAGAGCCCAGACCAGCGTCTGATTGAGAGACGGCCAGACTGCACCCATTTCCAGCGTGCCGCGCTCGGATGGTCCGTTTCCTTTCATGTCAGGCCCATCGCTCATCTGCCGGGCGCCGAGCGGTCCCTGCCGCAGTAGTTGATCCATGGTCCGGATCAGCGCATCGACCTGCTCTCGGCTGGCTGCACCAGAGAGGATGGCCCACGGCTGTGGTTCGATCCACAGCGTGGACTCGCCGAGCCAGCCAAGCTTCTCGCCCAGCCATGCTCGCCGGAACCATCGTCCGTTCCACTGCGCAGCAACGGCTTTACGGCTCTGCTCCGCGCGGGCACGGCACTGCTCGATGAGCCCCGAAGAGTCGCCTGTGCCAGCAAGCAACTGCGCGTACTTGTCGAAGACCCATGCAGACATGGCGGCGTTCAGCACGCTCTCGCTGGTATCGATGCACGCCTTGAGATCTGACTGCGCCCAGGTGTAGATAAGGCCGTCATTCCAGTCGTCCACGAGCATACGTACGATGCCGTGCGCGCCTACGCCTACATCGCGGACCTGGTGCTCGTAGCAGCGCCGCAGGAGGTTGGCAACGGAATCAGTCTTGCCCGTTTCAGCCGAAAGCCGCGCCTCGATCGGTTCGTTGAGGAATGCTGCATCGCGGGTGGCTAGGACGTATTCGCTGGTGGCCCAGAGGAGCCAGAGCGGCAAATCGCTGGCCCGATCGGAGAGCATGGGAGCGGCCACGCCACGCCCGACAATCGCATAGGGAAGCGAGCCGTCATCACGCACCTCTTTCAGCGTGTAGCGCAAAACACTTTTCACAATCTCCGGATCGCTGAACAGGAACGGCAGTGCATGTTGCAGTGGATCGCGCGGCGCACCCTGGAAGCCCATCGTGTACTGGTAAAACCCGTTCTGATTCAGGATGTGCTCGCCAAAGTAGTCGTCGTATGTCTGCGCGCTTCTCAGGTAGTAGTGATTCCACGCCGACTCGCGCCGGATCCACGGCTGGCTGGCGATCTCGAAACGCATCCCGTTGCGCTTCCAGGATTCCCGGGTTTGCGTCCAAACGTTCCCGGCAGGCCTCTGGTATTTCGCGATCAAAGCATCCAGCGAAAGACCCGCCGGCAGATAGCCATAGAGGAAGTACAGCGTGCGGCTTTCTCCGGGCGCAAGGTCAAACGAGCGTTCCAGCAGCATGCCTGCCTTCGCCGTAACTTTCTCCACCTCGCAGGGAAAGGGGCGGTGCAATCCATCGGGATGCCCGCAACCACCTGTGCCGAAGAACACGGCCGCGTCCGAACTCATTCCGCTCACTGGCCCGTCCAGCGAGACAAGAAAGGTATCGGGAACGGAGGCCGTCTCGAATTCTGTGCCCGGCTTCAGTTCCTGGACCGGGGTGATGAATCCGTATGGATTGCCGTGACGGAGCATATGTTGCCACGCGGATTCTTCCTCCGGCGGCCGCCCTTCGAACTGCTTGCGGTCCCGCAATCCTTGCTTGCCGGGCAGCGTCGAGAGTCTGTGGCTGAACCGGCGACCGACAGCGCGACGAAACTTCGTGGCCGTTCCCGGCTCGGAGAACGCCTCCATCCACGAACGAAATGACAGCTGATACGGCTGGCAGCCCCAATATTCCACCCAGCGCAGATGAGCGGCTGCGTTGACGCGGTTTGTGATGGTTACCTGGGACATCAGCACGGGATCGTCGCCGAATGGCGCGACGATTACCTGGTCGACCGCATAGCGCGCGCCCGCCACACGCTTGCGGAAGTAGCCCATGCCAAAGATGCGCTCGAACTTCGATTGGCTTCCGTCGTAGAAGGTGCTGAGTGTCTCGTGACCATCTGTCAGATAGCCGATGCCTCCGCCGAACTGGCTCGTCTCGGGATCAATATCGTTCAGGATCTTCGGACAACCTTCATCCTGCCGGACGCGCACAGTTCCGTAGTTCGACGCGAGCGCGGTAATGCGGTCGTTGCCCACCTGATGAATGTGCTCGGTCGAGCTGAGAATGCCCGGCTGCACATCGGTCACAGCGTGTGGGTCGGTCGTCTGATTGGCCGTATAGCGGAAGATCGGCAAGCCGAACTCATCCTCATCCCAGTGCCCGAAGTGGCCGGATCCGAAGGGAACGCTGCTTGTCGTTCGTTCCTGAACCGGCAGGCGCGATCGCGATCCGGGCAGCGCCGAAGCACCTTGTGTACTGATCACGACTCCCAGGCTGTTCCAAAGAAACTCCCGGCGGGTGGTTTCCATCGCAGCTCGCTTTCTTTCATCCGAGGTATTGAGCTCCGTCGAGAACCATTGTTACAGCTCCTTGTTCTGAGCCGAGTCTCTCGCAGATTAATACAAGTGGAATTCTGCCAATGGAGGCTCTTTACGAATGGAACCTTTGCATCGAGGTGCAACCTGCCCCAACCTGATCAATGAGCAGGTCGGCCTGTCGGTAAAAGATGAAACTCTTTTGGGGCCGATTCCCAGACCCTGGCCGGGACTCATCGATTCTTGGTGAGGCTCGGGTGAAGTTTCCGAAAGGCCCATGTTCCGGGAGCGACAAAGACAATCGCTCACTGTCAGCCATGTGTGATGAACAGGAGGCGCTGTTAGACAATCTTTACCCCTTGACACTCGACAGGTCAGTAATGCATCCTCTTGTTGAATGTCGAGGGGAGCGATGCCAACTACAGATCTTCTGCAGGGAACGCTGGATCTACTGATATTAAGGACACTTGCCCTCGAATCAATGCATGGGTGGGGTATCGCGCAACGCATTCAGCAGGTATCGAAGGATGCACTTCAGATTGGACAGGGGTCGCTGTACCCCGCTCTTCACCGGCTGGAGTACAAGGGGTGGATACAGGCCGAGTGGGGAGCCTCGGAAAACAACCGCAAGGCGAAATACTATTCGCTAACCAAGACTGGGCAGAAGCAACTGCAAGCTGAGCTCGAAGACTGGGGTCGCATCTCGACAGCAATCGCCTTAGTGCTGAAGTAGGAGGATAGATGCTCAAAGAATGGTTGACGCGCCTTCGTTTTTTGATGTTTCCAAAACCCAATCGTGAAATAGACGACGAGTTGCAGTTCCACATCGAGCGGCAGGCTCAGGAATACATCGCGACCGGAATGATGCCACACGAGGCACGCCGAAAAGCGGTGGTAGCGTTCGGGGGAATCGAGAGCGCGCGAGCACAAACCCATGAACAACGTCCGAGCTTCTTCCTCGGAACTCTTCTTCAAGACGTCAGCTACGCACTCCGGCAACTCCGGAAGAGCCGCGGCTTCACCGTAACCGCCGTTCTGACCCTCGCCCTCGGCATAGGAGCCAACGCTGCAATTTTCACCCTGGTCAACGCCATCCTACTCAAGAATCTCCCCGTCGTTGCCCCCTCCACCCTCATCCGTATCGGTAACACCACCGAGTGTTGCGTCGACTCGGGAACGCAGGACGACGACAATTACTCCTTGTTCACCACAGACACCTGGCACCAATTACAGAAGAACGCACCGGAGTTTGAAGAATTAGCTGCCATGCAGTCTTTCGTCAGTCAAATCATTGCTCGTCGCAGCGAGGCTCAGGAGAGCGCGCACTCCGTCACGGGCGAATTCGTCTCCGGCAATTACTTTCGCACCTTCGGCCTTCACCCGCAAATTGGACGCCTCTTCACGGACGCGGACAATGTTGAAGGCACACCGTTGGTCGCCGTCATGAGCTATGACATTTGGCAGAAGAACTATGCCAGCGACCCATCCATCGTCGGC
>VFSW01009469.1_pt1 | contig 13897 bp, 9 predicted proteins | sample 5358111 | NCBI WGS metagenome assembly VFSW01 (sample SAMN11554181, study PRJNA540505) | mine drainage metagenome | isolation source: sediment from site ElyBrook_90M | place: USA: Ely Copper Mine, Vershire, VT | collected 2017
AAATTAGAAACGGGCTGGCGTAGGCCAGTACCGCGCTAAACTTCTACCAATGCCCGGATGGTCCGATCTGCCTGACAGCCGCCTCCTGGTGGACGTATCGCTGTGGTCGGCGGACCTGGCCAACCTGGAGTCCGCGGTGCGCCGCCTCTCGCCTTGGGCCGATTCGTTCCATCTGGATGCGGCCGACGGACACTTCGCGCCGAGCCTGCTCTTTTTTCCCGACCTGGTGCGCGCCCTACGCCCGCATACCTCCCGCCCCTTTCATGTGCACCTGATGGCGGAGCGGCCTTCCGCGCTGGCCGGCGATTTTCTGGATGCCGGCGCGGACGTGCTGACGGTGCACGTGGAGAACGGCGAACGCGAGGCCGGCGCCGCCATCGAACAGGCGCTCCGGCGTGGACGCGGCGCGGGCGTGACCGTGCGCCTCGAATCGCCCGTGCGCGCCGTCGAGCCCTTTCTCGAATCCGTCGAGCTGGTTATCCTGTTGGGCACGGGGGCGGGCGTCAAGGGAGCGGACCTGGCGCCCCAGGCATGCGCGCGTTTGCGCGAGGCGCGCGCCCTGCTCCGCGAGCGCGGGCGGCCGCGCGTGCGGCTGGTGGCCGACGGCGCCATTCGCACCCATACCGTAAGCGCCTTGCACCAGGCCGGCGCCGACGCCGTCGTGCCCGGCTCGCTGGTCTTCCAGTCCCCGGACCTGGAGTCCACCTTTCGATGGCTGCGCGGTCACTCGGCCGCGGCCGGCGTATAGGGCACCCACACCTCCATGCGGGAGGGTCCCCGGTTGGCCCAGGCGTAGTACGGGATAAACGTCAGCACCACTTTTTTCCCGGGCGCCGGCCGCGCCGCTTCCAGCGCCGCGTAGAGCGGTTCGCCGGCAAGGGACCGCTCACTGGCCAAGCCCGCATGCCGCAATACCAGAACGCCGCCCAGCAGATCGGCGCGCCACTCGCTATCAAATCCTGAGCCGCCGCCCGTAAGGGAAAGGTCGAAGAGGTTGGAGTCCGGCTGGTCGGGCTGCTCCAGACAGTAGACCAGGGGCCCGCGCTCCACGGCGACGCGGCCGACATCCTCGCGGACCAGGGGATTGGCGCGCACCAGCCGCGGGCGCATGGCGAACTCCACGTGCACCGTGTCGCCGGGCTCCCAGCGGCGACGAATCTCGTAATACTCGCCACCCCGCGCGTTGGCCGGCGCCGCACCCCGCACCCGGATGGCGGTCCCATCGGCCCAGTTGGGAATCCGCACGAACAGGCTGAATTCGGCCGCGTGCGCAGGATTCACGGTAAGATCCACCGTGCCCTTCCACGGATATTCGGTCCGCTGCGCGATGCGCAGGCCGGCGCCGTCCTCCAGGCGCCAGTCGAGATCCGAGTTGTGGAACAGGTGGACGTACACGCCCCGAGGGCTGGTACCGTACATGTAACCCGGCAGCGAGGCCAGAATGCGCTCCAAGTTCGGAGGGCAGCAGGTAGTGTCGTACCACGCGTTGCGGATCTGCTCGCCGGAGGATTCCAGCGGATTGCGGTAACAATACAGCGTGCCCGAAAGCGACATGCCGGAGTTGATGCCGTTGTACAGGGCGCGCTCCATCACGTCGGCGAAGCGCGCCTCGCCGCGCGCCAGCAGCATGCGCCAGTTCCACATCATGTTGCCGATGGCGGCGCAGCTTTCGCCGTACGCCTGCGCGTTGGGCAACTCGTAGGCTTCGCCGAACGATTCGCCGGACTCGCGCGAGCCCACGCCGCCGGTGATATACATTTTGCGGTTGGCCAGGTCGCCCCACAAGGTTTCGAGCGTTTTCAGATACGCGGCATCTCCCGTTTCCATGTAGTAATCCGTGGCGCCGCACGCGGCGTACATGGCGCGGACGGCGTGGCCTTCCAGCCCGGTGCGCGAGGTGAACGGCTTGCCGCTGAACAGGTACACGAGCTGGTCGCCGGTAAGATGCAGGCGTGCGCGCTCGACGCCGCTCAGCAGATAGCCGGCGAAATCCAGGTAGCGGCGGTCGCCGGTGGTGCGGTACAGCTCCACCAGGGCCATCTCGAATTCCGGATGTCCCGTGAGGGCGGGGCGTTTCGCCGGGCCGAAATTCGCCACCATGTAATCGGCGAAACGGATGCCGCCGTCGAGCAGCTTGCGGTCTCCCGTGGCGCGGTAGTAGGCGATGGCCGCCTGCAGCATGTGGCCCATGCAATAGAGCTCGTGCGAGCGGTACATTTCCGTGAAGCGTTTGGCGGTGCGCTCTTCGCTCCAGTAGGTGTTCAGGTAGCCGCTGGGTTCCTGCGCGGCCAGGATGATGCCGGTGAGGCGATCGAATTCCGCGCGCAGCTTGGGATCGTCGCCCGACTGCAGCACGAAGGCGGCCGCTTCCATCCACTTGTACAGATCGGAATCGGTGTAGAGCGGCCCGCGGCGGGGGACGTCCTTCTTGCCTTCCAGGCGCAGGAAGTTATCCACGATTCCGTGGTCCTCCAGCTCGGCGAGCATCGTGGGGATGCTCTTCTCCGCGTTGACGGCGCGGCGGGAGGCCCAGAAGCCGCTCCCCATGGTCACCGCGCGGACGGGCACGGCATGCAGCCTGGCATGGGGCGACTGGTTGACGTCGACGACCCCTTCGGATTGCCAGCCGGCGCTGGCGGCGAGAAGCGCGGAGGCGGCGAGACACGCAAGCAAGAACGGGCGCATGGCTCTCTTATTGTACGGCGAGCCATGCCGTGAAGGCGGCCAGGGCAGCGGACGCCGCGCGCGCGGCCGACTTTTTGGCGCCCAGGTCGTGCCCGGCGCCTTCGATGGTCACCAGGCGATGCGGACCGGCGATCGATTCGAGCGCCGCCGACATCCCGGCCGTCGAGCCGAACGGATCGCGAGCGCCGTGCACAAACAGCGCCGGCGTGGTGAGTTTCGGGAAGTGTGCCGTGCGCAGGTCCGCGGGCCGCCGGGGCGGATGCAGCGGATACGACAGCAGCAGCAGGCCGGCGGCCAGATCCGGCTCGTCCGCCGCCAGCATGGTGGCCTGGCGCCCGCCGTAGGAATGGCCGCCCAGGTACACCGCGCCCGTGACCCGGCAGCGCAGCCACAGCACGGCGCGCTTCAGCCCGGCGCGGTCGCGCGGCGCCATGGCCGGGAAGGGAGGCCCGTGGGGGCGCTGCTGGCGGAACGGCAGATCGCAGCGCAGCACCGTTATGCCCGCCGCCGCGAAGGCTTCCGCCAGCGCCATCAGCAGCGGCGCCGATGCGTCCGACCCCGCGCCGTGCGCCAGCACCAGGCCCGCGCCGCGCGGCGCCGCCGGCGCATGCAGAAAGCCGCGCACCGCGGGATCGGCGGACGTATCGGCGACCGGTTGCGTCACCGCCTACCCGTGCTTGGAGCGGATCACGTCCACCAGTTCTTTCACCGCCGCCGCGCTCTTTTCGAGCATGGCCTGTTCGGCCGGCAACAGTTTCACCTGGTAGATGTGCTCGATGCCGCGCGCGCCCAGCTTTACCGGCACGCCCACGAACAGGCCATTGATGCCGTATTCGCCCTCCAGCAACGCCGCGCACGGCAGGACCTTCTTTTTGTCCTTCAGGATGGATTCGGCCATTTCCACCGCCGCCGCGGACGGCGCATAGTAGGCGCTGCCGGTCTTCAGGTACTTGACGATCTCCGCGCCGCCGTTGCGGGTGCGCTCCACGATGCGGTCGATGGCGGCCTGCTCCATCAGTTCGGTGAGCGGAATGCCCGCCACGCTGGACAGGCGCACCACCGGGACCATGGTGTCGCCGTGGCCGCCCATCACCACAGCGGTCACGTTATCCACCGAAACCTTCAGCTCCTGCGCGATGAAGGTGCGGAAGCGCGCGCTGTCCAGCACGCCGGCCATGCCCACGACCCGGTTCTTGCTGAATTTGGAAACCATGTAAGCGGTCTGGCACATGGCGTCCAGCGGATTGGTGACCACGATGAGGATGGAGTTCGGCGAATACCGCACGACCTGTTCGGTGGCGGCCCGCACCACGTCGTAGTTGGCCATCAGCAGATCGTCGCGGCTCATGCCCGGCTTGCGCGGGAACCCGGCGGTCAGGATCACGATATCCGAGTTGGCAGTCGGTTCGTAATCGTTGGCGCCGGTCACGGTCACGTCGTAGCCCTGTACCGGGCCGGATTGCAGCAGGTCCAACGCCTTGCCTTGGGGCACGCCTTCGATGACGTCCACCAGCACCACGTCCGCCAGTTCCTTATCGGCAATGCGGACGGCGCAGTTGGCGCCCACGTTCCCCGCGCCCACAACCGTAATCTTTTTTCGCAATGGAAGCTCCTTTGAAGAGTTTGAAACCGGATTATATCGCCATTCGCGCCACGGCTTCGCGGCTATAATAAGAGGGTAAGATGCCATCACCACCAGCCACCACCAGGAAAGGCCCCAGGATCCCCGCGGGCGCGCCGGATAGATGTTCCACCTAATCGAAAAACAAATTCAGCGCGCCTTCCACGATCGCATTCAGGCGCGCTACGGCATCGACCTGGCGGTGGCCGTCGAACAGCCCAAGCAGAGCGATTTCGGCGAGATGGCCGTGCCCGCCGCATTCCAGCTCGCCAGGCAACTGAAGCAGGCGCCGCGGAAGATCGCCGCGGAGCTGCAGGCGGAGATCGGGCCGGTTCCCGGCGTGGCGGCGCTCGACGTGGCGGGCAACGGCTACATCAACATACGGCTCGACCGCCCCGCCTATGCCGAAGGGCTCCTGCGCCCCGCGGCCGCGGAACAGCCCGCCGCGGCCGGGAAGATCATCGTCGAACACACCAATATCAATCCCAACAAAGCCGCCCACATCGGCCACCTGCGCAATGCCACCCTGGGCGACACGTTCGTGCGTATGCTGCGCGCCGGCGGCCAGCAGGTGGAGGTGCAGAACTATATCGATAACACCGGCGTGCAGGTGGCCGATGTGGTGGTGGGCTTCCATTACCTGGAACACAAGACCCCGGACCAGGTGCGCCAACTTATCGCGGACCCCGGCGTGCGTTTCGACTATCTCTGTTGGGACTTATACGCGCGCACCTCGGCGTATTACGCCGAAGCCCCCGAGTCGCGCGCCTGGCGCAGCCAGACGCTGCATGCCATCGAGGCCGGCAGCGGGCCGCCGGCCGAACTGGCCCACATCGTGGCCGACGCCATCGTGGAGCGCCACCTGGCCACCATGCTGCGTCTCGGCGTCGAGTACGACGTCCTGCCGCGCGAAAGTGAGATCCTGCACCTGCGCTTCTGGGCCGCGGCGTTCGACTTGCTGAAACAACGGCAGGCCATCTACCTGGAGACCGAGGGGAAGAACGGCGGATGCTGGGTGATGCCCGCCGAAGCCTTCGCGGGCGATTCCGGGTCCGAAGATAGCAAGGTGATCGTCCGCTCCGACGGCACCGTGACTTATGTGGGCAAGGACATCGCCTACCAGCTTTGGAAGTTCGGCCTGCTGGGCAAGGACTTCCACTATCGCCGTTTCAGCCGCTACGCGGACGGGCGCGAGCTATGGGTCACCACCAGCGAGCCCGGTCCGCCGGACCAGGCCGTGCCGCAGTTCGGCCGCGGCGCGCGCGTGTACAACGTGATCGACGCGCGGCAGTCGTACTTGCAGGAGGTAGTGGCGGCCGGCCTGAGGGCCCTGGGCTACGCCGCGCAAGCCGCGCAATCCGTGCATTTCTCCTATGAAATGGTGGCCCTCTCGCCGCGCTGCTGCGCCGAGTTGGGCATCCCGCTTTCCGAAGAGGATAGCCAGCGGCCCTACGTGGAAGTCTCCGGGCGCAAGGGGCTGGGGGTGAAGGCGGACGACCTGATCGACACCCTCACCGCCAAGGCGTTGGAGGAGGTGGCCGCGCGCCATCCCGAGGCCGCGCCCGCCGAACAGCGCCGCATCGCGTCGCAGATCGCCATTGGCGCGCTGCGCTATTTCCTGCTGAAGTTCACGCGCAACTCGGTCATCGCCTTCGATTTCCAGGACGCTCTCAGCTTCGAGGGCGACACCGGCCCCTACGTGCAGTACGCTGCCGTGCGGGCGCGCAACATTCTGCGCAAGTTCGAGGAAAAGGGCGAGCCCCTGCCCGATTTCGGGGCGGAACTGACGCCCGCGGTCCTCGAGCGCCAGCTTGCCGGCGAGGATTTCTGGCAGATGCTGCTGGCGGCCTCCACGGCCGACGCGGCCGTCGAGCGCGCGGTGGCCGCCGGCGAACCCGCCCACGTGGCTAAGTACGCCTTTCAGCTTGCCCAGCTCTTCAATAACTTCTATCATCTGTATCCGATCATTCACGAGGCCGGCCGCGACAAGAAAGTCTTCCTGCTGTGGATGACGGACTTCTTCCGCCAGCAGTTGGAGCGCACGCTGGAGATCCTGGGGATTCCAGTGCCGGACTACATGTAAGGCCCGGCGCGCACGGGACGCGGCTTATAATCGGTACATGCCCGTGAATAGTTTTGGAGCGGCGTCCACGTTGCGCGCCGGCGATGTCGAATACGGCATCTTCCGCCTCGCCGCGCTGGAAGCGCGGGGCGCCGGCAACATCTCCCGCCTGCCCTTCAGCACCAGAATCCTCCTCGAGAACCTGCTGCGTCAGGAAGACGGACGGCGCGTCACCGCCGCCGATATCGAATACGTGGCGCGCGGCGCGGCCGGGGCCGAAGCCAAAGAGATCAGCTTCATGCCCGCCCGCGGGCTGCTGCAGGATTTTACCGGCGTGCCCTGCGTCGTGGACCTGGCCGCGATGCGCGACGCGCTGGCCCAGATGGGCGCCGACCCCAAGCGCGCCAATCCGCTGCTGCCCGCCGACCTGGTCATCGATCACTCGGTCCAGGTGGACCGCTACGGCACGGCGGACGCCTTCGAGTTCAACGCCGTCCTCGAATTCCAGCGCAATCGCGAGCGCTACGCGCTGCTGCGCTGGGGCCAGACCGCATTCCAGAATTTCCGCGTGGTGCCGCCCGATACCGGCATCGTGCACCAGGTGAACCTGGAATATCTGGCCTCGGTGGTGTTCCGCCGCCAGACCGATCGCGGATGGTTGGCCTACCCCGACACGCTGGTCGGCACGGATTCGCACACCACCATGGTCAACGGACTGGGCGTGCTCGGCTGGGGTGTGGGCGGCATCGAGGCCGAAGCCTGCATGTTGGGCCAGCCCGTTTCCATGCTGCTGCCGCCGGTGGTCGGCTTCAAGCTGCACGGCCGGATGCCCGCGGGCGTCACGGCCACCGACCTGGTGCTCACGATCACCCAGATCCTGCGCAAGAAAGGAGTGGTCGGCAAGATCGTCGAATTCCATGGCCAGGGCCTCGCCGCCTTGGGCCTGGCGGATCGCGCCACGGTGGCCAACATGGCGCCCGAGTACGGCGCTACGGCCGGCTTCTTTCCCGTGGATGCGGAGACGCTCGAATACCTGCGCTTCACCAACCGCCCCCCCGCGTTAATCGAGCTGGTGGAAGCGTATACCAAAGAGCAGGGCCTGTTCCGCACCAGCGCCACGCCCGATCCGGTTTATGCGGAGAACGTCGAGCTGGACCTGGCCACCGTCACCCCGTCGATGGCCGGTCCGAAGCGCCCGCAGGATCGCGTGAACCTGTCGGACGTGAAGAAGAATTTCGAGGCCGCATTCGGCGGCGCGCACCACCCGGTGAGCGTGGCCGTGAACGGCGGCCGCGCCACCATCGATCACGGCGCGGTGGTGATCGCCGCCATCACCAGTTGCACCAACACCTCCAATCCATCCGTGATGCTGGGCGCCGGCCTGCTCGCCAAGAAAGCCGTGGAGCGCGGGCTCAAGTCCAAGCCGTGGGTGAAGACCAGCCTGGCGCCGGGTTCCAAGGTGGTCTCCGACTACTATCGGGAAGCGGGTCTCATGCCGTACCTGGAAGCGCTCAACTTCCATCTGGTGGGATACGGGTGCACCACCTGCATCGGCAATAGCGGGCCGCTGCCCGAGCCGGTCGCCGAAGCCGTGCAGAAGGAGAACCTGACCGTGGCCGCGGTGCTCAGCGGCAACCGCAACTTCGAGGGACGCGTCAACGCGCAGGTGAAGGCCAACTACCTGGCGTCGCCGCCCCTGGTGGTGGCCTATGCCCTGGCCGGCCGCATCGACATCGACCTGACCAGGGAGCCGCTGGGCGAGGACTCCGCCGGCGCCCCGGTTTATCTGCGCGATATCTGGCCCACCGACGAAGAGGTGCGCGCCACCGTGCGCGCCTCCATCCGCCGCGACATGTTCCAGCACGAATACGCAAAGGCCTTCGAGGGCGACGCCAACTGGAGCGCCATGCGCGTGCCCACCGGGGACCGCTATATCTGGGACGCCCAGTCCACCTACATCAAGCGCCCTCCCTATTTTGACGCCATGGTGGATCCGCAAACATCCGTTCAGGATCTCGGCGGCATGCGGGTGCTGGCGCTGCTGGGCGACTCCATCACCACCGACCACATTTCGCCCGCCGGATCGATCGGCAAAGACACGCCCGCGGGACGCTACCTGATGGCGCAGGGCGTGGCGCCCAAGGATTTCAATTCCTACGGCGCGCGCCGCGGGAATCATGAAGTGATGGTGCGCGGCACGCTGGCCAACGTGCGGCTGCGCAACCAGCTCGCGCCCGGGACCGAAGGCGGCTGGACCCGCCACCTGCCGGATGGCGAGCAGATGTCCATCTACGATGCGTCCGTGAAATATCGGGAGCAAGGCGTGCCGCTGCTGATTGTGGCGGGCAAGGAGTACGGCTCCGGTTCCTCGCGCGATTGGGCCGCCAAGGGCGTGCTGCTGCTGGGCGTGAAGGCGGTGATCGCCGAAAGCTTCGAGCGCATCCACCGCACCAACCTGGCCGGCATGGGCGTGCTGCCCCTGCAGTTTATGGAGGGCGAAAACGCCGCCAGCCTGAAGCTGACGGGAAGCGAAGTCTTCAGCGTGGAGGGGGTGAAGGAGTCGCTCGGCGGCGGCCCGCGCCGCGCCCGCGTGCGCGCCGGCGCCACCAGCTTCGACGTCATCGTGCGCGTGGACACGCCGCAGGAGGTCGAATACTTCCGCCACGGCGGCATCCTGCCCTACGTGCTGCGGCAGATCGCGGCGGCTTGATGGCGCCCATCACCCGGCGCGCCGCGCCGGCCATTCTCCCGCGGCCGCTATCGCCTGTTCGCGCAATCGCCCGCGGAGTACCCGGACTGCGCCGTCCGGCTGATGCGCGAAACGCCCGTCGTGGATCTCCTCAACCAGTTCCGCTTCGCCGACTACTCCGAACGGCCGCCCAGGATCGATCGATGGCTCCGCCGTCCCGAGACCTTCACCGCGGCCGACGCGGCCGTTTACCAGGGCTCCGGCATCGACGTCTTCGCCCTCGGCGACGCCGCTCCCGGCTTCAACGAAGGCCTGCGCTTCTTCGCCGAATGGAACGGCCTGCCGGCCGCGCATCCCGGCTCGCTGCCGCGCATCGGCGCGACACCCGATATCGGGCGCGCGCACCAGGACCGCAAGACCGGGGTGATGCCGACCATGCAGGACTCCACCCACTTCCGCGCGCCCGGCGACGTGGACACGTTCTTCGGCCTGGGCCAGCGCATCTCGCAACTCACCTACAATTTCAATAATCGCATCGGCAGCGGCTTCCTCGAACAGCGCGACGGCGGCCTGTCCGTCTTCGGCCTCGGCATCATGAAGCGCATGGAAGAAAGTGGGCATGGCGGTGGACGTGTCCCACTGCGGCGACCAGACCACTCTCGATGCGCTGGAAGCCGCCGCCAAGCCGGTGATCTTCACCCATGCCAACTGCCGCGCGATTACGCGCGCTCGCCTTGCGCCAAGCGGCCTGATTGGATCGGTTGGCTGTGTGCCCGTAGACCTGCCTGTAGAGCGGCACAGCGAAGGCTGCATCCAGATGGGGCTGCGGAGCATTTTTCCTGGGGTATACCAAATGGGATGGCCTATGGCGCAATTGGCTGATGCCCGAGCAGGATCCGCGAACGGCGGCCCCGCCATGGCGGCGGTCCGGAGGCAGCGCGCTACTGTACGGTGAAGCTTACCTCGGTGGTGTCGGTGCCTCCCGGTGTGGTGACGGTTATTGGCCCCGTAGTGGCCCCAGCCGGAACCGTGGCCCAGACGTAGTTCGGGCCGCTGCTGGAGACCGCCAAAGCCGGCACGCCGTTGAACGCGACCGAGGCCGAAAGCAGGTTACTGCCCCAGATCCGCACGCGCGTGCCCGCGGGCCCGGATTGCGGGCCGAACTTCTTGGCCCACGGCCGGGGCTTGGGCAAGCCCACATCCAGCGCGAATACAGCGCCCGCGCCGGTGCGGCCCCCGCCCTGCACGGTACCGTAAATGATGCCGTCGCTCCCCAGCACCATGTCGCACTGGCAGGCGCCGTCGCGAGTGGGATTGCTCAACGCGTAGAGCAATGTGTACTGGCCGCTCTTGGTGATGCGAAAGAGTTGGCCGACGCCGCCCGCGCTGAAGTTCCCCAGCGTGGCGCCATAAAGATTCCCATCGCTGCCTTCGATCAACGTGGTGGGCCCGCCATTGGTGCCCGCGGGAAAGGTGTACAGAAGCGTGTATTGGCCGTCCAGCGTGAGTCTGTAAATGATGCCCGTGCCGTTGGGGCCGGCGCCGGGCGCAGCGCCGTAGAGGTTGCCATCGTCGGCCTGAAGCAGCGGCGCCAGGTAGCCGATAAACGTGCCCGATGGAAAGGTGTGGACGGTGGTCATGGACCCGGACGGAGTAACGCGGTAGGCGTAGCCCGTGGATGCGGTTCTCGGGGCGCCGATGGCGTAATAATTTCCGTCGCCCGCTAGAATGGGTCCTCCCAGGATCAAACCGCCCTGTGGGAGTCCTGCAATCGCGGTCACGGTGCCGGCCAAGTCAGCCGTCGCGACCGACCACAGCCCGGTAGTATTTTCGACTGCCGACCCGAGCAGGCTGCCGTCGGGAAGGCCCTGTTTTAGCACCGCGACCAGGCTCTGTGGCGGGTAGACCTGCCTGCCCGGCGTGGACGTGACAGAAAAGAGGCTCGCCGGCTTGTCGCTCAGCTCTACCGTTGAATAGAGGCGTCCGTCGGACGCCGCAGCGAAGAGAGACTGTACGTTGTACCCACTGGGGAAGCTCGTCAGCACGGTCATCGACCCTTGCGGCGTAGTCGAAAAGCCTACAGTTGTGTAAGCGCCTGCGACCCCATAGAACAACCCAGGCGTTCCCTCGACCAATCCGGCGGGCTGATCGTACTTATCCATGTAGGCGACAATGCGGTACGATACCTGGCCGGCGTTAGCGATTGCAGTTATCGCGCATAGTGCGAGCGGCAGGACGGTCCGAAGATAACGGTTCATCATAGTATGCAATCCTTGCTGAAGTTTGACCCAGCCAGGCGGTTCCCCGGCGCAGGTTAGTGGCCTGAGTACACCATGATGCCAGAGCACGGCGACGTGGACGTGCAGGCGGAGTTTGTGGACACCGAGGTAATCCCGGCGGTGGGGATGTAGACATATCCGTTGGCGACCGTGGGTAGGGCAAAAGTGGCGTTCGTAAAACTGCTGATCGAGTACGACGGGCAGCTGGCGGAATTGCTGCACCAGAGCAGGCTCAGATTGGTGGCATTGTAAGCGTATAGCGCGCCCACGAGCGGGCCGGGCGGCGGCCCCGGGTTTTGCAGATTCACAAGCCCCCAGACCACCGGGTCGCTGCCGCTGTTTGAGGTTACGGTCAGCGTGCCGCCCGGGTACTGTACATAGGTGTCCGTCGGGTGCGCGTCATAGATTGGATTGATGAAATACCCACTGTAGTTCCACGGGGCGCCGCTAACGGTCAGGCTAGAGCTGATAGTCAGTTGGGTGTCGCTGTTAACGATTGTGATTATTGGACAGGAAGGTGGCGAGCACCCCCCGGCTATTAGCATGTCCCCGGGGACCACGTGGGACGTAAACGACGTCCCCGAGCCGGTGACCGTGGTGCCGCCCGTGGCGGTGATGGTTCCGGGCCCGGATTGCGAGGAGTCGTCGGAAAGTTGGAGGCCGGTCAGGACCTCGTAGCTCGGCCACACATAAAGGTAGGGCGGAGAACCGTCCTTAAAGAGCGCCATGCTCGTGACGCGGTCGCAGGTGGTGTCCCCGCCATGGGCGTCGATCTGGTCCGGGCATTGGGCTTGGTTCGCGGCGAACGAGAACAGGTTTCCGAGATCGTTGGTTACTCCTCCAGGGCCGCCGCCGGAGGCCCCTGGGTAACAACCGCTCGACGACCCGCAGATGTTGCCCTGCGTAAGGAGGTAAGCGTAGCCCGCCTTGTCGATCGTTAGCAGGCGATGGTTTCCGCCCGGATCGTCGAAGAGGATAATGCCGCTCACAGCCATGTCGAAGTCGTTCTGGGAAAGCCCTTCGAAGGTGTCCGCAACTGGATTTGCGGCGCCGGTCGTGAGGCCCTGCTGGAGCGGAACGTTCGTGCCGCCGTAAGGCGTGAAGTATTCGGAGGGGGTCTGGTAGGCCCCTCCCCCGCTGACCTGCAGCGGGAAGTCCAGCACGCTGTTGCCCCAGTTCTGGATCGAACTCAGCAGCGTGCCGCTTGAGTTCGTCTGCTGAAATCCGCCGTTTCCGACGCCGAAATAGGCATGAGAGTTCCCGCTTGAATCGGGGTTGGCAGCCGGCCCGCGGCCGGACATCCAAATGCCACCCGCGTGACCGCACCAGTTCGGTGCAAACGCATAGTACGACGCGACGCAACCGGAACCGGCCAAGCAACTCGTGCCGCTACAGGTGCAGTTCGCGGTGCAGGCGGGCGCGTCGGTATTCGAACCGCTGCCCCAACCTTTTGCCGTGGTCACGAACTCGATCCTCCGGGTGAGCAGGCCGCCGTAGCCGAACACCCAGCCGTGGTAGGGTGTCGTTATCTCCCCGCCCGGTCCGTAGCCGAAGCCGAAGGCCGCATAAATCAGATTGTTCGGCGTGCCCGTTCCGGAAACCTTGACCTGAAGAAGTGCCGCACGCTGCATGGTCTCCCAGGCGTTGAACGGAATCGAGTTGCCCGTAAGGTCGTCGGCGCCGTCCGATCCGGTTACGGTTCCGCCGATCTGCTGGGGCGTCACCTGGTCGGCCCCGGTGTACAGGTTGAGCCGGTGGATCCACCACTTCTGTGCGCCCGGCGAGGCTGCGGTTTCGCACAAGCTGGTGACGTACACGACCGGGGGACTGACGCTGGTATCGATTACCGGTGTCGAGACGACGCCCGCAAAGGGCAAGCCAGCCGTGCCGCCGTATCCGGCCAGCGACGGGCCGGCTGTCGATCCGCAATCCTCATACCAAAGGTCATGGCCGGTGCAACCGGGCTGCTGGCAGTCGCTCCAGATGACCGCGCCGGTGTCGGCGTTCCAAGCATAGACTCCGTCGGTGAGGGTTGGAGCGACCAGCATGTTGCACGGGTTCGGGCAGTTGTTCAGCGCGGGCGTTGTCGATACCTGCGAGACATAAAGTGGCTGCGCCTGGACCCGGTTGTTGAGTCCGCTAACCCCCGGTTCCACCACCAGCGGCGCCCAGCTTGGCGGAGCCGGGCTGACCGTGCCGCCGCTGATGCAACCCGACGTGAGCATGCTCTCGCTCGCGTTATACCCCTGCCGCAAGTTGCCGTACTGGGCCGTCAGGATGCTGGGGGGGGGTGCTTGCGCAGGTTTGCGCACTGGACGATTGGGCGGTTGCGAGGCCGAAGGCACCCGCGAGCAGCAGACGAAGCAGCGCTCGCGGAGAAGTTAGACGCGCCTGACTTGCACGCATTTTGGAGCCCTCCGTACTTCAATGAGCATACGCGGATCACCAGCGCGTGTCAAGTTAATATTTTGCTATTGTTAATATTTTGCTAATAATTTGAAATAGTCCTGTCAAGCCATTTATCTACATGACCGAAATGGGTGTCGGCTGGGTCATATAAG
>VFSW01009470.1_pt1 | contig 13897 bp, 20 predicted proteins | sample 5358111 | NCBI WGS metagenome assembly VFSW01 (sample SAMN11554181, study PRJNA540505) | mine drainage metagenome | isolation source: sediment from site ElyBrook_90M | place: USA: Ely Copper Mine, Vershire, VT | collected 2017
GTATATTCATCGCCCGCCTTCTGCGCCATGGTCTGCGCGGCATCGAGCACGCGCACCAAATCTGGGGTAATTTGCGGCTGACCCGCCCCCGAGCCCTGCACTTTCGGCAGCTTGGCCACCGCCGCATCGACAGCGAATTTCACCGCCGCCGGATCACCACCCGCCGCACGGATCAGGCCGGTGGCAGCCCCTTCATCATCATCGAGAAATGCCTTGAGCAAATGCTCCGGCGTGACGAGCTGGTGAAATTCGCGCACCGCAATTGTCTGCGCCGCTTGCACAAAACCACGCGACCGTTCGGTAAATTTGTCAAAATTCATGGTTGGATCCCTTTCCTGAGGCGACCGGGCTGCGCCATCCCTCAATAGGCGATGGTGCAGCCTTGCCGCCGATAGATGGTTGTAGCATTGATCTGGCTCAAGAGGGGGATCCGATGCGGATTGAGACGATCTATCGCTACCCGGTCAAAACCCTAACCGCAGAGCGTCTGGCCGGCGCTTGGTTGCAGCCGGATTGCAGCATTGCCGGGGACCGCGCCTTCGCCATCGCCCAGGGCGATTGCGGCTTTGACGAGGCCGCACCGTCCTGGCGCTCTAAGCGCGAATTGGTATGCCTTGCGCGCAATCCTGAAGCCATATTTCTCGATGCGCGCTATGACGAAGCTGCCGATTTACTGACGCTGCGCGCCCCCGATGGCGGGGTGATCGAAGCGTCACCCACATCGCCCGATGGTCGCGCGGTGCTGGAACACTTTATCGCTCAAGCGATCCCCGGCGCCCTGCGCGGCACCCCACGGTTGATCCAAGCGCCAGGGATCAATTTCACCGATCAATCCCGGAAATTCATCAGCCTGATTGGCCTGCCCAGCCTGCGCGCGCTGGAGCAGAAGGTGGGGGCCGCGCGCGATCCGTTGCGGTTTCGCGCGAATATCTATCTTGAGGACCTTGAGCCTTGGGCCGAATTTGGCGGGATTGGCCAAACGCTCCGCCTTGGCGAGGCGGTCATCGAAGTGGTCGAGCGCATTGATCGCTGTGCTGCGACCGGGCTCAATCCGGCAACACGCCAGCGCGATGCCAACCCCGTGCAGGAATTGATGCACCATTTCGGCCATGCCGATTGCGGCATCTTTGCCAGGGTTATCGCGGGCGGCGCCATCGCGCCCGGCGATGCGGTGATTGTGCCGTCATGACCGCGTCGCCCAAAATACTGGTCCCCGGCGATACGTGCTGGGACATCGCCCACGCCAGTCAGGTGGCCGTGATCAGCAACGGCGCCGCTTATTTTCTGGCGCTGAAACAGGCGATTCTATCGGCGCGGCACTCAGTCCTGATGATCGGCTGGGATTTTCATACCGGCATCAAATTGGAGCGCGCCGATATCACGATTGACGACGTGCCCAACCAGCTCGGCGCATTTTTGACCGCAATGGTCCGACGCAACAAAAATCTGCAAATCAATGTCCTGCGCTGGGACCTCGCTTTCATGAAAATGCCGTTGCGCGGCACCACCCCGCTGGTGTTGCTCAATTGGCTAACCTCGCGGCGGATTCATTTTCGCCTCGATGGCAATCATCCGCCTGGCGCCTGCCATCATCAGAAAATCGTGGTGATCGATGACCAACTCGCTTTTTGCGGCGGGATCGATACCACGGTGGGCCGCTGGGATACCAAACACCATCGTGACGACGACCCACGTCGCGATGAGCCGGACGGTAAACGCTACGGTCCATGGCATGATGTCACAACAGCGGTCAGTGGTGATGCAGCCCGCGCCTTAGGTGATCTAGCCCGCATGCGCTGGCACGCCGCGACCGGCCACGCGCTCACGCCTCCCCCTGCGAGCGCTGCAATCGCTTGGCCAAGCAGCCTTGAGCCGCATATGCACGATGTCATGGTCGGCATTGCCCGCACCTGGCCGAAAACCGCGCAAATGCCTGAGACACGTGAAATCGAGGCTCTCTATATCGCGGCCATCGGCTCTGCCCGCCAATCGATCTATCTCGAAAGCCAGTATTTCTCGTCACCCAAAATCGCCAGCGCCATCGGCGCACGGCTGGCGCAAACCAATGGGCCGGAGGTGATTATCATCAACCCAATCCGCGCCGATGGCTGGCTCGAAGAGGAGGCAATGGGCTCGGCACGCGCCATGCTCCTCAACGATTTACGCCGTATCGACCACCAACAACGCCTCAGATTCGCGACGCCCGTGACAGCGCAGGGCGCGGATATCTATGTCCACGCCAAAGTGCTCGTCATCGATGATTGCGTGTTGCGGGTGGGCTCATCGAACATTAATAACCGCTCGATGGGCGTTGATACCGAGTGCGACCTGATCATCGAAGCCGCGAGCCATGACACCGACCGGCCCGATCTGCGGGCGGCGATCACGCATGTGCGCGATATGCTGATCGCTGAATTATTAGGGGTCGAGCAAATAATCTGGCGTGATACGGTAGGGGCTTGCGGCGGATCGCTGATCAGGGCGTTAGACCACTTCACCGCGCAGAAGGGCAGCCGTCTCGTCCCGTTCGAACCTCCGCAGATCAATGATTTGGAAGCCGATTTGGCGGTCAGCGGGGCGCTGGACCCGGCGACGGTTGAGGCTATGGCGCCAAATTTCATTCGCGGTTTACGCCTGATTGGATCACCGCGGCCACAGCGATGGATCAACCGGCTTACGCGCCGCCGCAAAACGGCTTAATCTAGACCCATGTTGACCGACCTGCCCAATCTGTTGACCCTCTCGCGCATCGCCGCCATCCCGGTTTTGGTGCTGCTGGTCGCCATCAACGCGCCACTGGCGGACCTGCTGGCGGCTTGCCTGTTCGCTTTGGCTGGCATCACCGACTGGCTGGATGGCCAGCTCGCGCGCTCGCGAAAGCAATTATCCAATCTCGGCCGTATGCTGGACCCGATTGCCGATAAGCTCCTGGTTGGCGCGACGCTGATGCTGCTGGTCGGGTTTCACCGGCTGCCCGCTTTCGGCATTTATCCGGCGATTGTGATTATGCTCCGCGAAATTCTGGTCTCTGGGCTGCGCGAATATTTGGCCGGCATCCGCATCGGCCTGCCGGTCACCAAGCTTGCCAAATGGAAAACCGCCTCGCAAATGCTCGCACTCGGCGTACTGCTGCTCGGCGATCCTGGCGCCGACGCGCTGGGGATTGGTTGGCTCCCCGCATCCGATCTGGGTGGGTTTTTGCTCTGGGTTGCCGCCGCCCTGACCTTGCTGACCGGCTGGGATTATCTCACCGCCGGTCTGCGCCATGTCATCCAGCCCAATTCCGCCGGCTGAACCCGCGCCCGCTTGAAGGATTTTCGGATTGACCCCATCGCCTGAGCGACATCCCGCACGCATACCCCCCAATGTGCTCGCCCTAGTCGGCTGGTCGGGCAGCGGCAAAACCACCTTGCTGACCGCGTTGCTGCCACTCCTCAGCCAGTGGGGGATGACCATTTCCACCTTGAAACACGCCCATCATGCGGTGGACCCCGATCAACCCGGCAAGGATAGTCACCGACACCGCCAAGCGGGCGCGCAGGAAACGATGCTCGCCACCGCTGCGCGTTTCGTGCTGTTCGCCGAGCATCGCGGCGGCAGTGAACCGGATTTGGGCGCGTTGCTCGCACGCATGGCCCCCGCCGATCTCTATATGGCCGAAGGGTTCAAATCAGCCCCGGTGGCTAAAATCGAAATCCACCGCCCGGCCCTCGGCAAGCCACCGCTCTGGCCCGATCTGCCCGACATCATCGCGGTGGCCAGCGATCAGCCTTTGCCGGGCTGCCCAAAGACGCGGCTCGACCTCGGCGATCCTGCGGCAATTGCTCGCTTTATCGCCGATCATCTCAGCTGGCAGATCCCCCCTCTTGAGATTAAGCGGCAAACGGGTCGATAAGAGAGATCGCTTGATGGAGAAAGCTGCCATGCCGAGACGCGGATTGCCAACTGCTGCAATCATCCCCTGCCTTCTGCTCACGCTGCTATCGGGCTGCGCGGGCGTCGGTAATTATTTGCACAGCAGCATCGATCCTTTTGGCGACCCGAACGCCCCGCCCTCGGAAACGCTCAATATGCAGCGCGCGCGTGGCCAGCAGGTTGCCGTGCAGCCGGTACGCTCGCAGCCGGGCGATATTTGGCCTGGGAAAGTAAAGCCAATTCCAACCTTGGCGCAGATCCAGCAGAACATGAATTCACCGCTCGGCCAAGCGTATCAAAACGAATACGGCCCGATGCCGGGCCATACCGGTGCTGCCTTCGCCGTGCGCCCAACCGGGAGCGCCCCTGCCGCGCCAACCGGCGTTGCCGTCGGCAAAACCTTGATCGGCCCGGCCGGTCCAGTTGGCATTGTCAGCACGCCGAGCAATGGTCGCTATCAGCAAGTCTCGCCGCTCAATGGCCAAGGCGGCGGAATTCTGATCCCGAGCGGCACTGGCACCGCAACCCTGGTTGAGCCGAACGGCCAATCCATCACGGTCCAAGTGCCGGCACAATGATTGTCACCATCCGCTATTTCGCCTGGCTGCGTGAGCGCATCGGCCATGCCGAAGAGCGGGTCGACCCGCCAGCCAGCATCACTACGATCGGCGCCTTGACCGATTGGTTGGCGGATCTGAGCCCGGCCCACGCCAACGCTTTTGCCCAGCGCGCCGTGATTAAAACCGCGATCGATCAACAATTCGTCAATGCCGACGCGCTGATCGCCGGGGCGCATGAAATTGCGTTCTTCCCACCCTTTACCGGCGGTTGAGCGCCATGCCACTCATTCGGATTCAGGCTGAGGATTTCGATGTCGGTGCCGAGCTTGCGCGCTTGGAAGTTGGCGCCGGTGCCGTTGCCAGCTTCGTTGGCATCGTGCGCGCCGAAGCGCATGGCAAGCGCCTGACCGCACTCACCCTCGAACATTATCCTGGCATGACCGAGCGCGCCGCGAGCGCAATTGCCGATCAAGCGATGATGCGTTGGCCGCTCAGCGATTGCACGATCATTCACCGAATCGGGCGTCTCGCGCCCGGTGCGCGCATCGTACTCGCCGCCGCCGCCAGCGCGCATCGCGCCGCCGCCCTGGAGGCGACCGCATTTTTAATCGATTGGCTGAAAACCGACGCGCCGTTCTGGAAGCACGAAACATTCACCAACGGTGAAACCGCCTGGGTGGCCCCGCGCACCGAGGATGATCAGGCCCGATCACGCTGGGGCTGAGGCCCCCGCGCCAAAACTAATCCATCGCGGCGCCGATAATCGATCCATCGGGCGCCTGCACAATCACCGCCAAATGTCGCCCCGGCGCAATTTGCAGCTTTTCCGAAAGCGGCGCGCCGGTCCAAACGCCCAGTTGATCGATAGCGCGCACCACGTTGATCTCGGTCAAATCGGCCCCGGCATTTTCCCCGCCGCCCACTTTGGTATGTGCGATCGGATCGAGGGTGAACGCAATCACACGGGTTCCCGCCGGAGCTTGGCCAGCCCCAACCCGCACCATCGCCGCACCGTCATGCCGCGACAGCGCAACAGGAACCATCGGGCCGGGCTTGGCGCGTGCCGCAGCGATGGCCGCATTCAGCCGGGTCCGGTCCGAGCCGACCATGCCGACCCGCCCATCAACCACCGCTTCGGGCGTGTAAAGCTCATGCGTCAATCCGTGATCGACATAGAATTGCTGGCGGGCCGTTGCAGCGCGGGATGCGAAACGATCGCGCCATGCCGGGCTGTTCCAATAGGTCACATGCAAATCGAGCGCGATCAGGCCGGGCTGGGATGCCTGCTCGCGACGCAGCAACCGGTCGGCGGGCGGACAATCCGAACAGGCTTGAGAGGTGAACAACTCCACCACCACCGGAACCGGCGCGGCCCGCGCGACGCCGCGCTGCACCCCGAGCAACGCGGCAAGACCGAGACCGATGGCGATGCGGCGCATCATGATCCACCGAACCAATTATAGCCCTGATTCTCCCAATACCCGCCGGGGAAGCTGTTGGTCACGTTAAGCGCGACGATCGATTTCGGGTTTTTGTAGCCAAGCTTGGTGGGAATGCGCAGGCGCACGGGTGCGCCGAACGGGGCGGTCAGCGGCGCGCCGTTGAAATCCAGTGCAAAGATTGTTTGCGGCTGCAGGGCGGACGCCATATCAATGCTGGTGAAGTAACCATCAGCGCAGTGGAACGAGACGTAGCGTGCGTTCAGATCGGCGTTGATCGACTTAAGCAGGAGGCCGAGCGGCACGCCGCTCCATTGTCCAACCACGCGCCAGCCTTCCACACAGACAAAGCGGGTAATCTGGCTCTCTTGCTTCATCGCCCGCAAATTGGCCAATGTCAGCGGTGTCTTGTTGCCCACGCGCCCGGACAAGGCGAGCTGCCAAGTAGCTGGATTGACCTGGGGCGCCTGGGAAATATCGTAGAACGCATTGAACCGCGCAGGCCGGGTGATCGCTGAGGCCGGAAAGGTCGGGGCGAGCGTGTGACGGTCGAACAAGAGCCCCTGCGCCTCATCGTTCCAGCGCGACATCGCCGAGAGAACCTGATCGGCAATATCGGGATGGTTCGGGTGATCGAAGTTGCAGCCGGGCAATGTGCTGACAGCCCCAAAAGCCAGAGCACGGGTGAATAATTTACGTCGGTCGATCATCAGGGGGCTCATCAGCGTCACTCCGCCATCGGGGTTGAGGGGGTCGCGCTCTCAGGCAAGCGACCGCCGGTGATCATCGGTGGCAGCACTTTGGGAACCAGCGCGACCAAGATAAGATGCACCGCAAGAAACAGCACGATCCCGGTCATCACCAGAAAATGCACCACGCGCGAGATGAAGAAGCCGCCGAACAGGTCGGAGAGAAACCACAATTGGACTGGCTTCCAGACCGCAAGGCCGGACAGCACAGCCAGGATGCCAAGGATGATGACGCCGAGATAGAGCAAGCGCTGCACAGCGTTATAGACGCCAGTTTGATGCGACAAATGCAGCTTGAGGGCTTGGATGATCTCTTGGATGACCGCACTGGGCGAGAGCGGAAAAAACTTACGGCGAAAATGCCCGCTCGCGATGCCCCAGGTTAGATAGCACAGCCCGTTGAGCATCAGCAGCCAGATCGCCGCGAGATGCCAGGCGATCGCCCCACCCAGCCAGCCGCCAATGGTCACCAAAGGCGGAAAGCTGAACGGCAAGAACGGGTACGCATTGTAAATTTCCCAACCGCTGCCGATTAGGATTATGATGGCGATGGCATTGAGCCAGTGCATGAGCCGCAACGGCCAGGGATGGATTACACGGGAGGGGGGTCGTTGGGTCATCGCTCACTCCTTAGGCCTCGGATGGCGAATTGGTGTCAGATCGATGCCGATCCGTCGAGTTATGAAAACCATAACCAATCGGCATTGGAGTTTGGTCTCACTGGGCGCGCATATCAACAGGGCCGGAACGACCGGCGCCGGATCTCCGGCAAAGCAACCGATCCGGACTGACGGATCTTCAAGGAGGACTACGATGAAACGCACTCTTCTCGCTTGCGCCATTGCCCTGGGCAGCCTAGCGCCGATGATCGCTCACGCAGCAACACCGTCGACCATGTCACCCCAGCAAATGGCCGCGATGAAAGCCAAATTGACCAATGCGGAAAACCTGGTCGCAGAGATCAACCGCTCCTATGGCACGCAATTTGCGGTAGGGCCGAAGGCCGAAATGATGGCGATGAGCCATATGGCGCGCGCTAATATGGAAATGTCGAAGGCGATGATGGAAATGCAAGCGTTCTGGACCGCCTCGCCGTCAGCCATGCAATTCCCGGCGCCCAAAGGCCAATAATCGCTAATTTTTCTCTCCAGGGAAGGAATTTACCATGCTTCGTTTTGCGATCGCCGCGGCCGCTTTGTCGCTTGCCTTGACCGGTATGGCGCAAGCCGCGACCACCAGCCCGATGAGCCACAACACGATGAGCCATAGCACCAAGAAGAAGAGTGCCATGGCTCATAGTGCGATGGGTCATAGCACGATGAAAAAAAGTGCCATGGGTCACAGCGCCATGGGTCATAGCACGATGAAAAAAAGTGCGATGGCGCCGCATAAGACGACCTCGGCGATGAGCAAAAAGACGCAATAGTCTCTTGCTGCATTGGGGGAAACCGGGAATGATCGTCCGGAGCGATAGAGCGAGATCATTATGAGCCTTCGGGACCAACTCAGTCAGCGCATCGAACAGGCGCTCCAGAATGAAGCCTACAAGGCCGCGTATGATCAGGTGATCACGACCCTGCGTGACAATGGTTTCCTGCCGAATCTTATCTCGGTTGGCGACCGGTTTCCCGATTTCATGCTTCCCGATGCCAGCGGCGGGCTGGTCGATCTGACCAGCCTGCTCGCCCGCGCACCGGTGATTATTCAGTTTTTTCGTGGCGATTGGTGCCCCTATTGCCGCACGATGCTCGATTCGCTTGCCGAAGCTCTGCCCGACATTCAGGCTGCGGGCGGCACGTTGGTGGCACTGACCCCCGACACCCATGGTCTAGCACTCGATGCAAAAATCGCACATCATGCCGACTTCGTGGTGTTGTCCGATGTCGATTATGGCGTTGGTCTTGCTGCAGGAGTGATTTTTCGGTTGCCCCCTTTGTATCGTAATCGACTCATCCAATCTGGCACTGATCTTGCGGCGCGCCATGGCAATGCGGCGTGGTTTTTGCCGGTCCCTGCGACTTTCGTTCTCGATGGAGAGGGCATTGTGCGCTGGCGCTTTGCCGATCCTGATTTTACTAGGCGCGCTGAACCGGCGGATGTGATAGAGGTGGTGCGCGCTTTGAAAACTGGCTCGCTCGGGTAGGGTATGGAACTGACTCAGGTTCGCTATTTCGTGACACTCAGCCGCACGCTGAACTTTACCCGTGCAGCGGAAATGCATCATGTGAGCCAGCCCGCACTAACCCGTGCGGTGCAGCGCTTGGAGGAGGAGTTGGGTGGCCCCCTGCTTTATCGCGAACGCACCCTGACCCGCCTCACCGAACTTGGCCGGTCGATGCTGCCGCATTTGCAAGCGATGCTGGATGCCGCCGATAATGCCATCAACCTCGCTGCCGCCCGCCGGACCCAGCCGCGCTGTAGCTTGAAAATTGGCCTTGGCCCCGGGATTAGTGCCAGCGTGATTGCGGCGCTGATCCGCGATGTTGCTGCGGCACTGCCGAAACTCACTGTCAGTTTCGAGGAAAACGACGCGCTGCGGATTACCGAGTTGATGTTGGCTGATGATTTGGATTGTGCGCTGCTGCCCGGTGATTGGGCCATGCCGGAGCGGCTCAATCGCTGGCCGCTCTATCAGGATCGGGCCGCGGTGTTTCTGCCCGGTGGCCATGAACTCAGCCAAAGGCAAAGTCTGGGGGCGAGTGATCTGGGTGGCGAGACGATTTTGATCGGCGATCGGTGCGGCGGGTTCGGAGTTCGACTAATTGAAACAACCGGCCAGGAGTTCCGGCAATTCCGCTGCGGCGGGACGGCGGCGCATGTGCTTGAACTGGTTGGTGCCGGGTTGGGGGTGGCGATTCTCTCCGAGCGGATCACCCTGCCGGAGGCGCTCACCAAATGCGCGCTCAACCAACCCCTCTTGGAGCGTCCGGTTCATTTGGCGTCGGTGGCGGGACGACCGCAAGGCCCGGCGGTTTCTGGCTTTATCAAGCTTTGCCGGGCGCAGCGTTTATAATCAACGCGACCGCCTGGGTGAGTATCTGCGCCAGAGCATCCTTTTGGGCGCGCACTAAATCGGGTGCGGTAACGCCCGCCAAGGGCACGGCGGCGCGCAATCGTCGTTGCAAGACCGGCACATCGCTCAAGCCACGCGGCTTGGCGACCACCAGCGTCATCGCCGCCCGCGCTTGATGGGAGGCTGGGTCGGCCAGCAAGGTTTCCAACGTCGCCTCGACCATCACATCCGGGTTGAGTGACGTGCCTTCACCGACCACGGCGGCAAAGGCGCCGGAGGCTTGCAGCCATGCGATCAATGCGGCGGTGACGCCTTCGGCGGGCGGCACGGCCCAACGATTATAATAACCGCGATGCAGGCTGCCATCCGGCTCTAGCGTGATCAACCCGCGATCAGCGAGGCCCGGCCCGGCCAAGACCGAGCGCACCAACACCACTTTGGTGCGCGGCCCGGCTGAAGCACTTCGCGGCGGGGAGGGGGCGAGCGGCCAATCGCTGCGCGGTTGATATTTTTCGCGGTCGAGCACGGTGCCGCAGCCCGCGAGGAGCAAAGGGGTGGCGAGCAGCAGAAATCGGCGGGATGGATGGGGCATGATCGCTCCTATCGTGGGGTCACGCGCGGCGGCGGCGCGCCACGCAGGATGGTCGCTGGGTTTTGCTTCAAGGCTTCCGACAATTCGGCCAAGTTGCGCGAGGCGATGTTGAGATTTTGCAAAATCGGCTGCATTTGCCGGTTCAAATTCGCCGTTGCGGCATTGGCACTCTGCACCGTGGCGCTGGTTTGCGCGAGCAATTTGGGCATGGCCGCACTGGCTTTGGCGAGCGCGGCTGAGCTTTGCGCGAGGGAGGCCAGCAATGCGCGGGTATTGGGGCCATTGGCGGCTTGGCGCAGGGCGCGGGTGGTGGCGGGCAGGTCGGCCTCGCGCAGTTGGGTTTGCATGGTGGCGAGCAAGCTATCGGCGCGCAAAAGTGTCTGATGCGCGGTGCCAACAGTCATTTCGCTGCCCAACGCCTGGACGAGATGGTTGAAGGCTTTAATCGTTTTATCGAACTTGATTTTACGGGCGTTAGCCAGGAACCCTTGCACCGCATCCTGCACTTGGGTGAGCGTGCTGGGGACCGAGGGGATTACCGTGCTGCGCGGCGTCCAGGGCACGGATGCGACGGGATGCTGAGCGGGCTTGACGAAACTCAGCTCCAAATAGGCCAGCCCGGTTATGCCTTGCGGGGCCACTTGCACCCGCAATCCGTGATCGATGGCTTGTTGGATATTGGCATGTTCGCCCAATTTGTGGGGATCGATCCGGAATCGGACGATCACCTGTTGATAGACCGGCGACAGGGTTTCACCTTGGTCCTCCGGCGGGTATTCGGCGGCGACCAGCCCGATATCGGATACTTTGCCGATGGTCACCCCGCGAAATTTTACCGGCGAGCCGACATCGAGCCCCTGCACCGATTCGGTGAAGTAGGTTTCATAGGGGATGCCCGGGCGGAACGCATTGCCGGACAGGAGAAAAATAAGCCCGACCAGGGCCACCACCGCCCCTAACGCGAACAGACCGGTTCGCAAAGCTGCACCGCGCGGTTCCATCAGGCACCTCTTTGTTGAACGGTCGATTGACGATTAAAAAACGCTTGCACGGTCGGATTGTCGCTCGTGCGGCGCAATTCGGAGGGAACGCCCAAGGCGATCATGCCTTTGGCGTCGCGATCGAGCATCACGCAACGATCGGCGATGGCGAAAATCGACTGCAATTCATGGGTGACGACCACGAAGGTGCAATCGAGGGCGGCGCGCAAATCAAGGATCAGGCGATCCAGCCCGGCGCCGGTGATCGGATCGAGCCCGGCGGATGGTTCATCAAGAAATAATAAAGGTGGGTCGAGCGCCAAAGCCCGCGCGATGGCGGCGCGCTTGGCCATACCGCCGGAAACTTCGCTCGGCAGGAGATTTTCGGCATCGGCGAGGCCGACCAGGGCGAGTTTCAGCCGGGCGATGTCCCGCCGCGCGGTGAGCGGCAGATCGGTAAAGAGCGACAGCGGCAGCATGATGTTATCGATCAACGTCATTGAGCCGAACAGCGCACCGGATTGAAACATCACGCCGATTGAGCGGCGCACCCTATCGGTTTCGGCGACGATGTCATGGCCCAGCACGGTGATGCGCCCGGCGGTGGGGCTCAGCAGGCCGATCATTTGCTTAAGCAAGGTTGATTTGCCGCAGCCTGAGCCGCCGAGCACCACGAAGATCTCGCCGACGCTGACAGCGAAGCTGACATTCTGGAAAATTATCCGTTTGCCGAAGGTCTGGCCCACGTCATCGACGATGATGGCGGGCGCGGCGTTGCTGCTCATAGTCCCAGCCGATAGAAAATGACCGCGAACAGACCATCGAGCAGGATGATGGCGACAATGCCGCCGACCACCGCCGAGGTCGCGGCTTCGCCGACCGCGCGCGGACCGCCGCCTGCGGTAAGGCCGGCGCGGCAGCCGATCAGGCCGATGGCGGCGCCGAAGACCAGGGATTTGAACAGGCCCAGCAGCAAATCATGCGGGCTAGTCGCCATTTGCACCTGCCCGATCACCGCAGCTGGCGGGAATCCCAGCAGCAGCATGACAAAACCCATGCCGAGCAGGCCCGCAAGATCAATGCCGAGGGTCAAGGCGGGCATCACCAGCATGGAAGCCGCCATGCGCGGGATGACCAGCATGGTTTCCGGGTCGATCCCCATGGTAATCAGCGCATCGATCTCCTCATTCACCCGCATGGTGCCGAGTTCGGCGGCGAAGGATGAGCCAGTGCGCCCGGCCAGGATGATTGCGGCAAGCAGCGGGCCTAATTCGCGAAAGAGCGAGATGGCGACTAGCGCCGCGACATAGATTTCGGCGCCGAATTGGCGCATCGGGATGGCCGATTGAAACGCGAGGATCATGCCGATCAAAAAGCCCATCATCGCGACCAAAGGCACGGCCTGGGTGCCAGCGCGATCGGTCAGACGGAAAAATTCGGCGCCACGCAGAAAGCGCAGTTTGCGCGGCAGGGCCATGGCGGCGAGGATTGTTTCGCCGAAAAATCCCACCCGGATGATGAAGGTACGCCGGGCGCTGCGACGCGCGATGGTGGCGGGGGTGGGCTTGACCGGCGCGCCTTGCGGCAAGGCCGCACGGAGTTGCGCGAGCAGGCTGGTTTGTGCTTCGGTCAGGCCGCTCCAAATGATCGGGCTGGCGTGCGCCCGTTCGATTGCCAATAGCAAAGCGGCGCCGGACGTATCGATCATTTCGGCTTGGGAGACATCCAGCGTCAGGGCCGATGGGGCTTTGGCGGCGGCGGCCATGGCACGCGACCAGATGGGCGCGACGCCGCGCGCCGTGAGAGAACCGGCGAAGCGCAGGGTGGTTGCCTCCGCATCGGCGCGGGTTTCCAACTGTGCGGCGCTCATCCAGCCACTCCGGCAAAAAATTTGGAAACCAAGGGACCGACTTGCAACCAACCATCCCAAATCATGTTGAATGCCACATATAGCACGATCGCCAAGCCCGCCCAAACCAGCCAGCGATAGCGGGCGAGTAACCCCGCCACCAGCTGTGCCGCCACGCCCATCATGGCGATGGAAATAATCAGCCCACCGGCCAGCAGCCAAGGGTGGTTGCGTGCGGCGCCTGCCACCGCCAGCACATTATCGAGGCTCATCGATAAATCCGCGAGTAAAATCCGCAACACCGCTCCCCCCAGCTTTTGCGGCGCGCCGCCCTGCGGGTTGGGTAGGGCGTGGGCGAATTCGCGCCAGGATTTCCACGCGACATAGAGGAGCAAAATGCCGCCAGCGAGGGTGAGGCCGATGACCGCAATCAGGCGCAGCGCAATCAATGCCAGGGCGATGCGCAAGATCGTCGCAGCACCAATGCCAATGATGATCGCTTGACGGCGCTGGGCCGGGGCGAGCCGACCGACCGCAAGGCCAATCACGACCGCGTTATCGCCGGCCAAGACCAGATCGATCATCAGCACTTGGACTAAAATCAGTAAATCGGCGATGAACATATGCATAGCACACCGGTTCGCCGTTGCGGGATGATTTGTCAATCAGCGCGGATTTGTGCGCCGTTGCCTCATTTTTCGTTTTTACACCGCAACGTTTATTTTGCGCCTCTGCGCCGTGCGGTTAGGGACGATTTTTGAAGGGTGGAGAGAAAGCGTAGCGGTGGCCGGGGAGTGTGG
>VFSW01009471.1_pt1 | contig 13897 bp, 14 predicted proteins | sample 5358111 | NCBI WGS metagenome assembly VFSW01 (sample SAMN11554181, study PRJNA540505) | mine drainage metagenome | isolation source: sediment from site ElyBrook_90M | place: USA: Ely Copper Mine, Vershire, VT | collected 2017
CGTCGACGCGTCCCCTTGTCGGAAGGGTTCGAAGACGTGGGGGAGGAAGTCGGGGGCGATGCCCTCGCCGCTGTCGCTTACGAGGATGACGATCTTGGAATCGACTCGACGCGCCGACACTTCGACCCTCCCGCCGAGTGGAGTGAATTTGACGGCGTTGGTGAGTACGTTGCAAACGACTTGCCTCAACCTGTCCGGATCGGCAGCGATGTCGCCCAATTCCGGCTCGATGTTGGATTCCAGCCTGACGTTCTTGGCGTCGGCGGCCGGGCGAACGGCCAGGAGTGCGCCCTCGACGGTCTCGGCGACGCACGTCGCCGAAATCTCGAGGGGGATGCTGCTGCCCATGGCGCGGCGCAGGTCGAGCAGGTCCTCGATGATTCGCATTTGCGCGCGAGCATTCCGCTCGATGATCGAGAGCGCCTGCTCGACCTGAGGCGGCGGCGAGACGCTCCGGGCGATGGCCGCCCACCCCAGGATGGCGCTCAACGGCGTACGGAGCTCGTGGGAGACGGTGGCGAGAAAGTCGTCCTTCGCACCGTTCGCGATCTCGGCTTCCCTGCGGGCGGCTCGCTCGCGCTCCAGCAGCTCGGCGAGGGTCTCCAGCGCCTGATCGCGCTCGCGCGTGCGCTCGCCCACCTGCTGCAGGCGGAGCCGCTCGCGCTGACAAAAGAGGTCGACGAAGGCCTTGACTCGCGCGCGGAGGACTGCGGGGTCGAACGGCTTGGTGATGTAATCGGCGCCGCCGGACGCGTAGCCCATGCGCGTGTAGGTCGCGTCGCGGTGGATGGCCGTCAGAAAGATGATCGGGACTTCGACGCCGGCGGGGATCTGCCGGATGCGGCGGGCCACCTCGAACCCGTCCATTCCGGGCATCTGTACGTCGAGCAGCACGACCGCATACGTCTCCCCCGACACGCGCTCGAGAGCTTCGGGGCCGGAGCTCGCCTCGACGATGCCGACGCCCAGCGGCTCGAGGACGGCACGGAGCGCAACCAGGTTCGCGCGTGTGTCGTCGACGATGAGAATCTTTGCCGCGTCGAAGCCGATGTCTCGCGCCATGATGTTCGCCTCCGAGTCCGAGCGAGGGCGCGCAGCGAGGCCCTCAACGATCCCGGTTCTTGTCCCCCGGCTCGTCGGCTCCGAGGCGCGCGGCTCGCGGATGGGTGCCCGATTCGGGCCGAGCGGTAATCGTGTCCACGCCGCCTAGCCAGGCAGCGAGCGCGCCCGCCTCCCTCCGCACGTCGTCCGCGTTCCTCTCGAGAGCGGCGGCTTCGAGTCGCTCGCCCAGCGCGGCGAGCTCCGGGAAGCCGTAGCTGGGCGCGCTCCCGCGCATCCTGTGGCCCAGGATGGCGATGGTTTCGTAATCGCCCTCTTGCAGTCGCGCGAGGAGGCAAGCGAGGTCGCTGCGGCGGTGATCGACGAATGAGCGCACGAGACTCGCGGCAGGGAGCGTCGCAGTTGAAGCGCGATGATCGGTTCCCATCCGCCCATGATGGTCCTGTTCTGTTCGGTGCGCGACATCGTCCTTCGATTTGGGTGCGAGAAGCGCTCAAGGTGTGCGGCCGTATCGTCGCGATCGTGTGGTGCTTGCTGCTCGATGCCACCCTCGACTGCACCGACTCTGCCAAACACATGGCTTGGGCGATGCACCGTTCCCAGCCATGGAAAACGTACTCGATGTTCCGTCCCCTCGGATGCGCGTCCTCGTCGCAGACGACGACGACGACCTCCGTGCCTTCGTCTTCCATGCACTCCAATCCGACGCCTACGAGGTGGACCAGGCGCGCGACGGCGCCGAGCTTCTGGTGCGGTTGGAGCAGGCGCTCGACGATCCGCAGAAGCGCCCGGACGTGGTCTTGACGGACGTCATGATGCCAGGACTCTCCGGGCTCGGCGTCCTCGAGGCGTTGAAACGGGCTCGGCTTCGGTTCCCCGTCGTTCTGATGACGGTTCTGAAGGACGACTCCGTACATGTCGTCGCGAAGCGGCTCGGGGCGGTGGGGGTGTTGAAGAAGCCCATCGACCTCGACAACTTGCGCACGGCGTTGATGAACGCGCGCGTCGCCTACGCGAGGCTCGGGCCGCTCCCGGTCTTCTGACGCGAGGACGGTGGACCCCGGACGGCTCGCGATCGAGGAGGGCGCGCACCGTTCGACAGAGCAAATCCGGCTCGATCGGCTTGTGCAGCACGGGCACCCCCGCCGGCAGATCCTCGGCGGAGCCGAGGCTGGTCAGCACGATGACGGGAAGGGACCGAAGCCCCTCCTCGGTGCGGAGCGTCGCGAGAACGTTCCAACCATCGACCTTCGGCATGCAGAGGTCGAGGAGAAGCAGCTCGGGGGTCTCGCCCGTCCGGAGCCGCTCGAGCGCCTCGCCTCCATCACGCGCGGAGCCCGCCACGATGCCCGACTTCCGCAAAAGCTCCACGATCACCGTGCGAACGGCGTCGTCGTCGTCGACCACGAGGACTTCGCATTTCATCGCTTCCTCCGTCAGGACAGGTGGGTGGTGCGTGGCGATGGGGCCGCGACGCATGGCACGTGCCCACCGAAGAGGTGCTTCGAAGAAGACGGTTCGCGACCTTGGAATCGAGCCTCCGAAGTGTCGAGGGCTCGATGGGAGAGTCGCCGTGCCGCTTCGGAGACGCCAATGCGCGGCGTCTACGCTTGCGTGGGGCGCAAATGCGCCACATGTCGCTCGGGATAGCGGTCAAAAAGACGTTGGCGGGCGAGGGCGCTTCCTGTTCCCATGTCGGAGCCATGGTCCCCGAGCGCGCACGTGCCCCCGCAGTCATCGTGAACCCGCGCTCCGGGGGGGGGCGGAGCGAGAGGGCGCTATCCGACCTCCTCCATGTCATCGAGCGGCGTCTGGGCAGGGTCGACGTCTCGAGGACCCGGGCGCCCGCGCACGCGATCGACCTGGCGAGAGATGCGGTGCGTTCCGGCGCAAAGCTCGTCGTCGCGGTGGGTGGAGACGGGACTTTCCACGAGGTCGCGAACGGAGTGATTGAGGCCGGCGGAGAGGCATCGGTGGGCTACGTCGGGCTCGGTACCGGCGGGGACTTCCGCCGGACGCTCGGGCTCGTGCACAGGCTCGACGCGTACCTCGAGGCCATTGCGTCCGGGAAGGACAGGACGATCGACGTCGGAAAGGTGAGGTACCGCGGAGCGGACGGGAAGACGAAGAGTCGCTTCTTCGTCAACATCGTCTCGGCGGGGATGGGAGGCCTCGTTGACCGCTACGTCTCGGAATCGACGAGGGCGCTCGGCGGCAGGGCCGCCTACTTCCTCGCCAGCGCTCGCGCCCTGGCGACGATCCGCCGCGGCCGGCTCCGCTGCGACGTCGGGCTCGAGGGCGAGAAGCACCAGCGGATCGTGGAGACCTTCATGATGGCCGTGTGCAACGGCCGTTACTTCGGGGGCGGGATGCACGTGGCGCCGATGGCCAAGCCCGACGACGGGCGCTTCGAGGTCGTCTCGATGAACGCGCCGACCAAGCTCGCTTTCACGGTCTTCTCGCGCCGCATCTACGCAGGGACCCACCTCTCGTCCCCGGGCGTTCAGCACTTCGCGTGCGACCGGCTGGCCCTCGACCTCGAGAACGAGCATGCCCGGCCCGTGTTCCTCGTGGACGTCGACGGCGAGCCCCTCGGCGGGCTGCCTCTCGAGATCGAAGCGGTGCCGAACGCGCTCCGCGTTCGAGCCTGAGCCATTGGGTCCCGCGCTCTCACGCTGCCACGGGCGTCGCCTGGAAGACTCGTTCGAGCTCGGGGTGCTCCAGCGTCTCGTGCTCGAGCAGGGCCGCGATGAGGCGCTCGAGGACGGACCGCTTCTCGGCGACGAGGCACTTCGCGGCCAGGGCCGCGTCGGCGAGTAGGCGGCGGGCCTCCTGCTCGATGAGGTGCGCAGTCTCGTCGCTGAGGCCGGCCTCCGTCGCGAGCCGCTGGCCGAGGAAGGGATGCTCGAGGCGTTGCTCGTGGAACATCGGTCCGATGCGTTCGCTCATCCCGTAGTGGGCGACCATGCGGAAGGCGAAGTCCGTCGCCTGCCGGAGATCTTGCTCCGAGCCGCTCGAGACGTTGCCATAGACGACGTTCTCCGCCGCATAACCGCCCATGAGCACGTTCAGCTTGGCCGCGAGTTCCGGCTCCGTGATGATGTGCCGATCGGCCGAGGCCCACTGCTGCGTGGCGCCGAGGGACATGCCGCGCGGCAAGATCGAGACGCGCCGGAGCGGCTCCGTGTTCTCGGTGAAATGCGCCACGATCGCGTGGCCCGCCTCGTGCGTCGCGACCCGCTTTCGCTCGGCCGGGTCGAGCAGCGCCTCGCGGGGGTCGCCGAGCAGGATCTTGTCCATCGACGCGGAGAAATCGCGCTGCGCGATCGCGTCGGCGCCGCGCCGGACGGCCGTGAGGGCCGCCTCGTTGCAAAGGTTCGAGAGGTCGGCTCCGCTGAACCCGGGCGTCGCGCGCGCCAGCTCCTCGAGCGAGACGTCGGGGGCGAGTGGTTTGTGGCGCGTGTGCACGCGGAGGATCGAGAGCCTCGCCTCGCACTCGGGTCGATCGATGACGATGCGCCGGTCGAAGCGTCCCGGCCGGAGCAGCGCCGGGTCGAGGACGTCGGGGCGGTTGGTCGCGGCGACGACGACCGTGTGATTGTTGGGCGTGAAGCCGTCCATCTCCGAAAGCAGCTGGTTCAACGTCTGCTCGCGCTCGTCGTTGCCGCCCCCGAGCCCCGCGCCGCGCGAACGCCCGACCGCGTCCACCTCGTCGATGAAGACGATCGCCGGCGCCGCGGCCTTGGCCTCGTCGAAGATCTCCCGGACGCGGGCCGCGCCGACGCCGACGAAGAGCTGGATGAACTCCGAGCCGTTCACGTAAAAGAAGGGGACCTCGGCTTCCCCCGCCACCGCCCGAGCGAGCAGCGTCTTTCCCGTGCCGGGCGGCCCCACCAGCAGCACGCCGCGCGGGAGCTTGCCGCCGAGCCTCTGGAAGCGCTCGGGCGTCCGCAGAAACTCGACGACTTCGCGAAGGTCGCGCTTCGCGTTCGTCAGCCCGGCGACATCGTCGAAGCGGACGCGCACGTGGTCTTGCCGCTCGAAGCGGTGCGGCCGGCCTTTGAGGACGCTCTGCAGAGGGCCGCCGACGTTCCCGAGCGTCCCACGAGCACGGCGCGCGAACCAGACCCATGCCCCGAAGACCAGGACCCACGGGAGGAGCGTCACGAACAGCGGCCCCCAGACGGAGGGGGGCTCCGTCTCGACGCGCACGTCGACGTTCTTCTGCCGGAGCATTGGCATGAGGTCACGGTCGGGCTGAAGGGCCAGCGTCGTCGAGAACTCGTGGACCGTCTTGCCGTCCACCGTCTCCGTATCCTCCAGCGTGCCCGTCACCGCCTGACCTTGAATCGTCACCCGGGCCACCTTCCCGCTCTCCGCGAGCGAGTAGAAACTCGAGTAGTCGATGGAAGGCGCGCCGGCCTTCTTGTCGCCAAACGCCTCGGACGCCAGCAGGAGCGCCACAAGCAAGAGGGGAATCGCCCACCTCAGCCAGCCCAAAGGCCTGTCCGATGGTTTCTTGTCGCTACTTGCGTCGGCCATCCGTGGTCCTGCTTGAAATCGGAGCGGGAAGCGTGCCGAGCGAACGGCAAGCGTCTTGCTGCGCTGGCTCCCGCGGAGCTCGACCGGACGCCTCGTGCCCACAAGGTCGGAGCAAAATGCTTATGCAGAGCTCTCCCCGCACTAGACGGCGGCGCTCGAACTTGGAAAGAAGAGGTCGCGCCCCGAGTCCCGCGAAAGCGGTGACCGCGTGGACTGCACAACCGCATTCGAACCGCCGAGTACCACATTGAAGAAGTCGCCTTCTCCTTCGTCCGGCGCCGAGCAGCCGGCCGACGAGGATTCGGTCCGGGCCTATTACCGCAAGCTGGGGAGGGTGGGTCTCCTCACCAGGGAAGGGGAGATTGCTCTCGCACGCCGCATCGAGCAAGCCGAGGCGAAGATCGTTCGGGCGCTCCTGCTCTCGTCGGCGGCCGTGCGCGACCTGGGGCGCATCGGAGAGGAGCTCCGTGCAGGCACGCTCCGCGCGCGTGAGGTGACGCGCAACCCCGCCGACGAGGAGGACGAGGAGGCCGCCCGCGCCCGGCTCCTCGAGCTCTTCGGGCCGGTGCATGATCTCGACCGTACCTCGCGCCGCCGGATACGCGGCCTCGGTCCCAAGCGAGGGTCGGCGTGCGCCTCGCTCGAGGAGATGCGCTTGACGCGCGCGGTGCTCGTCCGCGTGGTCGCGAGAATGCGCGGCGGGCCGGACGGTGCCGCGGAGTCGACGCTCGAAATGGTGCGGACGGGCGAGCGAGACGCCGACCGAGCCAAGGCGGAGCTCATTCAGGCCAATCTGCGGTTGGTCGTCTCGATTGCGAAGAAGCACACCGGTCAGGGGCTCCAGCTCGGGGACCTGATTCAGGAGGGAAACATCGGCCTCATGCGCGCGGTCGACAAGTTCGACTACAAGCGCGGATTCAAGTTTTCGACGTACGCGACCTGGTGGATCCGGCAGTCGATCACGCGCGCAATCGCCGACCAGGGACGCACGATACGAACCCCCGTGCACATGGTCGAAACGGGGAATCGCTTGGCGAGCGCTCGCAACCGCCTCGTACAGATGTGCGGCAGGGAGCCTACGGTCGACGAGCTGGCCCACGAGGTCGGCCTTCCGGCCGCCAAGGCCCAGATGGCGCTCATGGCGCGGCGGGAGCCCGTCAGCCTCGAGACCCCGGCGGGCGAGGACGGCAGCGCGCGCCTGGTCGACTTCGTGGCCGACTGCGAGAACGACGACGCCCTCGACACCCTCCTTCGGAAGAGGTTCGTGGAGGGCACGCGAGACCTCCTTGCCACGCTCACCGCTCGCGAGGCTCAGGTGCTGAGGATGCGCTTCGGCCTCGACGGGGGCGCGGAGCGGACGCTCGCGGAGATCGGGGCGTCGTTCGACCTCACGCGGGAACGCATTCGTCAGATCGAGACTCAGGCCCTACGAAAACTGCGCCTTCCGACCCGAGCCAAGAGGCTCCGGGCCATCTTCGACGGCTGACGAGACCGACGCTACGCTCGGCGTCATGGGGAACGAGGCGAACGAGGCAAACCGGAGGAAAGTTTCACGCAGCGACGCCGAGTGGCGCGAAAGACTCACCCCCGAACAGTACGAAGTGGCCCGGCGCAAAGGCACCGAGCGGGCCTTCACGGGCGTGTACTGGGATTGCCACGACGCCGGGACCTACCGCTGCGCGGCGTGCGACGAGCCGCTCTTCCGGAGCGAGGACAAGTTCGACTCCGGGTCCGGTTGGCCGAGCTTCGTCCAGCCGGCGCAAGGCGAGGCGGTCGAGACGGCCGAGGACCTCCGCCACCACATGCGCCGGACGGAGGTTCTCTGCCGTTCGTGCGGCGCACACCTGGGGCACGTCTTCGACGACGGGCCCGCTCCCACGGGGCTGCGCTACTGCATCAACTCCACCTCGCTCAAGCTCGATCGGGGCTAACGCCAAGGAACGCCCGTTGCGTGGGCGGGCAGAGTGCGTTTGCGTGCGCTTGCCCTCGCGACTTGCCTCGCGACCTCCGTCGCTCCGGCGGGCGCCCTCCGATCCGCCGTCCGCGGGACGCAGCCCCTCGAGGCGCCCCGCGACAGACTGGGGCGCCAAGTTCGGGACAAGCTCTTCGGAGACCCGCAGCTCTTGGGCAGCGGCTCGATCACCGTCATCGTCGATGGCCGGCGAGTCATCCTCGAGGGATGGGTCTCGTCCGTCAACGAGCGTACGCTCGCCGAGGCCGACGCCGTGACTGTCGCAGGCGTCGCCACCGTGGACAATCGCCTCGTCGTTCGCGGCATCGGGGCAGGCTCGAAGTGACACGAGCGTGGCCGATTTCCGGCCGGCCACGCTCTCAGCGTTCAGCGACGGTCGTGGAGTCCGTCGTGCTGCCGCCCATGTCGAAGCGCCCTTGCAGGCCGGCGTAGATGAACGTCGCGACGGCGACCGAGGGGAGCGTGGTGTAGTTGCCGGCCGCGTATTGCCAGACGAACAGGTTCACGTCGGCGCCGATCTGGGGCGCGATTGCGAAGCCGGGCGAAACGCGGACGTCGTAGCCGAGCGTGAGCCGACCTGCCTCGAATCCGATGAGGGTGGTCGACGGCGCGGCGGGGGGGTTGACGCTCCAGAGCTGGCGATAGCCCGCTCCGAAGCGCAGGTATGGGTCGCCGCGGAAGAGCGGTGCGCCGTGGAATGTGACGCCGATGTTGCCCACGAAGCCGCGGGCCGCGGTGTTCTGCTCGCTCACGAATTCTTCGTATTCGCCCTCGACGCCGAGGGAGATAAAGGGGTTCGCGCGGTAGTCGAGGTCGAGCGTGCCGTTGACGCCGGCGCCCGCCACGCTCGGCATGCCCAAGCCCGGAGCCGCGAGGCCGAAGCCCTGCGTGTAGCCTGCGTTCAAGCGAAGCTCGAAGGCGTTCACGGGCGCGGGGAGCTGCTGGTAGACGTACCGCTCCTCGCGCGCGGGCGGCGGGGGCGGCGGGTTGTAGGACCCCGCCTGAGTCGGGGCAGTGTTGTCGCCCTGCGCGTGCGCTGTCGAGCCCCACGCCCCGACCCCCAAAAGCGCAGCGCCGAACAGCGCGATCGTGTGACGCATTTGATGTTCTCCTTCGAAGCGGACGATCTCGATCGTCGCATCGGCTGCGGAGAGCACCAGCTGTGCCTACGTCAGGTCTCGCCGCCCGCCCCGTTCGACTCCGCAGCAGGCGCCGCGCTGGGGGTCTTCGTCTCCGATCTCGGCGCGGGGGCCTCCTTACGTGCCTCTTCGCTGCCGACCTCGAGCTCGCACTCGCCGAAGATGACCTGCATCTTGCCGTTGGACGGCTCGAGCTTCACTTCGAGGGACTTGGCACGGATGACCGTGTTGTCCTTCACCGTCCCGGACAGCTGCACGACGTCGGCGTCGAACTCGCCCGCGAGCTCGCCGCTCGATTGAATGCGGCCCACCTTGACTCTGCCGTGCACCGCCCCGCTCGCGCTGACGGCGAGCGCAGGCGCGGTGATGTCCCCCTCGATGCGCCCCTTCACCTCGATGGGGCAGTCGGACGAGAGGGACCCCTTGAACTGGGTGCCCTCTTCCACCAGCGTCTTACGACCCGTCACGCCGCCGTTCTTCCCGTCCATCATCGTTGCCTCCCGCTCCTGCTGGCTCTCTCGGTGGGTCGGTCCCGTTTGGCTTGCTGAATCTTCATCCGCAGAATGCATCCCGGCTCGAACGCGAAGCGCGTCTGCTCGGGGGGCTGCTCGACGGCGCCGACGAGCGACCCACCGGAGGTGACAACGAGCTGCGTGACGCCCACGATGCCCGGGCTCTCGCGCTCGACGAACTTGCCATGGATCGTTACTTTGCCCGCCCCCCGTATCTGGCAACCGGAGAGCACGCCGCTTTTGCCGAGAACGAGCTCCGTCCCGTCGCCGAGCGATATCGTGCACTGCTCGAAGAGGCTCTCGACCTCCACCGTCGCGCCGGCTCCGAACTCCAGAGCCGCGTTCCGCAGCACGTCGCCCCTTCCGAAATAGCGCTTCAGCGCCGGGGGCGCGCCGCGCGCGTTCGAGAGCGCGGGGGAATCGGCCTCGGTGAGGTTCGCGTTCTTCAAGTTCGCGTCGCGGAGGTTGGCGTCGCGGAGCTTTGCGCGAAAGAGGCTCGCCTCCTCGAGGTTCGCGTTCGAGAGATCCGCGTTGGTCAGGTCCGCTTCGTCGAGCTTGGCGGTCGACAGGTCGCAGTCGGAAAGAACAGCGTGCGCGAGCTGCGCCCCGACGAGGCTGGCGCCCCCGAGCTTCGCCGAATCGAGCACCGCGTGCGTCAACCGCGCGCCCGCGAGATCGGCCCCTTGGAGGTTCGCCCCCTCGAGGTTGGCCCGGCTCAAGTTCGCCGCCACGAGGCTTGCTCCTTGGAGGTTGGCTCCTTCGAGGTCCGCGCCCTCGAGGTTGGCCTCGCGCAGGTCCGCCCCCGCCAAGAAGGCTTCGCGCAGGCTCGTGTTCTTGAAGACGGCTCGCGCCAGCTTCGCCCCCTCGAAGTTCGCCCCGTCGAGGTCGCACCGGCGAAAGCTCACTCCTTCGAGGAGCGCCTTCGGCATCGCGAGGCCGCGCAAGTCCGCGCGCTCGACCTTCTCGCCGCTCTTGATCTTGCGAAGAACAACGTCCGCGGTGAGCTCAGGCATCTCCGACCCTCTCTCTAGGATGCTTCCGTCATGACTGCGCTGTGTACTTCTCTCGTGCCTCCTCGAGGAAAGACTCGAGGGAGGCGAGCTTGCGTTCGAACGACAGCTTCTCGAGGTCCTTCAGCCGCTCGACCTCGCCGAGACGGGCGAGGATCACCTGGACGTCGAGCAGCGTCTGCGCGCGTGCCTTGCGCAGCGTCTTTTTCTTTTCGCCCGCCTCCTGCGTCCACGACTGCGACGCGAGCTCGAAATCGTCGTGTTCGTTGCGCAGCCGCCGCGTGAGCTCCGCGACCCGTTCGCGCTCCCGAGTGCGCGTGGCGTCGTGCCCTGCCGACCGCGCATTTTCGTGATAGGCGCGGAAGTGGGCGACGATGCGCGTCGCCAGCTCCGGCGCGATGCCCGTCGTCGCCGCGACGTCGCTGGGCGTCGCGAGCCGCATCGTCTCGAGCGTCGTCAGCCCGGCGGCGTAGAGCTTGTCGAGCGTCACCTTCTTCACGTCGGGGACCTGCAAGAGGAGCGACTGGAGAATGGCGGCTTCGCGCTGCGAATGGTCCAAATCCAGGACGAACGCTTGCGGCATGAGCGCGGCCAGCGCGTCGTAGCTCGCCAGGATCGCCTCTCGCTCCGCTCCCTCGATCGTCCGCCCTCCCGCCGACGCTGCGGCCGAGAGGCTGGCCGAGAAGCCGTCGAGCGCGTCGCAGAGCTCTCGAAGCTCCAGCTTGTCTGCGGCGCGCCGCAGCGACCGCAGCGCCGGCTCGCAGATCCCCGCCCAGTCGATCGTGGCCTCGCTCCAGCGCAGATCGATGAGAAAGTCGCGGACCTGGCGCACATGGTTGGCCGCGAGCTGCGCGAAGAGCGTGCGGACCTCCGCCATGTCGCTCGCCGTGACCGCCTTCCCTGGAGCCCCCGGCGGCGGGCTCGACTTGCTCGCGTCGGCCACGATGCTCGCGAAGCCCGCGTCGACGTCTTCGGCGCTGAGGAGACGCTCGAACGTGTCCGCGATCGACGGGACCGAGCCGCGCGGCTCCTGCGGCTCGATGTCCGGCGCGGTCGGCCGGACGGACGGCGGGGGCGCTTCGAGGCGAATCGTCTTGGTGATCGTCGCCGGGGCCGGCGCGACGGCGGGCACCGGCTGAGGCACGGCCACCGGCGCGACGGCGGCAGGGGCGGGGGCGGGCGCCGCCGGCAACGGCGGGCCGATGTGGACGTTGGGCATCGACGGGCGCGCTTGCGTGCGCGTGGGCCCGCCCAGGTCGATCGGCTTCGTGACGACGACGGCGGGTATGCTCGCCGGCGCTGCAAGGCGCGTCGCGGCTGCAGCCGGGGCAGCGGGCGCGTGCGCAGGGGCGCTGGGCTGTGGCGCGGGCACGCGCTTCTGGACCGTTGCCGGAGCCGGCGCCTTCGCCGCAGGTGCATCCGGCTTCTGCGGCCCATCGCCGCGGCTGTCCTTCGGCGACTTCGAGAAGATGCTCATCACCTCGGCTCAGAATACCCAATCCCCGGGCGCGCTCTACGAGAAGCGATGGCGGTGTCTGTCCGATCGGGTTCACATGGGACCACACCGCCGGAGCGCGGAGGACCGGGCGCGTGAGCTCAGTTCTGCATCGCGATGATGTCCTTCAGCACCACCGCTTCGTGTCCCTCCGGCTTCACGTTGACGTATACCTTGCGCACCGCCCCCGCGGGGTCGACCACCCAGGTCGTCCGGTTCCAGTAGAGGGTGCCCTTGTACTCGCTCTGCCCGGCTCCGAGCTTCGAGAGGAGCGTGGCCTGCGGGTCGGCCAGGAGCTCGACGGCCAGCGAATGCTTGTCACAGAAACCCTTGTGCGACGTCACGTCGTCCGCGCTGACGCCGACGACCTGGATGCCGCGCTTCTCGTAGTCCGCCTTCGTCGCGGTGAAGGACTTGCCCTGCACCGTGCACCCGGGCGTGTCGTCCTTCGGGTACACGTAGACGACCAGCCACTTGCCCTTGTAACTCGCGAGCGTTCGCTTCTCGTCGTTCTGGTTGGCGAGGAGGAAATCGGGGAACGGCTGTCCGGCGGTGATCATGCTCTTGGGCCTCCTTTGCCCTGCAACATAGGACGGAAGGCCTTGCTCTTCGAGGGGGGAGCGCGACCAAAAAGCTGCTCGGGAAGCTGGGCGGGGTCATAATGTCGACGTATCGGCATGCGACGCATCCGCTCGCCCCATCGCGCGGCCTGGCCCATCGCCTGGGCGGCTTGCTTGGCCCTCGCGTGTTCGAACGAAAACGACCACCCGCCCGACCTCGGGAACTGCGTTCCCGTCGGGGACGCGAGCTGCAAAACGGCGATCACCGGTGCGGGCTCCGGGACCGGACCGGGCGGCGAGGACGGCGGCCTCGACGGCAGCCAGGCCGGCGACGCCTCCGGGTGCGGCGTCGCCGACACGCTTCTCACGATCACCAGCACCTGCGAGTCGTGCATCCAGGGGTCCTGCTGCCTGGCCGATCAGGCGTGTACGGGGGATTGTCTCAACCTCCTCGAGTGCATGCTCAATTGCATGGGCGACCCGACGTGCATCAACGTCGACTGCGACGGCCCCTACCCGCTCGGGTCGGCCGCGTCGAACGGATACAACGACTTCCGCGCCTGCTTGTCCGGCCCCTGCAGCCCCGAGTGCCCGACGTTGCCGTCACCGACGTCCGGCGATTTCTAGCGGGTCGAGTGAAACCCATTACGGCGCGCTCCGTAGGGATGGACTCGAAGGAGGAGAGGACGATGGACTGGAGCAAGACGCTCATTGCCGCTGCGGTGACGGGGCTCGTGGCCGGAGCCGCGGGCTGCAGCAAAGACAAGACGGAGACGGAGCAGTCGACGGTGCAGGCAGCCACGACGGCCTCGCTGCCGGCTTCGCAAGGAGCTCCCGCGAACGCTCCGATGGCGACGGCGCCGGTCGCGGGGGAGAAGCACGCCTGCAAAGGACAGAATGCGTGCAAAGGGCAAGGAGGCTGCAAGGTTGCCGACAAGCACGCTTGCAAAGGCCAGAACGAATGCAAGGGCCAAGGCGGTTGCAAGAGCGCCCGAAGCGCATGACGCGCTCCACGAAGCGCCCCCGAGACGATTCGAACGTCCGGCCAACGGTTTAGGAAACCGCTGCTCTATCCTCTGAGCTACGGGGGCGAGCGGGGGCGGAGGATGCCACGCCCGGACGCGCCGGCAAAGCGAACCGGCGAAGGGCGTTCGCGTCGTTTCCGCACAGTCGCGCCCCCGAAGGGGGGACACGTCGCCGTTCTGAAGACGGCGTCGACCGTCGGGCGGGCGACCCAGCCGGTCGCGGAAGCCGGTCGAGCACGCGCAGGCCCCAGTGGAACTGCGGGTCGGAAGTGCGCTCGTACGCCGGTGCGTCCCAGTCGGCCATCGCTTCATTCTACAAGGGACGGAGAACGCCTGCGGCGTACCTCATGCCGCCGCGGCGGTGTCTTTCGGTCGCTGCGATTACCGTTCCGGGATTACCCTGCTCGCAATGCGGATCCAGGCCGTGCTTCACGCTTGGTGCACGCTAGTCGTCGGCACGGTCGTCGTTGCGTCGGTCGCCTGGGGGACCGCTTGCGGCTCGAGCCACGGGAGCGCCCAGCAAGTCGGCGCCTCGGATGGCGCCAGTGGCGCCGACGCGCTGGGGCCCGGAAGCGTGGATGCG
>VFSW01009472.1_pt1 | contig 13897 bp, 9 predicted proteins | sample 5358111 | NCBI WGS metagenome assembly VFSW01 (sample SAMN11554181, study PRJNA540505) | mine drainage metagenome | isolation source: sediment from site ElyBrook_90M | place: USA: Ely Copper Mine, Vershire, VT | collected 2017
CGACGCAGAACGAGCGTTTCAACGCGCGCTGGACATTGATGGCGACAGCCCTGCGGCTCACCTTGGTCTAGCGATGGTCCATCTCCGCAAGCGGCGTAATGAAGAGGCAGCCGAGCAGGCGCTCCAGGCAGTCGGCTTACAGCATTTTCTACCGCTGGGACATTTCTATCTTGGGGTCGCATTAGCTAGGCTCGGACATCGCGAGCGTGCGGCCTTGGCTTTTGAAACTTCTCTGACCATGCTGCCGGGCTTGTTGGCAGCGCATCGCTGGCTGGCGGCTTTGTATCAGCAGGCAGGTGGCGATCCGGAGAAGGCGGCCCGGCATCGCGAAATTTACCTGCAGATGCGGCGGCGGCGCGAGGTGAAAGCTCAGGCCTAAGTACAGGATTCCCAGCTGACTGGTGAATTGCCGAAGACCGTTGTCGTAAACTAGCCTCGTGGGGACCGTTCCAGAGGAAAACTCAGGGGAGCATCTGGCTGCAGAGCAGCCACTTGATCGCAGGGCGCAACCTCCAATCCAAACTGACGGCATCCAGATCACGTCGCCACCGGCAGTCGCGGCAGGTCTGCACTCCGTTCTAAAAGCCGCAGAATTCACCTTCAAAGAGCCGGGTGTGTTGAGGGGCGTTCGTGCCCTTTCTCATCTGAATCAATTCGATGGCTTTGATTGTCCGGGATGCGCGTGGCCCGACCCGGATCACGACCGTTCGCTGAATGAATATTGCGAAAACGGAGTCAAGGCGATTGCCGAAGAGGCGACCACAAAACGGTGCACACCTGAGTTTTTTCGTTCCTGGAGTATCTCAAACCTTTCGCAACAATCGGACTACTGGCTCGGCCATCAGGGCCGGTTGACGCATCCCATGGTGCTTCGTTCCGGCCGCGATCACTACGAACCGATTTCGTGGGACGATGCCTTCGCCCTGATAGCGCGCGAATTGAATACGCTACGCAGTCCGAACCAGGCAATCTTCTACACGTCCGGCCGCACCAGCAACGAAGCGGCTTTTCTCTACCAATTGTTCGTGCGCCAGTTCGGTACGAACAATCTCCCGGATTGCTCAAACATGTGCCACGAATCATCGGGGCTTGCACTGAAAGAGGTGATTGGCGTTGGCAAGGGAACGGTAAACCTGGAAGATTTTGAGCGGGCCGATGCGATTCTGATCATCGGCCAAAATCCTGGAACGAACCATCCGAGGATGCTCTCCACGTTGCAGCGGGCGGCGCGACGAGGAGCGAGAATCATCGCGATCAATCCCCTGGCTGAAGTCGGGCTGACGCGGTTCAAGCATCCGAAAGACGTTCTCCATTTGTTTGGACCGGGCACGAAAATCGCCACGCATCATGTGCAGGTGCGACTGAGCGGGGACCTAGCTTTCTTTAAGGGCGTGTGTAAGCAAATTCTGGAAGAGGAGATGGAGCGGCCAGGGCAGTTGATCGACCGGCAATTCATTGAAGACAAAACGAGCGGCTTCAAGGAATTTCGTGTGGCCACCTTGGCCGCATCGTGGGACGACATTGTTGAGCAAAGTGGAATTTCGCGTAACCAGATTCGTGAGATCTCGGAAGTCGTGATGTCGTCGAAGGCCATGATTGCGTGTTGGGCGATGGGCTTAACCCAGCAGAGGCAGGCAGTGTCCGCGATTCAGGAAGTCGTCAACCTGATGCTGCTGGGCGGGCACATCGGACGACCAGGGGCTGGTGTTTGCCCGGTCCGCGGGCACTCCAATGTGCAGGGCGACCGAACTATGGGCATTTGGGAGCGGATGCCCAACAGTTTTCTGGACAAGCTGCGCGATGTTTTTGAATTCGAGCCGCCGCGCAAACACGGCTGGGACGTGGTGGACTCGATCAAAGCCATGCACAGGGGCGAGGCCAAAGTATTTTTCGCGATGGGAGGAAATTTCCTGTCGGCTACGCCCGATACGCAGTTCAGCGCCGAAGCGCTTTCTCACTGTGATCTGACAGTGCACGTATCGACCAAGCTCAACCGTGCTCATCTCGTCACAGGGAAGCAAGCTCTGATCCTCCCCTGCCTCGGCCGCACGGATCGGGATACCCAGCGGACCGGTTCCCAGTTTGTCAGTGTTGAGAACTCGATGGGAATCGTTCACACTTCTCGGGGAAACCTGGAACCGCCATCAGAGCATCTGTTGAGTGAGCCGACGATAGTGGCTCGGCTAGCTGCAGTCACTCTGGGAGCGCGATCGCGTGTGGACTGGATGAGCTTAGTCGAGGATTACGATCGCATTCGGGATTTGATAGCTCAAGTTGTGCCAGGATGCGAAGACATGAACCGGCGTGTGCGGCAGAAAGGCGGTTTCTATCTGCCGAATGCGGCGCGCGACGATCATTACAACACCAAGACTCAAAGGGCTCGCTTCACGACGTCAGTCATCGAGCCAATCGCCTTGGCTCCGGGTCAATGGCTGATGACCACGCTTCGCAGTCACGATCAGTACAACACCACGATCTACGGGCTCGATGATCGCTATCGCGGAATTTTCAAGGGCCGCCGGGTGGTACTGATTCATCCTGATGATATGAAGGAGAACGGCTGGAGATCGGGGGACCTCCTTGATATTACGAGCCACTTCGTTCACGAAGGCAAAGAACAACTGCGCTCGGCAGCCGAGTTCATGGCCGTCCCTTATGACATTCCCCGAAGGTGCGTAGCGACGTACTTCCCCGAAGCGAACGCCCTGGTGCCGATCGATAGCGTAGCGCTGAGGAGCAACACGCCCACGTCGAAATCCGTCGTTGTTAGCTTCGGACGTTCCCACAGCGGCGCTGAGACAGCCAAGAGTGCTGTGCGGAACTGAGGAAGGCTCTTGGTTTGAGGAGTCTTGATCTGGGAGCGCTCCGCCCACCGTCCTATTTTTGTTCGTATTTCGTAACAAGAACAGTCTGGCTTCAATTTTCGCGCTCTTCTCGTGGACAATGCAATCAACACTGAGGGGGAGAGGAGTGACACCGGACGATTGCCCGAATTGCGGGGGCACTGGTTATGTCGCAAAGCCTGTCGACTTGAACGGTAAGTCCGAGGGCGTTGCGTTCATCAATCTCAAATGTCCTGTCTGCGCGGGAACCGGCCGGAAACATTCGATCCCACCTACGACCGTGGGCTGACCGCACGGCCTGCGGTGCTTGCGAAAACGTACGGAGCCGGACCGTCACGCTTCCCGTCCTAAAGGTTGACGGTCCGGGCCGGCGTCCTGTTGGTTCCCGAACAATCAAGCAATTCCTGCGGTTTTGGTGCGCGTCTTCTTACGGCGGCCCGTCGCTATTTCCACTCGATTCCTTCCGCTATCCTTGGCTCGATAAAGAGCCTTGTCTGCGGCTTCTAACACAATATCCGGATGAGCTTCAGGTTCCTTCGAGCCGGCCACTCCAATACTGACCGTAACGGCGCGGGCGCGCTCTGGTTTGGTTTGCGTCAGTTGTCGAATTGCCTCGCCTTTGCGCGCCCGCCTTGGCATCGCTTCATTCCGTCGCTCCGGACCCCGTGGAGTCTGGCGTCGATCTTCGCTGAGCAATCGAAATTCTGCCGACTCGATGGAGGCGCGCAATTGTTCGAGATGATCCTCAACCTCTGAAGTTGTCTTGCCCGGAAAAAGAATGTTGAACTCTTCCCCACCACAGCGGTAAGCATGGCCCCCGCCGGTAACTCTCGATAAATGACCCGCAACCAGCCGCAAAACCTGATCCCCTGTGTCATGACCATAAGTGTCGTTGAATCGTTTGAAATGATCGATATCGACCACCGCAATCGCGTACGGATGCTGGAGGCGCAGCATGCCATCGTTGAAAGCGCGACGGGAGGGAAGCGTGGTCAGTTCATCGTGGTACGCAAGGAGGTAGGAATTCTCAACGATCGCGCTGGCCAGAACGCATGCCGCAGCAGCGATGTATACAGTTGCAATGCGGGTAGAGGAAAAATGCAGAGAAAGGAAGAATGTCACCAGCGACCAAAATAACGCGCTATCAACCGGCTTGCGCGTGAGAAGGCCCCTCACCAGCAAGAAGACAGCCGCCGCGCCGATCACTAGGAGAGCGTAAGTAGGTAACGGAATGATCGCTGGAGCATGATGGCCGTGAGGGGATGCCGAAGACTGGGTGCCGCTACAGCGCACGATTGCGATGACGCTTTCCACAAAAAGCAAACGGCTGAAGGTTGCCGTGCTGGGGATCGTCCGGATGCGGTCTTTCATCATTGCGATGAGAACAAAATCTAGAGAAAGCAGGATAGATGCGGCTTCAGCCCCGGCCCATCCTGGCTTGCCTGAAATGGGGAATCCGAAGAAGGCTACCGCCTCCCGGGAAAGGAACAGCACGACGAGAGCAAAGAAAATCCGCCTGGTGTGGAATCGCCATGACAGCAGCGCGCCTCCCAGCAAGGCGCAATAGAAGAGGAAACTAATAGCTGGAGGGGCGAGCGTGATCCATCCAGAGTGCGCCACTACAGCGGCGACGGCCAGAATGATACCACCTGGAAATATCAGAGACTTTAGTGCTGTTCGGCTCAAAGTCCGCAGTACCCTGCCTATTCGAAGTAAAGGTTCCCCGGAAATTATCGCTTTCACCGTCGTTACAGCGGAATTGGCCGGAGAGGTTCGGGCCAGTTTGGCGAGAGTGTGGGATTCTCCTAATTCGGGACTTGGACCCGTTCTTATATCCACATACCTCCGTGTACATGCAGTTGTGGCTGCGATTCAGGCGTTTCTAACTACACTGGGCCTGTTGGATTAAGGACGGTTCACTTATGCGAATTCTTATTGCCGAAGATGATGAAGCACTAGCCAAGTTCGTGCGCCAGGGTCTGGAAGGCGAGACCTACGCGGTCGACTTGGTGGTGGATGGCGAACAAGCCCGGATCCAGGCTACCGAGCGCGACTACGATATCGTGATTTTGGACCTGAACCTGCCGAAACTGGACGGGGTCAGTGTGCTGCGCCATCTGCGGTTGAAGAAACCAAGCCTGCCGGTTCTGATACTCACGCAACGCACCAAGGTGGAGGATCGGGTCCAATGTCTGGATACCGGAGCGGATGACTACATCCCCAAGCAGCTCTCCGCCACATCTCTCGACATTCTTCACATCCGCAACGATCTCATTGCCAAGATTCGAGCGGCAGCAGAATCGCGCGGCCATCGCCCTTCCTCTGCTCCAGCCAGGAAACCCCCGAGGCCGGCCGCGCAGGATGGTTCCTCGGATGCTGCGGTTCCAACGATCATCGCAATCGGAACCTCCACTGGCGGCCCGAAAGCGCTCCAAGAAATCATTCCGACATTGCCGTGCGATCTCTCAGTGCCCATCCTGGTCGTACAACATATGCCGCTGGGATTTACGGCGCCCTTCGCGCAACGGCTCAATGCGCTGTCGTCCGTTACAGTTCGCGAAGCAGTTCATCGGGAAGTCATTCGAGCGGGCGTCGTCTACATCGCACCCGCAGGATTGCATATGACCGTTGATCGATTCTCCGACGCGTGCTCCCGAATCCATCTCGACTCTGAACCCGCGCATTCGCTGCACATTCCTTCCGTCGACGTCCTGATGAACTCGGTCGCGACGGCCTATGGCTCGGCTGCTTTGGGTGTGATTATGACCGGCATGGGCTGCGATGGACTGGAAGGTATAAAGGCCATTTACCGCCGCAGAGGTATCACGATTGGACAGGATGAATCAACCTGCACGGTCTACGGCATGCCCCGCGCTTGCGCCGAGGTAAACATACTCACCCGCGTTGTTCCGCTCTCCCAAATAACGGCTGAGATCCTGCGAGCGACGCTCTACCGCAAGCGGGCCTAGCTCCTCTTCAGTTCTCAACCGATTGAAATCGGCGGTCGAGCAAGTTTCCGATACGTCTTAGTAATACTGCGCTCGAGAATGGCTTTGACAGACAGTCACAGTCGTGACGGATGCGCAAACCCAATTGTTCTGAATATCCCGTCATAAACAAAATCCTCAGCTCCGGATCCCCTTGCTTCAGCCTTTCTGCCAACCCCCGTCCGCTCTCGCCAGGCAAAACGATGTCTGTCAGTAGAAGATCAATCTGGCCGTTACTCTGTTCGTGCTGTTTCATTGCTTCCACTGCATTTTGGGTCGAGAGCACCTTATATCCGGACGCCCTTAATATTTCACAAGTCACTTCTCGGACAAAGTCTTCGTCCTCAACCAGCAAGATCGTCGCGACTGCAGGTTGTTGCGGGTTAGCAGCATGAAACAAAGCCTTATCTTCCTGCACGGGAACGTTGGGAACGAACATAAGGACCTCTCTCCGAACCGGTACACCATTCAGAGCCTGAGCATATTCATTGCCACGAGGAAAGTTTCCGAAACCGTAATGCAGACGTTGTATTTGCAAGACTAAGGTGGAAAGCGCGATGGGCACAGTCGATCCGCAAGGACTATTTCGGGACGCCTGGTTGGAAGTTAAACCCAATTCGGTAAACGCCAAGTGCCGAATAGTCCTCTATTTTGGATTCGTCAGAATCGTCTGCTCTGGGTCCAGCAGAATCTTCTTAACCCCCACCGGTGCCGTTAAGTGGAAAGTGGATTCTTCTCCATCCGCGAAAACTCGCCCTAGCAGGACCTGTTGCTTACCCGACATGACTGCATACACGGGAACCGACGTCACCAAATCCTGTGGGGCGTCCCTCTGCAGAATTGTTCCGCTCACCAAAAGCTCCGTTCCCTTGGGCGAAAACTTTACTCCCTTCAACTCCAATGACGGCAGAGTGGTTCCATTGACCCAGCCATCCAGAAACCAATCGAGCGACATTTTTCCCTCGTATCGAACCGAGGGCGGCAGTTCTCCCGCAATCACGCCGAGCAGTTCGCGCGTGCTCATGGACTTGTCTTCATATTGTTGACGAACCTTTCGCAGAGCGCGAACAAAAGGTTCATCGATCCCGCTGCTTCCTCCCGAAGCCGCATCCTTCAACATCGAACGCAGCATATGAAACAGCCACGTAGCGCGGCCATAGCTGACGGCTTCATATCCCTCGGGGAAGCGCGATGACTGCAGCCGCCCGCCCAACGTCCCCGGCCCGGCATCCTTCAGTTCCATGCCATCCTTGTTCTCCGCCACCAGATCCCGCCGGTACTTGTCCATAATTTCCCGAAAGCCCTGCGGATTTGTTTCCTGCACCATCATCAGCGAACAGTAGTTTGCCAGCCCCTCCGAGAACCACTGATCGCGGTATGTAGTCCAGGTGATCAGGTCTCCCCACCACTGGTGAGCCGTCTCATGCGCCGGGACCGCCTCTTGCAGCAGAATCCGATAAGGCTCGTAGTGCATCTGCTCCCGTTGTTGCTGGTCCAGAAAAACATAGGAAGAAAGAAATATGAGTCCCGGCCAGCCCTGGCTGTCAGATCCTGGCATCTGCGTCAAAGCCAGATGACTGTAAGGAAATGGCCCAAACCGCTGCGCGTAGTATTCGATCGCTCTTCTCGCAGCCTCCGCCACTTTAACTTCCGTCTGCTGTGGCGCAGGCCGTCGTGGCACATTCAACACCGGAATCTGGGAACTCTGATCGGAGGCCTGCGGTGTCAGCACTTGAATCGCACCGCCCGGGAAATCTCGTTCCACACCTTGCGTGGCATACGCCTCCACTTCCACATCCCCGGCTCGAGCCGTCGCCATCCGATACTTGCCCAGATTGAATCCGGCAATTGGGATCGGTCTATCGGACACCCAGCGCGACGCCAACTCTCCTTTCGCCTTCGCCACCTCAGCTTCGGCAGATACCGGCGCCGCCCTTCCAGTCGCTACCAGCGTCCATCCCGCCGGATATTCGAATTCCAAATCGAAGTCTGCCATCGCCATTCCACGATTCGGATACCACGTCCCGCGCGCACCCACATAGAGCACCCCACTTCCTGCTTCCGCCATCACCTCGCCGCCGTACACGAACTCAAGGTTCAACTTCTGTCCCGATTTCGCCGGTTTCGGAAGTATCACCGTCACGACGTCGTTGCCGTGCCGCGAGAGTTGTGTCCCTTCGATCGCGGGATTGTGAATGAACTCGACCGCCTCACCATCGACCTTGACGCTCTCCACCTGCAAGTATCGCGATAACTCGAACAGCAGCGCCCGCGGTCCTCCTTCCTTTACTTCCAGTTCCAGATGCGCGCGCGAATGAATCTGCGGTGGCTGCACTTCCGTCGTAATCGCATAATGCCGGATCGCAATCCAATCTCGCGATCGATCACTAGGTTTCGCGGTCGTGCTGCCATTCCACTGCGCGCTGGCATCAACCAGGGCAAAGGATGTCCATACGTCATAAAACGCGTCTCCATGTTTCGTGGTCTTGGCCTGCCCAGCCTGAATTTGCTCCGAACCAATCGAATCGTAGTAAACATCGAACACACCCAGCTTGGTCCCCTGCAACCGCGCGTGCAGAAAATGATCGCCAGAATTTTGCGCCTGAGACGAAGCTCCGCCCCCTTCTTCCGGCAGCATTCGGCTGAACGTCATCAGCCTCCTCATGGCGTCCGCTCCCGCTAGATTCTTCGCCGTTTCTGCCCAATGGTCGACGAACTGCTGCTTGTCCTCCGTCGCTCGCAAGCCAGGCCGCAACTCCTCGGCCTCATCGTCGTTGAATCGAAAATAGGCGGTCGCAAAGTGTTCTTCCAAAATCGCCATGCCAGTGAACAGGCTCATCGATCTTCGCTCCACCTCATTCGGAGGTGTTACCAGAACTTCTCCCTCGCCCTCAAAAAAAGCGCCCGTGATGTGCCCTAGCACATCTTGCGTAAACCCGATTGTGCCGTCCTCCAGCGTAATGTGAACCGCCGACCGGTCCAGGGACGCATTCCTCACGTGATACACCCGCTCCGGATCCAGCCCCACATGCCCGAGTTGCAGATACAGCGCCTCCGCCGGTTTATCCGGCGCATTCTGGGCCGCGACGCTCTCTGCCGTTGCCATACACATTGCGAGCCATACCGCTGTTGCAGTTCTCAGGACCCTTGTTTTGAGTAGTACCTTCGTCACGTCGTCGCCCCGTCTTCCGTTGCTAGAATGCGCCTGAATGACCCGGCGTGTCATCATCCTCTATATATGGTTGTTTCTTGCCTTTGGGTTGCCTGCTGTACCCTTAGCCTGGGCTGACACGATCCATCTCAAGAACGGTCGCACCATCGTTGCCGACAATGTCCGCGAAAGCGGGAATCACTATCAATACGACATCGGTGACGATTCCTACGCCATTCCCAAGGCTCTTGTCGATCACATCGATGCCGGAGGTCTACCGCTTCACGCCTCATCCGGAGCTGCAAAACTCGCAGATCTGCCGACGTTCACGCCATCCAACAGCATGGCGAATGAGGCCGCTGTATTTACGGAGATCGTTAAAGACGGCAAGGTGGACACCGATCTTCTCGCGGGCTTAGAGAAAAAAGGCAATGCCGAGTTGAGTGCAACCGCCAACTTTATCGCTGGAAAATTTGAATTCGAGCACGGCAATGTCGCGCAATCGCGGCAATATTTCGAGAGCGCACTCCGCTTTCAGCCCGACGGTTCTACCATCCTTGTCTACTACGCCGCGCTGCTTGTTCGCACCGGTAATGCTGCGCAAGCGCTGCCCTACGCCGAGCGCGCCGTACGATCCGCGCCCAATTCGCCCGATGCTTACACCATGCTCGGCTACGTACTGTTTGCGGCCGACCGAAGCAAAGAGGCAATCGCTGCCTGGAAGCGCTCGCTCGAATTGCGCCCCGATTCCGCCGTTCAGCAACTTCTGGCCAAAGCGCAGCGCGAGCAAAACGCCGACTCGGACTTTGCCCAACACGCGAGCAGCCACTTCATCCTGCACTACGAGGGGAAACAAACTTCAGACGTACTCCGGACACAGATTCTCGAAGCCCTTGAGTCGGACTACGACGATCTTGCCCGTGACCTCGGCAATCCGCCCCATGACAACATCCTTGTGACTCTCTATACGGAGCAGGCGTTCTTCGATGTCACGCACGCGCCTACCTGGTCCGGCGCAATCAACAACGGCAAACTGCGCATTCCCGTCAGCGGCCTCACCTCCATGAATTCCGAACTCGCCCACGTTCTCAAACACGAACTGGCGCACTCCTTCATTACTCAGCTTTCCGGCGGACGCTGCCCGCCGTGGCTGCATGAGGGAATTGCGCAGTTGCTCGATCCTCAAAGCCGTGGAGGGGAGGGTCGCCAGCTGGCCGCGCTCTTCAAATCCCAGCAGAATATTCCTCTGAATGCTCTTGAGGGCAGCTTCCTGAATTTCTCTGGCTCGCAGGCTTATCTCGCCTATGCTGAATCGCTCGCCGCCGTGTCCTACATCAACGATTCTTACGGCATGAGCGATATTCAGCGCATTCTGCAGCGCATCAGCCAGGGGAATTCCACCGAAGCTGCGCTACGCGCGACGATCCACTCTGACTACGGACAGTTCGAGTCGGACCTTGCCAAATATCTGGCAGACAAGTACGGCAATTGAGTTGTTGTGATTCGTGAGACCGCTAGGTGAGCCTTAGCCCGGGACGAAACCTGCAGTTCTACAAACTGCTTTAAAAACTCGTGATTCGTATCAGGCTATGCCTTCAGGCATAGCATCGGTATTGATAAATGAAGGCGCCTTCAGGCGCTGCGGCGCGATTCAGCAAACTCTCTAACCGCCGGCCTTCAGTTCCTGCAGAACCTGTTTGGCGATTTCCTTCAGCGTCTCGAAAACTCCGACACCCTGAAATGCCACAGCTTCGACCACAGGTTCATTCTTCTTCCTTAATTCAGTGGAGAGGAGGTCGACCGGGAGAATATTGGGCAGGTCACGTTTATTCAACTGCAGCACGTACGGAATCTTGTTGAAGTCGTAGCCGTGCTCTTTCAGGTTCGACATGAGATTGTCGAGAGCTTCCACGTTCGCATCTTGCCGCTGCTCCTGAGAGTCGGCGACGAAGACGATGCCATCGACGCCGCGCAGGATCAGTTTGCGGCTGGCATCGTAAAAGACCTGGCCGGGTACTGTGTAGAGATGGATGCGCGTCTTGAAGCCGCGCACCGAGCCGAGATCGAGTGGAAGAAAGTCGAAGAACAGCGTACGCTCTGTCTCGGTCGCCAGCGAGATCATCTTGCCCTTCTGCTGGTCCGCCGTTTTCTGGTAGATCACCTGCAAGTTCGTGGTTTTGCCGCCTAAACCGGCGCCGTAGTACACGATCTTGCAATTGATCTCGCGCGCTGCGAAGTTGATGAAACTCAAAGGCTTTCCTCAAAGCGGAGGCGCCCGAAGGTCCATCCGCACACAAAAATGCTTCTATAAGGGCTCGCGGCTTTTATATCACAGCGGGCATAGCCGACGCAGGTTACTCAGGTGACCCCTTCGAGCAACGCATGATCGCCCTACCGGGAGGGTAAGGGGTAGTAGCCGTCTTTGGACTCTACCTTCAGACCTTTGTGATCGACCTGAATCTCGATGCTACGGTAAGCCGATCCGCCTGTAACCGGTTGTGGTGTGTATCCCAACGTGTATTGGTTTCGGGCGTCGGATGTGACTTGCTGGTAGGCATCCTCAATTGCGTTTCGGGTGAGTTCGCCATAGACTTGGCCGCCCCCCGTGGCAAAAGCATATTTCGGTAGAATGTCGTTATACCCCTGCCCCTTGAGATGGATTCTCCCTAGCTGTTTGTACAGAGGCAACGCTCCCGTGTCCACGGCCACAGCTCTTACCTGAACGTCCCGGGTTTGGAGAACCTTGAGCACATCCTTGTAGCTGGCCTTGCTGCCCATTTCAAGTCCATCGCTAATCACGAAGATCACTTTGCGCCGGTCACGGCCTCGCTTGCTCAGATCCAGGGCGGCTTGCAAGATCGCGTCATTCAGGACGTGCGCTTCCCTCGGCGGCGTGTTGACCGGCTGGATGATCGGTCCCCCTGCCGGGGCGCCGTTCACCATCGGACCAGACGCTAGCGGGCCTCCAAGCACTGCCGGGCCATTGTTGTGGCCGCGCACCAACTTGATTTCGTTCAGCGCCGCCGTGAGCTTTTCCGGCCGCTGCGTGAAATCTGTCGCCTGCCCCACCGTGCTGCTATACGTATAAAGCGCGTATTCGTCATACGGGCTAAACGATCCCACCAGCGAAGAGTACGTCTCATTCACTTTTTGCAGCGAGACGTCAGTCATTCCCGTGTCCAAAAGAATCGCCACAGAGAGCGGGAAGGGGTCGCTGGTAAAGAACCGGAGCGTCTGTTTCTTGCCGTTCTCGAGCACCGTAAAATCCCTTGGCAACAGGCCATCTACGCGTCGACCGTCTGAGTCTTTCACCGTCACGGGTACTAGCACCAGGTTGACGCGGACTGGAATTGTATAGATATCTTCCTTCGGATTGATCTGGTTTCTCGGAACCGTTCCCGCTGGCACGGTCCGGACCGGTGGCATAGGCGGCGGTGCCTGCTTATCTTGATCTTGTTGCTCAGGACTCTGGCCCGCTTGCCTGATCGGTGCGGGCGGCGCGTCCGCCGGGAACGTAGTTTTCGGAGCCGGTGGCTGCACCGCCGACGGCGCATCTGGAATGTCCTGCGCTGGCGGGTTGGCAGGCGGCGGATTCGACGGTGGATTGCTGCCCGCTTGCGCCTGCATGTGCCCCAGAGACAACCCGGCCCACATCGTCAACGCCAGCGCCTGCAACCCTATGGTTTTCTGCCACCTTCGCAACGCATTCACCGGCACCATGCCACCCTCACCTTCACCCATCCACTACTACCCATCCACTACCGCCTAAACTTCCTGCGTATGGGATGCCAAAGTCTGCCACTTGGTGCATCTAAGCTACAGGACTAGACTAACAAAGAATATCAAGAGAGTTCCGAATGCCCAAACTTCTCAAACCTCTGATCGGTGCCCTCCTGTTAATTCTGACAGCGGCCTTGTGCACTGCCCAGCAGTCTACGCCTCCCCCGTCGTCTGATCAGAAAACCGATCAATCCCAGGAACCGACGGAGACGCTGAAGGTAAACGTCAACGTCGTGCAGCTGTTCTTCAACGTCAAGGACAAACACGGCACCCTGATTCCCAACCTTGTGAAGGACGATTTTCAGATTTTCGAGGATGGCAAGCCACAGACCGTGAAGTACTTCACTGCGGAATCAAATCTTCCCCTCACTCTCGGCATTCTGATCGACGCGAGCGGTAGCCAGCGCAATGTGCTGGACATGGAAAAAGAAGTCGGCGGTGCCTTTCTGAAACAAATCCTCACCGACAAAGATGAAGCCTTCGTCATCAGTTTCGACGTCGACAGCAACCTCATGCAGGACTTCACCCGCGATGTGCACCGCCTGCAAAAAGCCTTGAACGCCGTGAAGTTGAACGCCGGCATCACCAGCGGCGTGATCGGCGGCGGCCCTGTGCCCACCGCCAGACAACCCGGGACCGTGCTTTACGATGCCGTTTATCTCTCGGCGCACGACATGCTCGCAAAAGAAGTCGGCCGCAAAGCCATGGTCCTGCTCACCGACGGCCAGGATGAGGGCAGTCGCCTGAAAATCCAGGACGCAATCGAAGCCGCCCAGAAAGCGGATTCCATCGTCTACGTTCTTCTCTGCGCCGATCGCGGTTTCTACGGTTCGCAAGGCGGCTTCTACGGCGGCGAAGGCGAGATGAAGCGGCTCACTGAGCAAACCGGCGGCCGCGTCATCAACGTTGGCAACAAGTTCGACAAATTGCGCGAAGCGTTTGACCAGATCGCCGCCGAACTCCGCAGTCAATACAACATCGTCTACACTCCAACCAACGCAAATCTCGACGGCTCCTATCGCAAGCTGGAAATCAAGAACAAGGAGAAATACAAGATTCAAGCGCGCGCCGGGTACTACTCTCAACGACAGCATGACTGAGTTTGCATGCCTAAAGAAGCAGCCTACAAATCAGCG
>VFSW01009473.1_pt1 | contig 13894 bp, 11 predicted proteins | sample 5358111 | NCBI WGS metagenome assembly VFSW01 (sample SAMN11554181, study PRJNA540505) | mine drainage metagenome | isolation source: sediment from site ElyBrook_90M | place: USA: Ely Copper Mine, Vershire, VT | collected 2017
CGCGGCGGTTTGTATCAGGGCACGGCTTTAGCCGTGCCGGTGCGGCGGCGAAAAATAGAAAATATCTTTTGGGGCCAGCTCTTCGGCCCGACTAAAGTCGGGCCCTGATACAAAGCGTGCCGGTGCGGCGGGGAAGACAAGCAGATTCCTCGTCGCTTGCGGCTCCTCGGAATGACAACGCGGCGGTTTGTATCAGGGCACGGCTTTAGCCGTGCCGGTGCGGCGGCGAAAAAAAGAAAAAATCTCTTGAGGCCAGCTCTTCGGCCCGACTGAAGTCGGGCCCTGATACAAAGGACGAGATCAGCGCTTGCTCCCCCGCCCCGCCATTCAGCGCCGCCCGTTTCTTCAACTGCTTATACAATCCATACAAAATAGACAACTTATACGTTGACGCGGACTTGCCGTACAGGCATACTCGGTGTTGAAATGGGCTGATTTGCACCACAGTCGCCACTCCCAAGGAGCGCCGGAATGCCCACCTATTCACATTCCAAGCTTGCAACGTTTGAAGACTGTCCGCTGAAATACCGCTACAAATACATTGACCGCGTCCAGGTGCCGGAGGTTGAGAGCATTGAGGCCTTCCTGGGCTCGCGCGTGCACGAAACCTTTGAAAAGCTTTACGGCGATTTGCTGAACGGCAGGCAAAACACCCTGGAGCAGATTCTGGCCATTTATGAAGAGAATTGGCAGCGTAACTGGGGCCCGGAAGTGACCATTGTTGACACCCGGTATACCGCCGATGATTACCGCCGCGTGGGTGAAGACGCCTTACGGAAGTATTACAACCGGTTTTACCCATTTAACCAAACCCAGACTCTGGGGCTTGAGGAGCGCCTTACCTTCCCGCTGGATCAGGACGGACGCTACCGCATTGTGGGGTTCATCGACCGCATCGCCCGCCGCGCCGACGGCACGCTGGAGATTCATGATTACAAAACCAGCCGCTCGCTGCCCTCGCAGCAGCAAATGGATCAGGACCGTCAACTGGCGCTTTACCACATTGGCTTGCGGCACGAATGGCGCAACGTTGAGAGCGTGGAACTGATGTGGCATTACGTGCGTTTTGACACCACGCTGGTTTCGCGCCGTGATGACGCGCAACTGCGCGACTTGGCCGCGCAAACCATGGCGCTGATCGACCGTATTGAGGCGGAGCAGGCCTTTGAGCCGGTGCGAAGCCGCCTGTGCGACTGGTGCGAGTATCGCTCCATTTGCCCGCTGTGGAAACACGTGGCCGCGGTGGAAAAGCTGCCCGCCCGCGAGTGGAAGAAGGATGCGGGAGTGCAACTGGCGGGCGAATACTACCAGCTTCAGCAGGAAAAAAAGCGCGTGGAAAGCCAGCTTGAGGCTGTTCGTGAACAGGTGCTGGATTTTGCCCGCCTGCGGCAGGTGCGCACCATCAAGGGCCAGGGAGTGCTGTTGAACATCAAGTTCAGCAAACGCACCAGCTTTCCCACCAAGGATGACCCGCAGCGGCCGGCGCTTGAAAAGTTAATTAATGAATCAGGCCGGTGGAACGAAGTTTCCGAATTGAGCGCCGCGCGCCTGGCGGAAGCGTTGAAGAACCCGAACTGGCCGGAGAGCCTGAGAAGCCGGCTCCAGACCCTGGCCAGCACCAAAGAAATAGCCAGCATTTATGTCCGCCGGCCGGGCGATGCTGACTTAGATGAGGAATAGAGCCGGCAAAAGGCTCAGTTATCCGGATTACTCTTGCCATGCCGGGCCTGGGCAGTGACCGGTGGAGCATAGAGAGGAAAGAATGGCGAATCCAGGGTCAAAATCCGGTTCTAATAAAACGTCGAAACGTGCTTCTGGAGCCATGATTAAAAATACCCGTATTTTTTCGATTTTTTTACGGAATGAACCCAATCGTGATTGAAAACACGCGACTTGCTAAAAAACAAACCCATTCGAACCCAATAATTCCAAGTGTTTTTGTTTCATCACGATACAAAATGACAAGATCTCAAACTGCGTATTATGAACAACTTGGAATTATGGCTTTTCCAGCATTTTTCAGGATTTTTAATATTCGCTCGAAATGCGAGTTGGACGCATTGATTAGAACCGCGACTCCGGGAACCTTTGGCCCGCCGCCGGGCATGAAAATGCCAACTCCGAATGTCACTATGACCGCGGCGAAGGATGAAAAGCCCGCGGATCGTTATCAGCGACCTGTTAGCCTGAATGCGGTTAACTTAGACCAACAGCGATGTCGGCGGGTGTTGTATCAGGGCACGGCTTCAGCCGTGCCAAACGCAGGCCCCGTATGCAGGTGGCTGGCGTCGCCCGCTCTGTATCAGGGCACGGCTTCAGCCGTGCCGCCACGGGCGCATCCGGCGGCGCAAAAAAGTCGACCAATGGGACCCGGCGTTTTCGGCGGGGTTAAAACCCCGCCCTTCCGGGAACGGCAGTCACTGCATGAATAATCCCGATTACAGCGCACACGGCCATCACGGAGCTGCCATGGCGAGTTTTGACCTGAAGCGCTATCTCTCCGAATTCGATAATGTTTGCCAAAAGCGCTTCGGGCGGACCTACAACCTGAAAAGCCTCGAGAAGGATTTTGCCAAACTGCAAAGGGCAGACACCTGGCTTTCCGCCACGCACGTTATGGCGCTGTTCGATCCCAATCGCACCCCTTACGCCCGATGGTGGGCAAAACCCCACGAGAAAGACCTGGATAAGGTCCTTAAGCAGCGCCGCGTGGTGTTGGGGCCGTGGCCGGAAAGCAAGGGAGCGCAGCGTGACCTGGTGCAGCGCCTGCTGGAAGCTCTGCACAGCATGGGGCTGGCCTCGCTGGCGCTGCGCTTTGTTTATCCTGAGCACTGCGGCATTTTCAGCACGCCGGTACTGTATTTGCTGCTGATTCACCACACCCACCTGGTGGATCTCTACCTGGCATTTTGCGAGGAGCTGCGGGAATGGCGCCGCCACTTTGGTATGCAATCCGTGGCTGAGACCGAGACGGCGCTTTGGACCTTTCACGCCGTCGCGGGCTCGAGAATAAGCGCGGAGGCTGCCGCGGCGCAAGCCAGCTTCGATTCCGACATCTGGATTCAGCGCCACCGCGTGCATAATGCTTTGCACCCTTTTTTCAGCAGGTACGGACCGCTGGAGCTGGCTCGCATCCTGGCCGAAGAGGATTGCCGCCTGGCGGGAAAGATCGCCGGCGAGGAGTTTGAGCGCCTGCTGCGGCTGAAGGCCAGTGACTGTGTGCCCACCAGCCAGGTTTCAAACCAGAACTGGATGAAAATCGCGATTGACTTTCTGGCGCAGCGCGGCCGCATTTCGATCGGGGATAAAACCATTCTTCACCGTGTCCGGATAATCCGCAACCGCGCCGTCCACTCCACCGGCGGGCTGGAGCTGGCCGAAATTGAAAATATGATTGACGATATTGAGCGCATTTGCAGCGGTTGGGAAATTCGTGCGCCGGCAAAGCCCGGGTGTTAATTCGGGCGCCCGGGAGTTTCCGGTAAAATGGCGATTTCCGCGCGGCAATTTGCAGTACACTCGGAACGATTGCAGTAAGACCTTTTCAGGGAGGACCGATGGCCAAGGGCAATGCGATTATTGTAGGGATCGACCTGGGCGGCACCAGTGTGAAGGCCCTCGCGGTGGGCGACAAGAACAAGATTCTGGCAAACAACAAGAAGAAAACCAAACCCAACCGGAAGCCTGAGGATGTGATCCGGTCGATTGCCGATTTGGTGCGCGAAACGCTGGCCGGCGCAAATATTCCGCTGAGCAGTATCCGGGCGGTGAGCATTGGCGCTCCAGGCGCGGTTGACCCCGTGAAAGGCATTGTAAAGGAAGCCCCCAACCTGGGTTGGAAGGAGATTCCTCTGGGGCCGGAGTTGAAGAAACTGCTGCGCGTCCCCATTGTGGTGGATAACGACGTGAATGTGGGCGTGATCGGCGAACACGCGCTGGGGGCGGGCGAAGGCGTTGAGGAGCTGGTGGGAATTTTTGTGGGCACCGGCATCGGCGGCGGCATCATCATCGGCGGCAAGCTTTTTGAGGGCGGCCGCGGCGGCGCCGGTGAAGTGGGCCATACCGTCATCCTGGTCGACGGCCCGGTTTGCGGCTGCGGCCATCGCGGCTGCGCCGAAGCATTGGCCAGCCGCACCGCCATGGAGCGCGACGTGCGCGACGCCATCAAATCCGGCCGCAAGAGCGTGGTGCTGAAAATTATGGAAGAGAAAAAGAGGGACCGCATGTCGAGCAGCGTGATCCAGGCCGCGCTGGAAAAGAAGGATGCCGTCATGCAGGACGTGCTGAGCCGCGCCCAGTTTTACCTGGGCATTCTCGTAGCCAACACCGTCAACGTGCTTGACCCGGAGCGTGTGGTGATAGGCGGTGGCGTGGCCGGCCGGCTGGGCGAAAAGTTTGTGGCGCCCATTCGCAAAACCGCCTACCAATACTTTTTGCACCACCGCGATGAAAAGAGCATCAGGATTCTGGGCGGCACGCTGGGCGACAACGCGGGCGCGTTGGGCGCCGTGGTGCTGGCCCGCCAGCGTTTGTAGTTCAGGCGGCGGGATAGCGCTAAGATCAGGGCGGCAGAATAGGGTGGCGGCCCTGAAGTGCGGCGGCGCGGAAGAGTTTGTATCAGAGTTTGCATCAGTTACTCATGCCGCTTTGCGACACCCGCAAAGCGTGAAAGTGGCAGCGTCATTCCCGCGCAGTGCCTGCCCCCGCGAAGGCGTGGGGCGGGAATCCAGTCCTGGGCCCCCGCCTTCGCGGGGGTGGCGACGGATGGGTTCCGCGACGCGATTCTGCCTTCGGAGCAGGGCGCGACTTCGGCCGTGCCGAGGATCACGGCGAACATAGCGGGCTTCAGCCCCTGCGCGCCGATCTGCGCTGTCAGGGAGCCGGCGCGGAAACGGAAAAAAACAGCCACAGAGTCCCGAAAGCAGAGACTCCGCTGCCCGATTGAACCTGAGGAGGCGCAAGCCTCCGGGCAGGAAATGAGCGTGATGAACCGTCGTCAGTTTATCGCCTTGGCCGCTGCTGCCCTTCCGGCATCCCATACGCTCGGTTTGCCTGCCGCAGATACGCCGGCTCAGGCACTCGGCCGCAAGCTGGCTGCGGACCCTTTGCGGCCGCGCTTTCATTTTCTGCCCCCCGCCAACTGGATGAACGATCCCAACGGACCCATTTTTTGGGAAGGCTTCTACCACCTCTTCTATCAGTACAATCCGCACGGCGCCTTTTGGGGCGATATGCACTGGGGGCACGCCCGCGGCCGCGACCTGGTTCACTGGCAGCACCTGCCCGTGGCCATGGCGCCCACGCCCGGCGGCCCGGACAAAGGCGGCTGCTTTTCCGGCTCCGCCTTCACGCGTGGCGGCGCAGCGTGGTTCGCGTACACGGGAGTGTCGCCGGAGGTGCAGTGCCTGGCCTCAGCGCGCGGCGAGCTGTTGCAGTTGCAAAAATACCCGTCAAATCCCGTTGTCTCCGCTCCCCCGCCGGGCATGCGCCTGACCGGCTTCAGGGACCCCTCAGTCTGGTTCGAACACGGCGCGTGGTGGATGACGGTAGGCGCCGGCACTCAGGGCCAGGGAGGAATGGTGCTGCTCTACCGCTCCGCGGATGCCCTGCGCTGGAATTTCCTTCATCCGCTCTGCACCGGGCCGCAAATGCAAAAGGGCAAGCTGGCGGAACTGGACACTTACGACGCGGTCGCCGCCGGCGATATGTGGGAATGCCCGGATTATTTTGATCTGGGCGGCGGCCGGGCGCTGCTGTTTTCGACCCAGGGCTCCGTTTATTACCAGACAGGCCGGCAGCAGGCCGATCGCTTTATCAAAAGGGTTCAGGGCCTGGTGGATGGCGGCGAAGTGTATTACGCCGCCAAAAGTTTTGCCGCCGCGCCCGGCCGGCGCATTCTTTGGGGCTGGGTGCGCGAGGCGCGCACCAACGCGGCGCAGCGTGCTGCCGGATGGGCGGGTGTGCTGTCTTTGCCGCGCCTGCTCAGCCTTTCGCCCGAGGGCCTGCTCACCATGGAACCCGCTCCCGAGCTGCGGATGCTGCGCGGTGACGCCGCCCATATTGAAAACACTCGATTGGCGGCGGGCGCTACCGAAAATCTGCCCATGGCAACGGGTGACTCGCTTGAAATTCAGGTTGAAATCAGCCCCGGCAGCGCTCAGGAGGCTGGATTGCTGGTGCGGCGCTCGCCCGGCGAACAGGAATTCACGCGCATCGCCTACCTTCCCGGCGCGGGCCTGCTCCGGGTGGATACTCGCCATTCCAGCCTGGATTCATCGGCTTTCCGCAAGGTATACGAAACGCCGCTGCATTTGCCTGAAGAGAAGGCGCTGCGCCTGACCGTGTTTGTTGATGCTTCGATGATCGAAATTTTCAGTAACGCCCACGCCTGCATCACGGCAAGGGTTTATCCTATGCGCGCGGATTCCATGCAGACGGCGGTCTACTGCCGGGGAGGACCTGCACATTTTCCAAACATTCGTTCGTACCCGTTGCGCGCTATTTCCAATAACCGGCTCACAACGTAAATGCAGCCGGGTGCCGCAAGTGTGGCGAAAACTGATGCTTTGTGTTTGTTCGGAATGCGGCAGCGGCACGGAATGGCCATTCGCGGCTTTCAACCCTTGGAGTGCGACATGAAGCGAGCAGGGCTTGAAGGTACTTTCTTATTGGCGCTCATCGCGGCATTGCCGGGCGCCGCGCTCTGTGCCAAGCCGCACCCTGAGGGCGCCCAGGCCATTCAAGCCGTGCTTGCGCGGCAGCAGGCAGCCTGGAACCGGGGCGATGTGGACGCTTTCATGCGCGATTACTGGAACTCGCCCGAAACCGAATTTGTGGGCGAAAACGGCGTGCTGCGCGGCTGGCAGGCGGTCCACGCGCGCTACTTGCGCAGCTATCCCGGCAAGGCGGCCATGGGCCAGCTTCAGTTCTCAAACCTTCACATCACGCTGTTATGCGCCAATGCCGGGCTGGCTACCGGCCAGTGGCACTTAAAGCGCGCCGGCGGCGATGTGGGCGGGGTATTCACCCTGGTATTCCGGCGCTTTCCCAAGGGTTGGAAAATTGTAAGCGATCACACTTCGCGCGTGGAGGGCTATTGATCCCAAACCGCGAATCATTCATGGTAAAGCGGCTACGGCAGGGCGGTGGAAATGACGTGGGCAAACGCCTGCACCGCGGCGTCGATGCTTCCCTTATTGCGGGCCGTCACCATAACCGGAAAGCCTGCGTCAGCCTGGGCAAGCCGGGCATAGGCCGTTTCACCAGGGTTCAGCCGGGCGCGTGGCTCAACAACGGCCAGCGCCTCCAGAGCGGGCAGAATCACTTCCGCCGCGGGCGCCATGGCCGTTTCAAAATCGCCGCACAGGAATTGCATCCGCACTCCCAGATTGTAGAAGTGCCAGGCCATGCAGGCGCACAAGTGGACGGCCTGCTCAAAGCTCTCCAGACCGCTGGCGGAGGCTGCGGGCAGCCAGGTGTCAAACAACAGAAGAATGCGCCGGTCGTCTTCACGGGCAAATTCACGAACCTTCAACTCGCCGGAGCGCGCCGTAGCCTTCCAGTCCACGGCACGGACGGAATCGTCAGGCTGGTAGTTGCGCAGCGCGTAAAGATCGTCACCGCGGCCCCGAAAGTGGCTCTCCAGGTCGCCGTGCAGGCCGGGCAGCACCGCCTGCAGCATGCCGGAGGGCTCAACGCTGGGAAGCACCAGAATTTCCCGCCGCATGGCAGTGGTAATCTGCTTGTGCAGAAATCCAAAAGGAAACTGGGTGGCAACTCGCAGCGCTTCCTGCGTGTAGCGGCCCCGGCGGCTGAACAGCAGTTCCACCTGGCTTGTAACCGACCCCCGCCTGGGAATGTAAGGAATGTAAACCGGCTGCTCAAGGATGGTGCGGTTCGGTTTGGCAAGGCTGGTTTTGGATTTGCCGCGCTTTGCTTTGCGAGCGCCGCTTTGAGAGCTGATGGTGATGGAGAGCGAAGGGAAAAGCCGTTTGGTGTTATGCAACGTCACCTGCGCCCTTGCCGGCTGATGGGCAAACAGGTGGTCTGGCAGCACAAGATCAAGCTCCAGTCCGGCCAGCACCAGGTGCGAAATGATTCCCGAGGCCAGAATAGCGGCCAGCATCACTGCCAGAATCATAAACAGCAGATTGTTGCCGGTGTTGAGCGCCGCGACCGCAATCACCGCGATCATCAGCAGGTAAACCACGCCTTCGCCGGTCATCTTATATTCCACGCGCGCCATCAGGCGGCGCAACGCTGTGCGCCGGGCCAGAAAAGGCACCACGCGAACCCCCACCACGCCCGCCAGCGCCAGCGAGACAAAGGCAACAACGGCAGCCTGCCGGAACAGTCCCTGCTGGCCCAGCGCGGTGGCGAACAAGGCCAGAAAAAAGGCTGCGCCCAGCCCCAGCACGGCCTGGAAGAATCGCCGCCACGCCGCGGCATCAATCTGGCGCAGCATGTGGCCAAGCCGGAGCGGCAGAAGACGCGTTGTCATATCCGGTGCGCCGCTTGGGGTTCGATCCATCAGGGTTTGCCTTAAGGCTTGCCTCAGGCGCCGCGATTGCGGATGGCGTTGCCGCGGCTAAAGAGGCACGGGCGTGGAATTGACAATCTCCTGCAGAATGCTTTCTGCCGGCCGTGTCCCCTGTTTCAAGGTGGCGGAAGAGCGCGCATTCATCAGGCATCGATGGCCGAAGACGGGCAGCACCAGGCGCTTGAAGTCGTCAGGGATGCAGTACTCACGGCCCTCCAGAAACGCCATCGCCTGGGCGGCGTGGTAAAGCGCCATTGACCCGCGTGGACTAACACCCAGTGAAAGCTGTTCGTGCCGCCGTGTTCCATCCACAATCGCCAGGGTATAAGTGATCAGTTCCTCGTCCACCTTGACACGTCGCACGGCCCGCTGAATTTGCAGAACTTCTTCGGCGCTGATCACCGCTTCCACCTGTTCCAAAGGGTCCTGCGCCGCAAAGGTGCGCAGAATTTCCCGCTCGCTTTCCGTGTCGGGATATCCGATGCGAATGCGCATCAGGAAGCGGTCGAGTTGCGATTCCGGCAGTGGATAGGTGCCGTGATGCTCCACCGGATTTTGCGTGGCAATCACCATAAAGGGCTGAGGAAGCGGAAAGGTGCGGTTATCCACCGTCACCTGGGCCTCATTCATGGCCTCCAGCAGCGCGCTTTGGGTTTTGGGAGTGGTGCGGTTAATCTCATCCGCCAGCACAATGTTGGCAAAAATCGGCCCCGGCCGGAATTCAAACTTCTTTTCCTGCTGGTTGAAGATGCTAAGGCCAATCACATCGGAGGGCAGCAGGTCGGAGGTGAACTGCACCCGCTGAAAGCTGCAATTGAACGAACGCGCCAGTGAGTGCGCCAGCGTCGTTTTGCCCACGCCGGGAACATCCTCAATCAGCAGATGGCCGCGCGCAAATAACGCCACCAGCGACAGGCGGATGACCTCGTCCTTGCCCCGGATGGCGCTGGCCATCGAGCGTTGTAAACGCTCAAGCGCCTGCTGCGAAACGGGTGATGCCGTAGCCGTTACAGTTGTTGTCATGACCGAACGTGAGGCAGCCTCTGGACTAGCGGCCTGGAATTTGTTAAAAATGAAAGAGCCAAGGGCGATTAACTCAGCGGTAGAGTGCTATCCTCACACGGTAGAAGTCACAGGTTCGAATCCTGTATCGCCCACCATTTTTTCGCCAGATCATGCTCCCTTTCCAATCTATCGGCAGTACGGCCGCGATTCAAGATGAAATGCAATCCCTTAACCCGTTGGCATCCGCAGCCTGGTGCCGAACACCCCTGCAGTGGCTCTCTACAGTAGGATGCGCGGCGCCGGCTGAGGGCTGTTTGGCATCAGGCAAGCCAGGCCAGGGATTGCTCGCCAAGGATAATGAATAGCCAACCAAAGGCGATGCCACCCTTGCGGGGCAGCGACAGGGCCATGCCGCCGGATACCGCGCCCGCCGATTGGCGCGCCGGCCATAAAGGGTCTAAAATACTTCAAGACAGTTTCTGGGAGTAAATCGTTTTGAGGCGCGGCACGGCATTCGTTTTCACCATCGCGGCGGGGCTTTGGCTTGGCCTTTGGGCCGCAGCGCCGGCACGATGCAGGCCGCAATCCACGGCGCCCAATCCCAAAGCCATTTTTGACAAGGCGCAGGCGGCGCTCCAGGCCGGCCACTACGCCGCCGCGGAAGCCGGCTTCCGCTCCGTCTTAAAGATTGACCCGAACTCTGCGGCCGCTTACAGCAACCTGGGCGTGGCTTACATGCGTACCCGCGATTACCGGCGCGCCATTCAAGCCTTTACTCAAGCCAAAAAACTGGCGCCCGCCGTGGTTGGCATTGACCTGAATCTGGGACTAGCCTATTACCAGACATTCGACTTTAAGCACGCCATTCCTCACTTCCAGCGTGTCGTAAGCGCCACCTCCGGCCAATCTCGGCCGCAGTTTCTGCTGGGCATGAGCCTGTTTATGAACGACCAGTATGCGCCCGCCCTGGCCGCGCTGCGGCCTTTATACGAAGAGGAGAAAACCAACCTCGATTACCTTTTTGTAATGGGCATCTGTTACGGCAAGCTGGGCCGCAAGGCTGAGGCTGCCCAAACGTTTCAGCAACTGGTTGAAGCCGGCGGCGACACCGCGCATATGCACCTGCTGCTGGGCCGCGCCTATCTGGAGCTGTATCAGGAAAAGCAGGCGCAAGCCGAGCTGGAAAAGGCCGTGGCCGCCAACCCCACGCTGCCTTATGCCCATTACAGCTTGGGCATAGATTACAAGCGCCTGGGCATGACGGAAAAAGCCGGCCCCGAGTTCGATCAGGAAATGCGCATTACGCCGGAAGATCCGTGGAGCTACGAAGAGCGCGGCACCATTGATCTGGACCTGGGCAAAAACCAGGACGCCGTCGTCATGTATCGCAAGGCTCTGGCGCGCAGCACAAAACTGCCCAAATCGTGGGCCGGACTAGGCAAGGCTTACGGGCGCATGGGCCAAACGGCGCAGGCCATCGCCAGCTACAGAAAAGCGCTGGCTCTTGAGCCCGACAGCGCCAATACGCACTATCAGCTTGGCCAGATCTACCTGAAAGCCGGCCAGCGCGCCGCCGCGCAGCAGGAAATGGCCGAAGCCCAGAAGCTGCAGTCACAATCCCGCGAAAAGCAGGCGGAAAAACTGCGCGGCCAGGAGAAGCTGATTAAGCACCTGCCCAACCCCGCCGGAATGCCCACGCAATAACCCGAGCCGGCCTCCAGGCCGCCCGGCCCTTTCTGCACGCCGCTTAACTCTCCTCAATAATCGCCAGGTCCCAAGGCTCCAAACCCACATCATCCGACGCTGCGCAGGCGCGGCCGGTTAGCAGGTCGGTTCCGCTGCCATGCCCGTACTTGAACGTCTGCTTTTCGCCGGAGTAATTCAAATAAAAGTGCAGCGGCTTGCCCATGGCATTCGTGCCGTGTTTGGCGCGCACCGGCGCCGGCAGCTTCTGGTCCGGCCCGGTCAGCCCGGCCTGCTCCAGCACGCTCAGCAGCACCTTTTCCTGCAGCGCTTCAGAAAGCCACGTACCCTCATACAACAGCGAGCCTTTGCCGTATGCGTTGCGTGTAATCGCCGGCCAGCGTCCAAAAAATGGATGGTCGTAATGGGCCAGCGGCCTGGCTTTTTCCAGCATCAGAAACTCCGCCCAGTACATTACCTGATTATGGCTGCCCGCCTGGAACGGATCGCCGGCCAGCGCCAGCGGCTTCTCCAGATTTGAAAATTCCTGGTAATTAAAGCCCGCAGCCTCGCGCAGCGGACCAGGAGCGCGCACCAGACGCACCATGGAATTCTCATTACAGAATCCGCTCTTGAAGGTCACCACCGCAAGCCCGCCGCCGTGCACGTACCGGGCAATGCGTTCCAGCAGGGCGTCATCCGCAACATACAGCGCGGGCACAATCAGCACCGCATAGGGCGAAAAGTCCGCCGTCTCAGGAAAAACAAAATCCGCGCCCACGCTCAGCCGGTAGAGTGCGCCGTGCATTTGCCGAACCAGCCCCAGATAATTGGGCTGCGCTTCAAACCAGTCCCGTGGCTGCCCGGCGCTCGCGAAGGGCATAAACTCAATGGCGTTGGCGGAATCGGAGCTGTAGAGAATCGCCACCTTGTTCAGTTTTTTCATGTTTACAAGGTGCGGTCCAACCTTCTTCAGCTCGTGCGCCGTGCGCGTTACCTCCGCATAGGCGCGATTCGGCTCCAGATCGTGCGAAAGCACTCCTTTCCAATAGGTCTCCTGGCCGGAATGGATCGAGCTCCAGTGCCAGTACTCCACCATGTTGGCGCCGCTGGAAATGTGCGTGTAAACGTCCAGCCGAAGCTGCCCGTCGTAGGGCGGAAACTGCATGGCGGAATTCCATCCGATCGTCTGGGCGTTGGTCTCCGTCACCAGATAATTGGCGTGCTTGAGCGAGCGGAAGTAGTCGCCCGCCATGGCCTGGCTGGCGCCGTCCAAATGGTCCTGAGTACCGTGGTAGGGATTGCAGGCCACAACATCCAGCGCTTTCGCCACTTCAAATTCATTGGCGTCCAGGCGAGGCCCGCCCACAAAATCCTGAATCACAATCTGGTCCGCGCGGCGATGCCGGCGCACCAGGCCGGCCTGCCACGTCAGATAGTCCGTCACCCGCATCTGCTGCCAGCGCGCCCATTCCAGCTTGTAGCCCGTGCTGGTGGCGCTGTCGCGCGTCGGCATCTGATCCCAGCCGTATACATCCTCACCCCAGTAATTCAGCAGCCAGGCCTTGTTCAAATTTTCCAGACTTCCGAATTTTTGCTTCAGATGCTCCACAAATCCCACAAATACGTCGTGGTTTGAGGCGCCGTAAGCGCCCGTCTCATTATCAATCTGCCAGCCGATTACGGCAGGGTTGTCGCGGTAGTGCTGCACCAGGTTGCGGATGACGCGCCCGGCGTAATAGCGGAACGTTTCGTTGCTGGTATCCATGTTCTGCCGCATGCCGTAAAAAACCGGTGCGCCGCCCAGCGGACGGGCCAGAATTTCCGGATGCTTTTGATACATCCACACCGGAATTGAATAAGTGGGCGTACCCAGGATCACTTTTATGTCCGCCTGGTGCATGGCGTTCACCACGCGGTCCATCCAGGCGTATTCAAACCTGCCGTCTGCCGGCTCCCACAGGCTCCACGTGGATTCGCCCATGCGCACCACGGAAATGCCCGCCTGCTTCATCAAGGCCACATCCTTGTCCAATCGTTCATAGGGCATGTATTCGTGGTAGTAGGCCGCGCCGTAGAGCACGTTGCTGAAGGGGGGCGCGTTGGTGGCGGCCTGCGCCGCCGCTCCTTCATTCTGCATTGCGGGCACGCTTGCGGCTGCGCTGCGCCATACATCGCCGGCCAGCGTTGCCGTAACTCCTACCGAAGATGCAATAAAGTTGCGGCGATTCATGGGGCCTCTTTTCGTGTCGGGATTTAGTGAGGATGGCAATACATATTCAGATCGTCTGCAGGCGCGTTCACATGCGCCCGAAGCCGGACGGTACCTCTGATGGCCGCACCCTGTCAAGCCATCCATCCACCGGCTGTCAAAGCTCTTTAGAAATGTCACCTTTCTAACCCCATGAGTACTGTCCTCTCTTCGTTCTTGGTTTTTGTCGATCGTGGGCCTTGCCTGGAGCAATGCGCTCGCCCGGCGCGCGTTTCGCGTACCGCCTCTTCTGTAGCTACTCCGGCTGTAGCGGCGCATCGGCGCACCAGCCTGAGGCCATTCGTAGCGTGCCGTGACTATCAGCTTTGAGCCGTCATTCCGAGGAGCCGCGGGCGCCGAAGAATCCCGCTCCGAGTCTTGCCGCGTTTTTGGCGGGCGTTGTATCAGGGCCCGGC
>VFSW01009474.1_pt1 | contig 13894 bp, 24 predicted proteins | sample 5358111 | NCBI WGS metagenome assembly VFSW01 (sample SAMN11554181, study PRJNA540505) | mine drainage metagenome | isolation source: sediment from site ElyBrook_90M | place: USA: Ely Copper Mine, Vershire, VT | collected 2017
GGGCAGTTCGAGCCCAAAACAGGGGTCGGTACGAACAGGGGTTCGTTTTGGGGTTGCTCAAGTGCAAAGGGGTGGTACCCTGCCAGCGTGAGACGACGACATGACTGGTGTAATCGTTGCGCTCAGCCGCGCACGGCTGAGCGTCACGTGTCTACGCGCGGTCTCTGCTCACAGTGTGCCCGTGATGCCTATGTGAGCGCGGCGCGAGAAATGCACGATCATAAAGGTCCGGCCTACGACCGTTACTTAGCGAGCATGTCGAATCGGCTTGAGCGGGAGCGGAGAGAGCGTGAACGGGCGCGCGCCGCCGAGCTGCTATCATCGCCCGACGTAGGCAAAGGAGCAGGCTAGCAATGCAGACCGATCCGCAGGCGGTAACGGCGAAATGGCTACGCAACATTCAAGCCGCTAATCAGAGCATTATCGACGGTGTGAATAACGTGCAGCAGGCACCTGGTGCGAAAGCAGGCGCTAACGTGCAGTTATGGCTGCAACGCATTCAGGCATCGGCACCGAAATGGCAGGCTAGAGTTAGCGCCACTACGTTGCAGCAGTGGCAGCAGGCAATGCTCACTAAAGGTGTGCCTCGTATCTCGACTGGTGCGCAGGCTAATCAGGACAAGGTGCAGGCATTCATGACGCAACTTCTGCCCTACATAGCTAACGCCCGGCAACAGGTATTGGCTATGCCTAAGGGTGACCTTGCCAGTGGTATCGCTCGCGCGACCGCCATGATTACCGCCATGTCCAAGTTCAGCTACAAGAAGGGCTAATCTGATGGGTATCGCCTATGAGGCTGTAAATACCTACGGTACCGGTAACGCTGCTTTATTGACGTTGCCGCACGTAGCGGACCCATTGTCTACGCTTGCTATTAGGGCAAGCAACGGGCAACCTAGCGCGCGTCTACAGTGTGTATGGTGCGATCTCAGTGAGGCTGCCGATATCACCATCCACAGTCCGCGCATGCATGATGATGTAATCGCACTTGAGCTACGCGGGCAGATAGGCGTACAGACGCCTATCTCACTGTTGGGGCTCGAACAACCGCTGTACTCGCAGGATGTCCTGATCGTTCAATCGACGTATGCCGCCGCTCCCGCTGCCGCTGCCGCCGAGAATGTCGGGTATATCGTGTGGTACGACGACCTGCCGGGTGCAACTGCCCGGCTCAAGACATGGGCACAAGTAAAGGCAGGCATCAAGCAGTACCTAGGTGTCAAATTCACGGCCGATACTGGCGCCGTAGCCGGACAGTATGGCGTACCGGTCGCCATCAATGCGACGCAAGATTATTTCAAGGCTAACAGTGACTATGCATTGCTAGGCTATACGCTTAGTGTCGCGTGCGCCACGGTAGGTCTTGTCGGTGCCGATACCAGCAACTACATCGTTGGCGGTCCGGGGTCGGTTGACCCGCTGGTAACGCGTGACTGGTATCTTGCACTAGGCGCCGCAACGGGTAAGCCTTGCATACCGGTTATCAATTCCGCTAACCGGCAGGCTACTAACATATTAGTAGCCGGTCCGACAGCGGCGACTGCCGTTACCGGTGAGTTGCTATTCGCCTATCTAGGCGACACGACGGGCTAACGTGCTCGTTCCTATTCCCCTAGGCGCCGCATCGGCGCTACTAGTGGGCGAAAGCGGTTGCGTGCGCGCCGTGTCGGTAAGGGAGAATACCGATGCGGCGCGTGCCACCTTCTCACTATTCGATGGCGCATCGGCTAACGGTATCCTATTGGCGCCATACTCTCTCGCCGCGGGCGATTCTAGCCGCGATACTTGGTACCCGCATACCTTCCGCTTTCAGGGTGGACTGTATTTTGAACTTGAAGCGGGCGCGGTGTCCGGTAGCGTAATCGTTGATGTAGGTCACGATTGCCACGAACATATCGTGGTCGAGTATTCGCCTAAGGTTGTCATGGTCGCGCCCGATGTCGCGACCATACCGGTACCGTGACGAATAGCGACGGTATCCAATGCTCTCGGTAACCTCCCGAGAAACCCGGCGGGGTAGCGCACACTTGCACACCAGGTGGGCCGCGTTACCCTGCCGGGCCCCTTATCTGCGGAGGCTAACCTAGTGTGGCTCGCGACGTATATTACGCGGGGTTCGCCATTGCAACTCCACCGGGCATTACCGTTGACAACGCAATCACTACACCGCTCAATATCGGTGAGATATGGGTATTCGCGATCGAATGGCTCGTACCACCTGGGCCACGCGGCAACCTTGGCTGGTATATCGCTTCGCAGGGTGTGCAGATTGTTCCGTGGACATCCGGCAACTACTCGTGGATCATTGCCGATGACGAGCACGACACGTTCACTGTTGGCCAGGAGGATAATAACGGCCTATCGCTCGTTGCATATAACACGGGCATATTCGAGCACACTACGTATTTGCGCGTTAGGTATCTGCCTATCGCGGCATACCTTGCCGACACGTCGAGCGCTCCGGCACCGCTGGGGTCCGCTGGCCTCGGCTCTACGTACCTCGCCGGAGGCTTGCTCAGCGGCGCCCCGTCGCCATGGTGGGGTCCGACAGGTCCGTCCGGGCCTAGTGGGCCGACCGGTGCCACCAGACCTCTCTACGTGCCACCGCCGACCCCGCACGGGCCCGCATGGGAGAGTGAGCGCGTGACCCTGATAGTCCCCGACCCGCCACGTCACGTCGTGTGGCTCGTGACGACCGAACCGCCGCAACGGTGGGCCATCACCGACCCTGCCGCCGAGAGCGCTTACCGTGCCGCGGGCATCCGAGTCTGCAATCTGCCGCAGGTTGAGATCGACCGCTACCCGATTGCGAAGCTGTAGGCGTCATGCCGATCGAGCTACCTACGGACACGCCTGATTGGATACGGCTAGTCGAGATCGATACAAGCAATGGACCCGTGACCGTATCGGTACCCGATCCACTACCCGTATCGGTACCCGATCCACTACCCATTGACGGAACGGTAACCGCCGATCAGGGTGGCGCACCGTGGACGATAGAGGGTGTTGTAGGTGGCGTTGCCGTGCCGATTAGTGGCATACCTGATCCACTGCCCGTATCGGTACCCAATCCACTACCCGTATCGGTACCCGATCCACTACCCATCAGCGGATCAGTCAATATAATTACCGAGACGCCTAACGGGCCAAGTATGGCTATTGCCGATGACCACGGACGTCTATACACCATACCGACTGTGCCTAATACCGCTACAGCCGATCACCCGCCGAACGAGGTCGGGTGCACGAACGCCGTTTCTTCCTCCGCACAAACACTAATAGCGGCGCCGGGAGCGGGTAACCGTATACGCCTGTTCGCCATGTCGATCACCACCCAATCGGGCTCGACAGGCGGCGCGGCAGCGGTAAGTGGCACCGACTCTTGGGGACACCTATTCGGCGTTAGAGTCGAGGTTGGCGGGTACGGCCGAGATTGGATCGACTTTCCCGCACAGGGTATGGCGCTAGCGGCCGACACCGCCGTCACAGTCGTCATAGTGGGTACGATCGAGTATAACGCTGTTGTGGTGTGGACCGTCGAGGTTGTCTAACTACTAGAAAGGGTATCCAGTGACTCAATACCTGCATGTCATCATTACCGCCATCATCATCGCCGCCACCTTGGCATTAGCACTCACCGGTCATATCATCGGCACTACCGCTCTTACCGTGATAGTAGCTGCCGGTGGTGTAAGTCTCGGTGCCGGTACCGCGTCGCTTACCGCTGCAACGTCGCGGCCTACAACTTTGCAGCAGGCACCATCCACGGTGCAGGCGACCGGTACCGGCACCGGGCTTACCTAGGCGCCGTGGTAAACCCCGACCCGTGGGTACTAGTGGATATGCACCGGTTACCATACGGATTGTGGGAAATGACATTGCAGGCGCCAGATAGACGGTTACATAAACTCATCATTGACGAGACTTTGCTAACCGTATTCAACGTACAATTATCGGCCGACGTGGTATGTAACATTATCGAGCATGAAGGGTAAATTATGAGTGTGGGCTGGGTAGTAACCGATCAGCAGGAAACCTCACTGCGGGAGGGTAGCCATATAGTCGAGGCTATCAGGATAACATACAAGACAAGTACCGGCATAGTCGGTAGTATTGTGGTGCCACGTACCGACTACAATCCCGATTATGTCCGCAATGCTATTCGCGAAGCGGTAGCCAATCATACGGCGGTGCGCAACCTAGGCGAGACTGCCACCTAGTTTTATGTTTGGCATTGATTGGAACCCTTTGTCGTGGCTACGGAGCGCGCAGCATGTAGCGCTCGCATCCTTTGACGACGTAAAGAAATGGGTACTTGCCGTTGTAAAGGATGCGGCGCACGGTCTAACGGTAGCCTTTGACGATATCGTGAGCGGTGTATCGTCCGGTATTGACGATGCCGTCAACCTATCATGGGCGCTATATCACGATGCCGTGTCCGGGGTTACCTACGCGGTAGGCCAGGTGGCCAATGGCGTCGGGTACATCCTCAGCGAAGCTGAGAACTACGCACTCGGACTCTACCATGACGCGCTAGCTGCCGCCAACTATATCGGCCAGCAAGCACAAGCAGCGGCGACGGCGGAATGGCACGTATTGTACGATACCATAATGCCATTGTGGCATGAGTACCTAGCGCCGGTCTATCACTTCATGGCGCACTATGCCGACGACGTATGGCATATAATCGATTGGTGGTGGCAACATATCGACATGCCCATACTCGATGGTATCCGCCATGTGGCAGATATGGCGCGCCACGATGCCGCGAGCGCCGGTGATTGGATTGTGCATGTAGGGGACGACGTTGCACACCTTGTATTCAAAGCAGAAGATTGGCTTATATGGATGGGCGAGCACACGATTACCGATCTCGAGCATCTACCGGGCGACGTGGCCAACTTGTTTAGTCTTTCGGGCATCATGTATTTCGTTACCAGTAGCGTTGAGTCTACTAATACGACCGTGACCGACCTAGCCGATAAGATATTCGGTGCCTAACGTGGCGAACGAGATACCCGACGCTATGGCGGCGCATCTAGGCGGGTCATTGTCGCGCACCATCGCGGAATCTATCCTCGCCGCTCAAGCAGCGGGTCAACCGCACTTGCAAGCCGGGCAAATAGAGCACCTACACGCTATCGCTCAGGCAATCAATACTATCGTCAAGCCGCACGTCGAGGCGATAACCGGTACTACGTTCGATCACCTACTCATTCCGTCCGCGCCCGCTACCGCTAGTGCTAATCCGACCGCGCCACCTGCCAGCGGGTTGAGCAGTGGCAGCGGGCAAGGTCAGACTACAGCAGGTGGCGCGGGTGGTCAGGCATTCCGGTCCGGCATATGGAGCGATATGTTCAATGCCATAATGTTGATTGTGGCGTTCGCAGGGTCGCTCAAGAGTGTATTCGGGTCTATGTCGCAGATTCTAATGCTTGGCCCCATTCAAGAGTTCTATTCCGCTCACCCTGACGTGGTATTGGCACCCGCCGACCTTGCCGACATGGTCGAGCGTAATATCTTGACAATGGAACAAGCGATACCAGAAGCTGCTCAATCCGGGCTCAATATGGATCGGTTCAAAGCTATGGTGCTCGATACCGGCGAGCCTCCCGGTATCGCTGAAATGCTCGCACTATGGCGGCGCGGTGACCTGTCTACCGCAACACTAGAAGATATGATAGCCTATTCCCGGATTAGAACTAACTGGACTCCACAGGTCGAGCGGTTAGCCTATACAACAATGTCTGAGGCTGACGCCATTACTGCCGTACTAAAGGGTATCGTTAGCGAATTAGACGGATTGACGCTATTCCAAGCCGCCGGCGGGTTGACTATGCAAACACAAGCGGAAGTAGATGTCAATATAGGCACTACACCACCCGGTAACGTGCAAGGCATCGATCAATTCGGCATACTGCTCGCAGCGGCGGGTAACCCGATAGGCGTCATGCAGTCACTCAACCTCCTCAATCATGGCCTAATTGACGAGAGTCAAGCGAGGGACGTTATCCGTCATTCTAGGATAAACCCTCAATTTGAAGATATGGCGCTACTACTACGCCAGAAATGGCTAGGCGTTATACAGATTGAACTAGCGCTCAAGGGCGGAACGGTTAGCGGGAGCGAAGCTACTACATGGCTATTGCAGGAAGGCTACCCGGTCGATCAGGTCTCCGCTTTCGTGCAAGGTCTCACGTCCGGCAAGGTGCAGAAACACAAGGATGTAACCGAATCGGCTATAACTAAGTTGTACGAAGCGCATATGATACCGTACGACGAGGCATTAGTCGGACTAGGTAATGTCGGCTATAGCGGACAGGAAGCACAATTTATTCTGGAGCTATCCGACGCTACCCGCATCATGGCACAGACTACCGCCGCGGTCGGTAAGGTGCATCTCGCCTATCTAGCTAGGCGGATATCTGAGAGCGAGGTGCGCTCCGAGCTAGCTAGCCTAGACGTGCCGGGAGCAGCGCAGGACGATTACCTAATCGCATGGAATATTGAGCGCGACGTACAATTCAAGTCACTAACAATGGCAGAAGTCGGCGCCGCAGTAAAGAAAGGGTATATCACCGTTACCGACGCCGAACAGAGATGGTCCGCTATGGGATACGTCGCCATTGACATTGCATTGCTAGTGGCAGAGTATACCGGTGTACCGCCACCCGGTTCACCGGCCGCACTATATAAGCCGTAGTATCCGCAACCTTTACATGAATGGGAGGAAACCGCTTAGTGCAGCAGTCACACAACTATCATCCTATTACAAAGAGCACAGAAACGTGGAAAGCGTTTCAAGCTGCAATGGATAGGGTAGTCCGCGACACGGCAGATAGCCGCGCCAAAGAAGAAGCGGAACGTAAGCGTTTATCAATTCGGCAGAATCGACAATGGAAGAAGGAGCACTAAGACATGGCTAATACAATACCGGGACTCGACGTATCGGGCTGGCAGCATCCTAATAACGAGCCTATTGACTGGCCGGAGGTACACAAGGCGGGTTACCGGTTCGTGATTATCAAGAGCACGCAAGCGCTTGACTATCACAACCCGTGGCTATGCGAGGATGCATGGGGCGCCCATGATGCCGGATTACTTATCGGCACGTATCACTATGCCGTACCGGGCGACGGTGACGCTGCCGCTCAAGCTGCATATGCCCTAGCGTCGGCCGCAAAGCTGCCGCTCAACCTTGGCATCTCGCTCGATATCGAAGAACCGGGCACACTGCAGATGTATCAAGTCGGTGACTGGTGCCAAGAGTTCATGACCGCTATCCGCAATGGGCACCATTACTCGCCTATCTACACATATCATGACTTCGGCGCGCAGCTTGTCGGCATTCCCTGGGGTCAGCGCCTATGGTGGGCTGACGACCTGCCGCTGCCCGGTACGCATCCGTACATGACACAAGGCGCGGTCCTAACCGTGCCCGGCATCCCGGCGCCAGTGGACACCGATACGCTCGTCATGGCTCGCAGCGTGACCCCTCTCGACAACGGTGGGCCTAAGAACCCTACGGTGCCATGCCCGGACCCCGCACGGTCGGCAGAGCCAAGCGCAGTGACTGGCATACCTTCCTTCGCGGTACCGGCACCAGAGTTGTTACCGCCGGTTACTGGCGAAGACGTGCCGAGCTCGACCCCGACGACAGCCCCTTGACGGATGACGCTGCGACGCGATAGGCTAGCCCTACTAGGCAAACTGCCTGGTAGGGAGGTTATCCGATGATTCGCTTCAACCCTGACCCTTGCGACGGCATACCTGGCGCCGAAATAATCAAGGCGCCGCACGAAACCCGCTCGCTTTACTATTCAATCAAGCATAACGGCACGTTCCATGCCATTTTGATATCCGTGCTCGGATCGGTAATCAATTGTCTAACGCATGGTAAGCGATGCACGATTATTGACGCCATTCGGACCGTTTACGTAGCACGCGAAGCAGCGGAGCGGATAGAGGGCATCCGATGACTAGATGCGACTTTGACCCGTGCGACGGCATACCCGGCACCGAGATGATCGCGTCACCGAGGGAGTACCGGCTCGTCTGCTACGTAATCAGGCACAACGCCACGTATCATTCCATCACTACGTCTACACGCGGCTCGGCAATCAGGTGTACGACGCATGGCCTAACGTGCGATCTCGTGCCCCTCATCTGTGATGTCTACCGGGCACGAGCGCAGGCGGAGAATGGATTGTGTGGACGTATCTGGGCCAGTAGTCGTGATGAGTAATGCCGTGCTAGCTATCGCCATACTGCTGGTATGGTGCGTCATCATCTACGCTATCATTCATGTCCTACGATGGGTAATCAGCGACCAGCGCGACAAGCGTGCATTCCGCTCCTATCTGTGGGAGCGTGACGAATGGTACCGGCGCCATGCCGACGATGCGGGTAGGCGCGGGCGATAAGCCGAAATAGGCGCGGCGGGCGCCTATCGTACCGGTATTGCCGACCCGGTACCTGATGAGGCCAGGCATAACTAGGAGGTTACATGATGAGTTGGGACGATAAGCGGAGCGCGTTCGATGCAGCACGCAAGGCTAAGCCTACGACTAAGTTTATCAATCTGCCGTCAACCGGTATCGGGCAGCCGGCCATTCCCTGGGAAACGGCCGTATTCCCCGATAAGGAGCAGCTAGCAGCGTACCACGAGTACCCCGGGCAATGGCGCGCTATAGGTATCCCAGTCAAGACGGCGGGTGCCAACGAGGCTGAGGCGAAAGCGGTAAAGTCACTTTGCGCAGGGATCAAGACCCGGCTTATGAAGGTTAGGCCGGGGGAGTCATGGGGCTGCCGCGCCCATGATGGACAGGTATACGTTTCCTATCAGGGTGCCGTAATTCCTCGCGGGCGGAAGGCCGCGGCGCTCAAGGCCGCGGCGGATGCGGGCAAGTGACTGACCCTACCGACGACATCAGAGCGTGCCTGCTCGATTATCGCACCGCTATGAATAGGGCGCATTATGCCTATTATGACGCGGTCGAGGACGCATCCGATATCTACGCGGACACGTTGGGCGGCTTTCTCCACACGGGTAGCAAGGTGAGCCTTGCCACTGTCAGAGCGCATCGACAACTAGTGAACGATGTAGGCAAGGCTTGCGAGGACGCTCTCGTGCTGGCCAGGGTCAGGATGGACGTAGCCACTAAGGATGCTCACAACGTCTATTGGAGGGTCACGCACGAGTACCTGGTGTCAACGTGAGACCTAACCCGGAGACACTGCAACGCGCCGAGGAGGCTTACGAAGACATCATGATACCTGCCCGCAGCGACCGCAACGTCCAGCTAGCCGATGCCGAGAAGACCTACCGTAGGCAGATTGAAGCTTACGGCAAGGCTTACTGGCATGCCAAGTGGACGATAGGCGCCGACTTCGAACGGGCACGCCTATCCGCCGTGGCGGCTAAGCGTGCGGTGCTCGACGCCGACGACGACGGCGCCGCCTAGGGCGAGCCACTACCCGCACCCTAAACCCGATGTAATGCCCCGGCTACGGTCGGGGCATTACTCATCCCACACGAGAGGATACCCATACTCATCATGGCAATCGACCCGCTCGAAATAGCCGTACTCGACCTATCGTCGCACCAGGTACCTAGCGCCGATGACCTGCTCGATGGACTACACCCTATGTCGTGCCTATACATGGCACAGTGTGTAGTCGAGGAGTGCTATCGCCACTGGTCGGCGGAACTATCGCTAGACCAGCTTGAGCCCATATCTGAGGGTAGCCATATCCTCAATGCGCTTACGCTCATAGGCGACGCTTTCGCACGCCTAGTAGCCGCATGCGTCGAGGTAGACATACTGCCAGGCGACGCTATCGAGGTCATAGCGTGACTGACATAGGGCGCACCCTAGCGCTTAGACTTGGCATAACTAACCTCGCGGCGCTTATGGCTTGTCATGGTAACTGTCAATGGTACTCGTATTACTTGTGCGTCAAGTGTCTCGACCACGACGTAATGCTATTCAGTATGCGGACCCTATCGCACCACACTACCGACAGCATACAGCGAGCGCTCAAGGTCGAGGCTAATGCCGAGCCCGTACCATCCGCCTAGGACGCATTGCCCAAAATGCGGTTTCCCGGTGGCGCGGGTATGGGGTAGCACGACACGCTACATACTCGTACAGCGGGACTCGTCCCGCACCGGCGAATGGATCATTACTCACCAAAGAGGAGGACGCCATTACGTAACGCATAGGCAAGACACACTGTTACATCTTCCGGCCGATCAATGGGGATACAGGGTACACCTATGTAACCCCGTTACTAAGCTGGAATATCAGCTAGGCATCCATCGAAAGGAAAGTCCAATATGGTAACGAGTAGCAAACCCAATATCCATACGGGCGAACTAGTAGAATATGACCCTAAGTACGCGCCACTAGGTATTGTCGATATCGATGACGCATCGGACGTATTCGTTGATCGTATCCTCAACTCGCCTACGTGGGAACAGGCAATGCAGATACCGGAAAGCGTAGGCTTGCGCGATCTCGTTGACCACCACGTCATCGTCAAGAATGCGAGCGGTAGACGCAGTCAACTTGACGGCACCGCCGGTGTCTATGCAGTCATAGACCTGACTGACGAGGACACTGGCGCGGACATGCAGGTGACGTGTGGCGCTAAGAATGTGTTAGCGCTGATTGTAAGGGCAAAGGTCGAGAATCGCTTTCCGTTCTCGGCTATCGTGCGGGAGGTTGTCAGCAACAGCGACGCTAAGCGACGCGTCCTGTATCTGACCGCACCACCGGAACCCTTCTAAGTATTCATATGTCCGCAAGGGTAGGGGATCATATATCCCCTACCCTTAGGACAGTGAGAGGATCATATGGCATTCATAGGCGCCGTCGTAGAGGCTGCGCAAGCTGCCCTAGAGGAAGTAGGTGCCCGCTACGTACGGTCGGTAATCCCCAATATCGTTAGGCTCGGCATCAATAGCGGGTATTCCGGTGCCGAGATACAACGACAATTGCGCTCGGTCGGCGCGGGCATGCGTTCGCAGAACCTATACGGTCTCATTCAAGACATCAGGTCCAGTATGGCCGCTGGTGAGTCGATAGCTAAGGTCGATCTATGGAATATCCCGCAGGAAAGTGACTTTGCACGCTGGGACGTAACGCACGGTAATGGGTATATCTATCAGATGAATTTCCACTACGTCACACACAATGAACTAGGTGCGGTCGAGGAACGTGGCACTATGCCATTCAGTATTCGCACACTGCGACCTATCGCTCCGGGCGAAGCGTTGCAAGGCGCTATGGATATGCTGCATCAAGGGGCTGGCCGCTATAAGCGGACTATCCTCGGTGGCGAGATCACCGGTCTATACGCCATGAACCCTAGCGGACTATGATACCGCAACACTGTATCCGTGGTAACGCTCAATCACGTATGCCTAGGCATTGGCTCTACCTAGATACAGAGTCGCGATCTCGGCAGGTGCGCGGTGTCAGCCTGCAAAGTTGGCGGCTAGGTGTCACTCATTACGACGGATGGAATGAGGCCAAGAATAGGCAGCGATCACCGGACGTTCGCAGGTGGGGCGACCCAGACGAGATGTGGACCTACGTTACCCGGACCGCTCCGCGTCGGAAACGTATCGTACTCGTCGCCCATAATCTTGGCTACGACCTCCGCATTAGTAGAGCTATGTCTATCCTCCCTGCCCTTGGCTGGTCATTGGTGCAATACGGCGCCCACCGGGATACCATATCCCTAGTGTGGCGACACCCTAAGGGCGCGACTCTAGTTATGGTAGATAGCTACAGTTGGCTACCTATGCCACTAGAACGCATCGGGAAACTACTGGGCGAGTACAAGCTACCGTTACCGATTGGCGACGACATCGAGCAATGGTACGCTAGGTGCGAGACGGACGTCTCGATACTGCAAAATGCTTGCGTAGCTATGTGGGAGCATATCCGCCTCAATCAGCTGGGCAACTGGCAACGTACCGGAGCGGGTACCTCATGGGCGCATTGGCGACACTGCCACTACACTCACAAGGTGACTTGCCACGAACATAGTAGCTTGCAAGCAATAGAGCAACGGTCTATGTTTGCCGGGCGAACGGAAGCGTGGCGACATGGCAGGCTTGACGACGGACCCTATACAGAATGGGATATGTCACTTGCATATACCCATATTGCCAGGGATACTATCTTGCCGGTATGCTACAGCGGCCACACATATAAGCTACCGGAATGGGTATTGGCGGGCGAGCGTAAGCGTACCCGTTGGCTAATAGGCGCCGAAGTAGTAACCGACGTGCCGCTATTACCTACAACGTCAGATACCGGGATAATCTGGCCGGTAGGTACATTCAACGGCTATTGGTGGGATGTCGAGCTCTCGAATGCCGTTACTCATGGCGCTAGGGTAACGGTAAAGGATGCCTACCACTATGCAGCGGCGCCCGCGCTCAAGCAGTGGGCTGCCACCATGATACGTAACGTCGGCAACGATGACGGCAAGCTATCGCCAATAGTGCAATCCATGTACAAGCATTGGGCACGCACGCTTATCGGTAAGTTTGCGTCGAAATACTCCACCTGGGAGACGTTCGGCACCGGCATTGATAATCAGATTAGTATCGTGCCAATGGGCGACCATGACACTAAGGCGATCGAACACTTGTTATTCCTCGGCACAACCTGCTACATCGAGACAGACGAGCAGTATGGTAATGATGCAATGCCCTCTATCACCAGCAGCATTATGGCGGAATGCCGGGTACGCTTGTGGCAGCTAATGATGATTGCGGGACTAGAGCACGTCGTCTACGTAGATACCGACAGTCTCATTACCGACCGGATAGGTAGCCGTGCATTAGTACGTGCATCGGAGGTCCGGGCAGCGTATAGCCTTAGGCGTAAACGACTAATGCAATCTCTCACAATCAAAGGTCCACGTCAGTACATCGTCAACGGTGACTACATCTGGGCAGGCGTGCCTAAGGGTACGCTATCGCATGGTAACAATGTCGTAACCGGCGAAATCTGGGAGTCGTTCCAAGGTGCGATGGCGCACGGGCGAGCCGATGTCGTGCAGGTCCGACCGGCTAAATGGAGGCTCAAGGGGGCAGACTCTCGGCGGGTACACCTGCCGGACGGATCGACCCTGCCAATCCGCCTAGGCTGACCTGCGACGATGCGTCTACGGGCAATCTGGGCATGTCCCGGGGCACGCGAGCCCGTGACCTGGACCGCTACGGCAGGCGTGGCACCTAGTGACCAGGAGGCGGTTTGCGGGACGCAGGCGTACGCCTGGGCATGCCATTTCCTATGCGCAGCGTTCCTTCGATGCGAGCTACACGCTCGGCCAGGAACTCGGCACGGTTAGATATCTCCGATAGGCGCACCGATATATCGTCAATACGCCTAGTGAGATCTACCCTTAGAGACTCAATAGCCTTAGGCGTTTCCTGCCTAACGTGACGGATGTACGTCAGCGTTAGCGCCGACAATACGCCACCGGCCGCGCTAATAGGTATCTCTGCCCATAGGTTCGGACCGAATGCCATAGCCACACACTAGCCACCGGTCGAGACGGTCGAGCGCCAAGCCACGTTGCGGCCGAGCAACCCCAAAACGAACCCCTGTTCGTACCGACCCCTGTTTTTGGGCTCGAACTGCCCTCAGGCGCCCCCTTGCCACCACTGACAGTGAGCACCCCGTTTTCGTTATGTTTACAGGGGTTTTTGCCCCTACTTGCCTAGTGCTCTGCCGATGACGGGTGCCGGGTTTTCGTTATGTTATAAGGGGTTTTCGGCTCTCCGAGGCCGTTGAGGTAATATCTTAGTAGGTGAGATATGGCCGCTGACCAGGGGTTATGCCGAAGGGGAGGGGGGCCCGCCAGGGAC
>VFSW01009475.1_pt1 | contig 13893 bp, 10 predicted proteins | sample 5358111 | NCBI WGS metagenome assembly VFSW01 (sample SAMN11554181, study PRJNA540505) | mine drainage metagenome | isolation source: sediment from site ElyBrook_90M | place: USA: Ely Copper Mine, Vershire, VT | collected 2017
CAGATCGACGGCATCGACGCGCGCATCCAGGAACTGCTCAACGAGCGGGCGGGGCTCGCGCAACGCGTCGGCATCTCGAAGACCGCCACGGGCCGGGCGGTGGACTTCTACCGCCCGGAGCGCGAGGCGCAGGTGCTGCGCATGGCGGTGGAGCGCAATGACGGGCCCTTGCGCGACGAGGAGATCGTGCGCCTGTTCCGCGAGATCATGTCGGCCTGTCTCGCCCAGCAGGAGCCGCTCAAGGTGGCCTTCCTGGGCCCTGAGGGCACGTTCACCCAGGCCGCCGTGCTCAAGCATTTCGGCTCCTCGGTGCGCGCCCTGCCGTTGCCGGCGATCGACGAGGTCTTTCACGAGGTGGAAAGCGGGATCGCCGATTTCGGCGTCGTGCCGATCGAGAACTCGAGCGAGGGCACCGTCAACCACACGCTGGACGTGTTCCTCACCTCGCCGCTGAAGATTTGCGGCGAAGTGGAGCTGCGCGTCAATCACCATCTGATGGGACGCATGAAGGCGCTCGGCGAGGTGCGCCGGGTGTGCGCGCACCCGCAGGCGCTCGCGCAGTGTCGCGGCTGGCTGGACGAGCACCTGCCGGAAATCGAGCGCGTGCCGGTGTCGAGCAACGCCGAAGGCGCGCGCCGCGCCCGCGACGAGCGCGGCAGCGCGGCGGTCGCGAGCCGCGCCGCGGCCGAGATCTACGGGCTCAATTTCCTCGCCAACGACATCGAGGACCGCTCGGACAACACCACCCGGTTCCTGGTCGTGGGACGCAAGCTGTTCAGCGCGAGCGGCGCGGACCGCACCACGCTGCTGGTATCCGGCAGCGGCACCGAGGATTCCGGCGCGCTGTTCCGCCTGCTCGAGCCGCTCGCCGCGCACCACGTGAACATGACGCGCATCGAGTCGCGCCCCTCGCACAAACGCAAGTGGGACTATGTCTTCTTCATCGACGTCGAGGGACATGTGAGCGACTCGCCGGTGGCGCAGGCGCTCGCGGCCCTCGAGACCCGTTGCACCATGTTCAAGGTGCTGGGGTCCTATCCGAGGGCGGTGCTTTGACGGCCGAATTCACCGCACAACCGGTGCGCAGCGTCGGCGGCACGGCCGCGGTGCCGGGCGACAAATCGGTCTCGCATCGCGCGCTCATGATCTGCGGCATCGCGGAGGGCCGCAGCGAGATCGCCGGCTTCCTCGCCAGCGATGACTGCCTGGCGACGCTCACCGCGATGCGCGCGCTCGGCGTGCGCATCGAGCGGCCGAGCGACACCGACGCGGTGGTGCACGGCGTGGGCCTGCACGGCCTGCGCGGCGCCGCGCAGGCGCTCGACATGGGCAACGCGGGCACGGCGATGCGGCTGTTCACCGGATTGCTCGCGGCCCAGCCGTTCGCCTCGCGGCTGATCGGCGATGCATCGCTGATGAAGCGGCCGATGGAGCGGGTGGCGCGGCCGCTGCGCGCGATGGGCGCCGACGTGCGCACGCTGGACGGCACGCCGCCCGTGCAGATCGGCGCTCTCGGCGGCGAGCCGCGGCGGCGGCTCAAAGCCATCGACTACACGATGCCGGTGCCGAGCGCGCAGGTCAAATCCGCGATCCTGCTGGCCGGTCTGTACGCGGACGGGGTCACCCGGGTGACTTCGCCCGCGGTCTGCCGCGATCACAGCGAACGGATGCTGCTCGCCTGCGGCGCGCAACTCGACAACGCCGGCCTGACCACCGCGCTGCATCCGCCGGCGCGGCTCGAGGCGCGCAATCTGACCGTGCCGGGAGACTTCTCCTCCGCGGCCTTCTTCATCGTGGCCGGGCTGCTCGGCGCGGCCGAACAGGGCCTGCTGTTGCGCAACGTCGGCCTGAATCCCACCCGTACCGGACTGCTCGATATCCTGCGGCGCATGGGCGCTCGCATCGAGATCGAGAACCCCCGGGAAAGCGGCGCCGAGCCGGTGGCGGACCTGCGGATCCTGGCTTCGCCTCTGTCCGGCATCCAGGTGCCGGCGGCGCTGGTGCCGCTCGCGATCGATGAGTTTCCGGTGCTGTTCGTCGCGGCGGCCTGCGCCGACGGGCCGACGGTGATCACCGGCGCCGAGGAGCTGCGCGTGAAGGAGAGCGACCGCATCGCGACCATGAGCGCGGGCCTGCGCGCGCTCGGGGTGGCGCACGAGGTTGCCGCCGACGGCATGCGCATCATGGGCCGTCCGCAGGGCAGCGCGTTCGACGGCGGAGTGGTGGACAGCCATGGAGATCATCGCGTCGCCATGTCCTTCGCCGTGGCGAGCCTGCGCGCGTCGCGACCCATCGTCATCCGCGACGTCGCGAACGTCGCGACCTCCTTCCCGGGCTTCGTTGCGCTCGCCCGCGGCATCGGTCTCGACGTTTCCGAGGCGGCCCGTTGAGTGCGCCTTTGCACGGCGGGGTGCCGGTGATGACCATCGACGGCCCGTCGGGCTCGGGCAAGGGCACGGTGAGCCGCGCGGTGGCCAAGCAGCTCGGTTGGCGGCTGCTCGACAGTGGTGCCCTATACCGGTTGGTGGCGTTGGCGGCGCGGCGGGCGGGAGTGCCGCTGGATGCTGCGGCGCAACTTGCGGCGCTGACGCAGCAATTGGAATTGGGCTTCGACGCCACGCCTGGCGGCGAGGAAATCGTCCTGCTGGGCGGCAGGGAAGTGACTCGCGAGATTCGCACCGAGCAGGCCGGCAGCGACGCCTCCAAGGTGGCGGCCTTACCGGAGGTCCGGGCGGCGCTGCTGGACCGGCAGCACGGGTTCGCCGAACCCCCGGGTTTGGTGGCCGATGGACGCGATATGGGCACGGTGGTGTTCCCGCACGCGCGGGTGAAGATTTTTCTCACCGCCTCCCCCGAAGAGCGGGCGATTAGGCGCCATAAGCAGTTGAAAGAAAAGGGGGTTACTGCTAACCTTGCCGCCCTTTCGCTGGAGATAGCGGAGCGTGATCGACGCGACACGACTCGCGCCGCTTCGCCCCTGATCGCCAGCGCGGACGCCGTGTCGATCGACACCTCCGGATTGCCGGTGGGAGCGGTGATCGAGCGCGTCATCGCGGTGGCCCGCGAGCGACTCGGCTAGGGAATCGATCGGGATATTCGCATGTGGTGCCCAAAGGATTGGGTGCCGTCATATTGGCAACCCCCCGAAGCACATGGGATTGGTGCTCGAGGGAACGTTATCGAGTGAACATGACTGAAAGTTTTGCGGAACTGTTCGAACAGAGCATTGCGAGCCAGCGGATCCGTCCCGGCACCATTTTAAACGGATTGGTGGTCGAGGTTGGCCAGGACTACGTGGTGGTCAACGTCGGCTTGAAGTCCGAGGCGGTCATTCCCGCCGATCAATTCAAGAACGAACGAGGGGAGATGGAGGTCGCGGTCGGCGAGACCGTGGAAGTGGCGCTCGACAGCGTCGAGGACGGCTCGGGCGAGACCCGCCTGTCGCGCGACAAGGCGAAGCGCGCCCGCACCTGGACCCGCCTCGAAACCGCGTTCGAGAAGCAGGAGATCGTCACCGGCGTGATCACCGGCCGCGTCAAGGGCGGCTTCACCGTGGAACTCGACAACGTGCGCGCGTTCCTGCCCGGCTCGCTGGTGGACGTGCGGCCGGTGCGCGATCCGTCCTACCTCGAGAACAAGCCGCTCGAATTCAAGGTCATCAAGCTCGATCAGAAGCGCAACAACGTCGTGGTCTCGCGCCGCGCGGTGGTCGAACAGGAGTACAGCGCCGAGCGTTCCGCGCTGCTCGACAACCTGCAGGAAGGCGCGGTGGTGCGCGGAGTGGTCAAGAATCTCACCGATTACGGCGCGTTCGTCGATCTGGGCGGCATCGACGGCCTGCTGCACATCACCGACATGGCGTGGAAGCGCGTCAAGCACCCCTCGGAAGTGGTCAAGGTCGGCGAGGAAATCGAGGTGCGAATCCTGAAGTTCGATCGCGAGCGCCAGCGCGTCTCGCTCGGACTGAAGCAGCTCGGCGCGGATCCCTGGCAGAACATCGCGCGCCGCTATCCGGCGAACACGCGGCTGTTCGGCAAGGTGACCAACATCGCCGACTACGGCTGCTTCGTCGAGATCGAGGAGGGCGTCGAGGGCCTGGTGCACGTCTCGGAGATGGACTGGACCAACAAGAACGTGAACCCCGCCAAGGTGGTGCACGTCGGCCAGGAAGTCGAGGTCATGGTGCTCGACATCGACGAGGAGCGCCGGCGCATCAGCCTCGGCCTCAAGCAGTGCAAGACCAATCCGTGGAAGGAGTTCGCCGAGAACTACAACCGCGGCGACAAGGTGAGCGGCCAGATCAAGTCCATCACCGACTTCGGCATCTTCATCGGCCTGACCGGCGGCATCGACGGCCTGGTGCATCTGTCGGACATCTCCTGGGATCTGCCGGGCGAGGAGGCGGTTCGCAGCTATCAAAAGGCTCAACAGATCGACGCCATGGTGCTGTCGATCGATCCGGAGCGCGAGCGCATCAGCCTCGGCGTGAAGCAGCTCGCCAAGGACCCGTTCTCCGCCTACATCGCGGAGCATCCGAAGGGCAGCATCGTGCGCGGCACGGTGCGCGAAGTCGACGCCAAGGGAGCGATCATCGACCTGGGCAACGGCGTCGATGGGCAGTTGCGGGCTTCCGAGCTGTCGCGCGACCGAGTCGAGGACGCGCGGCTGCTGCTGAAGGTGGGCGAGGAGGTCGAGGCCAAGTTCACGGGTGTGGACCGAAAGGGCCGCAGCATCTCCCTGTCGATCAAGGCAAAGGACATCCACGACGAGCAGGAAGCCATGCAGAACTACCGCACGGAGTCCTCCTCGGGCACCAGCCTCGGAGATCTGCTGAAGGAGCACATCTCGGGCCAAGACTGATGGAACTTCCGCGTCACGGGGGTGCGCCTACGCGCCCCCGGCGTTAACTTTGGCTCGCGATGCGCACGGATCGATAATGACGAAATCGGAACTCATCGAGATCATTTCGGCCAAGCAAAAGCACCTACCGGCGAAGGACGTGGAACTCGCCGTCAAGCAACTGCTGGAAATCATGAGCGATGCGCTCGCCACGGGGGAACGCATCGAGATCCGCGGCTTCGGAAGTTTCTCTCTGCATTTCCGGCCGCCCCGGCAAGGGCGCAATCCCAAGACCGGCGAGGCCGTGGCTCTGGCCGGCAAGCACGTTCCGCACTTCAAACCGGGCAAGGACCTGCGCGAGCGGGTCAACGAGGGTGCCGGCCAGCCGATTCGCGATTGACCCCAGGATCAACACCGCCGGAGGTCCGATCGCCATGCCCGACATCTCGCCAGTGACGTGGGTCGTGGGCTTGGGCGCGTTTGTGATCGGCATTCTCGCCGGCCACTTCGGCTGGGGCAGGCGCTGGCCGGGGCGCGGCAGCCGCCTGCACCCGGATTACCTCACCGGACTCGACTATCTGGTCACCGAGCAGCCCGATCGGGCGCTCGACATGTTCCTGAAACTGATGGATGCCAACGCCCACACGGTGGAGACGCACTTCGCCCTGGGGAGCCTGTATCGGCGGCGCGGCGAGGTCGAGCGGGCGATCCGCATCCACCAGAATCTGCTGGCGCGCCAGGATCTGGCGCGGGAGCATCGCGAGCAGGCGCTGCTGGCGATGGCGCAGGATTATCTGCGCGCGGGGCTGCTGGACCGGGCGGAGGGGCTGTTCCAGCAGGTGAGCGAGGTGCCGCGGCTGCGGGCGAGCGCGCTCGACGCGCTGCGCGGCATTTACGAGCGTCAACACGAGTGGCAGCTGGGGCTCGACACCTACGGGCAGCTTTTGCGCATCACGGCCGCCCCGCCGGGCACCGTGGCGGCGCACTACCACTGCGCGCTGGCGGCCGCCGCGCGCGAGCGCGGCGATTACGCGGAGGCGCGCCGGCGGCTGCGCGAGGCGCGGCGGGAGGCGCCGAGATTTCCGCGGGGCGCGCTGCTGCGCTCGCGAGTCGCCGAACGCGAGGGCGATCTCACGCTCGCGGCGAATCTGCAGCGCCAGGCCTTGAGCGAGGCGCCCATGCTGTTGCAGGAAGAGCTGCCGCGGCTGCTCGATCTGGCCGGTCCCACCGCGCGCGATAAGGTGCTCGAGGGGCTGGTCGCGGAGGCTTCGGCCCGCGATTTCACGGAGCTGAAGCGGCTGGTGTTCGCCACGCTCGCGGCGAATCTCGCGGCCGAGGCGCCGCTGCGCGCGGCGGTGGAGAGGGTATTCGCGATGGATGCGACGTTCGCCGCGGTGCTCGCCGCCGGCGGCGGCGACCTGCCGCGCGTGATGCACGAGATGGGTGCGCTGCTCGCGAGCGCGGAGAAGTATCGGTGCGGCGAGTGCGGCTTCGCGGCGCGCAGCTTCTACTGGCAGTGTCCGGCCTGCCATACGTGGGACGGCTTCGAGACCCACGCCATCGTTACGCTTCGCTGAAATCCGCTATGATCGGTTCATGACACTCAAATCCGTCAAGACCGTGGTATTTCCCGTGGCCGGTCGCGGCACTCGATTCCTGCCCGTCACCAAGGCGAGCCCCAAGGAGATGCTGCCCATCGTCGACAAGCCGCTCATTCAGTACGCGGTGGACGAGGCGCTGTCGGCCGGGGCCGAGACTCTGGTGTTCATCACCGGCAGCTCGAAACGGGCGATCGAGGATCACTTCGACAGCAACCCGGAGCTCGAGGCGGTGCTGCAGGCCCAGGGCAAGCAGGAATTGCTCGACCTGTTGCGCGGCATCCTGCCGAGCCATGCCTCCTGCGTGTACATCCGCCAGTCCGCTCCGCTCGGTCTCGGCCACGCGGTGCTGTGCGCACGGCCGGTGGTGGGCGACGCGCCCTTCATGGTGCACCTCGCCGACGATCTGATCGATGCGCCGGTGTCCTGCCTGAAGCAGATGGTGGAAGTATTCAACCGGTTCGGCGGCAGCGTTCTCGGCGTTCAGGAGGTACCGAGGCAGGACACCGACAGGTACGGCATCGTGACGCTCGAGAAGATGGTGGCGGAGCGGGTCGGGAAGATCTCGCACATCGTCGAGAAGCCGAAACCCGACAAGGCGGCCTCGACCCTGGCCGTGGTCGGCAGGTACCTGCTGTCGCCCGCCGTGTTCGACGATCTCGCCAAGATCGGCAAGGGAGCGGGCGGCGAGATCAAGCTTACCGACGGCATCGCGCAACTCATGCGCCGCGATTCGGTGTACGCCTTTCAGTTCGAAGGCAAGCGCTACGATTGCGGCAGCAAGCTCGGCTATCTGCAGGCGACCGTCGAATACGGTCTGAACCACGCGAGCCTCGGCAAGGACTTCGCCAAGTATCTGAAGAGCCTGGCGGCGACGCTCTGACGGCGCCGCCGGGCGTTACGCCTCAGGCCACTCCGCCGCGACCGCGCCCGCCCTGCCGATTGCGGCCGGGCTGGTGCCCGCGATTGGCGCTTTGTCCGTGCGCGCCGGCGTGACGGCCCTGCCCGCCGCGAGTGGCAGACTGGCCTTGATGCGCGGATTGACCCCGATGGCCGGCTTGACCGCGTTGCCCCGAGTGGCCGCGATGACCCGCGGATTCGGAGGTGCCGCGCTCGCCCTGCTCGAGCGCCTGCGCGGACTGCTCGGGAACGGTGAACGTCGGAGTCGGCAGTACCGGAATGCTCCGGCGCAGCACCCGCTCGATGTCGCGCAGGAACTGCGCCTCATCCGCCGAGACCAAGGACACCGCCTCGCCCGCGGCGCCCGCCCTGCCGGTGCGCCCGATGCGGTGCACGTAGTCCTCGGGAACATTGGGCAGCTCGTAGTTCACCACCTGCGGCAGCTCCTTGATGTCGAGTCCGCGCGCCGCCACTTCGGTGGCGACCAGCGCGGTGATCTGGCCGCGCTTGAACATGTCGAGCGCCTTGACGCGGGCGCCCTGGCTCTTGTTGCCGTGAATGGCGGCGGCGCGGATGCCGGCGCCCTCGAGCTGCTGGGTGAGACGGTTGGCGCCGTGCTTGGTGCGGGTGAACACCAGCACCTGCTGCCACTGGCCCTCGCGAATGAGATGCACCAGCAGATGACGCTTCTGCTCCTTGGCGACCCGGTAGGCGCGCTGCTCGACCAGTTCGATGGGCGCGTTGCGCGCGGCGATTTGCACGGTCTGCGGTTCGCGCAAAAGCCGCTCGGCGAGGCCGCGGATGTCGTCGGAGTAGGTTGCCGAGAACATCAGGTTCTGGCGCTTCGCGGGCAGCAGCTTGATGATCCGGCGGATATCGGTGATGAAGCCCATGTCGAGCATGCGGTCGGCCTCGTCGAGAACCAACACCTGCACCTTGGACAGGTCGACCCAGCGCTGCTGCGACAGGTCGAGCAGGCGTCCGGGGGTCGCCACCAGCACGTCGCACCCGTGGCGCAGCGCCGACACCTGCGGATTGATGTTCACGCCGCCGAACACTTGAAAAACGCGAAGCTTCAGGTATTTCGAATAGTCACGTGCGCTCTCGGCGACCTGCGCGGCGAGCTCGCGGGTGGGTGTGAGCACCAGCGCCCGGGGCGCGTTCTGCCCGGTGCCGGCGGTATCGTGCGAGAGTCTTTGCAGGATGGGCAGCACGAAGCCGGCGGTCTTGCCGGTGCCGGTCTGGGCTCCGGCGAGCACGTCTCGGCCCGCGAGCACGGCCGGGATGGCCTCCCGTTGAATGGGGGAGGGGGTGTCGTAACCCTTGTCGGCAACGGCACGGAGCAATTCGGGCAACAGCCCGAGATCGGAAAAATTCATCTAAAATCCTTGTATGAAATCTTAAAGGACTCGCACGACGGAGCGGTTGAGGCTCCGCAGCGGTCAGCAGCGAGGAGGGGTGAAAGCGAAGCGGTGTGCGCCCTTCGAGAGCCACGAACCGAGAGCTGTAGGCCGCGCTGACCGAGCGCGTACCTGAATCCACAGGGTCGGCATGGTACAGGGCAATCCCCGGGGAGTCCAGCCGGCGCCCGGCGGGAGGCCGCACCTACTAGAGGAGAATGTGCATGGGGTTCACACAACCGATGATTTCGGGCTTGCTCGCGCTCGCGGTGGGTGCCGCCCTGGCCGCGCCCGCGAGCCAGGGACCCGGGGAAAGCTACGATGTGCTGATTCGCGGCGGCACGATCTACGACGGCAGCGGCACTCTGCCGTATGTCGGCGACGTCGCCATCCGCGGCGATCGCCTGGTGTACGTGGGTCCGCGCGCTCCGGGTGTCGCCGCAGAGGTTCGGGACGCCGGCGGGCAGGCGGTCGCGCCGGGCTTCGTCAACATGCTCGCGCATCCCGAGGAGTCCCTGCAGGTGGACGGGCGGGGATTGAGCGACCTCATGCAGGGCGTGACGCTCGAGGTGCTGGGCGAGGATTCCATGGGTCCGCTCAATCCGCTCATGCAGCGGCGCATGCGCGAGCGGCAGATCGACGTGCATTACGCCGTCGACTGGTCGACGCTCGGGCAATATCTCACGAAGCTCGAGAAGCACGGCATCTCGCCGAACGTCGCCTCCTTCGTCGGCGCCGGCACGGTGCGCACCTACGTGCTCGGCGAAGGCGATGTGCAGCCGACGGCGGCGCAGCTCGCGCAGATGCGCCGCCTGGTGCGTCAAGCCATGCAGGAGGGGGCGCTCGGGGTGACCACGGCGCTGATCTACAGTCCCAACGGCTACGCACGCACGCCGGAGCTGAGCGCGCTCGCCGGCGAATCGGCGCGTTGCGGGGGAATGTACATCGCGCATATCCGCAGCGAAGGCGATCGTCTGCTCGAAGCCATCGACGAGACGATCGCGATCGCGCAGGCCTCGGGAGCTCCGGCGGAGATTTACCACTTCAAGGCGGCGGGCCGCGCCAATTGGGACAAGCTCGGCCCCGCCATCGACAAGATCGAAGCGGCGCGGCACGGCGGCACACGCATCACCGCCGACATGTACACCTACACCGCGGGGGCGACCGGGCTGGACGCGGCCATGCCGCCGTGGGTGCAGGACGGCGGCCTCGAAGCCTGGATCGCACGACTGAAGGATCCGGCGGTGCGCGCGCGGGTGATCGCGGACATGCGCGATCCGCATCCCACGTGGGAGAACCTCGCGCTGCGCGCCGGCGCCGATGGGACGCTGCTGCTGCAGTTCAAGAATCCGGCGCTCAAGGGCCTCGCGGGCAAGACCCTGGCGGAAGTGGCCGCGCAGCGCGCGGAGAGTCCGCAGGACGCGATGATCGATCTGGTCATCGAGGATGGCACGCGGGTCGGCGTCGCGTATTTCCTGATGTCGGAGGCGAACTTGAATCGGCAAGTGGCGCTGCCCTGGATGAGCTTCGGCTCGGACGAGGCGGCACCGGCGCCCGAAGGAGTGTTCCTGGACTCGCTCAACCACCCGCGCGCCTACGGCAATTTCGCGCGGCTGCTTGCGCATTACGTGCGCGAGGAGCACGCCCTGACGCTGCAGGCAGCCGTGCGCCAGCTGAGCGCGGCACCGGCGGCGAACCTGTCGTTAAGCGACCGCGGTATGTTGCGGCCCGGCTACTTCGCCGACGTCGTGGTGTTCGATCCGGCGCGCATCCAGGATCACGCGACCTACGAGCGGCCCGCGCAGCTCGCGACCGGCGTGCGCGATGTGTGGGTCAACGGCGGGCGCGCGGTCGCCGACGGCAGGGCGACGGGCGCCGCCACCGGGCGATTCCTGCACGGCCGGGCATGGACCGGCCTGCCCGGGGGCGGGTGCCGCAGGTCGAGCGCCCGGTGGACTTGGAGCCCGTAGGAGAGGCGGTTATTGCAACAGGGCCGTCGCCACCGCGGTCATGGCCGTGACTCCGGTGCGCAGAGTCGGTTCGGCCAGGGGCTCGAATCGGCTGTTGTGCGGGCCGGGCAGACGTTTGCCGGCGGCTTCGGCCGCCGCGAACTTCACTGGATCCATGGCGCCCAGCCGAAAGTAGGCGCCCGGGAGGTCGTGTTGCTTGAGATCCGCGCTCATGCCGAAGACGCCGACGTCTTCGCTGCCCATCGCCTTCTCCACGGGACGTACGCGCTCCGCGCCGAGGGTCTTGACCAGGATGTCGTGCACTTCGGCCGACAGCGCGGGGTCGTTGTACTCCACGGGGGTGGATTCGTCGTCGAGCACGGTGACCGTCGCGGCCCGATCCGGGGGCAGGCCGGCGGAGAGGGTGATGCCGGCGGCGATCTGCTTCAGGCCGTCGATGATCACCTGGCGGCTCTTGTCCGAGAACGAGCGCGTGGTCAGCGCGAGCCGGACCTCGTCGGGGATGATGTTGCGCTTGGTGCCGCCGTGGATGGCGCCGACCGTGACCACCGAGGGGTCCTGGGGGTCCTCCTCGCGGCTGACGATGGTTTGAATCTGGGTGACGAAGTACGCGGCGAGGGTGACGGGGTCGCGGCCGAACTGGGGGGCCGCGCCATGGCTGCCGATGCCGCGGATGACCACGTCGATCGAGGTCGAACTCGCCTGCGCAAAGCCGCCGAGGATGCCGACGGTGCCGGCCGGCATGGTGTTCGTGTCGTGCAAGCCGATGATTTGATCCGGGCGCCCGAAGCGTTCGTACAGGTGATCGGCGAGCATGGCCTTGGCTCCGTCGATGGTTTCCTCGGACGGCTGGCCGACGATCATGACGGTGCCGTGCCAGAGCGTGCGCGTGGCGGCGAGCGCCTGGGCGGTGCCGAGCAGCACGGTGGTGTGCACGTCGTGCCCGCAGGCGTGCATCACCCCGACCTGCTGGCCGTCGGGATTCTTGGCGAGCACGTGACTGGCATACGGCAACCCGGTTTCCTCGGCAATGGGCAGCGCGTCCATGTCGCCGCGGATCAGCAGCGTACGGCCGGGACCGTTCTTCAGAATGCCGACCACGCCGAAGGCGTGCGAGCCGTCCGGATAGCGGCCGACGTGCTCGGTGACCGTGTAGCCGGCGGCGCGCAGGCCCTTAGCGAGAATGGCCGAGGTGCGCTCCTCATGGTGCGACAGCTCCGGGTGTGCGTGCAGATCCTTGTAGGTGTCGAGCAGAGCGGGTGCCTGCCGGTCGATCAATGCGGAGGCATCCTCTGCGTGCGGGGCGGTGGCGAGCGCGAGCAGGCAGAGCGTGGCGGTGAACTTCAAGGGGGACCCTCCCGGTGGTTGTCGGCGCAGATTACCCGCATCGGGCCCATGTCGTCACTTGGCGGATGAGCCAAGTATACTTTTGCGCAATTTCGGAGGAATCATGGGCAACGAACTCGCTACGTTCGCGCAGGTGAGGGGCACGCTGATCGATCTTGCGCTGAGGTTCGGCCCGAAGCTGGTCACCGCGACGCTGATCATGACCGCGGGCTCGTTCGCGGCCGGTTCCCCGGTTGCTTAGACAAAGCGCCGCCTGTCTTTAATGCAAGGCCGTGTATCGTCACGCGGCGCGCCATGCACGTATACTTTCGGTGAGAGCTTGCCCACATGACGATGCGCCATCGCGAGAAAACTGCAGTTAGCATACCGGCCCCGTCCGCGACGGTGGGTCCAAGGGTGGCCGCGTGAACGCGATCGTCACCATCGCCCTGAGGCGGCCCTACACCTTCGTCGTGTTGGCCATTCTGATCGTCATTTTCGGCGTGCTCGCGGCCGTGCGCACGCCCACCGACATTTTTCCCAACATCCGCATCCCGGTGGTGGCCGTCGTGTGGACCTACAACGGCCTGACGCCGGAGGATATGTCCGGCCGGGTCATTTACTACTACGAGCGTTCGCTGACCACGACCGTCGGCAATATCGAGCATATCGAGAGCCAGTCCCTTTACGGGCGCGGCATCGTCAAGATCTTCTTCCAGCCGGGCACCGACGTCGCGGCGGCGCAGGCGCAGGTGGTGGCGATTTCGCAAACCGTGCTGAAGCAGCTGCCCGCGGGAATCACCCCGCCGGAAGTGCTTTCCTACAACGCCTCCTCGGTGCCGGTGCTCGCGCTGCAGGTCTCCGCGGAAGGCATGACCGGATCGGACCTGTACGATCTGGCCTCCAACCTGATCAGACCGGGACTGGTTGCGGTTCCGGGAGTCGCGATTCCGGCTCCCTACGGCGGCACGCCGAGCTACGTCGAGGTCGATCTGGATCAGCACAAGCTGCTCGCCCACGGGCTGTCGGCGCAGGACGTGTCGCGCGCGCTCGGGCAGCAGAACATCGTGCTGCCGGCGGGCGATCAGAAGATCGGCGCGATCGATTACCTGGTCGAAACGAATGCCTCGCCGGTCAACGTGGCGACCTTCAGCCGCCTGCCGATCAAACAGGCGAACGGCGCGGTGGTTACCGTCGGGGATGTCGCCGACGTGCATCTCGGCGGACCGCCGCAGAGCAACGCCGTGCTGGTGCACGGGCAGCAGGCGGTGCTGCTCGAGATCCTCAAGGCCGGCGATGCCTCGACGCTCGCGGTGGTTGCCGGGGTGAAGGCGAAAATCCCCGAACTGGAGAAGACATTGCCGGCCGGCGTGAAAATCACCACGCTGAGCGATGCGTCCACGTTCGTGAGCGGCGCGGTGGCGGATGTGGTTCAGGAGATGGTGACGGCGGCCCTGCTGACCGGCCTGGTGGTGCTGCTCTTCCTGGGTTCCGCGCGCTCGACGCTGATCGTGGCCACGTCGATCCCTCTGTCGATACTTTGCTCGATCATGGCGTTGTCGTGGTTCGGGCAGACGATCAACGTCATGACGCTGGGGGGATTGGCGCTGGCGGTCGGCATTCTGGTCGACGACGCAACCGTGATGATCGAGAACATCGATGCGCACCTCGAGCACGGACTGGAATTGGAAAAGGCCATCGTCGACGCCGCCAATCAAATCGTGGTTCCGACCTTCGTCTCCACGGTGTGCATCTGCATCGTGTGGCTGCCGCTTTTTCAGCTCTCCGGCATCGCCGGATATCTATTCGTGCCGCTCGCGGAGGCGATCATCTTCGCGATGATCGCCTCGTTCATCCTGT
>VFSW01009476.1_pt1 | contig 13892 bp, 14 predicted proteins | sample 5358111 | NCBI WGS metagenome assembly VFSW01 (sample SAMN11554181, study PRJNA540505) | mine drainage metagenome | isolation source: sediment from site ElyBrook_90M | place: USA: Ely Copper Mine, Vershire, VT | collected 2017
GCGCGAAGAAGTGGACGCCGATGGATATGGAGTGGGCGAAGGACGGCATCACGAATGAGCTCTTCCTCGTGCAGGCCCGGCCCGAGACCGTGCAGGCGGAGCGCGATTTCTCAAAACTTACCGAATACAAAGTATCCGGTCAGGGGAAAGAACTCGTCCGCGGTATCTCGGTCGGGTCCAAGGTCGCCGCCGGGAATGTGCATGTCATCCTGAATCCGAAGCAGATCCGGGAATTCAAGAAGGGAGAAATCCTCGTCACGACGATGACCGACCCGGACTGGGAACCGATTATGAAGATGGCTTCCGCTATCGTCACCGACAAGGGCGGGCGCACGAGCCATGCGGCTATCGTCTCGCGCGAGCTCGGCCTGCCGGCTATCGTCGGGTCCGGCAACGCCACGAGAGCGCTCACAAACGGCATGCTCGTCACGGTCGACACCACCGGAAGCGCGGGTGTCGTAACGGCGGGCAAGGCGAAAATCACCGTGCGCGAACACAAGCTCGGCACCCTGCCGGACACGAAGACGCACCTCATGGTGAACATCGCTTCGCCGGAAATTGCATTTGAAAACTCGTTCCTTCCGGTGAAAGGCGTCGGGCTCGCCCGTGAGGAATTCATCATCGCCTCAAATATCGGCGTCCATCCGCTTGCGGTGCTCAATTTCAAGAGGCAGTCGCCGAAAGTTCGCGCCGCGATACAAAAGAAGATGGCGGGTTGGGATAACCCGCTCGAGTTCTATGTGGACAATCTCGCATACGGCATCGCGCGGATCGGCGCAGCCTTTAACCCTCGACCGGTCATTGTGCGTTTCTCCGATTTTAAGACGAACGAATACGCCACCCTGCTGGGCGGAGAGTCCTACGAACCGAAAGAAGAGAATCCGATGCTCGGCTGGCGCGGCGCAAGCCGTTACTACGACCCGAAATTCAAGGATGCTTTCGTACTTGAATGCCGCGCGCTCGTAAAGGTCCGTAAGGAGATGGGGCTCGATAACGTCATTCCGATGATTCCCTTCTGCCGCACGACGGAGGAGGCGCATCAAGTGCTCGGCATCATGGCGGAGAACGGCCTCGTCGCAAAGTCGCTTGCAAAAGCGAAACAGAAAACGACGCCGGTCTATATGATGTGCGAGATACCCAGTAATGTGCTCCTCGCGGAAGAATTTCTTGATCTCTTCGACGGTATGTCCATCGGCAGTAACGACCTCACCCAACTCACGCTTGGGCTCGATCGCGATTCGGGCATTGTGACTCATATCGCGAACGAGAACGACGAGTCCGTGCGCGCACTTATCTCGATGATCATTCGGAAATGTACGGCGCGAGGGAAATATATCGGCATCTGCGGGCAAGGACCTTCCGACCTGCCTGATTTCGCCGCGTTCCTCGTCAAAGAAGGCATCGAAAGCATGTCGCTCAATCCCGATTCCGTTATAAAGACGCTCGAACAGATTGCGGAGCTTGAGGAGAAGCTTGACTGCTAGTATGCGCATCGATACCGTAATCGCCCGAACAATCAACGACACGCGCGGACGGGCGACTGTCGAGACGACGCTCTCCGCCGGCGCTCTTTCGGCGACCGCATCCGTACCGTCAGGGAAAAGCACCGGGAAGTACGAGGCGCTTGAACTGCGGGACGCGGACGGCAGTGTCGCTTCCGCGATTGCGAATGTGAACGGCGAAATAGCGACCGCCCTCGCGAAGCATGATTTCGATTCAGCCGACGAGCTCGACGCATCCCTTATCGAACTCGACGGTACGCCGAACAAATCGCGCCTCGGCGCCAATGCCATCCTGTCGGTCTCCATCGCCGCCGCGCGACTCTTCGCGGCGGAAGAAGGAACGCCGCTCTGGAGGTCGATTGCAAAGCGCGCAGGGACGACGCCCGGCGCGCCGCGACTCTTCGTGAACATTATGAACGGAGGGGCGCACGCGGACTTCAAGCTTCCTTTCCAGGAATACCTTCTCGTTATCGAAGGAAGAACGAGTGACGCCTTCCCTGTCGCGCGCGAGGCATTCGCGAAACTGGGAGAGCGGCTCGACAGCGGCGTACCTATGGGCGACGAAGGCGGGTATGCACCCTCATTTGATACGCTTGAACGGCCGTTTGCTCTGCTTGCCGAACTGGTGAAAGAATTCCCGAACACGGGCATCGCCGTCGATGCCGCAGCGAGCGAATTATTTAAAAGCGGAGCATATCAACTCCTCGGGGAATCCTATTCCGCCGATGAACTCTCAAAACTATACGCGCGACTTGCCGGACACTTCCCTCTCAAGAGCATTGAAGACCCTTTTGACGAAGACGCCATGGACGATTTCGCCGCACTCACGGCCGCGCTCGGCGGAAAGATACTCATCATCGGCGACGACCTCACGGTCACGAATCCGGCGCGCATCAAAGGCGCCGCGCTTCGCAAAGAAATAAATGCGGTGCTTATCAAGCCGAACCAGATTGGTACCGTGCATGAAGCGATTCAAGCGGTGCAGACCACCTATGCCGCTGACTGGAAAGTCATCGCCTCGCACCGTTCGGGCGAAACGAGCGACACATTCATCGCGGACTTCGCCTACGGCATAGGCGCCCACGGCATCAAGGCGGGCGGGCTCGCCCAAAGCGAGCGCATAGCGAAATACGACCGCCTGCTCGCCATAGAACGCGAAGCTGAGATGGTATAGACTGGAGAAACATTCATGAAAATCCATTACTTTTCGGGTGAACCGTGGGAGGAAGCGTATGTGCGGGCGCAACTTCCAGGTGAGGAAATTATTTTCCATGCGGAATCCCTCGGCGCGCTTCCAGATCTTTCCGACCCCGACGCAGCGGTGCTCTGCCCCTTCATAGAATCCCCCATCGGGTACGGGGAGCTCGGCCGCTTCCCCGCCGTAAACCTCATCGCGACTCGGTCGACCGGGTATGACCATATCAACCTCGCGGCCGCCGCGGCGCGCGGCGTCGCCGTCGTGAACGTCCCCTCCTACGGAGAAAATACCGTCGCCGAGTTCGCCTTTGCCCTCCTCCTCGCGCTCTCGCGCCGCATCATCGACGCGGATGAGCGCGTGCGCGAAGGGACTTTTTCGCCCGCAGGACTCCGCGGTTTCGATCTCGCCGGAAAAACGCTCGGCGTTGTCGGCTGCGGACACATTGGTCTGCACACCGTCAAGATGGCGAACGGCTTCGGCATGAAGGTGCTCGGGTTTGATGTGCATCCAAACCCCGAGCTCGCCCGGACGCTCAACTTTACCTACGCGGAGCTCCCGGAACTGCTCGCACAATCCGACATCATCACGCTCCATGTTCCCTACAGCGCGCACACCCACCATCTCATCAACAAAGGAAATATCGGCGCCCTGAAAAAAGGCGCCCACCTCATCAACACCGCCCGCGGGGCCGTCGTCGAGACCGAAGCGCTTGTCGAGGCGCTGAAGTCCGGCAAACTCGCCGGAGCGGGGCTCGACGTACTTGAAGAAGAGGGCGACCTTACGGACGAATTGGCGCTCCTCACTACGGCGCATCCGAACGAGCAGGCGCTTAAAATAACGCTCGAGAACCATTACCTCATCAGCCATCCGCGCGTCATCGTAACGCCGCACCTCGCCTTCAATACACAAGAGGCCGTCGAGCGCATCCTCAACACCACCATTGAAAATATCAGGAACTTCGCGGCGGGCTCGCCGACGAATGTCGTCCCGCTCCCGTAGTGCACAGACGGAAAAGAAAAAATGCCGCGGTACGCACCGCGGCATTTTGATTTTCAACCCAAAGTTCAGCGGTACCCGCCGTCGACCATGAGGTTCTGTCCGACGATGTAGGAACCGCCCGTGCCGGCGACGAATGCGACTACTTTTGCGATTTCGCTCGGTTCCGCCTGGCGCCCGAGCCAAATCTTTTTTTCTTCCGCCGCCATTTCTTCCGGCGGCACGCTTGCATTCATCTTCGTACGGACCCAGCCGGGAGCGATGCTGTTGTACCGAATGCCGAACTCCTTCGCGAGCTTTTCGGCCATCGTCCTGACTTCGTGCGCCTGTGCCGCTTTTGAAGCATCGTAGTGCACGGAGAACTCGGCTTGCGAGTTCACACCGTTGGTTGAAGTGATTTGCACAATGGAACCGCGTATCCCCAGCCCCTTCATCCGCTTCGCTATTGCGCGAGCGGAGAGGAAGGCGCCGAATACATTGGTCTCGTACACATCCCGCCAGCCGTCGGGGCCTTCAATCTTCTGGTCCCAATACGGCTGGTTCGGCGATTTGCCGATAGTATTAACCGCCACCGTTATCTCCTCGCCGGTAGCATTCACCGCTTCTTCCATAAATTTTTGCAGTGCTATGACTTCAGAATCCGTTTTGGGAATGGAGAGCTGGGCGTAGTAGATATTCCTATGCCCGGCGTCCTGCAATTCTCGCGCCAACTGCTCGGCGGCGGCTTTATTGCCTCCGTAGGTAAACGACAACGCGCTCGCACCGTTCGCCGCAAGGGCGAGAACGACTTCCCTACCGATGTCACCCGACCCGCCCAAAACCATGGCGTGTCCGTGTATGTGATTCGTGTATGTCGGTGATGGTTGCATAGTGGTCTCCGGAAAAGAACGTTGAAAGAGCTATAGAAGGTAGTACACCAGTAAAAAGAGAATATTTCAATCAGAGCGCTATACTAGGGCGAATGGACGAACTACTCCGCAAGAAAACCGACGAGGAACTCGCCGCGCTCGTACAAGGAAAGAACGAACGGGCCTTCGGTGTACTTATGAATAGGTACCAGTCGAAACTGCTCCGCTACGGCAGGAAGTTCCTCTCGGACAACGCCCCTATCGAGGATGTCGTTCAAGAAGTCTTCATCAAGACCTATGAGAACATCCTGAGCTATGACCCCGCCCGGCCCTTTTCGCCCTGGATATACCGCATCGCACACAATATGTTCGTGAATGCGCTCCGCAGCAACAGTCGTTTGCCGTTCGTCACGGTCGACCTCGATATGTTCTCGGCGCATACCGCGTACGAGATCGACCCGGCGGCCGACGAAGAGCGCGAGCATGCGCGCACGCTCGTCGAGCGCGGCCTGAAATCACTCGCACCTATCTATCGAGAAATTATTATCTTGTATTATATAGAGCATCTTGGATACCAGGAGATCGCCGAGGTGCTCCATGTACCGATCGGGACCGTCGGCGTACGGCTCCGCCGCGCGCGCGAAGCGCTGAAAAATTATGTTGAAGGAGAATGACATCCAGAAGAGCGTGCTCGAAAAAATCCACGCCGGGAGCATTTCCATGCATTCCCGCATCTTTTTCATATTCCGCGCAGTCCTTATCGGCCTCGCCGCTCTGCTTGTTCTCGCCGGTTCCCTTTTTGCGCTCAGTTTTATGTTCTTCAGCGTCCATGAAAGCGGCGTGCGGTTTCTCCTTGAGTTCGGCGGACAAGGATTGGCGACATTCATAGAGCTCTTCCCGTGGACCTCTCTTCTTCTGTCGCTCGCCCTTCTTGTGGCTCTTGAACTTTTGGTACGCCAATTCACCTCCGCATACCGATTCTCTCTCCTGCGCATCTTTCTCTGGATATTGGTCATCGGCATCGCCGGCGGCACGCTTATGGCAGAACCCCCCCCCCATACACCCCTCCACCCCGCAGCCTACAATCACCAGCCCCCAATACGCCGCTCCCACAAAAAACAGAACCACGACTCGCATGTGGATCGAGGGGTGTACCGCGGAGATGTCACCGCCGTCACCGAGTCGTACTTCGTTATTTCGCATAACGACACCGACCGCGATTCCGATGAGGGGTCGTGGAATATCGTGCCGCCGCCGAACTTCGACCTTCATACTCTTTCCGTCAGAGAGAAAGTCTATGTGGCGGGCCGCCTCCAACACGGGGTCGTGTATGCGTACGGCGTCCGGTTCCTGTCGGACGGGAAATGAAATAATACTCATTCCTCCGTGTATCTACTGCATCAAACCTTATGATTACCTCGCAATTAGTCGCCTATATACGCACGCAACTCTCCGCGAATGTGCCGCGCGAGACGATACGGCAATCACTTCTCGTAAACGGATGGACCGAACGGGAAGTAGCCGAGGCAATGGCGTCCGTACTGCCGAAAACACCCGTAGCGATTGCTATCGCGCGGCCGTCGCTCGCCGGAAAAAAATTCGCTCTTTCCCTCGGATTCATCCTCGTCTCTGCCGTCTATGTCATATGGCAAAATGTCAGCGGAGGGCAGAACATCCTATCGCAAGCGACCGGGGCGAGTGCGACCCCCGGACAATCCTATAAAGCCGCAAATGAAGCGCTTCTGCAGACGCTCTCGCAAATAGAGAACTCAACGGCCACTGGTCCCGTGCCGGGACCGACGGCTGCAGGATCTCCCCGGGCACCCTCCCCCGCGCCGACGCCGACGCCAGCTCCTGCGCCGCAAAAACCGACCGGTCTTTACGCCGACGGTTCGTACAACGGCACTACCGCGGATGCGTATTACGGCACCGTCCAAGTAAAGGCGGTCATAACGAACGGGCAGCTTGCCGATGTGCAGTTCGTGCAGTATCCGAACACGCATTCGACGTCGGTATATATTAATGAGCAGGCGATGCCGCTTCTTACCCAAGAAGCCATCCAGGCCCAAAGCGCGAATGTAAGCGGAGTCTCGGGTGCGACATTCACCAGCCAGGCATTCCAGCAGTCGCTCGCGTCGGCGCTCGCACTCGCAAAAAATTAAATGACCTTCATCGACAACTTCCTCAATAAAATCACGACGTACCGGCTCGTGCTGTACTATCTTGTCGTACTTGTAGCCGCGGCGGCTTTCTTCGGTTTCTTCGGCGTCCTTCCCTACAATCCCGCGAACCTCACTTTCTCAACGCTCATCATCCTCGCGACCTGTTGGATTGCGAACAAGGCATTCGCGAAAGGATTCGGGGCGACGGCGAACGTCGAGTCGCTCTATATCACCGCCCTCATACTCGCGCTCATCATCACACCGGTCGCTCCCGACAATTACGTCGGCGTGGGCTTCCTCATATTAGCGTCGGCGTGGGCGATGGCTTCGAAATACATCTTTGCTCTCGGCAACAAGCATATCTTCAATCCGGCGGCGTTCGGCGTTGCGCTTTCGACATTCGTCATCGGACAATCGGCAACCTGGTGGGTCGCGGGGAATCTGCCGCTCCTCCCGTTTGTGATTCTCGGCGGACTCCTCATCGTGCGCAAGATACGCCGCGAAGATCTTGTCATCGCCTTTTCGGTCGTCGCGCTCCTCACCATCGCGCTCACGGCGAGCACCGGCGGCCCTTCGAGCGCGGTCGCGCAAACCCTGCTTCATTCATCGTTCTTCTTCCTCGCCTTCGTGATGCTCACCGAACCGCTGACTATGCCGCCGAACCGATTCTTGCGGATTCTGTACGGCGCAATCGTCGGCTTCCTTTTTGCTCCCAATATCCATATCGGCTGCTTCTATTTCACGCCGGAGCTCGCTCTTCTCATCGGCAACATTTTTGTGTACATCGTCAGCCCCAAAGGACGCTTCATGTTGACGCTTCTTGAGAAAAATAAACTCGCCGACGGTACCTATGAATTCGTTTTCGCGCCGGACCGGCCGTTCGTCGATTTCCGTCCCGGACAGTATGTCGAGTGGACGCTCGGACACCGCTTCGGCGACAACCGCGGAAATCGCCGTTACTTCACCATCGCATCGTCACCGACCGAAAAAGTTGTGCGCCTCGGCGCAAAATTCTACGAACCGAAAAGCAGTTTCAAGCGCGCACTCAACGATATGAGGGTGGGGAGTACGATTTCCGTCTCGCACCTCGCCGGAGATTTCGTTCTGCCGAAAGACAAAAGGAAAAAACTCGTCTTTATCGCCGGAGGCATCGGCGTCACGCCGTTCCGGAGCATGGTGCAGTATCTCGTCGATACCAAGGACGCGCGCACCGTTACGCTCTTCTACTCGAACAAAACGGCTTCCGAGATCGCCTATAAAGACATGTTTGATGCGGCGGCGGCTATCGGCCTCAAGACCGTCTATGCGCTTACGAATGAGCCGGTACCGATACCCGGGACCTATGCGGGGATGATTGACGGTGCGCTTATCGCCCGGGAAGTGCCCGACTACCAAGAACGCACCTTCTACATCTCGGGACCCCATGGCATGGTCGAGGCGTTCAAGAAAACCCTGCACGATATGGGGGTATCTCGCTTCCACATCAAAACAGACTACTTCCCGGGATTTGCATAAAGTGCTTGTAAGCATTCCCGACCGCGTGCGAGTACACTAGAGCTATCCCAATGGAAAAATCTGACGAACTGTTGGCGGCAGAATATCTTGCCGGAAATGAAGACGCATTTGCGTCTCTTCTTGCGCGCCACTTGAAAAGTGTGTATTCCTTTGCGGCGCGCTCAGCTCCGAATGATGCCGAAGACATTGCACAGGATACATTCCTGAAAGCGTGGAAGAACTTAAAGGGATACGAGCCGGACAAAGCGCAATTCAAGACCTGGCTTATGCGTATCGCCAGAAATACCGTTATTGACTACCTGCGCAAACGAAGGATTGCGGTCTTTTCGGAATTCGAGAACGAACAAGGCGGCAGTCGCATCGAAAACACGCCGGGCGAAGAGCCGCTGCCGGACGAGGTCGTAGCCCGCGCGCACGATGCGCACGAGGTGGAAGAAGCGCTGAAAAAACTCTCTCCTTCATATCGAGAAGTCATGCTGCTCCGGTACATGAACCAGCTATCGTTCGAGGAGATATGCGAAGTCCTGGGCGAACCCTCAAATACGGTGCGGAGCCGCCACCGTCGCGGGCTCGCCCAACTTCGGGAACTCCTGCAGGATATGCACCAAAAGGAGGGGTGAGGCCGTATATATAAGTAATGACTACCGATGACCGCGCGCCGCTCTTTCGCGAGATTGAGCCGCCCCAGGGGCTTTTTTCAGCCATCTTGACGCGTATCGCGCTCGCGCGTAGGCGCGCGGCGCGCCTGCAGCTGGCGGCATTCGGCACGACCGCCTTTGTTTCCGTCCTCCTGCTCATCCCTGCGGTGCAATATGCCGCGAGCGAATTCTACACATCCGGCTTCTCCGACTATGCCTCGCTTTTCTTCGACAGTCTTTCGCGAGGATACTGGCAGGAGCTTCTCTATTCCCTTTCCGATTCCCTCCCCTCCTTTGCGCTCTTACTGCTCATCGCTATCGGCGCGACATTCGTCTGGTCGGCATGGCAGACGAACCGTACCGCGCGTATCGTATTCGCCCGTGTCGCAGTACCGGCTTAATTCTTCGATATGAAAAATCTTCACGATTTTACCTCTTCCAGAAAAGTGCGCATGACCGCCGGCATCATCGGGGCTCTCCTTCTCGCCGCATTAATCTTCCACGCGGGCGTCGTCGTCGGCTCCCACCGCGAAGCATTCGGGCGCTTCGGCATGGAACGCGGTTTCCGCTCCTCGTTCTTCCCGGGCGGTTTTGAACTCCCGTACGGATCCATACCCAATACTCACGGCGCGGTCGGGACCATCACGGCGGTGACACTGCCGACGCGCACCCTGCAAACACGCGATGGGACGAATGAAACGATTCTTGTCGGTACGTCCACGAGTATCCGTGACAAGGGCGCCGCAGACACAAAAGCGCTCATAGTAGGAACGCAGGCTATCGTGCTTGGCGAACCGGATAGCCAGGACCGCATTGACGCGAAACTTATCCATATCCTTCCGCCCGCACCCCCGACACCATGAATATAAAAACAATACCCGGTTCCGAGCATGCCGCGCAGTGGTTCACTACCGCCAAGAACTATGCTGCCGCACATAAGATTATCGCCACGATAGCCGCACTGGTCATCTTGTATGGCGGATATTACACCTATGGTGTCTTCACCGCTCCTTCAACCGCTACTCGATATATCACGACAACGGTCGCAACCGGTACCATCGTCGCCTCGATCACTGAAACGGGTCAAGTCACCGCGAGCTCGAATGTCAGCATCCAATCACAATCGTCCGGCGAAGTTCTTTCGATTCCCGTAGCAACCGGACAGCATGTCGCTGCCGGCGCGGCGCTTGCCTATATCGATCCGACAACGGCCGAGCAGAATGTCGTAAGCGCGCAACAAGCACTCCAGTCAGCGCAAATAGCGCTTGCGATGCTACGAGAGCCCGCTGCGACCTCGACGCTCACTTCGGCAGAAAATACGGTAGCGACCGCACAAGCAAATCTCGTACAGACGCATCAAACCGGCTATAACGATATTTCCGCCGCGTTCCTTGATCTGCCGAATGTCATCACTGGTCTTGATACCGTCCTCCACGGTACTACCGTCCCGGGACGCACCAGCCAGCAGAACGAATACGCCTACAGCGATATGGTTTCAACCTATGACAGTACGGTCGTGCAATATCAAACCGCCGCGGAGAATGCTTTTCAGGCGGCTGATGCGGCATACACGCAGACGCTCGCAAAATTTAAGGCAACACCGCGAGACGCGGACGATGCAACGATAGAGGCTCTCATTAATGAGTCTTATCAGACTACCGCGAGCCTCTCCGATGCGCTCAAAGCATCGACGAACTTCCTCAATTTTGTGAATACCACGCTTACCAATCAACATCTCCCGCTCCCCTCTACGCTCGCGGGACACATAGCCACACTGACCACCTATACCACAACGACTAATAGCCATGTTGCGACGCTTTCTGCCGATGCGACAAGCGTGACGAGTAATAATCGCGCCCTCGTAGCTGCGCAAGCATCGCTCGCCGAACTTCAGACGGGCGCCGATCCGCTCAGCATCCAATCGAGCCAACTCTCCGTCCAAATGAAACAGGACGCGCTTGCCGTTGCCGAGCAGAATCTTGCCGATACCGTCGTGCGCTCGCCTTTTAGCGGTACGGTCGCTCTGCTCTCCGTGCAGAAATATCAAACTATCGGCAGCGGTACTGCGGTCGCGACTCTCGTGAGCGATAACCAAAGCGTTGCCATATCGGTCAATGAAGTCGATGCGGCGAAGCTCAAGGTCGGTGAAAAAGCAACGCTCACCTTCGATGCGCTGCCGAATGTCTCTATTGCCGGTACCGTATCGTCGGTCAATACGATCGGCACCGTCTCTTCCGGCGTCGTTTCTTACGATGCGGTTATTACGTTTGATACGCCGAACCCAAGCGTGTTGCCGGGCATGAGCGCAACCGCTGATATCATCACGGGAACCGAGACCGGGCTCGTCGTCCCCAGTAGCGCCGTAAAAGGCACCACGGGTCAGAACTACATTGAGATCTTCAATCCGCCGCTCGCGGGCAGCGAGACAAGTACGGGGGCCCCTTCCCTAGTGGCGCCGACCCAAATAAACGTCGTCACCGGTCTCTCGGACGATACGAACAGCATCATCGAAAGCGGTCTTTCTTCGGGAACACAGGCCGTAACCAGAACGGTCGCCGGTACCGCCGTGACCACTGCCTCTCCCGCCGCACGAAGTACCTCGCTCTTCGGCGGAGGAGGCGCGGCCGGCGGCGGTTCGGTACGCGCGCTGACCCGATAGTTGCGCAATGATTGAATTCAAAGACATTTCGAAGACCTACGGTTCCGGTCCTGAAGCGTACACGGCTCTTCGCAACATCTCGTTTACCGTCGATGAAGGCGAGTTCGTCGCCATTATGGGACCCTCGGGTAGCGGAAAATCGACGCTGATGCATATTCTCGGCTGCCTCGATACGCCGACAACGGGAACCTACACGCTCGATAAAAAAGATGTTTCTACGATGACGGATGACGAGCTTGCGGAGATCCGCAAGGACAAGATCGGCTTCGTGTTCCAATCATTCAATCTCTTGCCCCGTACGACGGTGCTTCGAAACGTTATGCTTCCCTTGGTCTACTCCGGCGTCCCGCCCGAGGAGCGCGATAGGCGCGCGTCCTCCGCGCTCGTCTCCGCGGGACTCACCAAAGAACATTTCCTGCATCTCTCGAACCAGCTCTCGGGCGGGCAAGTCCAGCGCGTCGCCATCGCGCGAGCGCTCGTGAACGACCCCGCACTCATCCTCGCCGACGAGCCGACCGGCAATCTCGACAGCAGAACGAGCTTGGTCGTGCTCGCCACGCTTCAGGAGCTGAACCGGAAACACGGGCGCACCATCGTCCTTATTACGCACGAACCGGACATCGCCGACCATGCCGACCGCATCATTCGGCTTCGGGACGGACTCATCGTCTCCGATGAGAAAAATCGGACCGTACGCGACGCCGGACGCGAGACGAAGCTCTACGACGAACCCGAACGCGTATGAGAAACCGCGACCTCATCGAAGAAACCTACGCCGCGCTGTCGGCGAACAAAGTGCGTTCGAGCCTGACCGTACTCGGCATCGTCATCGGTATCGCCTCCGTCATTGCGCTTACGGCCATCGGACAAGGCGCGCAGAGTTCCATCCAGTCTTCCATTCAATCCATCGGTTCGAACCTCATCGAGGTACTGCCGGGCGCCGCGCGACAAATCGGCTTTGGCGCCTCGGGCGGGCGCGGTACGGCACGCTCGCTGACGCTTGCCGACGAAGATGCTATCGCGAGCGTTGCAAATGTCGCTGCGGTCTCCGGCGAATATTCCGGGCGCTATCAAATCGCCGCGGCGGGCGCAAATACCAATACCTCAACTATCGGCGTGAACGCCGCCTATGCAACGATACGCAATCTCGTAATAGACCAGGGCTCTTTCCTTACCGACAACCAGTCAACATCGCTTGCGAAGGTCGTCGTCATCGGTCCGACCGTCGTAACAGATCTCTTCGGCGCGACGGCGATGGCGAGCGATGCGCTCGGGCAACATATCCGCATCAACAATCTGCAGTTCACTGTCATCGGCATCACAAAAACAAAAGGCAGTTCGGGATTCGGCAACCAGGACGATACGCTCTACATCCCCCTCGGCACCGCACTCCAATATTTCGCCGGTTCCGGCAATGCATTTCTCTCGACCATTGATATCCAAGCGGCGGACCAGACCTCAATGACGCAAGTGCAAAATGACGTGACGGCGCTCCTCATGGCGCGGCACAACATCAGCGACCCGACGAAGGCCGACTTCAGCATCCTGAACCAGGCGGACATCGTTTCCGCCGCTTCAAGCGTCACCGGTACCCTCACGATGCTTCTCGCGGCCATCGCCGGCATTTCACTCATTGTGGGCGGTATCGGCATCATGAATATGATGCTCACGACGGTGACCGAGCGCATGCGCGAGATAGGACTTCGGAAAGCTATCGGGGCGACAAAAAAAGACATCAATAATCAGTTCCTCGCCGAAGCGATTGCTCTCACCTTCGTGGGCGGCGCCATTGGCATCGCGCTGGGCTGGGGCATCTCCTTTATTGTCACGCTCACCGGCCTCGTCACCGCTCAAGTAACGCTCACGTCGGTCCTTCTTGCCTTCTCTGTGTCGGCGGCCATCGGCATTGCCTTCGGCTGGTATCCTGCACGGAGGGCCTCAAATCTCAATCCCATTGACGCACTGCGGTATGAATAAAAATCTCCGAATGTGCGTATTACAAACATAACCACACGCATATGAACAAGAAAATCGTTAGTATTGCCGCTGTCGCACTCGTTGTCGGCTTCGGTGCAGGCTATTTCACGCATTCTTCTCCGACACCGACACAAGGCCGCGGGAACTTCACCGGAATAGGCAGAGGTGCCGGCGGCGGCCTGCGTGGTGGAGGCGGTTTCCTCTCCGGTACGGTCGCCGCAAAGGATTCCGGAAGCATTACCCTCAACACGCGCGACGGCAGTTCACATGTCGTCCTCTTCACTCCCGCCACAAGCGTTTCGAAGAGCGTCAGCGGTGCAATAAGTGATGTCTCCGTCGGCTAGACCGTCATGGTTTCCGGCACGACCAATAGCGACGGCAGCGTTTCGGCTTCGCT